>Ga0209450_10001624_pt1 | contig 11263 bp, 10 predicted proteins | sample FrelakmetLWP11LW_FD_187149 | JGI IMG/M metagenome (GOLD analysis project Ga0209450, IMG submission 187149) | Freshwater lake sediment microbial communities from the University of Notre Dame, USA, for methane emissions studies - LWP11 LW (SPAdes)... | ecosystem: Environmental > Aquatic >... | reverse complement strand
CCACCTTCTCGGCGCGAGCCGGATCGCGGCTGAGTGCTGCGCCGATCCAGCCGCGCCGCGCGGCTGGCGTGGCAACATCGCCGCCATGACGGAACGCACCCAATCCTCGCTCACCGTCTTGCTGCGCGCCTGGGAGGGCGGCGACCGCGCCGCCTTTGGCCGTGTCGTGCAGCAGGTGATCGGCGACTTGCAGCGGATGGCCGCCTCGCGGCTGCGCGGTGCCGACACCCCGTCGCTTGCCGCCGGCGACCTCGTCAACGAAGCGCTGCTCAAGGTGATGGACTCGCCGCCCGACTGGCAGAACCGCGCACACTTCTTTGCCACGATGTCGATGGCGATGCGCTCTGTGCTAATCGACCACGCCCGCGCGCGCCAGGCCGACAAACGAGGTGGCGAGTGGCAGCGCCTGACCTACACGCTGACCGGCGTGGGCGAAGAGTCGATGGTCGCCGACCTGCTGACGCTCGACAAACTGCTCACGCAACTGGCCGCCGACGACCCGCGCGCGGCCGAAATCCTGCAAATGACCTACTTTGCCGGCATGGAGCGCCAGGACATCGCCACCGTGCTCGGCATCTCCGTGCCCACGGTCGACCGCGAACTGCGCTTCGCCCGCGCTTGGTTGGCCGAGCAACTGGGCCGCAGCGACCTGCAAGCCTGAGTGACCTTGCGCCGCCGGTGATCGGCGGGCCGGGCGTTTTGCGTTTAGCTCTCCGGGGGCTGCGTCCGCGGCCTTGGGACGAGACTGCCGCATGCCACCGCCTGCCGATAACGCGCGGATCAAGACCCTGTTCAAACTGGTCTGCGATCTGCCCGACGCTGCCGCCCAGCGCGCTGCGCTGGAGACGCTCGGCGCCGATGCAGCCACCATCGCCCGGGTGATGGTGCTGCTGCATCGAGACCGCAGCGATGCGGACCTGCCGCCGCACTGGCGGCGCTGGCTCGGCCGGCGGCGCCGCGAGTAGCGCTGCCGATCGTTCGGCTCTCCCCACCGCGTTCGGCAAGGTACGGGCGTACCTCGTGCGACTGCGCCGTGCGTGCACGCCGGCGCGACTGGCGCAATCCCGACCCGCATGACGAGGACGGCCGCGCGATAGCCGCGCAGGCGGACTTGCGTTTAGGCCAATAGGGCCGACCGTAAACGCGGCGGCGCTCCTGGAGGACCATCGATGACCGCAACCGATTCCCTGCTCGTCGCTGCCCTGCTCCGCGGTCTCATTGCGGCCGCGGCGCTGGCCGCAGTGTTGTTGATCCTGCGCCGCGGCGGGCCGCGCCTGGCCGGGCTGGTCGCGGCCGTGCCCGTCACGTCGGCGCCTGCGCTCTTCTGGATCGGCTACGACCTGGGTGCCGCTAGCGCCGCAGCGGCCGCGCTGGCGGCCTTGTACGCCACCGGCTTGACCGCGCTCCTCGCCGTGGCCTACGGACAGGCGGCGCGGCGGTTCGGCGCACCGTTGGTTTGCCTTGCCGCAGCGCTCCTCGCCGTCGCCGTGCTCGGGCTGCTCACCGGGTCTCTGTCGGCCAGCGTGATCGGCGCCACGGCCTTTGCCGTGCTGGCCATTGCGCTTGCCCTGCGCTGGATGCCACGCCCGCACGGCGCAGCCAGCCCGCGCCGTGCGGGGCGGTACGACTTTGCCTTCACCTTGGCCGTGAGTGCGCTTGCCACGGCAGCCATCAGCGCGCTCGCCCCGCACTTGCCGGCGCAGTGGTGCGGGCTGATCGCTGCCATCCCGGTGATCGGCATCACCACCACGGTGCTGCTGCACAAGCGGGCCGAGCCGGCCGCGCTCGGCGCCTTTCTGCGCGCGTATGTGAGCGGCAATGCGGCCAAGGCGGTCTTTCTGCTCGCGCTGACGGTGACGCTCGTACCGCTGGGTCTTGCCGGCGGTTGGCTCGCAGCGCTTGCCGCTGCGGTCGGCTGTATCGCGCTGGCGGGCTGGCGGCGCCGCCCAGCCGCAACGCCGGTCGGTGCGCGAGAACCGACGCTGGCTGCGCTGCCGCGCTGAACCCAGACCCAAATCAATGGACCTTCCGTTGTATCGCCAGCCTACTGAGGAGGCTAAATTGCTGTGCTCCGGGCAGGGGCTTGCGTCTTTGTCGCAGCGCAGTCCGGTAACTTCTGCACCCACATAAAAACAACCGCGCTGCGCGCCCGAATGTCCGACTCGCCGTCTCCCGCAGTGGAAACCGCCGACCTCGCGCCGCCCCCCCCCGGCGCCGCGGGCAGCGGCTACGCGCGGATCAAGGCGCTCTTCAATGCGGTGTGCGACCTGCCGGACGAAGCCGCCCAGCGCGCCGCCCTGCACGCTGTCGGTGCCAGCGTCGCCGAAACCGACCAGGTGCTCGCCCTGCTCGGCCACAGTGGCGAGGCCACCCGCTTTGCCCGCCCGGTGGCGCAGGCCGCCGCGCAGTGGCTGGACAACGAGCTCGTCGCCGGCGACCGGCTCGGCGCCTGGACTCTGGCGCGCGAAATGGGCCGCGGCGGCATGGGCCGCGTGTTCGAGGCCCAGCGCAGCGACGGCCACTACCAGCAGCGCGCCGCCATCAAAGTGCTGTTGGGCTACAGCGGCCCCGAGGCGCTGGAGCGCTTAAAGCGCGAGCGGCAGATCCTCGCCAACCTCGAGCACCCCAACATTGCGCGGCTGCTCGACGGTGGCACCACCCCGGCGGGGCGGCCGTATCTCGTGATGGAGTTTGCCGACGGTGAGCCGATCGACCGGCACGCCCAGAACCACGCGCTCGACCTCGAAGCGCGGCTCGCCCTCTTCGATCAGGTGTGCGAAGCGCTCGCCTACGCGCACCGGCAGTTGGTGATCCACTGCGACATCAAGCCCTCCAACGTGCTGGTGGACAAAGACGGCCGCGTGCGGCTGATCGACTTTGGCATCTCGCGGCTGGAAGGCGAGATAGATGCCGCACTGCCGGCGATGACGCTCGCCTACGCCAGCCCCGAGCAAAAGGCCGGGCAGGCGCCGGGTGTGGCGAGCGACATCTACAGCCTGGGGCGGTTGCTGCAAGAGCTGGTGGCTCCGGCACAGACCGAAGCGCACCGCCCCCACCCCAGCCCTCCCCCGCAGGCGGGGGAGGGAGTAGTCCCCGCCCATGCCAGCGACGGCAGACCGGGGCAAGTCGCAGTCGAGCATGGGCCACCGCAGGTTTCTCCCTCCCCCGCGCGCGGGGGAGGGTTGGGGTGGGGGCGTGAACGCCACAACGGTCTACCTCTGCCCCGCCAGAGCGACGCCAAGTCCCCAACCCCGAAACACCCCAACCACGAACTCGCCGCCATCGTCGCCAAGTCCACCGCGGCGGAAGCCGCGGCCCGCTACGACTCGGTGGGCGCTTTGCAGCGCGACTTGCAGCGTCTCCGCGCCCACCAGCCGGTGCAGGCGCTGCCGCAGACCGCGAGCTATGTGGCCGCCAAGCTCCTGCGCCGCCGCTGGCCCTGGGTCACGGCGGGTGCGGCGGCCCTGGTCATGGCCGCAGGCTTCACCGTGCGCGTGGTGCAGGAGCGCAACGAAGCGCAGTTCCAGCGCCAGCAGGCCGAAGGGCTGATCGAATTCATGCTCGACGATCTGCGCAAGAAGCTGGAGCCGGTCGGGCGGCTGGATGCGCTGGACGCGGTCGGGCAAAAGGCGCTCGCACACTATGGCGAGGCGGCCGAGGCCAACCTGGACGCCGCCGCACTCGGCCGGCGTGCGCGGTCGCTGCACCTGGTGGGCGAGATTGCCCGGCTGCGTGGCCGGCGCGACGAAGCCGCCGCCGCCTTTTCTCGCGCGGCCGCAACCACCGAACGGCTGCTGGCGCTGGCCCCCGACGACCCGCAGCGCCTCTACGAGCACGCGCAGAGCGTCTTCTGGGTCGGCTACCTGGATTACGACGCCGGCCGCTTCGACGCCGCGGAACCCGCGCTGCGGCGCTACGCCGAGCTGGCGAGTGCGCTGGTGGCACGCGAACCGGACAAACAAGAGTGGCAGATGGAGGTTGCTTATGCCGCCAGCAATCTGGGGATGCTGGAGGTCAAGCGCGGGCGGCCGGCGCAAGCGCTACCGTACTTTGAGCAAGCGCGCGACGCGTGGACGGCGATACCCATAGCACACTCAGAACGCACCTCCGGGCTCGCGGAAAATCTTTCCGCTCTTGCGAAGGTCAATCAGGATCTCGGCCGCTATCCGGAGGCAATGGCAAGCGTAAGCGCAGTCGAAGGCCTGTTGCTGTCGCTTGCCGAGCGAGACAAGAACCTTGATGCTGCGCGACAACTGCAATTCGCTTACCGCGTCGCAGCGCAGGTAAACGTGAATATCGGTGAGCTTGCTCGCGCGCAAAGCTATGCGGAACGCGCGGTGAGCATGGGGCTGCGCGCGCTGCAGGCGGACCCGGGCAACCAGTTCGTCTCGTCCGAACTTGCTTTCTCGCGCGTAGTGCTGAGCGAGAGCGAGTTTTTTTCGGGGCATGACGACCGGGCCCGCGCCACTATGCGCGACGCCGAAGACGGTCTCAATCGATCCGCAGGCGAGCGTCTGGGCAATCATCAAGAGCTTGTGACCTTGCACGCGAGGGCACTGCGGCAGAGGGCCGTGCTCGCGCTGCGCCTTGGTGCCGGCGCAAGCGGCGAGGCGGCTGCTGTGCAGCGGTTTCTCGACAGCCTGCCCGTGGGGCCGAGCGATGACCGCGAACGACTGCGCGAGCTTGGCTGGCTGCGCTTCGAACTGGCGCGCCTGCTTGCTGCGGCCGGGCGCGTTGATCAGGCGCAGCAGCAGTTGACGGCGCTCGCCAAAGAGCTGCTGCAGGCCGCAGTGGCACCGGACTGGAATTTGCTGACGCTGCGCGCCCGCGCGCTCGCCGTCAGCGGCCAGCAGGAGGAGGCGCAGGTGCTGGCGCGGCAGCTTGCGGGCACTGGTTTTCGGCACCCCGTTTATGCCGACCTTCAACGCGAGCTGGCAGGCGGGGCGATGCCGGCGGCGCAACCCAAAGGAGTTTCTCGATGAGCAACAACACGATTCCGGTGACGGTGTCGGTCAGCACTGCGGGTAATGGTGGGTCGCGGGTTACCTGCAACCCGGACCCGGTCACGATCTCCGGCCGACCGGCTACCGTGCTATGGACGCTCGATCCTGCCTCGACCGGCTGGAAGTTCAAGGAGGGCGATAAGGCGATCACGATCCAGGGCCCCAACGCCGCCAGGGAGTTTTACGACTACACGACCTCAACTGACGGCCGGACGCTGACCGTCGCCGATGCCGACGACAACTCTGCGCAGTACAGCTACACGCTGCACCTCAAGAACGCGTCCGGCGCTGAAGTTGACTTCGATCCTCAGATAAAGAACAGCGGCCAGTAGCCCGCTGAGTAAAGGCGGAAAAGAGGCCGTGTTCGATTTCTTTTTCGCCGTCGCTGGGTAGCGGCGTCGAACGCAACGGCCCCTCTTCCCCCGAGCCCCATCCACGCCCAGGAGCACAGGGCATCCGAGCGCACCGCCCCCACCCCAGCCCTCCCCCGCAGGCGGGGGAGGGAGAAACCTCTCGACCGCGACGCAGTTGCATCGGCGATGAAGCGAAAAGAAGCCCCGCTCGAACTGTTTCTGCCGCTGGAGCAGCGCTGCGGCGAACTCGGCGACGGCTTCGGCAGAGTCGGGTTGCCAGACGCTGACGCATACGTCCAGCGGATGAAGTGCCGTGGCACGGTGTTCTCGGCACGCGCTTTGAGCCAAAGGTAGCCAGGCGCCGCGTGCTACCGCGCGTCCGCTCCACCGATGAATCGCCGGGCCGCAAAGCCCGGCGATTTTTTTGGTCTGTGCACCGATAGTCGGCGTGTGTGACCTGCGTTTAGGCAAATAGGGCGGCTGCAAACGCCCCGCGGCGCCGGAGTCCCGGCACCGCACCTGCCGCAAGGAGCACCGCCATGAACCGCAACCTGTCCCCGATCCGCAAAGCCGCCGCCATCGCGCTGGCCGTCGCCGCTCCGTTCGCTTCCGCCGAGCAGCCGGCACCGCGTCATGTCGACGAGCCGGTGTGGAGCGAGTTCGTCTACGAAAAGATCGGCGCCACGCCGAGCATCCGCTTCGGTCGTACCGCCACTGCGCCGGCCCACGCCGCCGACAAGCGGACGGTCGTCGCCACGCGCGGCAGCGATACACCGTCAGCCACCGCCCCCAAAGAAGAGCGCAGCGAGCAGCCGGCGACGGTTGCGGCGGCGCCTCTGGCCGGCGCCCGCTAGCACGAGTCGTGTTGTTCGCACACCGGCGCCGCCCTGGCGCGGCGCCGGTGTGAGCGGGCATACCGCGGCAGGTCTCCGAAGAGACGGGCCCGTGGTGCTCGCATGAGCGGTGCAGCCGCTCGCGCTCATCGCCACCCGAGTCTGTGCTCCGCATAGCTGTGCCGACGGTAGCAGCGCACTTTTACCGCATGTTGGATCGCGGGCATCGCATCGGCGCGACGTCGCCGTTGCACGTCCCGATCCGGCTGTGATGTGAGAGATCCGATCGCAACTCTCGTCGTCACTTCACTCTGGCGATCACTCTGAAGGAGAACGTCCCATGTGTAACCAAACCACCCCGCCGAACTCCCAACCGCTCGTGGCCGACTTTACGGTGACCGGCTTTGGCGGCGCGCCGTCGCAGTTGGCCACCGCTCACGCGCAGCTGAAGGACTTGCAAGCGTTGAAACTGTCCGTCTGCGTTGGCGCGAGCTACAACGCGTCTGCCAATCAAATCTGCTTCTCTGTGCCGATCTATGGCGATCTATGCATCACGTCGCCGATTCATGTTCCCGTCGGCGGTGCGCTTAAGGCGTGCGCCGAAACCTGCGGGTCGTTCATCCCCACCGGGCTGAAGGCCACGGTGTACCTGAACGGTACGGCGATCTGGAGCGGCACGGTCGTCGGCTCGTGCTGACCGCCGCCGGGCTGGGCGGCGCGATGTGTCTTCCGTCGTCTCGCCCGACCAAAGCTTGCGCGGCGCGCCGGCGATGTCTTGGCTCGGCGCCGCTCTCGATTGCGCGCCGGCTAAGGCAGCGTCATGCCGGCCGCCGTTCGGACCCACGCCGTCATCGCTGCCGAATGCTGCTTGCGGCAGGCGCGAACTCGCCTGATTGCAGCGCTCCCTCACTGCTTCGCAGTCGAGGGGGGTTACTGCCACCGCCGCTTGTGGGGGAGCGCAGGGCGGCGTGGCATGCATGGCGTATCGACAAGAGAGGGCCCGCCAAGGCCCGCAACGGTGGCCTTGGGCCACGGCATGCCTCGGCGTACAGGGCAGAGCGTCGGAACTGCGCTTCTGCTCCCCGGCGATGCGCGCCGCCGCGTGATAGCCGGGCGATATTCATTGCGTTTAGGTGAATAGGGCGGGTGCAAACGCCCCGCGCTGCCGGAACCCCGGCACCGCACCGCCGCCGCAAGGAGTAACGCCATGAACCGCACCCTGTCACTTTCTCTCCGCAGTGCCATTGCCATCGCCCTGACCGCGACGGCCCCGCTGGCGAGCGCGCAGGACGCCGCGCGTCGCCACTTCGATGAGCCGGCGTGGAGCGAGTTCGTCTACGAAAAGATCGGCGCCACGCCCAGCGTCCGCTTCGGGCGTAACGAGACGCCCGCAGCGCCCGCGCAGGCGGCGGTCAAGCCGGCTGCCGCTGCGCGCGACTTCGACTTCGATCTTGGCACCGCCGCCGGGCGGCAGCCCACGGCTGCGCCCGACATGCGCAACGCGCAGTCGGCGCAAGTCGCCGTCAAACGCTGAAGCCAGGCAGAAGCAGTCCGCCGGCGTGCCGTGCGGCAGCGCCTGTGGAAAGTCCGTGGAGCCCGGCGACCACGCAATAAAACGGGGCGATTGCCGAAAAGCCTTATGAGTAGGCAAACAGATCGGTGGAGTCGAACATGAGAGCAGTGGAAAAAATCACGGTCGTCAATCAAGGCGCTTATGTATTCAATTTTTCCGTGCAGTGGCTGAGCAGCGACGGAAAGTGGAATACCAGCGAATGGAACAGCGGCAACTATCCGGTCGGCCAGTCCCGGACGACGCCGTCTCTGGCCAGCATCGGCGTCCCGGCCGATGCGCTGGCCGTCACTCCCTACGGGCATGCAGTGGCAGGAACCTCGGGCCAGGGCGCGCCCTTCGTCGCCCCTGCCGCCAACGGGCAGATCGCCACGTACCAGGCAACCGGCACGACCTTCATCAACTTCGCGATCACCCTGATCGAGTAGTTGAACGCGCGGCCATCTCAACGCTTCTTGAATTGGAGAAACCATCATGACGGAACCCGGTCTTTACTTGCTAAAACTCGCTTTCTCTGCCCCGTCGGGCATGGTCGGCGCCGGCTCGATGACGCTGGCGGTGGCGGTCGATGCCGCCGCGGGCACGCTGCACGGGCAGGCGCAAGGCACGATCCTGCAAGGGACGCAGCACCCGCAAACCTTCTCCGCCCAAGTGTCGGGGGCAATGCACAGCACCGGCTTTGGCAGCATCGTCCGCGTCGGCGCCGCCTCCGGCGAGGCCGCCGTGTCGGTCGCCCCGCCGGCGATTGGCACGTATCTGGCCCCGTTCTCGGCGAGCTTCGGCGTGGATTCGAACTGGAGCGGGCAGGGCCAGTTCGTGGTCGGTTCGCATAGCTACCCGTGCACCGTGACCAAGGTCGACTAGCCCTCGTCGGGTCTGTCGATTGGGTCGCAGCGGGCTCGCACGCCCGGCGATGACCCAAGGCCGTGTCGCCGCCGGTGCGCCGGCGGTGACGCGGCCTTGCTCGCTCAGCAGCGGCTATGCGTGCAGCGGCAGCCTGCCTGCCCCGCCGCCGGGCCGTAGCGATTTCGTTTTGGCGCGGTGATGGGAGGGTGCGCGCGGCTGCGTTTAGCACTACAGGGACAGCTCCGGCACGGGCGCATCCGGGCCTTGTTTATCGGTTTGTTGTTTCACTTTCCGGTGCCGACCCGGCACCACTGACCCAAGGAGGTTCTTATGGACGAGGCATACATAGGCGAAATTCGGATGGTGGCGTTCGGCTTTGCGCCCGTCGGCTGGGCGCTGTGCGATGGATCGCTCTTGCCGATTGCCAGCAATTCGCCGCTCTTTTCACTGATCGGGACAACCTACGGCGGCAACGGGACAACGAACTTCGCTTTGCCGGATTTGCGTGGGCGGTCTGCGGTCGGCGTGGGCCAGGGTTCGGGGTTGTCGTCGATCGCCCCGGGGCAGGCCGGCGGCGTCGAGAACGTTTCGTTGACCGCGGCCAATCTGCCGCAGCACACGCACGTGGTGGCCGTCCCCGCGGCGGCAGCGCGGGCCGACGTTGCGGCGCCGGGCAGCACGGCAGTACTGGCCGAAGGGTACGACGCTGGCGGCGCCGTCGACGTGAACTTGTACACCGCATCCAACGCCACAACGACGTTGAAGCCTTTCGATACCGCTCCGGCCGGCAGCGGCACGCCGGTGGCGGTGCGCAATCCCTATCTGGGTGTCAATTTCATCATCTGTACCCAGGGCATTTATCCCTCGCGGCCCTGAGCTTCTGCCGGACCCGCCGCCTGAGCCGTTCGCCTTGGCCCCTGGAGCCGACCCATGACCGATGCTGCCGCAACCCTCTCTGCCGCGCCCTCGGCGGCGCAGGAGATCGTGTTCATCGACGCCCGGCTGGCGGGCGCCGCCGAGCTGTTGGCGGGCTTGCCGCCGGAGGTGGAGGTGGTCGTGCTCGCGCCCGACCGCGACGGCCTGGCGCAGATCGCCGCGGCGCTCGACGGGCGGCACGGCCTGACGGCGATCCACGTTCTTGCACATGGCGCGCCCGGCGGCCTGTCGCTCGGCAGCGGCTGGGTCGACGGCGACAGCCTGCAACTGAACGCCGACGATGCTCGGCGCATCGTCGGCGCGCTGGCCCCGGATGGGGATCTGCTGATCTACGGCTGCGCGGTGGCGGCGGGGCCGGCGGGCAGCCTGCTGTTGCAGTCGCTCGCCACGCTGACCGGGGTCGACATCGCCGCCTCGACCGACGCGACCGGCGCCGCCGCGCTTGGCGGCAACTGGACCCTGGAGGCGTCCGTCGGCGAGGTGACGACCATCTCGCTCGGCTTGCGCTCGGGCCTGGCCGACTACGCGGGAGTGCTGGCCGCGACGTTCGTCAACGCCGCGTTGACGGAGTTTCCGGTGCTGCCCACTCCCGCGCGCTCGGTGGTCGCGGACTTCGACGGCGACGGCGATGCCGACATTCTGTATCAGGACGGCGGCAACGGTACCTCGTTCAAGTACTTCCGCAACGACAGTGCCGGCGGCATGTTGAACCTGACGGAAGTGGCCTTGTCGGCCTCGCCGTTTTCGGGTCTGACTCTGCCCGATCTCTCCGGCTTTGGTGCCAACGGTGTGTACGTTGTCGCGGACTTCACCGGCGACGGTCGTGTCGATGTGTGGGTACCCGCGCCGAATTCGCCCGGCCGGTTCTTCGAGTCGAGCGGCGCCGCCGGGTATGTGGAAGGGAACCCGTCGACCAGGAACCTCCCGTCGATGGAGTTTGCGCCGCGCCGGGTCGCGGCCGACTTCGACCGCGACGGCGATATCGACATCCTTTACCAAACGGGGGGCAACGGCACCGAAGTGCGCTATCGGCGCAACGATGGCAGCGGCACCTTCACCGATCTGGCGGCGGCGGCCGCCCCGTTCGGCACGCCGACCCTGCCGGACGTTCTTGCCGACCGGTATCGGTTTGCCGACTTCAACGGCGATGGCCGTCTCGATGTGTGGACGTACCAGACCAGCGGCGTTTCGGGCGTGGCGGTGACTCAGTACCTCTATCTGGGGCAGTCGGACGGCACCTATACGGCGACGTCGACGGCGGGTTTTCCGACGTTCAGCGTCGCCCGGACCCTGGTCCAAGACTTCGACGGCGACGGCGACCCGGACATCCTTCTCCAGGACGGCGGCGACGGCACGGCGCTCACCTACGCCCGTAACGACGGCAATTTGACCTTCACGACCTTCACGAGTCTGGCCGGCACGCCGCTCGAAGGCGCGACCGCGAACTCAATTGCGCTTGCACGAGTGGCGGACTTCGAAGTCGACGGCGATCTGGATCTTTGGTTGCCCGCCGTCACTGGCACGGCCTACCTGCAGCAAAACGCGACCCGTACCAACGCCCCACCGACGGGCAGCGTCACGATCAGCGGCACCGCCACGCAGGGTCAGACCCTGACGGCGGGCAACACCCTGGCCGATGCGGACGGGCTGGGCACCATCGCGTACCAGTGGCTGCGCGACGGCGGCACCATCGCCGGCGCCACCAATACGACCTATGTGCTG
>Ga0209450_10001623_pt1 | contig 11264 bp, 11 predicted proteins | sample FrelakmetLWP11LW_FD_187149 | JGI IMG/M metagenome (GOLD analysis project Ga0209450, IMG submission 187149) | Freshwater lake sediment microbial communities from the University of Notre Dame, USA, for methane emissions studies - LWP11 LW (SPAdes)... | ecosystem: Environmental > Aquatic >... | reverse complement strand
CCTTGAAGAAAACAGCCACCGGGATGGCGCGTAAAAGGGTTGAAATGAACTGATTCCTTGCCTGCAGCCTTTCTTCGGCGTGCTGCCTTTCCCGCAACTGCAGCTTGGCCTTGTCGAGGGACTCATAGATCGACCGGCTGGCCAGGTGCTGCAGCATCAGCACCAGCGCCAGATACAGGGTATTGATCAGCCAGAAACGGACCGGGTCAGAAGAGCGGACCGGGGAAGTGCTCGCCAGCAACAGGGTGGACAGGCTGCAGATGACCGCCGCCGCGACACCGCTCCAACGGCCCAGCAGCATGCCGGCGATGAAAGCCACGATAAAATATCCCCAGGCCGCCCGTGCTCCCAGGCCGCTGGCTGTCCATGAAAAAAAAGTGATCAGCGACCACAATTGCCCCACCAGCAGGATGGAAGTCAGATGGGCGCGGCCGCTCCGGGCCAAGGCCAGCAGGACCAGGCTGACGACCACCACGGATACGGTAAGCCCAAACCAGTAGCGGATATGAGGCGCATCCAGCACACTCAGCAAAATGCCAATGACGATCACGGAAAGGATTTGCGTCCATAAGATCGAGAAGATCTGTCTGACCGTCTGGGTTTTTTCTTCCTCGGTAAAAACCGGCGGAAAGAATAGATCTCTCCCTAGTCCCAAGTTTCTCCATTTCATCAGCCCCATGATAGAATAGTTGTCAAGGAAATTCAATCTATATGGAATGGAACCAGGTCCCGGCCATTTTTTTGCAATTTCCATCTGTTTTCTCTATAATTAGGCCAATCCGAATGAAAATCAAACTCAGATTTGCCTTACGATGTGAAAAAATAAATCGTCATACCGTCAGCCTTGCCGTGGGCACTTTCTGCTGCCAATGAATCATCCCATTGAACAATCCTGGCTGGAGCTGCTGGAAAACATCGATCTGGGCATTATTGCCTTTGATACCTTGAAAAAACGGATCGTATTTCAAAACCGGGCCATGCAAAACCTCATACCCGGCGGCATTGACGATGATTTGTCCCGGCTCGAAAAAATTTTCCTGACCGATCCCGAGGCCGTTTCCACTCTCAAGCCCAGCCAGCAAAAAACAACCCTGGCCGCCAAGACCATCGGCTTCACTATTTATCCGCAGGTCAACGGTTTGCACTGGATCCTGGCCAGCGAGATCACCGAAAAAACGTACGCCCAGAAAATAGCCGAAAACACAAAGCTGATCGACATGCTTGACTATACTTTTTTTAACCTGACCCATGAACTGGGCAACCCGGTCAATTCCATCAAAATGACCCTGGAAGTGCTGATCAACAATTTCAGCAAATACAGTGAATCCACCCGCCGCGAGTACCTGGACAACCTGCACGGTGAGGTCAGCCGCCTGGAAGAATTGCTGAAATCGATCAAATCCATCAACGTATACGAAAATCTGGAGATCCGCACTACCGATATCCAGACGCTGCTGAAAAGCCTGCTGCAGCTCATGAGCCATGAAATCGATAGCCAGCGCATCGCCGTCAGCCTGGAATGTTCACAACCTCAATTGCACTGCCAAAGTGATCCACGGGCATTGCACCAGGTGTTGTTGCATATCGTCAGCAATGCCTTGAACGCCATGGAGGCAAAGAAAGAACCGCGGCTGGATATCCGTATTGAACCGTCAGGACAGTGGGCGCATATTGTCATAAAGGACAACGGCTGCGGCATCGCCGAAGACAAAAAAAAAGAGCTTTTTCTTCCCTTTTTCACCACCAAGCGCCGCGGCATCGGCCTGGGCCTGACCATCGCCAGAAAATTGCTGACCCAGATGAACGGGACCATCGAAATCACCAGCCAACACCACCTGGGGACGGAAGTGCATATATCTTTGCCACGGGAAACATCCGGCCATGAACACTGATTCTGCCAAGCATTCCATCCTGATCATCGACGATGACCTCCTGCTCTGCGAGATGACACGCGAATTTCTGCAAAGCGACACCCTGAAAATCATGATCGCCCACAGCGGCAAGGAGGGCCTCGAACTCTGCGCCCATAACCACGTCGATGTGGTTTTGCTTGACCAGAAGCTTCCCGACGCCGACGGCCACGACTTGTGCCCGCAGATCATCAGTTTTGCCGAAACGGCCAAAATCATCTTCATCACGGCCTATCCCAGTTTTAAAAACGCATTGCAGGCCATTGAAAACGGGGCTTTTTCCTACCTGACCAAGCCCTTCGACATGAAGGAACTGCAGCTGGCCATCGGCAAGTGCCTGCGCATCAACGAACTGGAAAAAGCCGAAGCGAGCATCCAGTATCAAAATGAAAGCAGCGATGGTGACGCGGCCCTGATCGGCGCCGCCGGCAGCCTGGCGGCGAGCGCAGGACAGATCCGCCTGGCGGCATCGACGAAAGCGCCGGTGCTGATCACCGGTGAAACCGGCACCGGCAAAAGTTTGGTGGCCCGGCTCATTCACCAGCAGAGCCAGCGCCGCGGCCCCTTCATGGCCATCAATTGCGCCGCACTGCCGGAGCAGCTCATCGAGAGCGAATTGTTCGGCCATGAAAAAGGAGCATTCTCCGGGGCTCATGCTGTCAAGAAAGGATTGCTGGAAATCGCCGAAAACGGCTCCATCCTCCTTGACGAAATCGGCGAAATGAGTATTCACTTGCAGGCGAAATTGCTGGGTTTGCTCGATGAAATGCAAATTCGCCGCATCGGCGGCGTCATATTCCATCCGGTCCAGGTCCGCATCATGGCCGCCACCAATGTTTCCCTGGAGCACAAAATAAAGAACCGCGAATTCAGGGAAGACCTGTACTACCGCCTGAACGTCATCCGCATCCACCTGCCTCCCCTCAGGGAAAGAAAAGAAGATATCCCGCTGCTGGCCAATGCCTTTCTGAATGAAATGGCGCCGCAGCGAAAAATCAACCTGAGCGCGCTGGACATGAAAAGCATGCAGACCTATCCCTGGCCGGGAAACGTGCGCGAGCTGCGCAATGTGATCGAAAGGGCGATCCTCCATGCCCCCGGCCATGGGGACCTGCGGCTGAGCGCATGGATCCCCGCAGCCGGTCCCGTCCCGCCCGGTTTGTTTGACGCTGGACCTGAAGAGAACATTTTGCCGCTGGCGGAAATCGAAAACCGCCATATCGCTGCCGTACTGAAGAAATTCAACGGCAACTACAGCCAAACCGCCAAAACCCTGGGCATCTCTCTGAATACGTTGAAAAAGAAAGCGCCCAAAAACTGATCGCCTCGCCTGTCAGTTATTGACGAGTCCTCACTTTCTGACTGTCACGAATTGACAAAAAGAGCCATCATCGTTTTAAAGCCCCTTTATTTTTTGCTATTTTTCCAGTTTTCAACTTGGCAACGCAATTGCTTAACGTATTTCGTGAAGCAACCCAACACGGCAATCCGGAATGTGTTAATCGTCGACGATGAAAAGCTTTTCATCAAAAGCATCGCCGATGGCTTGAAAGCATACGAAAAAAAACACCATTTCAAGATGCTGTCTGCCCAAAACGGCCTGCAGGCGCTTGCATGCTTCGAAGCCAATGACATCGCCCTGCTGGTCACGGACCTGCGCATGCCGGAAATGGACGGTGTCACCCTGATCGCGCACGTACACAATCAATATCCCGCCGTTCCCATCATCGTCATGACCGCGTTCGGGTCGCCGCAGATCGAAAAGCAGATCAAAAAAATGGGCATCCTCCATTACCTGGAAAAGCCCATCGGTTTCAATGAATTGCTCGACCATATCCTTCATGAACTGAGCCCCAAGAAAAAAAGCCGCATCGAAGGCGTCACCCTGGCTTCCTTTCTGCAACTCATCTGGATGGAAAAAATGACCTGCATGCTGCTGGTAAAAAACAGCGAAAATTCAGGCACCTTGTGCATTGCCAACGGCGAATTGAAAAATGCCAAGATCAAAGACGTGGAAGGATTGGAAGCGGCGCTGGAAATTCTTGACTGGGAAAACATCGCCATCGAGCTGGATGAGAATTACGTCCCGGGCAGCGAAACGATCTCCATTGCCATTGAAGAATTGCTGCTGGAAAGTTTTCGCCGCAAGGATGAACGCAGGGCGGATCCATTGATCGAATATGAACCCTTGAACAATGCAGACCAAATAAATATTTTTGAAAAGGAGGATCAAATGAACGTTTCAAAGCTCAACAAATCCATCGAGACTTTAAAGGAAAGCCTCGGTGGCGGTTTACTGGCCACCGATATCTGGGGCACGGCCGATATGCAGTCCATCGCGGGCTGGAATTCCCAACCCGCCGCCACCGCCCTTTTCGGCCAGATCATCAATTCGACCAACCAGGCGCTCCAGGGATCGGGCTTCCCCGGCCTGGGCAAGTACTGCATTTTTGACCTGGTGGATGGAAAAATGGTCGTGCTCATCCCCATGGGCGACTACGCCTGGGGCATGCTCGTGGACGGCAAGAAATCCCAGCTGGGTTTGCTGCTCAACGTGGCGCTTCCCAAAGCCATTGCCGCATTCGAGGATGCCATCACCAGCAATTGATTGCCAAACAGGAGGCGAAAAATGGGCGAGAAATTAGCAAAAATCTACAAAATTGTTGAAGAAAAAGGGGGCAACCCGGGCCGGATCAAACTGGCTTCGCTCACCGGTTTGCCGAAAAAAGATGCCGAGGAAATGAAGGACAAGCCCGAGGTCATTGAAAAATTCAAAGCCGTCGCCAATGAAATACTCGGCTTCAGCATTGACGAATATCTGCAGTAGCGGCAAAACGGCAACCTGGAATTAAACCAGGCTGGCGAGGCCATGGGCATGACGGTGCTTTTTTCATGCCCATGGCACGGAGCAGGAAAATGGAGAATCTGCGTATCCTCTTCCTGGCCTGGCCCGGTGCCGTAGCGCCACGAATGAAGAGATAATGCGCAACACAAACCAGGGAAATGGCCGCATCCTGATAGTCAAGGATGCAGGCAAAGCGAAAATGCCCATGACCGTCGAACTGGAAAAACAGGCCAGGACTCGACAGTATGACACCATGATCACGACGGAGCAGTCCAAGCTCCGGCAGCTGTTGGCGAGCGGGCGCATCGACGTTGTAGTCATCGATGTCGGCCGTGAGGTCAGCAACACCCTGGCCACCCTGCGCATCCTGGAAGGGTTCCCGGCCATTCCGATCTTCATCTTCAACAGCTTCATGCTGCCCAGGATTGAAGACAAAACCCGTGAATACGGCCATATCCATTATTTTGAAAACAACAGTGAGTTGGAAAAATTCATTTCCTCTGTTATGGACGCCGTCCGCCAAAAAAGACAAGGCCAAGTCCAAGGCATTTCCCTGGCCGGTTTTCTGCAGCTGATGAAAAACGAGAAATGGAACGGCCAAGTCAAGGTCATGTCCGCTGGCGATCAAGGCGTCTTGTTCCTGAGGGACGGCCGCCTGGTCAGCGCCGTAGCCGGAGGGCTGGCCGGCCAAGACGCCTGGGGAAAAATGGCCGCCTGGGAAAAGATCACCGTCGAGACCTCAAGCCAGCAGAGCCCCACCACCCCCGGGGCCGCTGAAACGTCAGCGGCAGCCCTTTCCCTGGGAAATGTCCGGCCGGCTAAACCCGGAGCAAAAACCGGCCGTACTGAATCGGGAAACATCGAGAGGCTGCACTTGGTCCTGCAAAACAGAAAAATCGCCTTGAACCTGAAAAACCTCAACCAGGTGCTTGAGGAAATCCGCACCATGTTGTCGGCTTCACTGCTGAGGACCGATATATTCCTGACTGATAGCGGACGTTCGCTGGCCGGGTGGAATTCGCATCCTTTGGCTTGTTCATCGTTTGCGGCCATCACCAAATCACTGAAGAACTCTTTGCAAATCAGCCGTTTTCCCCGTCTGGGATCATATTATATGCTGGACCTAAACGACGATCAGGTTTTATTCATAGCGGTCACAGAAGAGCTGCAGTGGGGATTCCTGCTCACGGGCGCCAAAAAACAGCTGGGTCTGCTGCTGAACATTGTCCTGCCCAAAGCGCTGAAAGCTCTCGAGGAATCCCTGGCCGTTGAAACCACCGCCTAGGAGAAGCCATGGGAAATCTTTTGCTGAAGATCTATCAAATCGTCGAAGATAAGGGCGGCCTGCAGGGACGATTTACGCTCGCCAGTAAAACTGGGATCTCGCGGCAACAGGCGGCGGCCATGCGCGATAAAGCCTCCATCGTCAAACAATTCAAGCAGGTGGCCAGCGAGATCCTGCACATCGATATCGAAGACCTGCTTAACTAAGCGGGAGCTACGCAACAGCTCTCCTCTCCCCTAAGATAGCGCGGCGGCCCCCCACCCCCCACGCCAGCCATGGCGGGGGGGCCGCCGGCTTGTTCAGCCGCTCCCCGCGGCGTCACGTTGTGTTATAATAATCCACCCAATACAATTCACCCGGGAGGATGGAGAACCTGGAAATGAAAACAGCGCTTACACCGCCGGCGCGCACTGCCAAAGAAAATTATTTTACGGCCGGAACCATCGAAGCTGCGGCGAAAGCCATGGCCGCAGAATTGCCGGTCAACCGCCGTGCCGCTGCATTTTCCCCGGTCGATTCGGCTTTGCTGATCATCGACATGCAGCGCTATTTTTTAAGGGACGGCAGCCACGCCTATATCCCGGCGGCAACGGCGATCATGGCCAACATCAATGCCCTCATTGCCGTCCATAAAAAAGCAGCCCGCCCCGTTTTTTTCACCCGCCATGGCAACGACGACCGCGACGGCGGCCAAATGGCCGCCTGGTGGGGTGAACTTCTGCGCCACGGCCACCCGCAAAGCGACCTGGAGCCCCGCCTGGATCATGCCGGCCAACCGGTCATTGAAAAAACTCAGTATGACGCATTTTTCAACACCGACCTGGAGGCGCGCCTGCGGCAGTGGCGCACGAAACAACTGCTCATCACCGGCGTCGCGACGCACCTGTGCTGTGAAAGCACGGCCCGTTCCGCTTTCACGCGCGGCTTTGCGGTTTTCATGGCCATCGACGGCACGGCCACCTGGAACCGGGAATTGCATTTCGCCAGCCTGCGCGGCCTTGCCCATGGCTGCGCCGTGCCATTATTGACCCACGACCTGCTCGCCGCATTTGGGGAACCGCCATGCTGATGCCGCTGGCCATCATCGGCGCCGGCCCGGCGGGGATCGCGGCGGCCATTCAGCTCAAGCGCAGCCGCTGCGATTTTCTGCTCCTGGAAAAAAGCAGCATCGGCGGCCTGCTGCACGAGGCGAACTGCGTGGAGAACTTCCCGGGCATTGCCAATGGCATCGCGGGCAGAACCCTGGCCGCTCGTTTTCAGCGCCAGCTGGCCGCGGCCGGCATCGCCGTGGAAAAAGCCCAAGTTCAGCACCTGGCCTGTCGCGGCGGCGCTTTCGTGCTGCAAACGGAAAAGCAGACCTTCACGGCCGCCAGGGTGATCCTGGCCTGCGGCACAATGCCCCTCCCTATCGAACCGCCCCTGGACCAGCCGTGGCTGCGCAAGCGGATATTCGACAGTATCCTGCCTCTGCTGAAATGCTCTCGCCAAACCATCGTCATCATCGGCGGCGGCGATGCGGCTTTCGATTATGCATTGAACCTGGCCAGAAAAAACCGGGTCCATATCGTGATCCGTTCCAACAAAGCGCGCGCCCTGCCGCTCCTGATCGAGCGCTGCCGGAGTCATCCGCAAATCGTGATCCATGAAAATTCACCGCTGACAAGCGCCCGAAAAGGCGCCGAAGCGGATGGCGTCATCCTCGAAGCGCGGGGAAAGAAAATATCCTGCCAGCGGATATTGACCGCCATCGGCCGGGCGCCGGCAATGCATTTCCTCGCGTCGGACCTTCGTGCCTCCCTGGACGACTTCGTCAAACAAAAAAAAATCTGGATTGCCGGGGACGCGAGCAATGGCCGCTTCCGCCAGGCAGCGATCGCTGCCGCCGACGGCCTGCGCGCCGCCATGGAAATCGTTGGCGGACAATCCAAATGAAAGTCGTCGCCAACGCCGGCAAAGACGATCTGGCCATGGTCTACATCGCCCGGAACCGCTCCGGTCAATTCATCGAATTCGTCGAATCGCTGCAACCCCCACAGCCGCGGGAGAAAAAATGGGTGCTGATCGTTTCCTGTCTCTTCGGCTGCCCTTTCGCCTGCCGCTTCTGCGATGCCGGCGGGGCATATCACGGGCCCCTCAGCCGGGAAGAGATCGAATTCCAGATCGATTTTCTGGTCGCCAGGCGTTTTCCCGGCGGCATCATTCCCAGTGAAAAATTCAAGATCCAGTTCGCGCGCATGGGCGAACCGGCTTTGAACGGGGCGGTTCTGGATGCCATTGCCGCGCTGCCTTCGCGCCTGCAAGCTCCGGGATTGATCCTTTCACTGTCGACCATTGCCCCGGCCGGTTGCGAGGAGTTTTTTGAGCGCCTGCTGGAGATCAAGGATGGTTTTCGCCCCGGCACGTTCCAATTCCAGTTTTCCCTGCACAGCAGCGATGAAAACAAACGCCGCCAGCTCATCCCGGCCCGCACCTGGAGTTTTGCGGAAATGGCCGCTTACGGCCGCCGTTTTTACGGCCGCGGCGACCGCAAAATAACCCTGAATTTCGCCCTGGCCGAGGGCTTCCCCCTGGAAGCCCGGCAGCTGCTGACCCGTTTCGACCCCGCCCTTTTTCTGATCAAAATTACCCCGGTCAATCCCACCGTGCGCGCCATGGCCAACGACCTGCATCCGGTCTTTGCCCTGGATCGTCCAAACGAAGATTTGGTCGAAAGACTGCGCCAGGCAGGCTACGACGTGCTGGTTTCCATGGGCGAGGCCGAGGAGAACGCCATCGGCAGCAATTGCGGGCAATTCATCCGTTCCTACCTCGCCAGTCAAAAAGATCCGTTGCGCGGTGCCAGCTATTCCTATAAAATCGAAACCCTGCCCCCGGGCTGAAATTATTCCAGTAATGATCTTGATCAGATAAAAAGTCGAACCCGGATCAATCTCCGCTTTGGCCGGCCAGAGACGATTTTTCAATGGGCACGGCACGCAAACCAGGCAGCGCCTGGATCTTGCCGGAGATGGCCGGCGCGGTGAGCGGCGGCTGGGCAGGAGACAGCGGCCGGCAGATCTCCTCACAGTATTTGCGGAAATCGTCCATCACCGGCGCGGGCAGCGGCGCCACACTGGGCGATTCCAGGCGCAGCGGATTGAGGTAGCGGCCGTTCTTCACCAGTCCGTAATGCAGATGCGGTCCGGTCGAAAGGCCGGTGCTGCCCACGGTGCCGATCAATTGCCCCTGTTCGACGCGCTGGCCGGCACGCAGGCCGGCAGCGAAGCGCTGCATATGGTAATAGTGGCTGGCGAAGCCGTTGCTGTGGCGGATGGACACATAATTGCCGCGGCCCCGGTCACGGCTGCGGGCAGTCACCACCCCGGAGGCGGTGGCGCGCACCGGGGTGCCGGTTGGAGCGGCGAAATCGGTGCCATTATGCCGTGCCGAGAAGCCGAGGATGGGATGATGACGCATGCCAAAGCGTGAGGTGACGCGGATGAAGGGCAGCGGACAGCGCAGGAACTGGCGCCGGGTGGAACGGCCGTCGGGCAGGTAGTAGCCGACAGAGCCCGAGGGCGCCCGGTAGCGCACGATGCGGATCGTTTTGCCGTTGTTGACCAATTCAGCGGCCAGGATGTCGCCATAGCCGGCCAGCTTGCCGTTGAGATATTTCTTGTCCACCACGGCCGCTATCGTGTCGCCGGGCTGGATATCGCGGTTGAAATCGACGTCGTATTCGAAGATCTGCGCGAGCGGCTCGAACAGCTCCAGCTTTTCGCCGCTGGCCTCGGTCGATTCGTACAGGGAATTTACTATGGTGATGCGGGCTACTTGGCGCCGGACCTGGTAGGGGACGGCCCTGACCCGGCCGTTGTACCGCCCCTGCCCGTCGTGTTCGGCTTCGAGGTAGGTATCGCGGTCGATTGGGTAAACAAAATTGCGCAATTTCCCGTTTTCAAAAAAAAGGGTCAGCGTGCGGCCGCTGCGGATGCTGGCCAGATCATAGACCGGACGGATGTCGGCGATGAGTCGGGCCGCTTCGGGCGCCGTGATCCCGGCCCGTTCGAGGACGCCGGCGAAAAAATCGCCGGGGCCGATGCGCAGCTTCAATTCGACGGCCTCGGCCAGTTTCAGGTCATTATAAAGCGGTACCACGGCAACGGGTTCGGGACGGGGATGGAAATGCCAGGCGAGCATGACGCCCAGGCCAACCGCCAGGAGGAGAAAGATCACCCTGCGTATTTTCTGGCGCGTCTTGAGACTCGGGCGCGAAATCATGCAATTATTGTACTCCAAACGGGCATTGAAGGCAACAAAAAAAGACTGCGTGAACAACTACGCAAACCATTCTGCTGGGCTGCCTCGATGTCTGCCTGCTCGGGATTTGGCTTGCAGCCGTTTCGATTGACAATCGCTTTTGGCATCCCTATACTACTCTCGCAAGGAGGCGAAAATGAAAAAAAACATGGGAACCTGGGATCGGGGCTTGCGAACGATCGCGGCACTGGTGATCGCGGTCCTGATCCTCACGAAAACCTTGGCCGGCACCCTGGGCATTGTTCTGGGAGTGGTCGCGGTCATCTTCCTGTTGACGTCGGCGATCGGCTTTTGCCCGCTGTATGTCCCGTTCAAGTTCTCGACCTGCAAGGGAAAAAAAGGAGGCTGACCCGCTCTGGCGCGGACAGTCACGGCAATTTACATTTAAAGCGGCTTGCCTTACAATATGGACATGAAACAGATCAATGTTTTTACCCGAGACCTGTCCAGGTTGAAAATACTTTGCTGTGTTTTCAGCCTGTTTCCCTGTTTCTTCCTGGAGGCCGATCCGCCCAGCGAACGCAAGCTGGTGAAAGTCGCCAGCCGCTGCGAGCTCATCGAATTCGCGGAAGCCGACGATCGGCTGGACGGGGCCCTGTCTGAGCGCTTCGATGGAGAGTACGAAAACGTCCTTTTTATCAAGGGCCGCCTGGTCCTCGATGGGGATTTCCTCGAAGCGATCGCCGAACTCGACGACAACGAGCCCGATCTGATCGTCGTGGACGGGGACCTCGACGTAAACGGGCGCATCGCCCTGCCTGACGCGAAGCCGGGATTGTTCGTCAGCGGCGAGACCCGGGCGTTGACGCTCGAGGGCGGCGAATGCGAAATCTATATCCGCGAGGGGACCTTCGAGTACCTGGTTTACGGATTCGGCAATGAAGGCATTCTGAAGACCGGCAGAATAAAAACACCCTGGGTCATC
>Ga0209450_10001621_pt1 | contig 11267 bp, 11 predicted proteins | sample FrelakmetLWP11LW_FD_187149 | JGI IMG/M metagenome (GOLD analysis project Ga0209450, IMG submission 187149) | Freshwater lake sediment microbial communities from the University of Notre Dame, USA, for methane emissions studies - LWP11 LW (SPAdes)... | ecosystem: Environmental > Aquatic >... | reverse complement strand
GAGACGCTCGGCCCCGCGCTCGGCGCCTACCTCCTGGCCCTGTGGAACCTGCCGCCGTCGGTGGTCGAGGCCGTGGCCCTGCGCGAGGCGCCGGCACGCGCCGGCGCGACGCTGGGGGCGGTCGGCGCGACCCACGTCGCGACCCGACTCGCCCGCGGGCGCAGCCCGGACGACGACTGGCTGGAGGCGGCCGGCCTGGCGGCCGCTGTGCCGCGCTGGCGCGCGATGCTGGACCGCCTCGCCGAACGCGGCGCGTGAGCCGGGGCCGCCGCCGCGGCGGCCCGCCGCGGTTGGCAGGGCAGGGCGCCGCCCGGTACAATGCCGCGCTTCACTCGCCGGGAAGTGGAGCATGCGGATCCTCACCGAAGCCCTCACGTTCGACGACGTGTCGCTGGTCCCCGCGGAGTCCAACGTGCTGCCGCGCGACGTCAGCACGACCACCCGGCTCACGCGCGGCATCGCCCTCAACATCCCGGTGGTCTCCGCCGCGATGGACACGGTCACCGAGTCGCGGCTCGCGATCACGATGGCGCAGAGCGGCGGCATCGGCATCATCCACAAGAACATGACCGCCGAGCGCCAGGCGCTCGAAGTGCGCATGGTCAAGAAGTTCGAGAGCGGGGTCATCCGCGACCCGATCACGGTCGGCCCCGACACCTCGATCCGCGAGGTCATGGCGCTGACCCGCGCGCGCAACATCTCCGGCGTGCCGGTGGTCGACGGCGCCGAACTGATCGGCATCGTGACCTCGCGCGACCTGCGCTTCGAGACCCACCTCGATGCCCCGGTGCGCACCATCATGACCCCGAAGGAGCGCCTGGTCACGGTGGGCGACGGCGCGGCCGACGACGAGATCCTCGCCAAGCTGCACAAGCACCGCATCGAGAAGATCCTGGTCGTCAACGACCGCTTCCAGCTGCGCGGCCTGATCACGGTCAAGGACATGCAGAAGTCGAAGGAGAACCCCTTCGCCTGCAAGGACGAGCAGGAGCGCCTGCGCGTCGGCGCCGCGGTCGGCGTCGGCGGCGACACCGAGGAGCGCGTGGCCGCGCTGGTGGACGCCGGCGTGGACGTGCTGGTGGTCGACACCGCGCACGGGCATTCCGCGGGCGTGATCGAGCGCGTGCGCTGGGTCAAGCAGCGCTACCCACAGGTGCAGGTGGTCGGCGGAAACATCGTCACCGGCGAGGCCGCGCGCGCGCTGGTCGAGGCCGGCGCGGATGCGGTCAAGGTCGGCGTGGGCCCGGGCTCGATCTGCACCACGCGCATCGTGGCCGGCGTCGGCGTGCCGCAGATCACCGCGGTGTCGATGGTGGCCTCGGCGCTGACCGGCACCGGCGTACCGCTGATCGCCGACGGCGGCATCCGTTACTCGGGCGACATCGCCAAGGCGATCGCCGCCGGCGCGTCCTGCGTGATGATCGGCGGCATGTTCGCCGGCACCGAGGAAGCCCCGGGCGAGGTCGAGCTCTACCAGGGCCGCTCGTACAAGTCCTACCGCGGGATGGGTTCGCTCGGCGCGATGGCCCAGGGCTCCAAGGACCGCTACTTCCAGGACGCCGCCGACGCCGACAAGCTGGTCCCCGAGGGCATCGAGGGGCGCGTGCCTTACCGCGGCCCGCTGCGCAACATCGTCCACCAGCTGGTCGGCGGCCTGCGCGCCTCGATGGGCTACGTCGGCTGCGCGACCATCGACCAGATGCGCGAGAAGCCGCAGTTCGTTCGCATCACCAGCGCCGGCGTGCGCGAGAGCCACGTCCACGACGTGGCGATCACCAAGGAAGCGCCGAATTACCGGATGGAGTGAGGCGGAAAAGTAGGGTATAGGGCCCAGGGTATAGAGCCCGGCGGTCCGACCTATACCCTGGGCCCTATACCCTGGCTTTCATGCAGAACATCCACGCCGACAAGATCCTCATCCTCGACTTCGGGGCGCAGTACACGCAGCTGATCGCGCGGCGCATCCGCGAAATCGGCGTCTATTGCGAGATCTGGGCCTGGGACCACGATCCGGCGGAGATCGCGGCCTTCGCGCCGAAGGGCATCATCCTCTCGGGTGGCCCGGAATCGACCACCGAGCCGGGCTCGCCGCGCGCGCCGCAGCAGGTGTTCGCCGCCGGCGTGCCGATCCTCGGCATCTGCTACGGCATGCAGACGATGGCGGTGCAGCTCGGCGGGCGCGTCGAGGGCGGCCACCATCGCGAGTTCGGCTACGCGCGGGTCCACGCACGCGAGGGTTGCCGGTTGCTCGACGGCCTCGGCGAGCGCGGCGAGGACGGCGTCGCCCGCCACGCGGTCTGGATGTCGCATGGCGACCGGGTGACCGCGCTGCCGCCCGGTTTCGCGGTCATCGGTTCCACCGACAGCGTCGCCTACGCCGCGATGGCCGACGAGTCGCGCCGCTGGTACGGCGTGCAGTTCCACCCCGAGGTCACACATACCAAACAGGGCGCGGAGATGCTGCGCCGCTTCGTGGTCGAGGCCTGCGGCTGCGCCACGCTGTGGACCGCGGCCAACATCATCGAAGACGCGATCGCGCGCGTGCGCGCCCAGGTCGGCGCGGACAAGGTGCTGCTGGGGTTGTCGGGCGGCGTCGATTCCTCGGTGGTCGCCGCGCTGCTCGAGCGCGCGATCGGCGACCAGTTGACCTGCGTGTTCGTCGACACCGGCCTGTTGCGCTGGAAGGAAGGCGACCAGGTGATGGCCACGATGGCCGAGCACATGGGCGTGCACGTGATCCGCGTCGATGCCGCCGAACGCTACTTCGCGGCGCTGGCCGGCATCGAGGACCCCGAGGCCAAGCGCAAGGTCATCGGCCGCTTGTTCGTCGAGATCTTCGAGGAGGAATCGAGGAAGCTCGAAGGCGTGAAGTGGCTGGCGCAGGGCACGATCTACCCCGACGTGATCGAGTCCGCCGGCAGCAAGACCGGCAAGGCCCACGTCATCAAGAGCCACCACAACGTCGGCGGCCTTCCCGAGCGCATGCAGTTGAAGCTGGTCGAGCCGCTGCGCGAGCTGTTCAAGGACGAGGTGCGCCGGATCGGCGTGGAGCTCGGCCTGCCGCGCGAGATGGTCTACCGGCACCCGTTCCCCGGCCCCGGGCTCGGCGTGCGCATCCTCGGCGAGGTCAAGGCCGGGCACGCGCAGCTGCTCGCGCAGGCCGACCACATCTTCATCGAGGAACTGCGCCGGCACGGACTCTACGACCAGGTGAGCCAGGCCTTCGCGGTGTTCCTGCCGGTGAAGTCGGTCGGCGTGGTCGGCGACGCGCGCGCCTACGAGTGGGTGATCGCGCTGCGCGCGGTCGAGACCGTCGACTTCATGACCGCGCACTGGGCGCACCTGCCGTACGAGTTCCTCGACCACGTCAGCCGGCGCATCATCAACGAGCTGCGCGGCGTCAGCCGCGTGGTCTACGACATCTCGGGCAAGCCGCCGGCCACGATCGAGTGGGAATAGCCGTCGCCGCGGCCGCGCGGCGGCCGCAGCATGGTGGTCACCGGCGGGGCGCCGGGCGCGGGGTGGAAGGTCTCGCGCGCGACGAACCCGAGGCCGCGGTAGATGGCGTCGTTGGCGGGATGGGTGTTCTCCAGCCAGACCGGCACGCCGGCGGCGTCCCAGTGGTCGAGCATCGGGCGCAGCAGGCGACTGCCGAGGCCGCGGCCACGCGCCGCGGGCAGCAGTCCCACGGTGAACAGGTAGGCGTGCGGCTGCGGCGGACGACGGCTGCCGAATGCCGCGTCGACCTGCATGGCACGCCACACGGCGCCCGGTCCCGCCAGCAGGACCATTCGCGCCGCCAGCGCCAGGGTTGCGATCGCGCCCAGGCCGCGCCGCGGGCCGGGGTGCAGCCACATCGCGCCACCGTCGGCGCCGGCGAACCAGCCGCTGCCGTGCGGCAGGTAGACATCACGCGCGAGGCTGCGGAACGCGGCGCGGATCAGAAGAGGGTCCCGGAAGGTCCAGTGCGCGATCGGATCGGCCGCGAAGGCCGCGCCGACGAGGTCGCCCAGCGCCCGCCATTCGCCGGGTGCCGCGCGGCGGATTGTGGCATCGGCGCCGGTCATCACAGCGAACCCATGGCGTGGTCCGGATACAGCGCAGCCCCGGCCAGGCCGAGGGCGATGGCGCCGAACAGCGCGGTCAGGGCAGGGTGCCGGCGTGCCCAGCCGGTGGCGAGCAGCGCGATCGTCGCGCCGCCGTTGGACACGAGGCCCATCCACACCACGCCTTCCGGGAACACGCCCTGCCAGGTCTGCACGAGTCCGCCGCCATAGCCCACAAGCAACGCCAGCAGGGCCACGCTGTAGAGGCGCGCAAGCCCGCTCGCCGCCGCGGGCACCGCGAGCCGCGCCGCGAGGCGCGCCGGCGGCAGCAGCAGCAGCGGTGCGACCACGACCAGCGCGGTCGTCGCGATCTTGAACACCAGCAGCACGCCCAACCAGGTCATGGCACCTCCCTGCCGCAACGTCGCGCCGCCGGCGATCCTGCGCCAGCGCCGGATCGGTCGCAAGCCGGGCGAGGATCGCCACGGCGGGCTTGCGTTTGGCCGCCGTCCGGATAAGGTCACGCAGCACCGGGTGATGGCGACAGGCATGGCGGGCGACGCGGGGCGGGCTGCGGATGACGAGCGCTGGATGCGGCGTGCCCTCGTGCTCGCCGCGCGCGTGCGCGACCGCGAGGACGAGGTGCCGGTGGGCGCGGTGATCGTGCGCGACGGGGTGAAGATCGCCGAGGGCATGAACCTCAACATCCGCCGCCACGATCCCACCGCGCACGCGGAGGTGGTCGCGATGCGCCGCGCCGGGCGCCGCCTCGGCAACCACCGGCTCACCGGCTGCACGCTGTACGTGACGCTGGAGCCGTGCGCGATGTGCGCGATGGCGATGGTGCACGCGCGGGTGGCGCGCGTCGTGTACGCCGCCGCGGACCCGAAGACCGGCGCGGCCGGCAGCGTGTTCGACCTGCTGGCGTCGCCCCGCCACAACCACCGCGTCGACGTCGCCGGCGGCGTGCTCGCCGCGGAGGCGGGGCGCATGCTCAGCAACTACTTCCGCGCCAAGCGCGGCAAGCCGCCGCTCGAATCCTGACCCTCCTGCGCGATCGACCATGACCCCGCCGAACGACAACCACCTGATCTGGATCGACCTCGAGATGACCGGGCTCGATCCGCAGTCCGACTCGATCCTCGAGATCGGCACCATCGTCACCGACGCCAACCTCGAGGTGGTGGCCGAGGGCCCGGAGTTCGCGGTCCGCCATCCGCTGGCGCGATTGCAGGCGATGGACGACTGGAACCGGACCCAGCACGCGAAATCGGGCCTGTGGGACCGGGTACTCGCGTCGACCCACGACCTCGCGTCGGCCGAGCAGGCCACGCTCGAGTTCCTCGCGCGGCACGTCCCGGCCGGCAAGTCGCCGATGTGCGGCAATTCGATCTGCCAGGACCGGCGCTTCCTCGCCCGGCTGATGCCGCGGCTTGAGCGGCATTTCCACTACCGCAACCTCGACGTCAGCACCGTCAAGGAACTGTGCCGGCGCTGGGCGCCGGCGATCGGCGCCGGGTTCAGCAAGGACTCGCAGCACACCGCGCTGTCGGACATCCGCGATTCGATTGCCGAGCTGCGCTGGTACCGCAGGCACATGGGCCCGCTCGGCGGGCAGGTGGCCTGAGCGTCAAGCGGTCGGTGGCGCGGGCGACCACTGCAGGAAGGCCGCCACCGCGTCGTCGCCCCGCTGGGCCCTGACCACGCCCAGCGCCTTGGCGTGCAGGGTGGCGAATTCGGTCGCCGTCTTCGAGCGCTCGATCTGCAGCGCCAGCACGTCGCCACCGGGGCCGAGCGTCTCGGTGAGGGCGCGCACCGCCATGCGGCGCGCGACCGCGAGGTCGAAGGCGGGTGTCGCAGGCGCCGGCGCGGCGGCCGCCGGCGCGGCGCCGGTCGCCGGGCTCGCGGCTGGCGACGGTGCCGGCGCACCCGGCAACTCCACGTATCCCGCGCGCGCCAGGCGCTCGAGGATGGTCTCCACCGGCACCAGCGCGTTGAACCGCGCCTTCAGGATCGCGAGGCTGCGCTTGCCGTCGACGGCGGCCAGCAGCACGCGCGCCGCGGTTTCGAGTTCCGGGGCGTGGCGGGCGACGGCGTCGTCGCCGGCTGCGGTCCTGCGGGGCGCATCCGACGTCATGCGCGGTATCCGGTCCGAGTCTGCGGGGGTTGAAGTTCTGCCCGAGCGCGGCAACAGCCTGCCGGCACGAGCGCCCGCAACAGCCTACCAACAAATGCCTCAGGCGTTGCGGTGCCGGGCCAGCCGCAGCCAGGTATCGACCACGGTGTCCGGGTTGAGGGACACCGACTCGATGCCCTGGTCCATCAGCCACTCGGCGAGGTCCGGGTGGTCGGACGGACCCTGGCCGCAGATGCCGATGTACTTGCCCTTCCGGCGCGCGGCCTGGATGGCCATCGACAGCAGGGCCTTGACCGCCGCGTTCCGCTCGTCGAACAGGTGGGCGACGATGGCCGAATCGCGGTCCAGCCCGAGGGTCAACTGGGTCAGGTCGTTGGAGCCGATCGAGAAGCCGTCGAACAGGTCCAGGAACTGGTCGGCCAGCAGCGCGTTGGACGGGACCTCGCACATCATGATGACCTTGAGGCCGTTCTCGCCCTGCTTGAGGCCGTTGCGGGCCAGCACCTCGAGCACCTGGCGGCCCTCGTCGACGGTGCGCACGAACGGGATCATCACCCAGGCGTTGATCAGGCCCATCTCGTCGCGCACGCGGCGCATCGCGCGGCACTCCAGGGCGAAGGCCTCGGCGAAGCCCGGGTCGACGTAGCGGCTGGCGCCGCGGTAGCCGATCATCGGGTTTTCCTCGTGCGGCTCGTAGCGCTTGCCGCCGACCAGGTTGGCGTATTCGTTCGACTTGAAGTCGGACAGGCGCACGATCACCGGGTTGGGCGCGAAGGCCGCCGTGATGGTCGCGATGCCTTCGGCGAGGCGGTCGACGTAGAACGACACCGGGTCGGCGTAGCCGGCCATCTTGTCGTCGATCCGGCGGCGCGTCTCCGGATCCTGGCGGTCGTATTCCAGCAGCGCCTTCGGGTGCACGCCGATGTGGCTGTTGATGATCATCTCCAGCCGCGCGAGCCCGACGCCGGCGTTGGGCAGCATCGCGAAGTCGAGCGCGCGCTCGGGGTTGGCGACGTTCATCATGATCTTCAGCGGCGCCGGCGGCATCGCGTCGAGGTCGGTGGTGATGCGCTCGAAGGGCTTGAGGCCCTCGTACACATAGCCGGTGTCGCCCTCGGCGCAGGACACGGTCACCGCCACGCCGTCGGCGATCCGCGCAGTGGCGTCGCCGCAGCCCACGATCGCCGGGATGCCCAGTTCGCGGGCGATGATCGCCGCATGGCAGGTGCGGCCGCCGCGGTTGGTGACGATCGCGGCGGCGCGCTTCATGATCGGCTCCCAGTCGGGATCGGTCATGTCGGCGACCAGCACGTCGCCCGGCTGCACGCGGCTCATCTCAGTGACCGAGCGCAGCACCTTGGCGCTGCCAGCGCCGATCTTGTGCCCGATCGAGCGGCCCTCGGAAAGCACCGTGCCGCGCTCGCCGAGCACGAAGCGCTCCATCTGCTGCGCGGATGCGCGCGACTTCACCGTCTCCGGGCGCGCCTGCAGGATGTAGATGCGCCCGGTGACGCCGTCCTTGCCCCACTCGATGTCCATCGGGCGGCCGTAGTGCTGCTCGATGATGAGCGCCTGCTTGGCCAGTTCCTGCACGTCGGCGTCGGTGATGCAGAAGCGGCGCCGGTCGGCGACCGGCACGTCCTCGTTGCGCACGCGCTCGCCCGGCTGGTCCGAGAACACCATGCGGATCGCCTTCGAGCCCAGTTGCCGGCGCAGGATGGCCGGGCGGCCGGCGCGCAGGGTGGGCTTGTGCACGTAGAACTCGTCCGGATTGACCGCGCCCTGCACGACGTTCTCGCCGAGCCCCCAGGACGCGGTGACGAACACCACGTCGCGGAAGCCCGACTCGGTGTCGAGGGTGAACAGCACGCCGGACGCGCCGCGGTCGGAGCGCACCATCAACTGGATGCCGGCCGACAGCGCGACCTCGCCATGGTCGAAGCCATGGTGCACGCGATAGGCGATCGCGCGATCGTTGTACAGCGAGGCGAAGACCTCCTTGACCTTGCGCACCACGTCGTCGGCGCCGACCACGTTGAGGAAGGTCTCCTGCTGGCCGGCGAACGACGCGTCCGGCAGGTCCTCGGCGGTGGCCGAGGAGCGCACGGCCACCGCCACCTCGGCGCCGTTCTGCTCGCACAGCCGCGCGTAGTCGGCGCGGATCTGCGCCTCTAGCGCGGCCTGCAGCGGGGTTTCCACCACCCAGCGGCGGATCTCGGCGCCGGCGGCCACCAGCGCATCGACGTCGTCGACGTCCAGCGTGGCGAGCCTGGCCTGGATGCGCCCGCCGAGGCCCGACTGGGCGATGAACTCGCGATAGGCATGGGCGGTGGTCGCGAAGCCGCCCGGCACCGACACCCCCGCGCGCGCCAGGTGGCCGATCATCTCGCCCAGCGAGGCGTTCTTGCCGCCCACCTGGGCGAGGTCGGAAAGCCGCAACTGGTCGAGCCAGAGCACGAGATCGGCCATCGGGGAACTCCCAGGGCAAGGCAGGCGGGAAAGCCATCAATGATCCCCGGTTTGCGCCGTGCAGACAACCTTGGAGGGCAGGGCGCGCGGCTGGATTACACTGCCCGCCATGCACAGCGAACCCCGGCCGCGACGGCCGATCTTCTACATCTCCGACGGCACCGGCATCACCGCCGAAACCATCGGCCACAGCGTGCTGACGCAGTTCGAGGGCGTCGACTTCGATGCCGTGCGCATCCCGTTCGTCGGCGACGCCGAGCAGGCGCACGCCGCGGTGGCGCGGATCCGCAACGCGCAGGCCCACTTCGGCACCCGGCCGATCGTGATCAACACGGTGGTCGATCCGGAACTGTCGGTGATCCTCGCCTCCAGCGGGGCGCTGATGCTCGACGTGTTCGCGCCCTTCATCGCCCCGCTGGAGAAGGAACTCGAGTGCAAGCGCAGTTCGCGGGTCGGCCAGGCGCACGGCATGGTGGACTTCGCGCAGTACGAGGCGCGCATCAATGCCACCAACTATGCGCTCAGCCACGACGACGGCGTCGACCTCAACTTCGGTGACGCCGAGGTGATCCTGGTCGGCGTGTCGCGCTCGGGCAAGACCCCGACCTGCCTGTACCTGGCCTTGCACTACGGCGTGCGCGCGGCGAATTACCCGCTCACCCCGGAGGACCTCGAGTCCGACGTCCTGCCGTCGCGGCTGCGGCCGCATCGGCGAAAACTGTTCGGACTGACCATCGATCCGGTGCGCCTGCAGCAGGTGCGCCAGCAGCGGCGGCCGAACAGCCGCTACGCGACGATGGAGCAGTGCCGCCGCGAGGTCGCGCAGGCGGAGGCGATGTTCGGGCGCGAGAACCTGCACGTGCTGTCGACCACCCACACCTCGATCGAGGAGATCGCGAGCAAGGTGATGGCGGCGGTCGGCCTGGAGAAGCAGGCTTTCTGAGGCGCGCGGCGCGCGGCTTGCAGGGACCGCCAGCATAGGGGTTCCGCCGCGTTCCGGGGAGACTGGCGGGGCCACGACCCGCTGATATAGTCCGGCCATGCTCGACATCCGACCCACCCGTGCCCAGGTCTCCGGCCGCTTCGCGTGGCTGATGGGCCTGTATGCGGACAACTACTGGCGACTGGTCCGTGGACTGGGCCCCGACAATCTCGGGGTCGGCCACTACCGGTCCAGCGTGGGCGACGGACTCGACCTGTCGATCGAGGTGGTGGAACGCCATCCGTACACGCTGGATTTGCGCCTGAGCTATCTGTTCCGCGACGCGGCCACCGGCGCGCCGGATCCGTCGGCCTTCGTGCGCATCTACCGCGACGCGCAGCTCGCCGAGGTCACTGCGTGCTACGTGGGCGCGCGGCTGCAGGACGTGCTCGGCCTGCATCCGGAGCCGCGCTCGGTGATGCAGCACCGCCTGCGGATGAATGCCTTCCTCGGCAAATGGCTGGAGTACCTCGAAGGCCGCGGGCACTCGCGCTTCACCGTGCGCGCGGCGGCGACCGGCGAGGCCATGCAGGAAAAAGTTGACGCGTCGGCGCCGCACCCGTAGGATTCGCGCCTTCCCGTGGGGCCATAGCTCAGCTGGGAGAGCGCTACAATGGCATTGTAGAGGTCGCCGGTTCGATCCCGGCTGGCTCCACCACCCCACCGCAGTCCCCATCGTCTAGAGGCCTAGGACACCTCCCTTTCACGGAGGCGACCGGGGTTCGAATCCCCGTGGGGACGCCAACTAAATCAAGGGGTTGGCGTCAAGCGAAGGGGCCTACGGGCCCCGGATGCGGAATAGAGGCGGAATACTGCAGTCGCAAGGACGAGGACTCGGTCGCACATGAAGATCGCCTGGTCGGACGTCAGGACGCAGGTCGTCGCGGGTCTCATCCTCGCTGCTATTCTGGCGATCGGCGGCGTTGCGTTTTCCCAGGTTCAGGGCGCGATCGGAGACGCGGCGAGATGGGTCGTCGCGCTCGCCGCGACGCCGATCGTTGCACCGCTCTGGCTGGTCATCTGCATAGCTCTGGTGCTGGTGCAGACGGTGCGCGGGCTTGCCCGCTATCGACAGCACCGCCAGCTCAGCAGTCGATTCCCGTCCGCTGGCGAGTCCGTGGCGCGGCTCGCCGACCTGTCTGACGACGAAACGCTCGTTCTGAAGGTGCTGGGCTCGCGGTTTCCCTTGGCGATCGAAATGGGCGAGCTGGACCTTGACGACGGTGAAATGTGGGCTCGCATCGATCGCGGTAGCGACGGGCTCGCATTGCGCCGCCTCGCTACGCGCCGTGATCACGAAGTGCACCTCACCGGTGCCGGGCGAGACTTGGCGCTGGACGCGGGGTTCATCGCCAGTTCGAAAAACGACCCGTAAGGCGGTCATTCACTGCCGGCGGTCGAGCCCTGCGACCTCCAGGGCGCCGGCCGGAAACCGGCCCGGCGGCCCGGTCGCGCGTCGATCGCCGCGGCGCCAGGACTGCCCGCATGACGCGCGAGTACTCGGCGGCCTCACAGGGGCAGAAACGAGGGCTCCCTGCAGCCGCTGCCAGCCGTTGTCACGGGCACGTTCTGGCAACACCCGGCGCGCTTCCATGATGCCGGGCGCGCGCGACCCGGCCCCGCTAGGCGCGGG
>Ga0209450_10001620_pt1 | contig 11272 bp, 9 predicted proteins | sample FrelakmetLWP11LW_FD_187149 | JGI IMG/M metagenome (GOLD analysis project Ga0209450, IMG submission 187149) | Freshwater lake sediment microbial communities from the University of Notre Dame, USA, for methane emissions studies - LWP11 LW (SPAdes)... | ecosystem: Environmental > Aquatic >... | reverse complement strand
GCTCATCGGCGGCGCGCAGGCCCACCTGGCCGGCGACCTTGCCGGTGGTTACTACGTGCAGCCGACGCTCTTCAAGGGCCACAACAAGATGCGCATCTTCCAGGAGGAGATCTTCGGTCCGGTCCTGGCCGTCACCACGTTCAAGGACGAAGCCGAGGCGCTGGCGATCGCCAACGACACGCTGTACGGCCTCGGCGCGGGCGTCTGGAGCCGCAACGGCAACGTGGCCTACCGCATGGGACGCGCGATCAAGGCCGGCCGCGTCTGGACGAACTGTTATCACGCCTATCCGGCACACGCCGCGTTCGGCGGCTACAAGGAGTCCGGCATCGGCCGCGAGACCCACAAGATGATGCTCGACCATTACCAGCAGACCAAGAACCTGCTGGTCAGCTATAGCGAGAGCAAGCTGGGCTTCTTCTGAGCATGGTGCAAAAGGTCATTGCCACACCGGCCGCGGTTGAGCTCATCGAACGGCTGAAGGCCAAGCACGGCCCCGGCCTGATGTTCCACCAGTCAGGTGGCTGCTGTGACAACAGTGCCGCGAACTGCTACCTGATCGGCGAGCTCACGATCGGTGCGGGCGACGTGTACCTCGGCGACATTGGCGGCTGCCCGTTCTACATCGGCAAGGCTCAGTACGAGTACTGGCGGCACACGCAGTTGATCATCGACGTGATCGAGGGCCACGGCGGCACTTTTTCGCTGGAAGGCCCCGAAGGCATGGCGTTTCACACCCGTTCGCGGGTGTTCACCGAGGCGGAGATGACCGAGCTGGATGCGGCCGAGCGGCGGAGTGCCTGATCCAGCCCGTCTCCGTTCCAGTACGCGAAGCAACTGGCCAAAAGGCCGCTTGCAATGCCGACAGACTCTAGACCCGCCTGGTGCTGAAAGCGGGGCGACGTTGGATGCAAGAGGACCGATCGGTATACGTACATTTACATAACAGGCTACGTGACAATACGTGTATAAATGATTCCAGTTCGCACTTTCCCTCGGTCCTTTTAACGGTGCGAACCGGCTCCTCGTCCAGAAGAGCCATCGCCTGGCCAGAGTCAGGCAGAGGCATTCAAAATGAAGCCCGTCACGACAGCTGCGTCCCGCGCGACCGTCATCCTATTGGCCTCCGCGGCATTCACACTCCAGTTGACCTCACTGGCGGCGCATGCCGGACCGTCGAAGTGCTTTGCGCCCACGGATGACTTTCTCACCGTAATCTCATCCGTGGTCACATCCACGCATCGCGACATCACCCGTCAATCCGTGCCCTACGGTGACCTCGATCTCGCCGGCGTCGCGGACCGAGCCATACTGCAAGATCGCATCGCAGGCTCCGTGAATGCCGTGTGCCGCGGCCGCGAGTTGACAGAACCGGGCCAGAAATGGGCGGAGCGGGAGTGTCGCAAGGCGGCCCTCAAGGACGCGTTGGCCCAGGTCGACGCCATCCATGCCACAGCGACGACCGCCGCCGCGCGGTAGCGCGTCGACGTCGCCCACCGGGCGCGGGAAGCAACGCGCCCGGGAACGAAGCCCGGAGCCAGATGAAAACGCGCAGGGCAATGGAAGCCCATAGGCTTCAGGGCGGCTTTCGACTCGGCGCATGGCTGATCGAGCCTGGCGAGCTGCGTGTATCCGGCGGCGGCGGGACATTTGTCGTGCCCCCGGAACACATGCAGGTGCTCTTGTGTCTCGTGGAAAGCAAAGGCGAATTCGTCGAGCGGCGAACGCTGCGCAATCGCGCGTACGCGGGTACGCCGGACGCGGACCGGAAGCTGCGTCAAGCCGTCACGGCATGGCACGTACTCTTTGGCGACACGGCGCGGCATCCGAGGCACATCGCTGCCGCTGGCCGGGACGGGTACTCCCTGATCGCCCATTTCGAACCAATGCAGCGCATGCCAATTCCGGAGCGCCTGGTAGCGGCAGGCTTGCGCACGACGAGTAGGCAAGGCGCCAAGCGCACGATCGTGGGCGGCGCGAACAGTCTCCTTGTGGAATTGCGGCGACGCAGCGTCTTCCGCGTCGCGGCATCCTATCTGGTCGGCATGTGGATTCTGTTGCAGGTGGCAGAGGTCACTTTTGCACCCTTGCATCTCCCTGCCTGGTGGATCACCGCGCTGACGATACTAGCGGTTGTTGGCATGCCGATCGTGATCGTGCTCGCGTGGACGTATGAAATCACGTCCGACGGTCTGGTACGCGATTCGGCGGATACCGCGGCCGCAATTCTGTTGCCCCGGTCGCGTCGGGCGATAGCGCCAGCAACCATTGCTGGCGTCGTCCTGATGGCGATGGTGACAGGCTACGCGTGGTTGGAGTCCATCGGGTGAGCCGGCACGGTGCAAGCAGCGTCTAATCGCTCCGGGTTTACGGCGTACTCGCGCCCGCCGGGGCCCGGAATCGGTTGACCATCGAGGCTTCGAATGTTGGCCCGCTCTGCGGGGGCGTGGTGCTACTCGGCTGGCGCCGAAGTCGGGCGGGATTTCAATGCGCGCAGCAGGTCGACGAACGTCGGATCGTCGCGCAGCGGTATGAGGTCCGGATCGTTCTGCATCCAGCCGAAGTTGGTGTATCCCGCCTCGACCGCCTGGCGCAGCGTCTCGATGGCGCGGCCCGATTCGCCGAGACTCGCATACATGCATGCGGCGTTGTAGAGCATGTGTGGATCGCCCGGAGTCACCGTCAGCGCCTTGGTCCCCTCGCGAATGGCGTCCTCTCTGCGCCCGGCCCGGCCGAGCTGATTGGCGTAGATCAGCCGTGCGCGCGAATCGTCCGGGTTCTGCAGCAGGTAATTCGGCATGATCTCGAGCAGCCGCCGGTAGGCGACGTCCGCTTCGTCGGTCAGCCCAAGCCCGAGACACGTCTGTGCAACGTCGAGGTGCCCGGCATAGAAGCTCGGCTTGATCTCGGCGACCCGACGGAAAAGCTCCAGCGCCTGCTCGAGCTTGCCCTCGGTGAAGTAGATCCGCCCGAGCGTCCAGTGCGCGATGAAGTCGTCGGGATCGATTTCGATCGCCTTGGTGCAGGAGGCGGTGGCCTGGTTCAGCTTGCCCCAGAGGAAATACGACAGTCCCATTGCCCGGTACGCTTCGGACAGGTTGTTGTCGTACATCAGCGCCTTGAAGCTGAGTTCCTGCGCAAGCTCCCGATAACGGTCCTCGCGCGCGATGAGCTGGTACATCTGGCCGTAGGCGCTGGAGCATCCCGCGTAGGCGGCCGCGTAACGCGAGTCGAGCTCGATGGCCTTCTCGAACAGCTGGATCGCGTATTCGACGCTGCTCTTGGTCAGCCGGTAGAGCTGATCCTGGCCGCGGAGATAGAGGTCGTACGCCTCCGCATTCAGCGTCGGCCGCTTGGTCAGCGACAGTTTCTCCGAGAAGCTGAGCTTGAGCTTCAGCGCTTCGACGATCTGCTGGGCGACCTGCTCCTGGATGTCGAAGACATCGTCGAGCTTGCCCTTGTAGGTGCTGCCCCAAAGCTGCAGGTTGGTGGCGATGTCGACGAGCTGGACCGTGATTCGCACGGAGTCCTGGAACCGGCGCACGCTGCCGCCGACGATGTAGCGCGCGCCGAGGGCGTTGCCGATCGCGTGGATGTCCTGTCCGCGCCCCTTGTGCTGCATCGAGGCCCAGCGCGAGATCAGGTTGATTTCGCCAACCAGCGACAGCCTCGCGATCAGCTCCTCGGTGAGCCCGTCGCTGAAGTAGTCGGTCTCCGGATCCGGACTGATGTTGTCAAACGGCAGCACGGCCACTGGTCCGCCCTCGGGAATGGCCTCGGCTCCATGTGCCGATTGCGCAGCGCTGGCCGTGCCTTGCCGCACGTCGATCCCACCTGCGGCAGCGGGCTGCGGCGGGGCGATCCTGACGCCCAGCCCTTCCAGCGAGCGAAGGATGGCAACGAGGTTTTCGTCCGGATCGCCGTTGTAGAACTCGATGTGCTGGATGCCGGCGAGCGGGTACTTCAGGCCGAGCGGAATCGTGGTCGGCTCCAGATGCACCGGCAGGATGTGCCCCTTGCGCTCGCTCGTCAGCATGACTTCCTTGGCCACGTTGTGCGAACTGACGGCCGATGGCGTCACCATCAGCAGCAGCACCTTGGCGCCCTCCAGGGCGCGGACGATGGACTCGCCCCACAGCGCGGCGCCGTCGATGCTGCTCTGGTCGATCCAGATGTTTACGCCGGCGGCCCGCAGCTTGCCCGCGAGGTCGAGCACGCGGGCCTTGTCCTCGCGCGAGTAGCTCAGGAATACGTCTGCGGATTGCGCCACGGTCGAGGCCTATTGCGTCCAGTGTCCTGTGGAGCGGGCAGGGCAGGCGTTGCAGCCGTGCTGGGCGGCCAAGGCTAGCGGATCCGGGACGAGGTGAGAAGGATGCTGCCGGCGTCAAAGGCAACCTGTTGATCCAGCGGCAGTTTCATGCATCGTGCCCCGCGGATGCCGAGGCCTTCAGGTCGAGGGGCTGCGCTGTCGACCGCTTGCAGCGTCGCAAGGCGATCCCGCGCAAGAGGTCAGGCGAACAGGGCGCTGATTCGGGCCTCGATCAGCCGGCGGTGTTCGTCGGAACACACGACGTCCGGCAGCCGCCGCAGAAGCTCATCGCGCTGCAGTAGCCCGAGCGCCGCTGCACTTTTCGCAAAGTCGATATCCTTCTCGCGCCCGGCACCGAGCTTGCTGAGCACCAGGTCATGGGCTTCCATGCACCAACCCGTGTGCTTCTCGACCCGAACCGGCACGGCCCTGGCCATCCAATTGGCCGGTGCATACCTTGGCGTCTTCGAGGTCACGCCTTGGGCGTAGTAGCCATGTTCGAGATCGAATTCGCTGGCCTCGCCGAGCACGAACGAGATCCTGTCTCCAAGCCGTTCGTCGTCGTTCGGCGGAATGACGTCGACATCGCGTGTCGCCGTGAGCGCGCCCTCGGGCGGATTCGGGAGCACCGCCAGTATGGCTGCTGATCCGACGATGTAGAAATCGCTGAGATCGAATCGACGCCCGATCTCGTGGATCACGTGCTGCAGCTGGCTCCGGTACATTGGCGGTCAACGCGCCCGCACAGCCTCAAAGACCCGTCGGCGCTCGTCGGGCGTCACGAGCACCGTGCAGGGGGACTCCTGCCTCAGCGCGTCGGCCTGTTCCGACGTCTCGGTCATCGTTCGCAGCAGTGCCGGCAGGGGACCGGCGAGCAGTGCCTCCCACTGGTCCTGGTAGGTACGACCATGCGGATTGACCTCGCGAAGCTTGCGCAGCCGTTCACGCACGATCTCGCGCAGCTCGGGATTGCCCGCCACGCGTCGCGCCGCGCACTGATGAAGTCGCAGACTGCGCAATGCCGGCACGTCGCTTCGGGCGGTGGCGTGATAGCGGGTTGCCCGGCCGCGACCCTCGACCATGATTCGTCCCTCTGAACGAAGGTCATCGAGGGCGCGCCAGAGTGTCGGCTGGCTGACGCGTGGTCGAATCCGGGCCATGAGATCCGGCATCCGCAGACCGGCTGGCTCGATCATCAGGATCCGAAGTACCTGCTCGCGCGGTGTCGGCCGCATGACCCGTCTCCGGCGATCTGAATAGATAATGAATGGATAGTACGCTTTGAGGTTGCCGTCCTGCAAGGCAAGCATCCCGGCCGCCAAATCTCCCTGGCTCGCCACGAATTCAGCGGAAGATCTTCTGCCACCAGCGGCGGCGGTCCCCCGGTTGCGGAAAAGCGTGTTCCAGGTTGTCCGGCGCAACACGCGACAACGTCCAGCCGGGGAGGGGCGGGACTTTGCTGAAGCCGCAGGCCGAGCCGAGATTGTCGGGGTCGAAGATCTTCACGAAGCCGGGCCTCTCGTGATCGTCGGCGTAGACGATGCCGCAGTAGTCTTCCTTGTGCTCGTCCAGCAAGAGCTGCCTCATCCCGGCCAGGAACCGCTCGAACTGATCCCGTGACGCAGGCATCGTGGGCGGCGCTTCACCGACAGCATAGACATACCAGCCGCCGTCATTGAGGCGTTGCAGCTGCGCCCACAGCGCGTCCAGATCATGCCAGCGCAGGATGCCTTGCAGACGACCGTTGCAGGCACTCAGGTAGGGGCTGTCGTGTGATTGGTCGATTCGAGTCACGGCGTGACGATCGGGAAGGCGGGGTCGGGCCGGTCGAACAGCGACAGGAAGCCGAGCAGCTTGAGCCGGCTGCCATCCACCAGCAGATCGTCGGACATCACGAGGTCCTTGAGGCCGGCCTGCCCGGAGCCGAGCCGAATCAACAGGTCGCGCGTGAGTCGAACCGTGCCGTCAGTGCCCGGCATGGGCTCCTCCAGCCGTTGGTGGTGAAGAACGGCGTTCTCGATCTCCACGCTGTGGGTCTCGCCGACATCCGTGAAGACGAAGTTGAAGGTGTAGCGCTTGCCGTCCGCTTCCTCGCCGTTGAGTCGTACCGCCAACGTGTCGAGAAACCGGTCCACCGGCAGATCTGCGAGGAGTGCGGCTGTGCGCCGCGGGTCTGCTACCGACCCGCGCGTACCGCTGCGCAGCTCGTGTGCGGCCGTCAGGTAGATGTCGCGCCAGATGCCGGATTCGGCCCGGAATCCGAGCTGGTCGTACACCATGGCGAGCAGTTCGCGCGCCGGCCGGTTTGCAGGTTCGGCAAACACGAGATGGTTCAGCAGCGTGGCGGCCCAGCGGTCGTCGCCGGTGTCGTGGGCGCTGCGCGCCAGCGCGATCACCTTGTCGGCCCCGCCCATCGCCGCGACGTACCGGGGCCCTTCGTCTTCCGGCGGCAGCGGGTCGAGGTTTGCGGGATTGCCGTCGTACCATCCGAAATAGAACTGGTACACCGCCTTGGCGTTGTGGCGGACCGTGCCGTAGTAGCCCCGATTCGCGAAGCGCCCGCGCAGTGTCGAGGGCAGCTCCAGGCGTTCGGCGATCTCCCGTGGCGTGTAGCCATGGTTGGCAAGCCGCAGCGTCTGGTCGTGGATGTAGCGGTACACGTCGCGCTGCGCCGCCAGGTAGTCGAGCACCCGTGCATTGCCCCACACCGGCCAGTGGTGGCTCGCGAACACGACCTCCATGTCGGCGAAGCGGCGCATTGCATCGTCGATGTAACCGCTCCACTTCACCGCGTCACGCACTTTCGCGCCGCGCAGCGTCAGGAGATTGTGCAGGGTATGCGAGACGATCTCGGCGCCGCACCAGGCCTTGAGGTCCGGCAGGTAGAAGGTGAGCTCAGCGGGTGCCTCGGATTGCGGTGCGTTCTGGAACACGAATCTCACGCCGTCGATCTCCATCTCCTGTGGCGTGCGCTGCACGATGGCCGTGGGCGCGCGGAAGCCGATCGAGCCGCCCGGGGCTCCCTTGCCCAGGCCGTTGTCCACGTGCCCGCTTGCGTCGCGTGTCAACGGCACGCCGTGGAAGTAGTAGGTGCGCCGGGCCATCGCTGGGCCGGCGAGCAGGTTCTCGCTGATCGCTTCCTCGGCGAAGCCCTCGGGGGCGACGATTGGCACGGCCGGGGCGCCGCCTGCGTCCCTCGGCAGCACGCCGTGAATGCCGCCGAAGTGATCGGCATGACTGTGTGTGAAGATCACGGCGGTGATCGGCCGGTCGCCGAGGTGCTTGCGCGCCAGCGCGAGCGCAGCGGCCGCGGTCTCCGCGGTCGTGAGCGGATCGACGAGGATCCAACCGTTGCGGCCCCGGATCAGCGTCATGTTGGACAGGTCGTACCCGCGGACCTGGTAGATCCCCGGCACCACCTCGAACAGCCCGTGGATGTTGTTGAGCTTCGCTTGCCGCCACAGGCTCGGGTTGACGCTGGCGGGCGCGTCGCCCTGCACGAAATCGTAGGAAGCAAGGTCCCAGTACTTCGTGCCATCGGGCCCGGTGATCACCAGGGACGATTCGCTGGCCACGAGTCCGCGACGCGCGTCTTCAAAGTCCTGTGCATCGGACAACGGCAGAGACTGCGCGACTACGTCGTTCGCCGCTTCGGTGTGCGGCGAGGCAGCCAACGAGACATGCCCGGCTGGCGCCTGTTCCCTGCTGCAGGCCGCGGCCAGGATTGCCGCTGTCAGTACCATTGCGAGTCTGGTCGTCACCGTCCTGCTCCCAGCTTCCAGCAGTACCGTCTGCCGCGTTGCTCACCGTCCAACCAGTGCGTGTTCGTTGCGTCGTCGACCTGGGTACGAAGTGTAGACGTGCTGGTTGCCTGTTGGCATCGGAAAAGCGGACTCGAACCGGTTGCTCGCCACGCAAGCGGCGCGATAGCGGCGTCTGCAAAAGTGACCCACCAGGGCGAGAATGGCGGGAGGCGCCGCAGCGGACCATACTGAACAAGTATCGCATCGGGGAAGCGCAACGCGTGTGCGACGTACTGGTCCGCGTGCATGACGATCGCGTGCTGTTCGCCAAGAACAGCGACCGCGACCCAAACGAGGCCCAGTTGCTCGACTGGCAACCACGCCGCGAATACCCGGCGGGAACGGGGCTGCGCTGCACCTGGATCACGATTGCGCAGGCACGGGCGACGCACGCGGTGCTGCTCAGCCGGCCGTTCTGGATGTGGGGCGCCGAAACCGGCGCCAACGAGCACGGCGTGGTGATCGGCAACACGGCGGTCTTCACGCGCCAGCGTCTTGAGCCCCCCGGGCTCACCGGTATGGACCTGCTGCGCCTCGGACTCGAGCGTGGAGCCACCGCCGAGCAGGCGGTGGAGGTGATCGTCGAGCTGCTCGAGTCGGTCGGCCAGGGCGGCGGTTGCGGACACGAGCACCGCGACTTCGCGTATCACAACAGCTACGTGGTCGCAGATGCGCGCGGGGCGTTCGTGCTGGAGACCGCGGGCCGCAAGTGGCAGGCGGAGCGCATCGCTCAGTCCTGGTCGATCTCGAACGGGTTGACGTTGCCGGGCATGGCGGGCGAGAGCGACTGGCTCAAGACGCGCGTGTCGATGTGCCGCGAGCGCCGCCTGCGCACGCGGGCAGCGGTCGAGGGTGCCAACCAGGTGAGCGATCTGGCGCGGGCTCTGCGCGATCACGGTACTTCGGGCGCACCGCAGTACCGCTGGATCAACGGCGCGATGGCTGCGCCGTGCATGCACGCCGGCGGACTGCTCGCGGCGTCGCAGACCACCGCATCGTGGGTGTCGGAGCTGCGTCCGCATGGCGTGCAGCACTGGGCCACCGCCACGGCAGCGCCGTGTACCAGCCTGTTCAAGCCGGTAAGCGTCGGCCAGCCGCTCGACCTCGGCCCCGCGCCGACCGATCGGGCGGACTCGCGCAGCCTCTGGTGGCGTCACGAGCAACTGCACCGCCGGGTGATGCGCGACCCGGCCCGGCTGCTGCCGCTGTTTGCCGGCGAGCGCGATGTGGTCGAAGCGCGCTGGTGGTCGTCGCCACCCGATCCCGACGCAGCATTCGCGCAGGGTGACCGACTGCTGGCCGACTGGACGCAGCGAGTGCTGCAGGCCGACGGGGCGGATGTCCGGCCCGCGTACGTGCGACGCTACTGGCGCGTGCGTGGCGATGGCACGATTCCGTGACCCCGGACTTCCTCAATTTGTGACAGTCGGGATGCGCGATTCACGGTTGGTCGATCCGGGACGATGCGCTACTGTGTGGCGGCACCGGCGGTCGAGGGGGGGCAAATGTGCGTTACGGCGCGTTCCTGAGCTACAGCCACGCGGACGAGTCGCTGGCGCGCTGGCTCCTGGGCCGGCTCGAAGGGTACCGCGTGCCGTCGCGTCTCGTTGGCACCCACGGAAGGTTCGGCGTCATCCCGCCGCGGCTCGGTCCGATCTTTCGCGATCGCGACGAACTGGCCACCGCCGTTGACCTCGGCCGCGTCATCACCGTGGCGCTCGATGACTCAGCGGCCTTGGTGGTCGTGTGCTCGCCGGCCGCAGCACGCTCACGCTGGGTCAATGCGGAAATTGAGGCATTCCGGGCCACGGGTCGCGGCGACAGAATTTTCTGCTTCGTGGTGGCGGGCGACCCCAACGGTCGCGGCGGCGAAGAGGCCTGCTTTCCACCGGCTCTGCTGGTGCCCGGCGTCGCCGGCGGCCCACCACATGAACCTCTTGCGGCCGATGCCCGAAGCGCTGGTGACGGGCGGGAGCAGGCATTCGTGCGCCTCGTGGCGGGCCTGCTCGGTGTCGGCTACGACGACCTGGCGCAGCGGGAGTTGCAGCGACGGCATCGACGAGTTGCGATCACGCTGGGTACTTCGCTCGCGATCACCGCGATTGCGCTTGGGCTGGCGGCCACTGCGTACGTCGCGCGCATCGACGCACAGCGTCGCCAGGCGCAGGCCGAGGACATCCTGGGCTTCATGCTCGGCGATCTGCGCGACAAGCTTCGCACGGTCGGCCGCCTCGACCTGATGCGCGTCGTGGACGACAAGGCCACCCAGTATTTCGCGACCGTCAATCCGCGCGACCTGAGCGACCGGGCACTGGAGGAACAGGCGCGCATGATGACGGGTGTCGGCGAGGTGCGCCTGGACGAGGGCAACCACGAGGAAGCGCTGGCCGCATTCCGCGAGGCGCACGCGCGCAGCACTCAACTGCACGAACGTGATCCGCAGAACGGTCAACGGCTCTTCGACCTGGCGCAGGCGGAATACTGGATTGGCTATGTCGCCCTGCAGCAGGGAGATGTCGCAGAAGCCGGGAAGTGGTTGCGCAGGTACCGGGACAGTGCGCTGCGTCTGGCAGAGACCGACCCCACCAACTTCGACTGGCAAAAGGAGAAGGCCTACGGTTACCACAACCTCGCCGTGCTCGACGAGAGCCTGGGCCGCTACGCCGAGGCCGAGCAGGCCATGCTCGCGCAACGCGAGCTGTATCGACAGTGGTTGGCGGAGCGACCCGAGGATCCGGAACTGAGGTTCGAGGCGGCGAATCTGTACTCGTGGATCGGCAGCCTGGCGATGCGCCAGGGTCGACTGGCGGAGGGCGAGCCATTCTTCGCCGAGCAGGTGGACGCCATGCGCCGCAACGTTGCGGAGCAGCCGCTCGTCGTGCGCTGGCAGGAGTACCTGGTCGATGCGCTGTTGCTGCTGGCCGATGCGCAGGCCTCGCGCGGTCGCCTGGACGACGCGCGTGCCAACGTGGCACAGGCGCTTGCCATTGCGGAGGCACTCTCTGCGCAGGATCCATCCAACAACTACTGGCGGCTCTCCCTGGGGCGCGCCCTCTGGTGGCAGGCGTGGTTTGCCACAACGGCGCCTCAAGCGGCCGCGGCAGCTGCCGCGGATGCCGCCGCCACGGAGCTCAGCAAGGCCCATTCCACCGAACCGCTC
>Ga0209450_10001619_pt1 | contig 11275 bp, 12 predicted proteins | sample FrelakmetLWP11LW_FD_187149 | JGI IMG/M metagenome (GOLD analysis project Ga0209450, IMG submission 187149) | Freshwater lake sediment microbial communities from the University of Notre Dame, USA, for methane emissions studies - LWP11 LW (SPAdes)... | ecosystem: Environmental > Aquatic >... | reverse complement strand
GCGATCCAAAAGGAAAAGGCCGGGTGAAGAGGCCGGAGAAAAATAGGGATGGGACAGAAAACGAATTTTGATCGTTATTTGGAAGAGCAACTGAGGGATCAGGCTTTTGCAGAGCGATTCAGGAAGGCAGGAAAGGGGTGGGATGGGGTGATGCGGCGGTCCGATGCGCTAAAGACAGGAAGCTGGGAAAAGGGAATCAGGAAGCTATGGCAAATGGCAAGACCTTAGAGCGAATCATTGTGCTGTTTTCTGGCCGAGATTGAGAGTTATTTAGTTAGTGAAGGGCGTCCCGCATCCCCCTGTCTTCTTCTTCCCCCATCTTTCCACCATTCCGTTATTCCAATATTCTTGATCTTTCACTCTGCGCTCACTGCGGCTCTGCGAGAGAAAACTCTTTCAGCCCTTTTGTTCGTTTTTTCCAGGGGTGTCCAGCATCCAGCATCCAGAATCCAGTATCTAGGATCGGGCTCTTCTTCTGTCTTCTGTCTCCTGTCTCCTGAATTCTGTCTTCTTCTTTAGCTTGCTTTTTCCTGCACTCTTGAGTACCATGCTTTTCAGTTTTTTGGCCCGTAACCCTCTCAAGATCAAGGAGGATAGAATACGACGGCCCCACATAGAAAACAAAAAGAGCCCCATCTCCCAGTTCCCGGGACATGGGGCTTTGTCTTTGTTCGGGTCCGAGAAAGGAAGAGCTTAAGGTTCGAACCCTATTTGAGCTTGCTGTTGCAATTCTGTAAAAAATATGTACAATAACACCATGCAATTTGAATGGGTTCCCAAAAGAGCCGCACGAATCGATTGAAGCACAAAATCGATTTCGAATCGGCCAAGCGCCTTTGGGAAGACCCGGACAGGATCGAGATTCGAGCTCCGTATCCAATCGAGAGCCGCTCTATCCTCATAGGGAAGATCGGGAAACAGTTGTGGTCGGCGGTTTACACACTGAGGGGAGAAGCCATTCGAATCATTTCAGTCAGAAGGTCAAAGAAGCAGGAGATGAAACTCTATGAGCAAGAGAAAACTCGCGAAAAGCAGTGAGGAGTTTGATCGACGGTTCGATCAGGGCGAGGACATCCATAATCTTATCGACGTGTCGAAGGCTGCGATTATGAAACCGGGGAAGAAAGTTCGAATCACCCTGGATATGAGTCAGTCCCTTGTTAAGGAAATCGACGAAATAAGGCAATCGATTGGAGTGGACCGCGGCGCCCTGATCAAAGTGTGGCTCCACGAGAGAGTGCGACAGGAAAGATCAAAGGAGGCCAGTTAGCCTGCTTGCTGCGCCCATCTCCACGCTCCGCCTGTCCTCCGTAGCCTTCGGCGAAGGAGGATGGTGGGCTGTGCTTTTATGGCTTTCGCTCCGGGGTCCATGCTCTCTGTTCTATGCTGCTTTGCTCCCGGGACATGGGGCTTTGCCTTTTGACCGGATCTGACAAAAGGTGGGATTGAGATCGCGGCACTTTAAAGCGGAAGGGTGAGTTAAGGGGTTCAGAGAATGTCACTATATCAAGAACGTCCCTCATACTCAGGCTGTGATTCCTTTCTATTCAACGCGGTCATAAGAGGATTATCTGGAAAACGATCACATGCCCCGTTAAATGACATGGAGAAGTTCCCGACGACAATTCAGCGGCAGGTGGCGAACAGGAGACCGTGAATGCATTGTTCTCGATTTACGTAGACGAAGACGCAGTTTAATAACATTATTGTCAGCTACTGCGAAAAACTCTCTGGAAAACACATTAGCTGCCATGAAAAAAATAGACGAAGTATTAAGGGAACTTGAAAAGATACCAAGAGGTCTTTCGGAGAGAAGCGGAGACCCTCAGACAACACCACGCCTTGGCGGCACTCCTGAGAAACTACGCCTTCATAGCGCTAAGAGGATTGGCAGGCCTGGTGGCGGGAGGGATCAGATTTCTTCCCCTAACCCCATTTTCAGAGGGGATTTGGATTCACAGTACCCAGATTGGGTGGAAGATGAGGTTTTCAAGCGTCTTGATGAAGAGGTGGCAGAGAAAGGCTTGGATGCACTTGCGTGGTATGTAACATTTCATTCTCCTGGAGTGCTGTGGGGAATTCACATACCCGTATCAAGCCTCGCATACCTAGAAATGCGTTATCTTAAGCCTGTTCGAAAAAGCCGATTTGTGAAATGGCAGTTGGCATTCAAGATCCTTCTGGAGCACGAACTTTTTCATTTCGCCACCGACTACGTGTGCGCTCAATGGGAGATCCTTTTGAAGAGCGCGTGGAGGCGGCCCACATCAAACCCTGGAGTGAAGCACATGATGACAAGCCCACAAACGGCCTTGCCCTTTGCCGCCTCTGCCACTGGTCTTTTGATCAAGGCCTGATGAGTGTCGGCGATAAGTATGAGGTTCTCGTTTCCAAAAGGGTGCAAATCGAACAGAACCTGCCAGGCCACGTTCTGACCCTTCGCGATAGGCACATATTCACCCCAAAGGAAGACCAATACTGGCCTGCTCAAGACAACTTGGATTATCACAGAACGAAGACATTCCTGAGATGAGAATTTCAGCATATAAAGAGTATGGAAGCTAGTGGACGATCTCTTTGCGGAGGGGGAAAAGCACATGGCGATGAAAAGCGGCGAGATATTCCTTATCAAGGATGATGGCCAGCTGGTGGGGATGAAGCAGCGTCAATATGAATCAGAAGACTTGCTTCAGGAATTGCTTCAAAAATATCCGAACTTGCTGGCAGGAGACCAAATGGACAACAAATCTCCAAGACGCTGGCTGTTGATCTCGCGAGAGGTAGGAGTTCCTGATGAGGAGGAGGGAGGAGACCGTTGGTCGCTTGACCATCTGTTTCTTGACCAGGACGGAATTCCAACTCTGGTAGAGGTGAAGAGGAGTAGTGACACGCGAATACGCCGCGAAGTCGTAGGGCAAATGCTGGATTATGCGGCCAACGCAGTGGTGTATTGGCCTATTGAAACGATCCGGGCCAAGTTCGAAGCGAGGTGTGGCGAGGAGGGAAAAGACGCTCAGCAAGTTTTGAGCGCATTTCTGACTGGGGTGACTCAGCAAGATGAATTCTGGCAGATGGTCAAAACCAATCTTCAGGCAGGTAAGATTAGGCTCGTCTTTGTTGCCGACGAAATTCCATCTGAATTGCGGAGAGTGGTGGAGTTCTTGAACACTCAAATGGATCCTGCTGAAGTTCTGGCAGTCGAGATCAGCCAGTATGCAGCCGAGGGGTTGAAGACTCTCGTGCCAAGGGTCATCGGTCAAACAGAAGAAGCGCAGCAGAAGAAGTCGGGCGGAATTCGGGAAACCAGACAGTGGGATGAGAGCTCTTTCTTTGAAGAGCTTCTGAATAGCCAGGGAAAGAAAATCGCAGAAATTGTGCGGTCTCTTTATGGTTTTGCTGCAAAGATCGGAAAGGTGGACTGGGGGACCGGCGCTGAATCCGGTTCCTTCACTCTGAAAGTGCAGCATCCGAAATCCCAAAAGGGTTTGATTTCTCTTATCACAGTATGGACGGGTGGAGAGATAAGATTCCGGTTTGGCAATATGAGAAATCGAGTAGGACAGGAGGAAGTACAAAGGTTTTGCGAGAAATTCTCCACGCTCCCCTTTGCCAAGTTATGGAGTAGAGACGAGATTCTGAATGGCTATGGCCCGAAGCATACCTGTGCGCAGGCATTCCCTGATGAGAAAAGCTTGGACGCCTTCAAACTGCACGTCTCGGAATACCTGAAAGAGATAAAGAAGTAATGGCCGTTGGAATCAAGTGACCGGTGCATGAAACCGCATAGCTTTAGGAGGCACTTTGTAAGCGATGGGATCATTGGTTATCACGGATAAAGAGGCGAAGGAAATCACGGACTGGAGGAAATGGACCAGACCCCAAGAGGTCCTACCATTGGAGGGCTGCGCGTAGCGCCATGGAACTGGCCAGGGCCTGGTTTACGGCCTCGGCGCCGGTAGCCCCTCCTGAAGTGACCGCAATTTTGGAGACGAGCCCTCTAACGAGAGGAACCATCCTCCTCAACGGACAACCTGAGCATGTTACCCATTTACCCGTGCGAGGAGAGGGGCGGAACCACGATCTCTGGCTCAAAGGGTCAGTTGCTGACCGATCCGTTACGGTTTGCGTGGAAGCTAAGGCGGACGAGCCTTTTGGTGAGCCAATTGGTCCCTATGTAGAGGCGGCGGTTGAGAAGACAGGGAGGTTAGGGCAGCGGAGCGGACTTCCTGAACGTGTCGATACCCTACTGAAGATGATTTTTGGAGCAGGGGCTTCATCTGGAGTCCTTCCATGGAGTGGGCTTAGGTACCAGTTGCTAACTGGTGTTGCTGGCACAGCAATCCAGGCCGCCATAGATGACTCGTCTGTGGGAGTTTTTCTAATACATGAATTTCTGACCGAAACAGTTGACCGCGAGCAGAAGGTTCCCGAGAACGCAGCCGCATTTGCTGGTTTTATAAAGGCACTCAGCCCCTCCTCGGAAATAGAAGTCACGAGCGGGAGACTCTACGGGCCATATGAGGTCAGGCAATGCAAGCATCTCTCCCACGACGTCCAACTTCTTATCGGGAAGATTACCTACGATTGGAATAACGTCTAATCTTAGGCGATATTTCACTCGTTAAGTCAGGTCTAATACGCCCGGAAAAGGAAAGTGAGGATGCTTAAGGTGCTCTTATTTTGGTCTGGGGTCGGGCCACGTCAACAATTTGAAATATTTGGATAAAGCCCTGAGAAGAGTGGCTAAGAACGGGTTATAATCAATTTTTTGAACCCGGAATGGGCGTTTTAGAAATATCGCGGAGCCGATAAGAAGAATGGATATAGAAGAACTTCAGAAGAAGGTCATTCAATTCAGGGATGCTCAGGATTGGGCGCAGTACCATAGCGCGCTAGCTATATCTCTTTCTTTGGAAGCGGCGGAGCTGCTGGAGACATTTCAGTGGAAAGATGCTCAGGAAGCAGTTGAGCCAGCAAGGTGAGCCGCAAAACCACAGGAAGCTCCAAAAAGAGCGTTGCCCGAACTTCTCCGAAGTCAATAAGAGATCGGACTGGAATAGATGGGTGAGTGTTCCGGCGCTTTTCGCAGCCGTTGTTTCAGCACTCATTGCTTGGCGGAGCTATGAAAGATCGCAAAAGATTGGGGCTTTTGGGTTCTTAACTTGCGGCACTTGTTCCCTTCGGGCAGCGATACCGAGATTGACGAACGTTATAACCTTACGGTGTCCTGCTTCTATAATGGCATTAGTTCCAAATGCGAAACGGGTCGGGGGCTTTCAGTGAAACATGAAGACGAAACGCTTTGCTTGGCTAAAAAAACGTCATTATTCCTTCTTTTATCATAAGAGATTGAATGGTTGCGACCGACCTTTTTGTTCAACAAACTCTTTTTTTCGGCGATGAGCATGGATGAGAAAAAATACTTGGTTTTGACAAGAATCAAATCGAGCGGGGAGATAGAAAGGGACGTAACCAAATCGATAACCAGTCTGAAAAACAGCGGCGAAAAGGTAGTAGTCACTTACAATGGGGATCGAACTTTCGCATACCACCGATCGAACATTAGAATCCTGACGAATCCATCCGTGATCAATTTAAAAGAGAAAATTGTAACAATTGATGGCCGGGCCGTAGACCATTATGAAACAGCGCTTGATTTTGGCGAACATGTAAAGCTTTTTAGAGACGACCGGTCGCAACTTGTGGCGAAGTCGAGACTGGGAAGAATTGATTCTGTTTTGAGCGAAGAAAAGCCAAAAGCCATTTTCGAGTATTTCAAGATGCTGTCCAAAGTGCTTACGGTTACGGAGGATGGGGTAGAAGTATTGACCAACCAGTACGACCGAATCACTGCCGTTAGAAAAGATTCACTGCTGGGTTGCTACCTTAAGGTGCAACCCATTGAGAAAACTCTCCACAACGAACCCATTATTTATCCCTTCGGTCTGAATGCCTCACAAAAAAAGGCAGTCGAAACAGCCTTGACCCATTCCATCAGTGTGATTGAAGGCCCACCCGGTACAGGAAAAACACAGACCATCCTCAACATTATTGCAAATGTCGTTGCTAAGGGAAAAAACGTAGGCATGGTGGCTAGCAATAATTCGGCTACGGCCAATGTCCAAGAAAAGTTGGAAAAAGGAGGCTATGGGTTTCTGACGGCCATGCTCGGAAGCGCTAAAAACCGGACGGCATTTTTTCAATCCGCATCGAAGAAGCTTCCCAGTCTGGATGGTTGGGCATTGGATTTCAATGCCGCTGTGCGTAAAACGAAATCCTTGGAGCAAAGGTCGCTTCAATTAAGCACGCTGCTCGATGACCAGAATACACTGGCCAAGTGTAAGGGCATGCTATCGAAGCTGATCTTAGAAAGATCATATTATGAGGGGCAATTTCAGGGCGAAAAAGTGGATGCAAGCCGAATCCGTCGGCTAAAGCCTTGGCGATCCGACACATTGCTCCGGTTTCTAACCGTGCTCGAACATCATGCGAAGCTCGAAAAACCGATCTCGTTTTGGAAGCTCATTCAGTGGTTTTTCGAGTATGGGATATGGCGACTCAACCCTTCGGGAATGCAGATCCACCAAGTTGTCCAATCCCTGCGTGCCTTTTATTACAGTTGCCGAGAAAGAGAAATCCAGGATGAAATCCAAGCGCTCGAAGCTAAATTGGCCAGAAAAAATTTCGCGGATCTTTTTAAAGAAATTATCGACTTGTCCGTCCTGTTACTAAAGGACAATGTGCAACGCCGGTGCAGAATCTTAAAACCCATGGAATTTGACGCCGAGACATATAGATTTCATTTCGATGAATTCATTAAACGATATCCCGTGGTTTTGAGCACCACACACTCGGTGATGAATAGTGTTTCCAAGCTGTTTCTGTTCGATTATCTGATTATTGATGAAGCCTCCCAGGTCGATCTGGTGACGGCGGCTCTGGCGCTGGCATGCTCTAAAAATGCTGTTATTGTGGGGGACGTCCGGCAACTCACTCCTATTGTCACCCCCGAAATCGAAGCCTTGAACGATGGCCTCATCGCTGAAAAGGGCATTCCCCGGGCTTATGATTTCAAACATCACAGCATCATTTCATCCTTGATGGCGCTTTATCAGGAGACACTGCCGAAAACCCTGCTCACGGAGCATTATCGCTGTCATCCAAAGATTATCGGATTTTGCAACGAGAAGTATTATGACAACAATCTGGTAATTATGACGGACGAAGAGGCTGAAGATAAGCCGTTATGGGTATACCGCACCGCACCTGGAAACCACGCGCGTAGGGTTAACGCTGGGAACGGCCTAATCAATAAGCGGGAGATGGAAGTAATCCAGGATGAAATTTTGATGACCCATCGCGATCGTTACGGAAATGGTCATCAAGTGGGAGTGATCGCACCTTACCGCCATCATGTGAATGAAACGAAAAAATTTTTAGATCTACCGGAACTGGAGGTGGAGACGATCCACAAATTCCAGGGCCGGGAAAAGGAGACCATCATTTTTTCAACGGTAGCAAACAAGATCAACGAATTTGTGGATGATCCGAATTTGATCAATGTGGCCGTTTCAAGGGCAATCAAAGAACTGATCATCGTCACATCCGATAAGGGCTTCAGACAGCATGGCACGAACATTGGCGACTTGATACGCTATATCGAATACCAATCCATGGGGAAGACCATACTTAAGAGTACCAAAATATCCGTATTCGATTTGCTGTACACTGAGCATTCGAAAGCTCTGCTAGATTTCATGGCATCAGTAAGGAATGTTTCCAAGTTCAAATCGGAAAACCTGATGAATCGAGTGATCGAAGCGGTCCTTGATGAACTGAGTATTCCGGTCGATTCCGCCATGGCAATCCGATTGATTCCGCCACCCTGTTCCGATCCATTGCGCCACCCCATTCCGGAGCATTCCGCCACCCCCAATAGCGGGTAGAATAAGCGACGCTGGATAATCAGGAAGCCAGCCGGTAGAACCATCTCCTAAAAACGATCAAAGGAGGTGGCAATGGCTGGCAGGAGATTGTCCATGCGCAAAATCAAAGAGGTCCTCAGACTCAAGTTTCAATACGGTCATTCCAACAAGCAAATCGCTCAGAGCTGCAACATCGCCCGAAGCACCGTCAGGGAATACCTCGATCGGGCAGGGAAGGCAGGGGTCAGCTGGCCCCTTGATCCGTCCCTGGACGACGCGCTCCTTGAGAAGACGATCTTCCCGCCTCAATCGGTTCTTCCTCTTTCCCCTCGCACAATGCCTCCCATGGAGTATCTACACCAGGAGCTGCGCAGGAAAGGAGTCACTCTCCAACTCCTCTGGCACGAGTACAAGCAGCACAATCCAGAGGGCTACCAGCACAGCCAGTTCTGCCACCTCTACCGGCAATGGGCAAAAAAGCTCGACGTGACTCTAAGACAGGAGCACCGGGCCGGCGAGAAGCTCTTCGTGGATTATGCCGGTCAAACGGTCCCCATCGTTGATCCTGCAACGGGTGAGATCACCCAGGCTCAGATCTTTATCGCCGCCCTCGGAGCCAGCAGCTATACCTTCGCTGAAGCCTCTGCCTCCCAGGATCTGCCCTCCTGGATCCGATCTCATGTGCATGCCTTCGAGTTCTTTCAAGGGGTGCCTGAGATTCTTGTCCCGGATAATCTCAAAGCAGGAGTCAGCAAGCCGTGCAGGTATGAGCCGGATATCAACCCCACTTATCTGGAGCTCGCTCAGCATTACGGAACCACCGTGATCCCGGCTCGCATCGGGCATCCCAGAGACAAAGCCAAAGTGGAGTCCGCTGTGTTTGTGGCAGAGCGCTGGATTCTGGCTTCCCTAAGAAACCATGACTTCTTCAGCATCCGGGAGCTCAACCAAGTCATCTTCCGATCCCTGGAAGATCTCAACACACGCAAGTTCCAGAAATTCGATACCACCCGCAAAGCCCTCTTTGAATCCCTTGATAAGTCTGCCCTCAAACCTCTGCCTTCCATCCCTTATGAGTATGCCGAGTGGAAAAAGACCCGAGTCAACATCGACTACCATGTCGAGGTCGACCGTCACTACTACAGCGTCCCCTACCAGCTCGCCAGGGAACAAGTGGATGTGCGCTTAGCAGCCACCACCGTGGAGATCCTGTTCAAGAACACCCGCATGGCAAGCCATGTCCGGAGCTACCACAAAGGCAGCTTCACCACTGTCAAAGAACACATGCCCAAGAGCCATCAGAGATACCTGGAGTGGACCCCTTCAAGACTCCTGCACTGGGCAGAGAAGATCGGCCCCAAAACCAGTCAGCTGGTCACTCATATCCTGCAGAATAGACCCCATCCCGAGCAGGGCTTTCGATCCTGCCTCGGAATCATGCGCCTGGCTAGCCGATACGCCCCCCAGCGTCTTGAAGCCGCCTGCACACGTGCTTTGAGCATCAAGACCTATTCTTTCAAGAGCGTTGAATCCATCCTGAAAAACGGCCTCGATCAGCAACCCCTGCTCTTTGACCCTCCAGATCACCAACCGCCCGCTCAACACAGCAACATCCGAGGAAAACATTATTACCACTAACCACAGGAGATCACCGATGCTTACTCAACAGACCCTAGATAAACTCTACGCCATGAAGCTCAATGGCATGGCCGATGCTCTTAAAGAGCTGATCCACCAACCTCACACCCAGGATCTGTCCTTCGAGGAACGAGTCGCCCTCATCGTCGATCGTCAATGGACCTGGAAGGAGGATCGACGCCTGAAGCGTCTCCTCCAGATCGCCAGACTCAAAATCAATGCCTGCACAGAAGACATCGACTTCAAAACTCCACGCGGTCTCGATAAGTCCGTCATCCTCCACTTGGCTCAATGCGAATGGATTACCAATAACCAGAACATCATCATCACCGGTCCCACTGGGGTGGGTAAAACCTATCTCGCCTGCGCTCTGGCAAACAGAGCTTGCAGGATGGGCTTCCAATCCCACTACATCCGGCTGCCTCGCTTGTTCCAGGAACTCACCATCGCCAGAGCAGACGGCTCCTATCCAAAGCTCATGAAAAAACTGCTCAAGGCCAAAGTCCTGGTGATCGACGATCTCGGTCTGGCCCCTATGTCCGCCCCAGAGCGCAGAGAGCTCCTGGAGGTCATCGAGGACAGGCACGGCAGCGCCTCCACCATCGTGGCTACCCAGCTTCCCATTGATCATTGGCACGAGAGCATCGGCGATTCCACTATCGCTGACGCCATCCTCGACCGCTTGGTGCACAACGCCCATAAGATACACTTGAAGGGAGAGTCCATGAGAAAGTTGCGTTCCCACTTGACGGAACAAAACAAAAGAGCAAAATAGCAAACATCCAGCGTCGCTACGCTCCGACCAGGGGATGGCGCATTATCCCGGATTAGGGTGGCGGCTTGATCCGGAACAACATGGCGACTTCACCGGAATAGGCAATGAACCCCGGTTTCGCTCATTTCGGCATGTGCTTCATGTGCCCTTATATTCCATTGTAAAGGATTACAGCGAACTCGACGAAACGGAAACGCAATTTGCAAAGCACCCTTGGGCACATGTGGATTTCCTCATTTACAACAAGCATGACAAGGAACCCGCCCTGGTAGTTGAGGTCGATGGATACCGATACCATGTAGACAACAAAGAACAAACCAAAAGGGATGAAATAAAAGACCGGGTCCTTCAAAAAATCGACCTGCCTGTCCTTAGAATCAGGACAAATGAGAGTGGGGAAAAGACCAAGCTGACCGAAGCCCTGGATAGGGTTATTTCAAACAGCGCCTCGGAGTAAGGGATGTACATGAAAGAACAACTTGGGGGACTTTGGGGACGTGCATCATTTCAGTTTATTTGACCTGACCGAGTGTCGACAATCAGCGAAAACAAAGCAAAGCGTGAGGTGCTCGTTCTGAGAGATAATTGACAAATACCTCCACATGTTCGGAAGGCTTCGGACTGACAAGAGCAGGGATCGCTACCCGGAGTTCACTTGCCATCGCGCGCCGCACAAGCCTTTTTTTGCTTCTTTCTTTATTGGACCTCATCGCCCAAGGCCGGATCAGCCAGAATCTCATCGAACCCTCTTATGAACTCGTCGACACACACTAGGCGGCACGCCCTAAACTAACTGAATACTTTGTCCAAAATGTACACTATTGACAAAACGTACATATTGAGCTATCTTCAATCATCAGTAATGGAAGCGAGGTGATGATCATGGCCAAGAGGATGAGCGCCAAAGATGCGAGGAGCAAGTTCTCCGACCTCCTTG
>Ga0209450_10001618_pt1 | contig 11278 bp, 5 predicted proteins | sample FrelakmetLWP11LW_FD_187149 | JGI IMG/M metagenome (GOLD analysis project Ga0209450, IMG submission 187149) | Freshwater lake sediment microbial communities from the University of Notre Dame, USA, for methane emissions studies - LWP11 LW (SPAdes)... | ecosystem: Environmental > Aquatic >... | reverse complement strand
GCCCACTGCTCGCGGCCATAGTCGACGGGCACGCGGCGGAACTCGATGTCGGCGGGAATCGTCTTCTGCCACGCGACGAGCTCGGGGTCGAGGTCGCGGCAGTGCGGGCAGCCGTAGGAGAAGAACTCGAGCACCTCGATCTTCTTGCCGCTGCCGACCGGCTGAGGGTTCTTGATGCGCGTGTAGTGCTGCCCCTCGACGAGCGTCTGCGCCGTTGCCGGGAAGGCGGCGAGCGCCGTCAGGGCGACCGCAGCGAGGAACCCGCGGCGCGACGCGCGGGCAACGTTCGAAAGGCTCATCGTCGAATCTCCGTAAACGGTCGCGCCGGCTGGCGCGCAACAGTGGAATGAACGCTCGTTGGTCCGTGGCGGTGGACGGCGAGTTCCCCGACGACGGTCCGGGCGGCCGATCGCCGGCACCGGGCGGTCAATAGCGGATCACCGCCACGTCGAACCCCCGACGGGCGAGTTCGCCCTTGATGCGGTTCAGTTCGTTGGTGTTGTCGTAGGGTCCGAGGCGCACGCGGTAGCGCACACCCTTGTCCGGAACCTGCCCCGGCTGCACCTGTGCCTCCCATCCGGCGAGCGCGAGTCGCGCCTTGAGGTTCTCGGCGTCCGACTCCATCGCGAACGACCCCGCCTGCAGCCAGAAGCGGTCGGGGGCCTTGGCCGCGGGGTCGGCGGCGGCCACCTTGTCGGCGCCCTTGGCCTTGGCTTCGGTCGACGGCGCGGGCGCCTCGGGGGCCTTGCCGGCCGCCTTGTCCGCCGCCTTGTCCGCCGCCTTGTCGGCCATTGCCCGGTCGGGCGATGCCGGCTTCGCCGGCGCGACCTTCGGCTCCTCGGCACCGGGCAGGATCTTGTAGAAGTCGAAGCGCGTCTTGTCGTTCTCCGCCTTCGCCGACTTGGCGGGCTCGCGGGCGGCCTGCTGTCCGTCGCGCCCGAACAGCTGCTGCGAGTAGACCTTCCAGCCGCCCGTCACGTACACGGTGACGACGCCCGCGAGCAGGATGCCCAGCACGAGACCGATGAACACGCCGAGCAGCGTGCCCCCTTGCGCACGGGCAACACGCGAGCGCGATGCGGAACGGGTGGCGGCGGACCTTGGCATGCGGATCGTTCGTAGTGCCCGCTACATCTGGTCGGGGGCCGAGATGCCGAGCAGCGCGAGGCCGTTCCTCAGCACCTGGCCGGTCGCGACGACGAGCGCGAGCCGGGCGCTGCGCAACGCCGGATCGTCGACCAGGAAGCGCTCGGCATTATAGTAACTGTGGAACTCCGCGGCCAGGTCGCGCAGGTGCGCGGTGATCTGGTGCGGCGCAAGCTCGCGCGCCGCCGCCGCGACGTCGGTTTCGTAGTCGGCGAGCCGGCGCAGCAGCGCCTCCTCGTAGGGACTGGTCAGCGGCGCCAGGTCCGCCCCCGCGAGCGAGCGCGGCGCCGCCTCGCGGGTCAGACCCGCCTGCCGCAGCACCGAGACCACGCGCGCGTGGGCGTACTGGACGTAGTAGACCGGGTTCTCCTCGGTCTGCGAGCGGGCGAGGTCGATGTCGAACACGAACTCCGAGTCCGCCTTGCGCGAGACCAGGAAGAAGCGCACCGCGTCGCGGCCGACCTCGTCGATCAGGTCGCGCAAGGTGACGTAGCTGCCGGCCCGCTTGGAGATCTTCATCTCCTCGCCGCCCTTCATCACCGTCACCATCTTGTGCAGCACGTAGTCCGGGTAGCCCTCGGGGATGCCCAGCCCGAGCGCCTGCAGGCCGGCGCGCACGCGGAGCACCGTGCTGTGGTGGTCCGACCCCTGCACGTTGACGACGCGCGCGAAGCCCCGCTCCCACTTGGTGACGTGGTAGGCGACGTCGGGCACGAAGTACGTGTAGCCGCCGTCGGACTTGCGCATGACGCGGTCCTTGTCGTCGCCGAAGTCCGAGGTGCGCAGCCACAGCGCGCCCTCGTGCTCGTAGGTGCGGCCCGAGGCGAGCAGCGCCGCCACCGTGCGCTCGACGCGGCCGTCGGTGTAGAGCGAGCTCTCGAGGTAGAAGTGATCGAAGCGCACGCCGAAGGCCGCGAGGTCGCGGTCCTGCTCGGCGCGCAACGCGGCGACGGCGAAATGGCGGATCGACTCGATGTCGGACAGATCGTGGCCGACGCGGCCGAGGTAGTCGCGGGCGATCTCGCGGATGTAGTCGCCGCGATAGCCGTCCTCGGGGAACGTGGTCGTCTCGCCGAGGAGCTCGCGCGCCCGCGCACGCACCGAGATGGCGAGGTTCTGGATCTGCTGGCCGGCGTCGTTGTAGTAGAACTCGCGCGTGACCGCAGCACCCTGCGCCTCGAGCAGGTTCGCGATCGCGTCGCCGAGCGCCGCCTGGCGCCCGTGGCCCACGTGCAGCGGCCCGGTCGGGTTGGCCGAGACGAACTCGACCATGACGCGCTCGCCACGGCGCAAGCCGTTGCGGCCGAACCCGTCGCCGGCCTCGATCACGCGGTGCACGACGGACTGGCGCGCCGCCGGAACGAGGAACAGGTTGATGAAGCCCGCGCCGGCGATCTCGGCGCGCTGGACCAGCGGCGAGGCCGGCAACGCCGCGACGATTGCCTGCGCCAGCTCGCGCGGATTGCGCTTCGCCTGCTTCGCGTGCATGAGCGCGACGTTGGTCGCGTAGTCGCCGTGCGTGGCCTGCTTCGGCCGCTCGACGATCGGGGCGGGCCGCTCGCCGGGAGCCGCAGGCAGCACCGCGTCGACGCCGCGCGCGAGCCAGGCGGCGAGTTCGGTGCGAAGGTCGTTCATGCGCGGGACGGTCGAGGGCGGCAAAACGTTGGATTATAGCGGTCGCACCTCGGGTCGCCGGTCAGGCGGGACTCATCGCTCGCACCCGCGGAAGTGACGCGCCACGTGTCGTCCCGCACGCGCTCGCACGCCGACGGGCCCTCGCGGGCCTGGCCTGCGGCCGGCGTGCTCACGCGAGCGCGGCCGGGTCGACGTCGATCGCGAGGCGCACGCGGCGCTGCGGCGACGCCGCGACGCGGTGCGCGATGGCGGCGAGCAGCCGTTGCAGCTCGGCGCGCTGGGCGCTGCGCAGCAGCATCTGGCTGCGCTCGTAGCCGGCGCGCCGCGCGAGCGGCGCCACCACCGGCGTGAACACGTCGACCGCGAGACCCGCCTCGCGGCATTCCGCCAGGGCCTGCGCGTGCAGCTCGTCCAGCGCGCGATCGACCTCCTCGCGCCGGTGCGCCTCCGCGCTCACCAGCGCAAGATGCGAGAACGGCGGCAGTCCGCAGGCCTCGCGCTCGCCGAGCAAGTCGAGCGCGAACGTGTCGTAGTCGTGCCGGACGAGCGCCCGGTAGAGCGGGTGGTCGGGAAAGTCCGTCTGCACGATTACCTCGCCGGGCAGCTCCGCGCGACCCGCACGACCCGCCACCTGCATGAGCAGCGCGGCCAGGCGCTCGGTGGCGCGGAAATCGGCGCTGTAGAGGGCGTTGTCCGCGCCGAGCACCCCGACCAGCGTGAGACGCGGGAAGTCGTGTCCCTTGGCCAGCATCTGCGTGCCGACCAGGACGTCGAGCTCGTTGCCCGCCATGCGCGCGCGCATGTCCGCGAACGCGTGCCGCCGCCGCGTGGTGTCGCGGTCCACGCGCGCGATCCTCGCGCCGGGGAACGCGGCCGCCAGGGCCTGCTCGAGCCGCTGCGTGCCGTGGCCGAGCGGCAGCAGGTCGACGTTGCCGCACGAGGGACAGGCGCGTGGGACACGCTCGCGATGCCCGCAGTGGTGGCAGACGAGCGCCATGGGGGCGCGATGACTGGTGAGCCGCGCGCTGCAGCGCGGGCACCCTGCCTCCCAGCCGCAGGCCGAGCACTTGAGCGACGGCGCGAAGCCGCGCCGGTTCACGAACACGAGCGACTGCTCGCCACGCTCGAGGCGGGCGGCGATCGCCGCCATGAGGGCCGGCGCAAGGCCGTCGTCGCGTCCCGCGTCGCGCGCCGGGACGAAGCGGATCGCCGGCGGCGCCGCACGCGGATCGGCACGGCGCTCGAGGACGAGACGCGCATAGCGTCCGGCGCGCGCATGCGCGTAGCTCTCGAGCGACGGCGTGGCGCTGCCGAGCACGACCGGAATGCCGAGCCGGTGCGCGCGCCACACGGCGGCGTCGCGCGCGTGATAGCGGACACCGTCGTGCTGCTTGTACGAGCCGTCGTGCTCCTCGTCGACGACGATGAGTGACAGGCGCGGCAGCGCCGCGAACACGGCGAGCCGGGTACCGAGGACGAGATCGGCCTCGCCGCGCGCGGCCTGCTCCCAGTTCGCGCGCCGTTCGCCATCGGGCAGCGCGCTGTGCAGTGTCGCCGTGCGGGCGTGCGGAAGCGCGGCCGCAACCCGCGCGACGAGCTGCGGCGTGAGGTTGATCTCGGGCACGAGCAGCAGCGCCTGTCCCCCTGCGGCCACTGCAGACGCCGCCGCGGCGAGATAGACCTCGGTCTTGCCGCTGCCCGTCACGCCCTGCAGCAGGAACGGCGCGAAGCGCCCGTGCGCGGCGTCGATCGACGCCACCGCCTGCGCCTGGGCCTCGTTGAGCCGCAACTCGCCCTCGGCCTCACGCCGCGGTACCCGGGCGGACACCAGGCCGTCGCGGCGCCAGTGTGCGAGCACGCGACGCAGGTGCGGCGCGAGCGCGGCGAGCGCCTCCGGCTCGAGTACCGCGCCTTCGGGAAGCAAACGCTCGAGCAACGCCCGCGCGGCGGGTGCCCGGGCGAGCGCGGTTGGCAGCGTCACGCGACCCTCGTCCGTCAATGCGAGTGGCCGCGCGGGGTCGCGCGTCCGCGTCGGCGACGTGCCTGCCGGTGGCGTCGCCAGCGCGAGTGCCAGGCCGGGGGGCGCCTGGTAGTAGGACGCCACGAACTGCGCGAGCTCGCGCACGTCGTCGGGCAGCGGTGGCAGCGCGAGCAGTTCCTCGATCGGCACGAGCTTCTCCGGCGCCACCGGCGTCGCCTCGAGGAGCTCCACCACCACGCCGATGACACGGCGCCGGGCGAGCGGCACGCGCACGATCGCGCCGACGCGGAGCTCGAAGCCCGACGGCACCCAGTAATCGAAGAACTGCGCCGTCGCGACCGGCAGCGCGACGCGGGCGATCGTCACGGTCGCCCAGCGCCCGCGGCAGGCGGGCGGTCACCGGATCGGGCTCGACAGAAGCTCACCATGAATAGCAACAAAGCCGTGCAAGTCGTTCATTTGAAAGCCATCGCCAAACGACCCACACCAGCTGTGGATAACTTTGTGCGTAAACCGCTTGACACCGGGTGCCGTCGTATCGCTCGTGCGCCAGCACGCTCCAGAGCCCCGTCGCAGGCAACTATTTTACCTTTTGTAATCAATGAGTTGAAAATCGCATGCCCGATGCCACCGGGAACGCGCCGGAATGCCCCTGTCGCCGTTCCAAAGTGTGCATAACTGCCGGATTGACCAATGAAATCGGCGCTTGTCAAGCCCCGCGATCAACACTTCGCGGTCAGGGGTCGCTGCCGGCCGGCCGGATGGGCCGCGGCCTAGAGCCGCGGTGTCAGCGCCGCGACACCCTGTGGACCGTTTCCACCAGGGCGGCGACGTTCTCCGGCGGGGTCTTCGGCACGATGCCGTGGCCGAGGTTGAAGATGTGTCCCGGCGCCGGCCCGGCGGCGCGGACTACCGCCTCGGCCTCGCGCGCCACGGTCGCGGGATCGGTGGTCAGCACCAGCGGGTCGAGGTTGCCCTGCAGCGCCACGCGATCGCCGACCGTTGCGCGCGCGGCGGCGAGATCGACGGTCCAGTCGAGGCCCACGCCGTCGGCGCCGCAACCGGCGATCTCCGGCAGCCACGAGCCTCCGCCTTTCGTGAACACGATCGTCGGCACGCGCGCCCCATCGGGGCCGGGCGCGAGGCCGCGCAGCACGGCGGTCATCGTCGCGAGCGAGAAGCGGCGGTACGCGGCCGCCGTGAGCAGCCCGCCCCAGGTGTCGAAGATCATCACCGCGTCGGCGCCGGCCCGGATCTGCTCGTTGAGGTACGCGGTGACCGCCCGTGCGTTGACGTCGACCAGCCGCGCCAGCAGGTCCGGGCGCGCGCACGCCATGCGCCGCACCTTCGCGAAGTCGTCGTCGCTGCCACGGCCCTCGATCATGTAGCAGGCAAGCGTGAACGGGCTGCCCGCGAAGCCGATCAGCGGCACGCGACCTGCGAGTGCCCGCTTGATCGTCGCCACCGCATCGAAGACGTAGCGGAGCTTCGCCATGTCCGGCACGTCGAGCGCGCCGATGGCGCCCTCGTCGGCGGCGGTGCGCTCGAAGCGCGGGCCTTCGCCCTCGGCGAACGACAGGCCGAGCCCCATCGCGTCGGGGATCGTCAGGATGTCGGAGAACAGGATCGCCGCGTCGAGCGGATAGCGCTCGAGCGGCTGCAGCGTCACCTCGCAGGCGAGCTCCGGGTGCTGGGCGAGCCCCATGAAGCTGCCGGCGCGGGCGCGCGTGCGGTTGTACTCGGGAAGGTAGCGGCCGGCCTGCCGCATCAGCCACACGGGCGTATGGGGCGTGGGCTGGCGGCGCAGCGCCCGCAGGAAGGTGTCGTTCCGGAACAAGGTGAGGAAGGCGCGCGCGGCGCGCCCGTTCGCTCGGTTGGCTAGCGCGGCAGCTCGGAGGACCCCATCAGGAACTCGTCGACCGCGCGGGCGCACTGGCGCCCCTCGCGGATCGCCCAGACGACGAGCGACTGCCCGCGGCGCATGTCGCCGGCGGCGAAGACCTTTGCCACCGAGGTCCGGTAGTCGTCGGCGTTCGCGCCGACGTTGCTGCGCGGATCGCGGCGCACGCCCAGCTGCTCGAGCAGGGCGTCGGACGCAGGGCCGACGAATCCCATCGCGAGCAGCACGAGGTCCGCCTGCAGCTCGAACTCGCTGCCCGGCACCTCGGTCATCTTCGACTGGCCGCTGGCATCCTTCGTCCACTCGAGTCGCGCGGCGACGAGCTTCTCGACCTTGCCGTCGCGGCCCTCGAAGCGCTTGGTGGCGACCGACCAGTCGCGTGCACAGCCTTCCTCGTGCGACGACGACGTGCGCAGCCTGGTCGGCCAGTACGGCCACGTCAGCGGCTTGTTCTCCTGCTCCGGCGGCTGCGGCAGGAGTTCGAACTGCGTGACCGACGCCGCGCCGTGGCGGTTCGACGTGCCGACGCAATCCGACCCGGTGTCGCCACCGCCGATGACGACGACGTGCCTGCCGGTGGCCTTGATCTGGCCGGTCACCGGGTCGCCCGCGACGACCTTGTTCTGCTGCGGCAGGAATTCCATCGCGAAGTGCACGCCGGCGAGCTCGCGCCCCGGTACCGGCAGGTCGCGCGGCCGTTCCGCGCCACCCGCGAGCACGACCGCGTCGTATTCCGCGAGGAGCGCCTGCCCGGTCACGTCGCGGCCAGCGTCCACGCCGGGGCGGAACAGGACGCCCTCGGCCGACATCTGTGCCATGCGCCGGTCGATCAGCGGCTTCTCCATCTTGAAGTCCGGGATGCCGTAGCGGAGCAGCCCGCCGATGCGGTCGCTCTTCTCGAGCACGACCACCTCGTGCCCGGCGCGCGCGAGCTGCTGCGCGCAGGCGAGACCCGCGGGCCCCGAGCCGACCACGGCAACGCGGCGTCCGGTCTTGCGCGCGGGCGGCAGCGGCACGACCCAGCCCTCTTCCCAGCCCTTGTCGATGATGAAGTGCTCGATCGACTTGATGCCCACCGCGTCGCTGTTGATGTTCAGCGTGCACGCGGCCTCGCAGGGCGCGGGGCAGACGCGGCCGGTGAACTCGGGGAAGTTGTTGGTCGAGTGCAGCACCTCGAGCGCCTGCTGCCACTGGCGCCGGTAGACCAGGTCGTTCCAGTCGGGAATGATGTTGTTGATCGGGCAGCCGCTCTGGCAGAACGGGATGCCGCAGTCCATGCACCGCGCGCCCTGCTTCGAGGCCTGGTCGTCCTCGAGCGCCAGCACGAACTCGCGGTAGTGCCGCAAGCGCTGCGTCGCCGGCTCGGACGCTTCCTGGATGCGCTGCAGTTCGAGAAACCCGGTTATCTTGCCCATACGACCTTCTTGTCCGTGGCTTTTCCCCGTCGTCGCGCCCGCGCGGGCGGGAACGACGAACGAGTCGATCCGCTATGCCGCCGCCTTCTGCTGCTCCGCGGCCGCCGGCTTGGCGGCCTCCCTGGCGTACATCTCGCCGAGCGCGCGCTTGTACTCGTGCGGGAACACCTTCACGAACTTGGTGCGCGCGGCCTCCCAGCCGTCGAGGAGCGCGTGAGCGACCGTCGAGCCGGTGAAGCGCAGGTGGCGCTCGATCAGCTCGCGCAGCAGCGCCTCGTCGGCACGTCCGGCGTGGCGCAGGCGTCCCTTGCCCGACGCGACGAGCTCGCGCTCGACGCGCGCCTGCTCGCCTTCGGTCTCGACCGGCCCCAGCTCCACCATCGCGGGATTGCAGCGCGAGGCAAACGTGCCGTCGCCGTCGTAGACGTAGGCGATGCCGCCGCTCATCCCCGCGGCGAAGTTGCGTCCGGTGGATCCGAGCACGACGACGGTGCCGCCCGTCATGTACTCGCAGCCGTGGTCGCCCGTGCCCTCGACGACCGCGGACGCCCCCGAGTTGCGCACGCAGAAGCGCTCGCCCGCCACGCCGCGGAAATAGGCCTCGCCGGCGATCGCCCCGTACATCACCGTGTTGCCGATGACGATGTTCTCCTCCGCCCTCGCCGGGCAGGACGGATCGGGGTAGACCACGACGCGTCCGCCCGACATGCCCTTGCCGACGTAGTCGTTGGTCGCGCCCTTGAGCTCGAAGGTCACGCCATGGGCGAGGAACGCACCGAAGCTCTGCCCGGCAATGCCCTCGAAGGCGACGTGGATCGTGTCGTCCGGAAGCCCCTCGTGGCCGTAGCGGCGCGCGACCTCGCCGGAGAGCATGCCGCCGACCGAGCGGTGCGCATTGCGGATGCGGAAGTTGAGGCGCACCGGTTGCCGCTTGTCCAGCGCCGGCGCCGCGGCCCTGATGATCTCGTGGTCGAGCGCGCGATCGAGTCCGTGGTCCTGCGACTCGGTGCGGCGCCGCGCGACCTCGGGCGGCATCGCCGGCTGGTGGAAGACGCGCGAGAAATCGAGTCCCCGCGCCTTCCAGTGATCGATGCCCGCGCGCACGTCGAGCAGGTCCGCGCGGCCGATCAGCTCGTCGAAGCGCGTGATCCCGAGCGACGCCATGATCCGCCGCACTTCCTCGGCGACGAAGAAGAAGTAGTTGACGACGTGCTCCGGCTGCCCGGCGAAGCGGCGGCGCAGCACCGGGTCCTGTGTGGCCACCCCCACCGGGCAGGTGTTGAGGTGGCACTTGCGCATCATGATGCAGCCCTCGACGACCAGCGGCGCCGTCGCGAAGCCGAATTCGTCGGCACCGAGCAGCGCACCGATGACGACGTCGCGGCCGGTCTTCATCTGCCCGTCCACCTGCACGGTGATGCGGCCGCGCAGGCGATTCAGCACCAGCGTCTGCTGCGTCTCCGCGAGCCCGAGCTCCCAGGGCGTGCCCGCGTGCTTGATCGACGACACGGGCGAGGCACCGGTGCCGCCGTCGTGGCCGGAGATCGTCACGTGGTCGGACTTCGCCTTCGCGACGCCGGCCGCGACCGTGCCGACGCCGACCTCCGAGACGAGCTTCACCGAAATCGACGCGCGCGGGTTGGCGTTCTTGAGGTCGTGGATCAGCTGCGCCAGGTCCTCGATCGAGTAGATGTCGTGGTGCGGCGGCGGCGAGATCAGGCCGACGCCGGGCACCGAGTAGCGCAGCTTGGCGATGTACTCGGACACCTTGTGGCCGGGCAGTTGTCCGCCCTCGCCGGGCTTCGCGCCCTGCGCCATCTTGATCTGGATCTGGTCGGCGGAGGCGAGGTACTCGGCGGTGACGCCGAAGCGCCCGGAGGCCACCTGCTTGATCTTCGAGCGCAGGCTGTCGCCGGCCTTCAGCGGCACGTCGTGCTCGATACGCTCGCGTCCGAGCATGCCGGCCAGCGTGTCGCCGTCCTCGATCACGCTCCGGCCGGCGCGCATTTCGGCGCGATAGCGCGCGTCGTCCTCGCCGCCCTCGCCGGTGTTCGACTTGCCGCCGATGCGGTTCATCGCGATCGCGAGCGTCGTGTGCGCCTCGGTCGAGATCGAGCCGAGGCTCATCGCGCCGGTGGCGAAGCGCTTGACGATCGCGGCGGCCGGCTCGACCTCGTCGACCGGCACGGGCGTGCGCCCGGCGGTCCTGAACTCGAACAGGCCGCGCAGCGTCTTCAGCTTGCGGGTCTGGTCGTTGATGAGCTTCGCGTACTCGTCGTAGGTCGAGGTACTGCCCGTGCGCGTCGCGTGCTGCAGCTTCGCGATCGAGTCGGGCGTCCACATGTGCTCCTCGCCACGGACCCGGTACGCGTACTCGCCGCCGGCGTCGAGCATGCCGGCCAGCACCGGATCGCCGCCGAACGCCTGCCGGTGCATGCGCCACGCCTCCTCGGCGACCTCGAAGATGCCGATGCCCTCGACGTTGCTCGCGGTACCGAAGAAGTACTTGTCGACGAAGGTCTTCTGCAGCCCGACGGCCTCGAAGATCTGCGCGCCGCAGTACGACTGGTAGGTGGAGATGCCCATCTTGGACATCACCTTGTAGAGGCCCTTGCAGACCGCCTTGATGTAGCGCTTCTGCGCGTCCTTCGGCTCGCCGGCCGGCAGCTCCGGCGCTGGCGACTGCAGCGTTTCCAACGCGAGGTAGGGATGGATCGCCTCGGCGCCATAGCCTGCGAGCAGCGCGAAGTGGTGCACCTCGCGGGCCGATCCGGTCTCGACGACCAGGCCCGCCGACGTGCGCAGGCCCTGCTTCACCAGGTGCTCGTGCACTGCCGCGGTGGCGAGCAGCGCCGGGATCGGCAGCCGCTCCACCGACACGGTGCGGTCGGAGAGGATCAGCACGTTGCGGCCCTGGCGGATCGCGTCCTCGGCGTGCGCGGCGAGGCTCGCGAGTGCGGCCTCCATGCCGTTCGGCCCCCAGTCCGCCGGGTAGGTGATGTCGAGCTCCTCGCACTTGAACGCGCCGCCCGTGAAGAGCTCGACGTGCCGCAGGCGCTCCATGCTGTCCGAAGTGAGGATCGGCTGCTCGACCTCGAGCCGCATCGGCGGCTCGGTGACGTCGACGCCAAGCAGGTTCGGCCGCGGCCCGATGAACGAGACGAGGCTCATCACGAGCTCCTCGCGGATCGGGTCGATCGG
>Ga0209450_10001617_pt1 | contig 11278 bp, 11 predicted proteins | sample FrelakmetLWP11LW_FD_187149 | JGI IMG/M metagenome (GOLD analysis project Ga0209450, IMG submission 187149) | Freshwater lake sediment microbial communities from the University of Notre Dame, USA, for methane emissions studies - LWP11 LW (SPAdes)... | ecosystem: Environmental > Aquatic >... | reverse complement strand
AGTTTTCGCCACGTTACCTCCTCAGGATTCCTTCAATTCTCTCGATATCTTCGGGAACGTCCACGCCATGGGAGACGAAATCGGTGCGGATGATACGAATGGCGAGGCCCAGGAACAGGAAGCGCAGCTGCTCCAGGCCTTCCCGCAGCTCCAGCTCCGCGGGACGGCTGGCCATGAACGCGCGGAGCATCTCGCGGCTGTAGCCATAGATGCCGATGTGCTGCCAAAAACCGCTGAACGATCTCTTTTCCGTGAAAGGAATAGGGGAGCGTGAAAAGTACAGGGAGCGGTCGCGTTGATCGCAGACAACCTTGACCACGTCCCGCGAACAGAAATCATCGTATGAATCGCAGTGCCTGGCAGCGCTGACGATGGGGTCGGTGGCCAGGGCCTGGGCCACGCTGCGGACCAGTTCCCCGGGAATCAGCGGCTCGTCGCCCTGGATATTGACTGCGGCGGCGAAATCCCGCTTCTCCATCACCGCCCACACCCGCTCTGTTCCTGATTTTATATTATTATCGGTCATCTCCGCTATCCCACCAAAGCCGGTCACCTCGTCGAAGATGCGCCGGTCATCGGTGGCCACGATGATCTCGCTGAAGCATTCCGCCTGGGCGACCTGGCGGTAGACCCGTTCGATCATCGTGCAGCCGGCAATGCGGGCGAGCGGCTTACCCGGGAAGCGGCTGGATTGGAAACGGGCGGGAATGACGGCCGCAACCTTCATTTGCCGGTTTTGGCTTCGCTTTCCCGCGCTCCGCTCTCCAGGGATTTCATCTCCATCTGGCAGGATCCTTGAAAGAAGGCGCCGTCCTCAATGACCAGCTTGGGAGCGGCCAGCGAGCCGATCACCCGGCCCTTGGCAAAGATCTCGATCTTCTCCTTGGCCTTGATGGAGCCCTTCACCCGGCCATTGACCGCGATGCTGTTGACCTCGATGTCGGCTTCCACCTCGCCGGTCTCGCCGATGATCAGGCCGCCCCCGAAGAGGACCTTTCCCTTGAAGGCGCCGTCGATGCGAAAATTTTCCTTGAACTTGATGTCACCGACGATTTCCGTGTCCTTGTCGATGAAGCCGCTGATCTTCACCCCGGGTTCAACCTTGTTCATGCTACTTCTCCTTGCTTAGGATGGCAAACAACCGTTCAAACTCGGCCAGGGAATTGAAAAAAATCTCGACGCGGCCCTTCCCGGAACCAGCATAGACCAGCTTCACCTTGGTTGCCAGGCTGTGGGTCAGGCGGTTCTCCATCTTGACGATGTCCGGATCGGGATCGCTCTTTTCCTTGCGCGGGGCGTGATTGAGTCTCTTGACCAGCATCTCCGCCTCCCGCACCGACAGCCCCTTGCGGACAATCTGGGCAGCGGCGGAAAGCATTTCGCTTTCGCTTTTCAATGCCAGCAGGGCACGGGCATGCCCCTGATCCAGCTTTCCCTGGATAATAGACTCCTTGATCGCAGCGGGAAGCTTCAGCAGCCTGAGGAAGTTGGCCAGCGTCGCCCGATTCATCCCCAGCCTCTCGGCGGTCTCCTGTTGTCCATCGCCGCTCTGGGCGATCAGCGCTTCGATACCTTCGGCGATCTCGATGGCGTTCAGTGCTTCACGCTGGATGTTCTCGATCAGCGCCTTGGCCATGACGTCGTTGTCGCTGAACTCCTTGACCAGGGCCGGAATTTTCTCCCAGTGCAGCAACTGGGCGGCGCGCCAGCGTCTCTCGCCGACCACCAGGTAGTAGCGGCCATCCCGCTTGAAAACCACGACCGGCTGGATGATGCCATCTTCCTTCATCGAGTCGGCCAGCTGCTGCAGGGAGTTCTTCTGGAACACCTTGCGCGGCTGGTAGGGGTTGGGATGGATGCTGTCGATGTCGAGGTCGATCAGTCTGTTTTTCCCCAACGGCTCGTTGGCGATGATCGCCGCGATCCCCTTTCCCAGAACTTTCCGTTTCATCTGCGCATCATCTCCTTGGCCAGGGACATGTACGCCTGGGCCCCTGCCGACCGGATATCGTAAAGTTGGACCGGCTTGCCGAAGCTCGGGGCTTCCGCGAGCCGGATATTGCGGGAAATTACCGTTGCATAGACTTTGGACTTGAAATACTTCCGCAGTTCATCCTCGATCTGCCGCGAGAGGTTGGTGCGCTCGTCATACATGGTCAGCAGCACACCCTTGATCGCCAGCACGGCGTTGAAGTTCTCCTTGATGCGGTTGATCGTGTTCATCAGGTCGGACAGACCCTCCAGCGCGTAATACTCGGTCTGGATCGGGATCAACACATTGTGTGCCGCGGTCAGGGCATTGATGGTCAGCAAACCCAGGGAAGGGGGCAGGTCCAGCACGATGTATTCGTAATTGTCTCCCAGCTCCAGCAGTGCATTCTTCAAGTACAGGTGATTGCTGTCGTCGGAGACCGTTTCCAGTTCAAAACGAGCCAGGCCGCGGCTGGAAGGGATCATGCTCAGAAACTTCAACTCCGTGCCGGTGATGGCGTCGCGGATCGGAGCTTCGCCGGCCAGGACCGCATAAATGTCTTTCTGGGGCGCGTTCTTGTCGATGCCCAGCCCGGTGGTGGCGTTGGCCTGCGGGTCCAGGTCGATGAGCAGCACGTTCTTCTCGGCGATGGCCAGGGCGGCGGAGAGGTTGATGGCGGTCGTGGTTTTGCCCACGCCCCCCTTCTGGTTGGCAACGGCTATGATTTCACCCATGATCCTCGCGTTTCACGTGAAACATTTTCCAGCTTGAAAATGACCAGATTGTCCCGTGATGGGATATTATAGCGGTTTTGCCTGAATTTTTCCACTCGGCTCTCGATTTTCCTTACCTTGTCGATTGACGATATCAGCAGGAGTTCCCGGACCTTGCCCTGGTAGACAAACTCGGCCAGCGCTTCGATCCTGGGAAAACCCCTCGCGGCCAGGGTGCTTTCCCGGCGGTTATGGCGGTGCATGAACTCCTGCACTGCCCCCTGGTGTACGGAGGCGTTGGCCAAGCGCAGGTGACGCAGCGCCTCCCTCAGGAAGGTGGCTTTCTTTTGGATCGATTCAACCAGGAGAAATTCCTTTCCCGGCAGAGAGATGGCCAGGGGGATGCCCAGCAGGCCGCCGCCGCTGCCGGCATCAATCAGCATGGGGGTGGATACGAGATCCTTCAACAGCAGGGTCTCGGCCACCAGCGCCGCCAGCGACGCGGGGGTGGACAGGCGGGAAACGAGGTTCACCTTGCGGTTGTAGTCAAGCAGGAATTCGATATACGTGTCAACGCTCATGTGCTGCGCCGCCGCTAACCAGAAACGGGCGGGTGCGGGTAAGCCGATGTTTCACGTGAAACATCGCCTGCCGGGCCTTGGCTCATCGACGGCTCTTGATGAAAATGAAATAGACGACCGACAGCAGCCAGATGCTCAGCACCGCGGGGACGAATTTCTTGAAATCGATCAGCAGCAGGAAAGGGGCGAATAAAACAATCAGCATTACAACGGCCGCCGCGATTTTCTCAAGAAGCGTCTTGAACAAGGTCAGAAATTAAAATACAGCTCGAACTCTTTGGGATGCGGAATGCGCGCGATCTCGGCGATTTCCGCCCTTTTGATCTTGAGCCACTGCTGGATCAGCGCCTCATCGAATACATTCTCGTATTTCAGGTATTCGCTGTCCTTTTCCAGGCAATCGAGCGCCTCGGCCAGGTCGCCCGGCAGCAGCTTGATCTTGTTCTTGAACACCTTGGCATCGGGAACGCCGCCGTCGAAGGGGCCGAAATTGAATTTTTCCGGGGAAAGGTTCTTGAAAATCCCATCGATCCCCGACAGCAGCATGGCCGCAAGGAACAGATAGGGGTTTGCGGCCGCGTCTCCGGGGCGGTACTCTATCCTTGTTTCGTCGGGATCGACGTAGGCCGGGATGCGGATGGCCGCGTTGCGGTTGGAGGTGGCAAAAATGGCGGAAACCGGGGCCTCGAAGCCGCGCACCAATCGCTTGTAGGAATTGGTCGAGGGATTGGACATGGCGCACAGCGACCCCGAATGGAACAGCAGGCCCGACAAATAACGCATCCCGACATCGGAAAGGTTGCCGTAGTTTCCCTTTTTCAGGAAAACGTTCGCATCCCGGTTCATGATGAACTGGTGCACGTGCCAGCCGTTGCCGGCCTTGCCGTGGAAGGGCTTGGGCATGAAGGTCACGAACAGGTTGTGTTTCCTGGCCAGGTTGAACAGGACGTACTTGATGAGCACCGCCTGGTCGGCTGTCTTGAGCAGGGTGTTGAATTTCGTTTCGATCTCGTGCTGATTGACGGCCACCTCGTGATGGTGGTACTTGATCTCGATGCCCAGCCCCTGCAGGATGGAGACGGCTTCGTTCTTGAAATCCACGTGCTCGTCCTCGGGCGAGCCGGCATGGTACTGGTTGGCCCTGGCTTCGCTGTCCTTTTTCAGGAAATAGAAGTTGCCCTCCTCATGAACCCCGAACTCGGCCTCCTTGAAAATGAAAAATTCAAATTCGGGACCGAACAGTGCCCGGGTCCCAATCCGGGACTTGACCAGGGCCGCCTCGGCCTTCTCGGCTATGAAGCGCGGATCTTCGCTGAAGCGGGTTCGTCCCGGGTCGGCCAGGTGGATGTTCGCCATAAAAACGGCGGTCTTTCTGGCACGGAAGGGATCGATGATCATGGTCTCCAGGTCGGGGATCATGACCATATCGCTCTTTTCGGGCTTGGCGAAACCATACGAGGAAGCGTCGAATCCTACGCCGCCGGCGAGCAATTTTTCATTCATCATGGCGACGGGAAGCATGAGGGAGTGCAGTTTCCCGTTCAAGTCCAAAACCTTCAGGTCGATGAATTCGACCTGGAGTTCCTTGAATTTTTTTTCGATATGGATCAGCATGGTTTTGTCTTTCATGATTGCCATATACTGAATTACTTTTTTTTTGTCAAGGCTTGACAGCCTTGGCTTTTTCTTCTACTATGTTCCGGTAATGAGCGGTTCATAATAGTAAAAAGTTGTTTTTTCCACATTTGTTAAAATTTTTGTGGAAAAAGGCGGCGGCGATGGACAATCTGGAAAAACTGAAAAACTATTTGCAGGACGTCCTGGACGAGCCATCCATAAAAAAATGGATCGAGCCCCTGAAGTATATAGGCACCCTGGAGAACACCCTTTTTCTCGGCGCTCCCGACAAGAAGAGCCTGCAGTGGATCAAGCAAAACCTGTTGGAAGACATAAACAATTATACTCGGAAGAATTTTAATTTCATCACCAAGATCGTCCCCCTGGATGAAGAGGAGACGATTCTGGAAACCCCGGATGCTGCCAGGAGGAACGCCAATTTTGAATCGCGCCTGCAGAAGCGCTATACGTTTGATTCGTTGGTGCAGAGCGACTCCAACCGCATCGCCTATTCCTTTGCCCACAGCGTGTCGGAGTTTCCGGGGAAATCCTACAACCCCCTTTACATCTACAGCGACGTCGGCCTGGGAAAAACACATCTGATGCAGGCCATCGGCAACCGCATCATTGAGAACAACAACCAGATCCATGTGGCCTATCTGACCACCAGCGACTTCATGCATGAATACGTGGAGTTCACCCAGCTGAACAAGCGGGCCGACTTCATCAAGAAGTATACTTCCGTGGACGTGCTGCTGATCGATGATATTCAATACATCACCAAGTGGGGCGGTACCAGTGAACAGTTCTACTACATCTTCAACAACCTGATCCAGCAGGAAAAGCAGATCGTCATCTGCTCGGACAAGCACCCCGACAACATGCCCGACCTGGAGAAGAGGATCAAGTCCCGCTTTGAGATGGGAGCCATCGTCGATATTTTTCCCTATGACCTGGAGGCGCGCATCGCCATCCTGCAGAAGAAGATCGCCGAGAGGAAAAACCTCTTTCACAACGACTTCTCCATTCCCAACGAGGTCATCGAGTTCCTGGCCAATTCCATCAAGGACAATATCCGCAAACTGGAGGGGGCGCTGAACCGGCTGCTGGGGTACGCTGACTTGAAGCATGCCGACCTGCGCCTGGACACGATCACCCTGCCGTTCGCCAAGGAAGCGTTGCGGCCCTACATCAATATTGAAAAGAAAGCCATCACGATCGACACCATCCAGGAGTTCGTTTCGGAAAAATTCGACATTCGCATCGAAGAGCTCAAATCGAAAAACAACTCCCCGAAAGTCGCCCTGCCCCGTCAGGTCGCCATGTACCTGGCCAAAAAACTAACGCGCAGTCCCCTGGTCGAGATCGGCTCGGCCTTCGGGGGCAAGCACCATACCACCGTGCTCCATTCCATCAACAAGATCGAAACGCTGCTGCAGAGCGACAACGACTTTTCCAGAAAAGTGAATTCCTATGTTGAATTTTTCACCGATTGATGATTCCCACACGATTCACTGGTTTTCAACAAGGGATGGCACACGATGAATGCCCATGAACAGATGCGGTTCAAGGGTTATCCACTTTTTCCTGTTGCATGTTGCAATAATTTTTATTATGATTGAATTCTTGGTAAATAATAAGGCAGGTCGAATATGAAAATTTTTGTGGAAAAGGCGAAACTGGAAAGCGAGTTGCGTTTATTCCAGGGCATCTTCGAAAAGAAGGCCATCATGGAGATCCTGCAGAACATCAAGCTCACCGCCATGAAGGGCGGCGTGCTGGAGATGGTCGCCACCGACCTGGAGATCGGACTGGTCACGAACATCCAGGTGGACATCCGCCAGCCCGGGTCGTTCACGGTCAATGGCAGGGACCTCTACGATTTGGTTTCCAAGATGCCCGAAGGCAACATGGAGATCGTCGAGGACAACGACCTGCAGGTCATCATTACCAACGAGAAAAAAACATGCAAGTACAAGATGCTGGGTCTGCAGGCATCCGACTACCCCGAACTGCCAATGAACAGCATGGCCAATACCATTACCTTGTCGCTTGCCGATTTCCAGACCATGATCAACAATTGCTATTACGTCATTTCGCCGGAACTGAAATTCAACCTGGGCGGCGCCTTGCTGACCATCGCCAAGAACAAGATCGAGATGGCTGCCACCGATGGCCACCGCCTGGCCTATTCCTTCTTCAGCGCCGACACCGCGGTGTCCGAGCCCGTGGAGTACATCCTGTCCCGCAAGACACTTCTCGAAGTGCTCAAGATCGGCAGCAGCGGCGAGATCGAATTCACCTTTGACAACAACAACCTTTTCTTCAAGCACAAGAACCGCACCCTGTGCTCGCGGATCGTTGACCAGAAATTCCCCAACTACAAGACAGTCATCCCGGAAAAGACCGAGCAGACCGCCGTGGTGCAGACCGACGAGCTGCTGCAGACGCTGCGGCGCATCCTGATCTTCAAAACCCGCAACAACGGAGTCCTGTTCAAGTTCTCCAAGAACAAGCTGGCCCTGGAGCGAACCACTCCGGAAAAAGGCGAGGGCTACGACGAGATCGGCGTCGAGTACGGCGGCAAGGCCGTCAGCGTCGGCTTCAACGGCAATTTCATCCTCGATTTCCTGACCCATATCGGCTCGGAAAAACTGGGGATCGGCCTGAACGACAGCGAGAGCTCCTTTCTATTCAAGCCCATGGACGACAGCGGCGCCCACTTCATTTATATCGTCATGCCGCTGAACATCTGACCCTTGCTTGGTTGTTAAAAAGTTAGAAATTAACGGTTTCAGGAACCTGAATGGTTTTGCCATTGCTTTCTCTCCGGGGCTCAATCTCCTGTTTGGCGTCAACGGCAGCGGCAAAACCTCCGTCATTGAAGCGCTATTTCTCCTCGGCTTCGGCAAGTCCTTCCTGCCGGTCGGCCGCAGGGACCTGATCCACTTCGGCGCGCCGGGCTTCTTCCTGAATGCCGGCGTGCTCAACGGATCCGGAGAAAACAGCCTGAGCGCCAGTTTGGATCGAAATTTCTGCCTGCGCGTGAACGGTGAAAAGGCGCCGCTGGTGCAGGTCGGGCGCTATCTGTATCCGCTCTTTTTTTCCCTCTTCAGCTACAGCCTCGTCATTGACCATGCCCCGTACCTCCGCAAGCTGGTCGACCGCTTCATTTATGGCCTGAGCTCTCTTTACTTGCACGACGTTTTGCGCTATAATGACGCCATAAAGCAGAAGAATTACTTACTGAAGAAATTGCTGGGGCCGATACAGAATTCAGAACTGGGCAGTTGGAATAGGCTCTTGGCCGAGACGGGATGCAAGATAGTAGAAAAAAGAATGGCTTTCATCGATCGTTTGAATGCGACCAGTGCTGGAATATTCGGGGACGAGCTCAGGGTGGACTACCACCCGGCCTTGCTCAGCGGTCCGCCCTATTCTCCAGCCTCCATGCTCGATGACCTTGGCCGCGTGCAGCGTTCCGAAGTCCAGGGCCGGCGCGCCGTGCTCGGTCCCCAGCGCGACCGCTTCGACATCACCGTATCCGGAAGGAAGCTGCCGCTGTTCTCCTCGGGCGAGAAGAAAAAATACCTGCTCATGATCTATTTGGCCTACATTGAGATGTTCCGCCTGGCGCGGGGGGAATACCCCGTCTTTCTGATCGACGACTACGACGCAGCCATGGACGATAAGAATCTGGACTTTCTTCTCGACCACTTCCCGGCCATGCAGCTGATTGCCACCTCGGTGGCGGCCAACGACCGCTTCGCGAGCCGCATCGAGCTGGCAAAGGAGACTTAATCGTGGACAAGACCAACGCCAATTTCGAAGACAAGTCATACACGGCGGAGAACATAAAGGTTCTCGAGGGCCTGGAGGCCGTGCGCGTGCGGCCGGCCATGTACATCGGCAGCACCGGCGCCAGCGGGCTGCACCATCTGGTCTACGAGGTCGTCGACAACTCGATCGATGAGGCCATGGGCGGCTTCTGCGACAAGATCGAGGTGACGGTCCATTTCGACAACTCGGTGACGGTGAACGACAACGGCCGCGGTATCCCGGTCGACCTGCACAAGGAAGAGGGGAAAACGGCGGCCGAGGTGGTCATGACCACCCTGCATGCCGGGGGCAAGTTCGACAAGGACAGCTACAAGATGTCGGGCGGCCTGCATGGCGTCGGCGTGTCGGTGGTTAACGCCCTCTCCTCCAAACTGGAGCTGGAGATCAAGCGCGGCGGCACCATCTATGTCCAGAAATACGCCGGCGGCAAGCCGACGACAGGGCTGAAGTCGGTGGGCAAGTCCGCCAAGCGCGGGACCAAGGTCACCTTCTGGCCCGACGAGGAGATCTTCGAGACCATCGAATTCAACTACGGCATCCTGGCCCGCCGGCTGAAGGAACTGGCCTTCCTCAACCAGGGCTTGACCATCGTGCTCAGCGACGAGCGCATCGATAAAAAAGAGGTCTTTTATTACAAGGGCGGCATTGTCGAATACGTCAAGTACCTGGTGGGCTCCAAGGAGCGGATCCACAACTCGCCGATTTATCTGGCGACGAAGAAGGACGACATCGAGATCGAGATCGCCTTCCAGTACGTGGAATCCTACAACGAGACGCTCTTTTCCTTCGTCAACAACATCAACACCGTCGAGGGCGGCACCCACCTCTCCGGGTTCAAGTCGGGAATCACGCGCACGATCAACAGCGTCGCCCAGGCCAACAGCCTGCTGAAGGACTTCAAGGACGTGTTCTCCGGCGACGATGTCCGCGAGGGGCTGACCGCCGTGGTCTCCATCCGCATCAAGGACCCGCAGTTCGAGGGTCAGACCAAGGCCAAGCTGGGCAACTCCGACGTCAAGGGCATCGTGGAGTCCTTCGTCAACAAGAAGCTGGGCGATTATTTCGACGAGAACCTCAACGTCGCGCGCGCCATCATCAACAAGGTGCTGCTGGCGGCCAAGGCCCGCGAGGCCTCCAAGAAGGCCAAGGACCTGGTGCGCAAATCCAACCTGCTGGAAAACACGACGCTTCCCGGCAAGCTGGCCGACTGCCAGTCCAAGAATCCCGAGGACAGCGAGCTGTATATCGTCGAGGGCGATTCGGCGGGCGGCTCGGCCAAGCAGGGCCGCGACCGCCGCTTCCAGGCCATCCTGCCGCTGCGGGGAAAGATCCTCAACGTGGAAAAGGCCTCGGCCAGCAAGATGCTGGAGAACGAGGAGATCAAGAAAATGATCGCCGCCCTGGGCGTGGGCATCGGCAAGGAGATGTACGATATTGAAAAACTGCGCTACCACAAGATCGTGGTCATGACCGACGCCGATGTCGACGGTTCGCACATCCGCACCCTGATCATGACCTTCTTTTTCCGCCAGATGCAGTCGCTGATCGAAAAGGGGTATCTCTACCTGGCGCAGCCGCCCCTGTACCTGATCAAGAAAGGGCAGGCCAAAGTCTATTTGAAAAACGAAAAAGAGCTGGAGAATTACCTGTTCGCCAAGATCGGCGACGAGGTCGTCTTCTATAACAAGGATTTCCGCAGCGAGATCCTGAAAGGGCCGAAGCTGCTCAAATTCATCAAGCTGGTCCACAAGAAGAACCTGCTGATGAACAACCTGGAAAAACACGGCATGCCGCGGCCCCTGACCAAGAGGCTGGTGCGGACCATCGATAGCGAGAACGACTTCAAGGACAAGGCCAAGACCAAGGCCATCGCCCAGCAGCTGCTCAAGGACGCGCTGTGCAAGAACGTGGAAATCAAGTTCGACAAGGAATACGGAGCGTATACCCTGGATCTCGAGTTCGAAATGAACGGCGTGAACACCCGCAAGGTCGTCAACCACGACTTTCTCACCGGGCCGGAGTTCTCCGACATCAAGGAGCTGTACGGCAAGCTGGACGAGCTGCCTTCCGCCCCGTATTCAATCGAGATCGGCAAGGAAAATTTCGTTCAGGACAACCGCAAGGAGCTTGTGACCTTCTTGTTCGAACGCCTGCAGAAGGGGTTGTCGATCCAGCGTTACAAGGGTCTCGGCGAAATGAACCCCGACCAGCTCTGGGAAACCACCATGGACCCGGAGCACCGCACGCTGCTGCGGGTCGGCATCAATGATTTGCATGAATGCGAGGAGCTGTTCGATACCCTGATGGGCAACGATGCGGCCAAGCGCAAGGACTTCATCGTTCAGAACGCCCTCAACGTGCGGAATCTGGATATCTAGAGGAACCAGTCATGGACGAAAAATCCAAGGAAAAAGCACCCCGAACGTCTGTCGAGGAAGTCGCGATCGAAAACGAGATGAAGACCTCGTACCTCGACTACTCGATGAGCGTCATCATCGGCCGGGCCATTCCCGACATCCGCGACGGCCTGAAGCCGGTTCACCGCCGCTGCCTCT
>Ga0209450_10001616_pt1 | contig 11281 bp, 9 predicted proteins | sample FrelakmetLWP11LW_FD_187149 | JGI IMG/M metagenome (GOLD analysis project Ga0209450, IMG submission 187149) | Freshwater lake sediment microbial communities from the University of Notre Dame, USA, for methane emissions studies - LWP11 LW (SPAdes)... | ecosystem: Environmental > Aquatic >... | reverse complement strand
GTTGATCAGTGCAGATGCCTTCTGCCTGACAGGTTCGGGAAGCCTCTCCTCCACCTCGCTGAACCACGAATGGTTTATTGAGCGTATCACCCTTGCTGCCTCTTCCTGAAGCAGCTGGCTTCCGCTGAAGAGGTAGGATACGACCACCTCTCTTTCAGTACCATGACCCTCTTCAGCTATCTTATGAAGAGCGCATGCTTTGCTCCATACACCAGTAATACTCTGGTCAGCTGCCAGTATGCTGTGGGTAAGTGTTTTACGAGTCACCTCCCTGAGCGGGAAGCAATATGCAAGCTCCCTGAGCCTTACGGCATCTGTATGATGACCCAAAAGAGCAGTGAGTTGCTTACGCAGAGTACCTGCGATGGCAGTATCAATCAACTCTGCAGCGATCTCAGAGCCTGATGCTGTACCGGCATCAGCATTCGCTCCTATCATTTCTGAACATGTCGATCCATAAAGCAGTGAGATGAGAGCATACAGCAGCCTCTCATAGGTTTTCCTCTCCCACTGCAGTGCCTTTGCAAGTATCAGGTATTGCTTTTCTTCCGCTACAATCCGGAAAGCAATCAGCCTGGCAAGATTATATACAGTCCTCGAAACCAGATCGGCTGACTTCCTGAGATGCATTTCATCCTGATCAAATCCGGGTGCGGCGAGGTATCCTGCAGCCGCCGTCTTCACCCTTACAGGTGCATTCAGCATCAGCTGAGTCAAGTGCGGAAGAGCTTTTCCGGGCTGCATCAGGCTCAGCAGCCTTATGATCATCATGCTTACCTGCTCACTCCCCTGGGGCTTGACTGCAGAGCCAATGATATCCCCATAGATGTCAGGTCCAAAATGAACCAGGAGATAATAGGCTTCCCGGGAAATCTCCGGTACTGCAAGTGCCTGAATGATCTCCTCGCGCAACTGGATCAGACCAAACCGGCCTGCGGCAGCGAGCCCCGCCTTCTTTATCCCGGGGTTTGCATCATTCAGCAACTTCAGTATCTCAGACAGTTGCGGTACCCTTTTGTTTACAAGTATTGCCCTCGCTGAAGCAGCACTCTCAGAGATACCGGGTCGCCTGAGCATACCCCTGTTTCTGACAGGATCAGAATAGAAGGTCTCAATATCACTTAATGCCGTGGCAGCCTTACGCCTTACTGACTCACTGAATCTCATGCCGTTAACAATTACATTAAGTGCAGGAACGAGTGCGGGGTCAAAAGTGCTCTGAGCCGATCGGACTATCACAGACGCGTACGAATTATCTCCGCCGGTGGAGAGAATGTCAAGCCGCCCGGAAATTAAATCAAGGTAGTCACGGTGAAAGAGAATAAGACTCTGCAATCCGTCTGATGACATTCTTCCTGATCGGTCAGATGCAGTGGCGGCAATCCTGTCAGCCGGAGTGTTTATTCCCTCCCTGACCTTATTCCTGAACTTTGCCGAAAGGATAATACTGAGAATTACAAGGATCAATGCAAGGAGCGGCAGCGCCACCAGAAATCCGGTGGACTCACCTCCTGAAAGCTCATTTATGACAATGGCAATTATTGACATTAATGCAGCTGCTACTGCCGTCATGACGGCTAATTCACTCCTGATCAGCCGACCTGGCTTCTTCCCCGGAAAGAACTCACTGATTACAGAATAGCCCGGCATGGCAAATATGAAAAGTGTCACGAAGAAGAAAACGGCAGAAAGTGAGGCAAGGAGCACCATAACCAGTTCGAGAAGTTCCTTTCCGGTAAGATCAAAATAGATATAAGCCAGAGCGGCCGGGCCGGAGAAGAGGAGCAATGTCAGCGGAGTTACCAGCATCTTCCCCTGAAGCCTGAGTCTCCATGAAAGAAACGGAATAAGCTCCTTGCGTATCATGAGGATGAGACCTCCGGTAATTGCTGCCAGGGAGGCCAGGTAGAGAATCGGGAATTCCTTAAAGAGGGAAAGGTCTGTCAGGACAAGTACAAGGGTAGCTGAGGTGATCACTGAAACTGCCATCGCCAGCCAAAATACCCATTGATACCCGGTTTTCATTTCCGACTGTATTTCATACTCTCCGTAGCAGTTGCAGACTCAATCATCCAAGATAAAGAAAAATAGCCATAACTACAAATAAGCTCCCGAAGACCTTATATAAGCAGCCAGCTGTCCCGTAAGATCATCAATTGTCATGGCCAGTCCGTCGGCAACAATATCAGCCCTTTCATACCACTGCGACCTCTGGTTCAGAAGTTCTGTCACGGTTGCTGCCAGGTCTGCGCCTCTTTGATTCTTAAGCAGGGGCCGGCTGGTTCTGGACCTTTCGAGCCTGTTCACAAGGGCTGCGACAGGGAGTCTGATGTACACCACCACTCCTGTCTCTTTCATTATACCGATGTTCTCTTCCGAGCAAGGAGTACCCCCGCCGCAAGCCACCACCATCCTTGCTCTGGAGGATACGCTGCGAAGGGCAACGGCTTCTGCGTCCCTGAAGAATTTCTCTCCCTTGTGGGTGAAGATCTCCGGCACTGACATGCCGTACTCTGCTTCGATCAGCTTGTCAGTATCAGCAAAGTTCCAGCGCAGTGAAGCAGCAATTTTCCTGCCGGTGGTGCTTTTACCACTGCCCATAAATCCTATCAGGTAGATATTCACCAGATCTAGAGATCTAATTTCATCTGTGCCGGGTCGTCCCCGTGAGGCAGCACCTGCGATGGAGGCAGGGTCTCTTCCTCCTCTGCAACTGCCGGCGCAGGAGCAGCCTCACTCCTGACCACCGGCTCAAGCTCACGGATGTCTGCGACGCTGAAGCTGGACAGTCTTTTTCCCTTTGCACGGAAACTCTTCACTCCTATGAAACCGGCAACCTCTATGATCTCATTTCTTCTTCCCTGGTTACTTCCTCCGAAGCTTATCTCAAAACGGGGGTATTCAACCTCCGTTATGCTTACAAGTTTTGATCCGTCGCTTTCGGCAATGAAGCACTGAAGCCTCTCCGTCTCCTCGAACATGAACCTCTTGACGTAATAGAAGCCCTGCTCAGCATCCCAGTATACGACGGAGAAGATCTTCGACTCCCGGTACTTTTCAATCATCAGGATATCATCCTCAAAGTGGAGTGAGAGGTCAGTGCCGGATGTACGGTAGCTCCCTCCTTTTGTGACTACAAGAAGCCTTTCCTCTGAAGCGAACTCGCCCAGATACTTACCGCGGCCGTCTGCGTTGAGCCTCATCACCGAATCGTCAAACCACAGTTTCCTCCCTCCCAGAGTCGAGAGTCCCTTTTCTTTAAGGGTTATCTTCTGCACAGAATTCCTGGTTAGAATATTACCCATGGAGGAGCGCCCCTTGATAGCCAGCTCTCCGAAATCGAATTCAAATGTCAGCTTCTTGAGTCGTGCACGCGGCTTGTGGAATATCTTTATCACCTCTGCCTCCCCGTTGGGATTGACGCTGAGATAGTGGATGCGGGTGGTCTCCTGGTTGCGGCCAAGAGTGTATTCCTTATCACGGGTAAGCCCAGTCAGTGCACACCTCTTGATATAAAGCGGCCCGTCCCGTCCGTCCTGATAGACGACATTATAGATCGTCCTGTTATCATTCCTGAGAAACACCTGAACATGAATCACGTCTTTGCCAACAAACTGTTTATCAGCTACTTTAGTAATGAGGTACGTTCCGTCCTTCCTGATTACTATAATATCATCTATGTCAGAGCAGTCGCATACGAATTCGTCCTTCTTTAGTCCGGTGCCAACAAAACCCTCCTGGCGGTTTACGTAAAGCTTTGCATTGTCTGCCACCACCTTGGTGGCCTCAATAGTCTCAAAGTTTCGTATCTCGGTACGGCGCTCAACATTCTTTCCGTATTTCTTCTTGATCTGACGGTAGTAGTTAATTGCATACGGGACAATATTCCCGAGATGATTAATAACCTCCGCGAGCTCTCCTTCAATTCCCCTGATATGTTCGTCAGCACGCGAGGAGTCATATTTTGAGATACGCTTGATTTTTATCTCCGTGAGTCTGATAATGTCATCGCGGGTGATTTCCCGTCGGAAAAGTTTCTTATATGGTTTAAGCCCCTTGTCGATGGCTGCAAGAACGGCTTCCCATGTCTCGCACTCTTCAATGTCGCGATAAATACGTTTCTCGATAAAGATCTTTTCCAGGGAAGAAAAGTGCCATTCTTCCTCCAGCTCAGCCTTGCGTATCTCAAGCTCCCTTCTGAGGAGTTTTACAGTCTGATCTGCCGAATAGCGCAATATATCGCTTACGCCGATAAAGGCAGGTCTGTTTTCATCAGTGATTACACAAGCGTTGGGCGATATTGACAGTTCGCAGTCAGTAAAAGCGTACAGGGCGTCAATGGTTTTATCGGGAGAAATACCTGACTGCAGCTGGATGACAATCTCCACGCCTCCGGCGGTATTGTCATCGATCTTTTTGATCTTTATCTTTCCCCTGTCGTTCGCCTTGACAATTGACTCAATCAGTGATGAGGTTGTTTTGCCGAAAGGGAGTTCAGTTATCACCAGGCCCTTCTTGTCAACCTTTTCTATTCTTGCTCTCACCTTTACGGCGCCGCCCCTGATTCCGTCATTATACCTGGCTACGTCAACCATGCCTGCTGTCGGAAAGTCAGGATAGAGAACAAAAGGTTTTCCCTGGAGGTAGCTTATGGAAGCGTCAATGAGCTCATTGAAGTTATGGGGCAATATCTTTGAGGCCAGACCGACAGCGATCCCCTCCACGCCCATGGCCAGGAGCAACGGGAACTTGACGGGCAGCGTCACGGGCTCCTTGTTCCGGCCGTCATAGGAGCTCATCCATTCTGTAGTCTTGCTGTTGAATGCAACCTCGAGAGCAAATTTTGACAGACGTGCCTCGATATATCGCGGTGCGGCGGCTCCGTCGCCGGTGTAAATGTTTCCCCAGTTACCCTGAGCATCTACCAGCAGATCTTTCTGTCCAAGCTGCACAAGGGCATCGCCGATGGAAGCATCGCCATGAGGGTGAAACTGCATTGTATGACCAATAATGTTGGCCACTTTGTTGAAGCGGCCGTCATCCATGCGCTTCATTGAATAGAGTATACGGCGCTGCACAGGCTTAAGCCCGTCAGCAATATGAGGCACGGCGCGCTCAAGTATTACATACGAGGCATAGTCAAGAAACCAGTCCTGGTACATTCCTGACAATGCCGTAACAGTGTGGAGGGCCTCCGGTATGGCGCCGTTCTTCTTCTGGCCCGGTTCCGCTGCATTACCTCCGGTATCTTTATCTTCGGGATCGATCTCTTTCATCTGTTTCAACAATATCCTCTCACCCCTTGACAGCTTCGGGGATCTCCTCCTCTACCCTCAGGTTATCAATGATAAAGTCCTGCCTCTCAGGGGTGTTCTTGCCCATAAAGAACTCAAGGAACTGGGTATAAGGATCCGCCCTCCTCATTATGACAGGCTCAAGCCTGATATCTCTTCCTATGAAATGTCCGAATTCATCCGGAGAGATCTCGCCAAGCCCCTTGAAACGTGTTATCTCAGGGTCAGGCCCCAGGTCCCTGATTGCCTTTTGCCTCTCCTCATCACTGTAACAATAACGGGTCTCCTTTTTGTTCCTCACCCTGAATAGAGGTGTCTGAAGGATATACACATGTCCCTTTCTTACCAGATCAGGAAAAAACTGGAGGAAGAACGTCAGCAAAAGCAAACGGATATGCATACCGTCAACGTCAGCGTCAGTGGCGACAACGACATTGTTATAACGAAGGTCTTCCACAGACTCCTCTATATTCAGGGCTGCCTGAAGCAGGTTAAACTCCTCGTTTTCATAAACTATCTTCTTCGTGAGGCCGTAGCTGTTGAGCGGCTTCCCTCTCAGGCTGAAGACTGCCTGTGTCTCCACATCGCGCGATTTGGTTATTGACCCGCTTGCCGAGTCACCTTCGGTAATGAAGATGGTCGATTCCAGGCGCCTCTCATCGTTCGAGTTGTAATGTATGCGGCAGTCGCGCAGCTTACGGTTGTGAAGACTGACCTTCTTTGCCCTGTCACGTGCCAGCTTCTGGATAGAGCTTATCGCTTTCCGCTCCTTCTCCGATTCCTGTATCTTCTTCAGCAGAATGCGTGCCGTCTCGCCATTTTTATGAAGAAAATCGTCAAGGTTCTTCCGTACAAATTCGACAATAAAGTTTCGGACCGAAGGACCTTCGGGGCCCATATCCTTTGATCCCAGCTTTGTTTTTGTCTGTGACTCAAAGATTGGTTCCTCAATCTTGACCGACACTGCTGCGATGACAGATGACCGGATGTCGGATGGATCAAAATCCTTTTTATAGAACTCCCTTATTGTTTTTACTATTGCCTCGCGAAAGGCTGTCAGGTGTGTTCCCCCCTGAGAGGTATGCTGACCGTTCACAAAACTGTAATAGTCCTCTCCGTACTGAAACCCGTGTGTAACAGCTATCTCAATATCCTCCCCCTTAAGATGTATTATCGGGTAGAGTCCCTCACGGTTCATGTTGTCATTCAACAGGTCTACCAGGCCGTTTTTGGAGATGATTCTGTTTCCGTTGAAGTTGATCACCATCCCTGCATTGAGGTAAGAGTAGTTCTTCAGCATACTCTCAACATACTCAGAGATGTAATGGTAATTACCGAACATAGCCTCGTCAGGGATGAAGGTCACCTCAGTGCCGTTATCCTCTTTTGCTCCTCTCAGCGGCTCATCCCTGACAACCTCACCGGCATGGAACTCAATCTCCTTTACCTGCCCCTCACGAAATGATTTTAATATGAAGGATGATGAAAGTGCGTTTACGGCCTTGATCCCCACGCCGTTAAGCCCTACAGATTTCTTGAATGCCTTGGAATCATACTTTGCCCCCGTATTCATTTTGGAGGTAGCGTCAAGCACCTTACCGAGAGGTATGCCTCGTCCGAAGTCGCGGACTCTTACCTCCCTCCCGTTAATGCTGACGTCAATCTTGCGGCCGTAACCCATCATATACTCATCAACCGCGTTATCCATCACCTCCTTCAGCAGGACATAAATGCCATCATCAAGAGACGAGCCGTCACCCAGCTTGCCGATGTACATACCAGGCCTCAGCCTGATATGCTCCTTCCACTCAAGGGTTCTGATGTTCTCTTCGGAATAGGTTCCTGACATTATACCAAATTTTGGGCAAATATAAAGATTTAGGAGAGGCTCGCAGTGCCGATTTATCAACAACCATGGTGAATTTTCACCCGGTCAGACAGTTACAGTGATTAAGGAAGGGCTATTTCTGATAGTCAGGACTGCTTCGCAACTCATTCATGGCCTCTCTCATGAGTGAGTTTACCCTGGATGCAAGCTCCTCAGGGTCACCTGTGCCAAACTGACCGGGGAATATCGGATCGAGTACCTTTATCCTGATAACCTTATTGATCCTGAATGTGAGGCCGTTCTTTGGAAGAACATCCCCGGTGCCATCAATAAGAACAGGGAGCAGAGGCTTGTCTGTCTTTATTGCCAGCTGGAATGCACCCGTCTTGAATCTGCCGATGGCTCCCGTGAGAGACCTCGTCCCTTCGGGAAAGATAACGATGGATATACCTTCACGCAATGAGCTGATGCACTTCTCCATCATCCTTATGACACTGTGCTTGTTGCCTCTTTCAAGCTCAATATACTTTACCATTCTCATCTCCCACCCCAGGACCGGTATCTTGAATACCTCGATCTTGGAGATCCAACGGAGTCTGTGATGCAGCATGTTGAAGAAAACGATGTCAAGCATTGACTGATGGTTCGGAACAATTACGTAAGCCTGTTTCTGATCTATCTTCTCCTTTCCCTCGACAATGACCTTCCAGAAGAAGTTCATCTTTGTAAGGATTATTCCCTGGATGACCATCCACCTGTTGTTCATCAGCCTGCGCCTGTCAAACAGCAGCGACAGAAGCCACAGCAGCAGCGCAACCGGGAATCCGATCATCACGAAGATGAGGCTGGAGACCCATACCCACAGCGACTTTATTGCGTCCATGATTCAACCATTTTATCAGTTTTTACAAAGGCGTATGCAAAAGCTGTTCCTGCTGCAAAACCAAGAATAGCTCCGCCCAGAACATCGCCGGGATAATGTACTCCCAGGTAGATCCGAGAGTAGGAGACCAGTGCTGCCCATATAAAAATAGACCATGTAAACCACCGCCTCCTGATCAGGGGGGCAGTAAATGAGGCAACGCCGAAGGTATTGGCAGCATGGGCTGAAACAAATCCGTACATCCCGCCGCACCTGCCTCCCACAGTATGAACCAGCCCGGCAAGTGAAGGCTCATGGCAGGGCCTGGGGCGCTCAAAAAAATTCTTTATAAGATTCGTGGCCTGGTCTGTGAGCGTAATAAGCAGTGCAGCAAATAGAAGGATCAGCCATACCTTCTTTTTATATTTTACTGCCAGCAAATATGCAATGAAGATATAGAGAGGTATCCATACTGTTCTGAGACTTATTGTACGCATGACCTCATCAAAGAAGGGCGAATGCATGGAATTCAGAAAAAGGAAAATGTTTTTGTCAATCTCAATCATTGCTATCCGGTTATTGCCCTCCATAGGAGATCTTTCAGTGCAGTGATGCCTGTTCCTGCTATTGATGAGATAAATACTACCGGGAGGTCATCAGGCAGTAATGGCCTGATGGCATCTGTCAGCTCCTCATCAAGCAGATCGCTTTTTGTTATTGCCATGACCCTGTTCTTGTCGAGAAGTTCGGGATTATACTTCCTGAGTTCCTCGATGAGTATCTGGTACTCCTTTTTAATATCGCCGGCGTCAGCGGGGATCATAAAGAGAAGTGCTGAGTTTCTCTCAATGTGCCTAAGGAACCTGTGTCCCAGCCCCTTGCCCTCGGCTGCTCCTTCAATTATTCCGGGGATATCAGCCATGACAAATGATCTGTCATCACGATAGCTTACAATCCCAAGGTTAGGGGTAAGGGTTGTGAAAGGATAGTTGTCAATCCTGGGTTTGGCAGCGCTCACGACCGACAGCAATGTCGATTTGCCCGCATTCGGAAATCCTACCAGCCCGACATCGGCAAGGACCTTCAGTTCCAGTATAAACCATCCTTCAACGGAGGGTTCGCCCGGCTGTGCAAAGCGGGGTGTCTGGAATGTTGCTGATTTGAAGTGGGTGTTGCCAAGCCCGCCGCGACCGCCTTTGACCAGTATCTTCCTCTCTCCGTCGCCCGTTATTTCAAAAAGCATCTCGCTGGTCTCAGCGTCCCTGGCGACAGTACCGAGTGGCACCTCGATCGTGACATCTTCTCCGTCAGCTCCTGTCTTGTTGTTTGCTGAGCCCACGCCGCCGTCACCTGCGAATATGTGTTTTCTGTACTTCAGATGGAGCAGTGTCCAGAGCTGGGCATCACCTTTAAGGTATACGTTGCCTCCCCTGCCTCCGTCACCACCGTCAGGGCCTCCCTTGGAATTCAGCTTGTCGCGGTGCAGGTGTGTAGAGCCTGCTCCCCCTTTCCCTGAGCGCCCGAATATCTTTACGTAGTCAACGAAGTTTGTCTCTGCCATTATTCAGATTATAGTTTCAATATGGTTGCACAGCCTGCCGAAAATCTCTTCAATTGATCCGACACCGTCAACCTGATGGCATACCCCTGCACTGCGGCCGTATTCAATGACCGGTTCTGTTTTTGCGCGGTAAACAGCAATGCGGTTATTGATCACCGCCTCATCAGCATCATCAGCCCGTCCAGATATGAGAGCTCTTTTCTTCATACGGTCAGTCAGCTCGGCGTCACCTACCTCGAGGACAAGCATCATGTCAATCTTCATATTGCGTTTCTCAAGCATAGACTGAAGTGCCTCTGCCTGCTGCACTGTCCGCGGGAAACCGTCAAAGACGAATCCTGCCTTGCCGGTGGTGGCGTCGATCTTGTGTGCTATCATATCTATCACCACCTCATCTGGCACCAGTTCACCTGATGCCATGATGGCGGCCATCTTCCTGCCAAGGTCGGTGTTGGCGGCAAGCTCAGCCCTGAGCATATCACCTGTTGAAAGATGCAGCAGGTTATACTTCTCTGCAAGGGTCACTGACTGGGTCCCCTTCCCGGAGCCGGGAGGACCGAACATAAGAACATTGATCATGTTGAAATTACTTTATGAGTTTATAAATAGCATTCAGATTACGCCCGTAACCGTCATAATCCAGCCCGTATCCCACTACAAAGCTGTTTGGTATCTCAAAACCTATATAATCAATAGGTATATCTTTAAGGTAAGCTTCCGGCTTGAATAGCAGTGTGCATATCCTGACCTCTACGGCTTTCCTGAGAGTCAGCTCTCCGATGATTCTCTCGAGTGTGCTGCCCGTGTCAACTATATCCTCAAGCACCACTACCGTCTTGCCTGTGATGTCTTCATTCCATCCTATCAGCTCTTTTATCTTCCCCGAGCTCGACGTGCCGTCATATGATGCAAGCTTGATGAAGGATATCTGCGCGTCGAGTGTTATCTGCCTGAAGAGATCAGCTGCAAACAAAAAAGCACCGTTAAGTATTCCGAAGAAAAGAACGTCGCGTCCTTTCAGATCGTCATTGATCTTTTCTGCCAGTGCTGTGATGCGGCTCTGTATCTCATCTTCGGTGAGGTATACTGAGAACTTTCTGTCAAGAACTTTTATCTCCTGCATTGTCTTATTGATTGATGGTGCGAAATTATAAATTTAAAGTTTATTTTTGCCTCAGTATCAAGGATAACTATAAAAAAGAAGACATGAAGCCTCTGATAAGCATTATTATGGGAAGCACCTCGGACCTCAAGGTAATGGAAAAGGCCGCGGAGATACTTGAGGGGATGGAGATCCCTTTTGAAATGAACGCTCTCTCAGCACACCGCACTCCTGCTGAGGTTGAGAAGTTTGCACGCGGAGCCGCCGGCAGGGGCATAAAGGTGATCATTGCCGGTGCAGGTATGGCAGCTCATCTCCCGGGTGTCATTGCCGCCATGACCCCCATCCCTGTGATAGGTGTTCCCATCATGGCATCTCTGGATGGACTGGATGCACTGCTTGCCATTGTGCAGATGCCTCCCGGGATCCCGGTTGCCACCGTAGCCATTGACGGGGCCATGAATGCAGGAATTCTTGCAGCACAGATGCTGGCCACAGGAGACCCTGACGTGATGCAGAAAACCATAAGCTTCAAGGAGGGGCTGAAGCAAAAGATTGTCAAGGCCAATGAGGAGCTGGGTGCTGTGCGGTATAAGTATAAGACGAACTAACAGGCAGGGTGCAAGGAGCAAGG
>Ga0209450_10001615_pt1 | contig 11283 bp, 11 predicted proteins | sample FrelakmetLWP11LW_FD_187149 | JGI IMG/M metagenome (GOLD analysis project Ga0209450, IMG submission 187149) | Freshwater lake sediment microbial communities from the University of Notre Dame, USA, for methane emissions studies - LWP11 LW (SPAdes)... | ecosystem: Environmental > Aquatic >... | reverse complement strand
CATGCAATGCTTGCGGATTGGCAATGGTGAATTTCATGAAACGTATGTAGAATTTGATCTGCAGGATTTTTGTGTCAGGTATAATTTGCCCCTCTTACCCACAACCAACGCGATCTCAGTGCTTGAAAATACGGGCGTTATTTCCTATCAGAAGATAAGCTCAAAGAATTCTTCCCTTCAGATCACAATCAGCAACCGGGCTCTTTTTGGGTTTTACAGACAAAATGAAAAGGACAAATTACTGCTTCAAACCATTTGCCGCTGTTATGCCGGAGTCTTTGAAATGCCGGTCAATATCAACGAAAGCTTTTTAGCCAACAAACTTTCACTGGAAAAAGAAAAAATCAGGGAACAACTAAAACAGTTGGATTCACTGGGAATAATAGCTTACAGACCCTTGAAGGGAAACAGCCAAATACAGCTTTTGATTCCAAGAGATGACCGATATATAAAACAGCTCATTGGACCTTTCGCCGATAAATTGAACCGACAAAGGTTAGCAAAAGCAGAGGGCATGCTAAGTTATCTGCTCAATGAAACGAGCTGCAGGAATCTGTTCCTTCAATCCTATTTGGAAGAAAGTAACCTTAAAAAACCCTGTGGTTTATGTGATAATTGCAGAAAGAAAGACCAAAAAGGCAGTTCATTATCTGAGGAAAGTATACGAACCCTACTTTGGGAATCAAATTCTTTAAGTATGCTGGAAATAATAGAAAAACTGGATCTGCCTGAAGATGAGATCTTAAAAAGATTGCAATTTATGGTGGAAAACGGATCACTAAGACTAACTTTACAGAATAAATTTGAACTGGTGAATAAATGAAAAACTTAAGAATAATTTTCATGGGTACTCCTGAATTTGCAGTGGCAAGTTTGAGAGCCTTATTGAAAAATCACCTCAAAGTTGTAGCGGTTATAACCGCTCCGGATAAACCTGCCGGCAGGGGTCAGAAATTGAGACAGTCGGCCGTGAAGGAGTATGCCCTGTCACGTAACCTACCTGTTCTCCAACCCACCAACCTCAAATCTGAAATTTTTTTAGAAGTATTAAAAAAATACAAGGCTGATCTACAGGTAGTTGTGGCCTTCAGAATGTTGCCCAGGGCAGTATGGGAAATGCCAAAATTCGGAACCTTTAACCTCCATGCCTCCCTTTTGCCACAATACCGCGGTGCAGCCCCCATCAACTGGGCCATAATTAATGGTGAAAAAGTTACAGGTGTAACAACTTTTTTCATCAATGAGGAAATCGACAATGGTGCCCTGTTGCTTCAAAAAGAATGCCCTATTCTCCCTGATCAGACAGCCCAGGAATTACATGATATACTTATGAATCTTGGAGGAGATCTGGTTGTAGAAACAATTAAACGCATTTCGGAAAATTCTTTACAAAGCACAATCCAGCCAAGCGGCAAGTTTAAAACTGCACCTAAATTAAATCCTCAAAATTGCGAAATCAAATGGACAGAAACTGTTCGTAATGTATATAACCTGATTAGGGGCCTGGCACCCATTCCGGCGGCACATTCAAAACTATTTAACGACAATGTGGTCTATCAGGTTAAGATCCTTGATGCCAGGCCAAATCGGGAAGCACATAATTTTTCGCCGGGAACGGTAAAGACTACTAAAAAGGAAATTAAAGTTTACTGTTCGGACGGGTACATGGATATCCTTCAACTAAAGCTGTCAGGTAAGAACCTGATGGATGCACAAAGCCTTCTGAACGGTTTTTCAATCTCTCAGGATGCAAGCATGCATTAAGGGCATAAATCGCTTTAAATAGGGAAAGAAGGCTTGTTTTATCGGGGTTATGAACATTTTTATATAATTTATCAACAATCCGGTATATTTTATGTCTAAAACTTGCGTAAACCCTTATAAAATCTATATTTGTTATGCTTAAATGAGCAAATAAAAAATATTATAACCAATTTTTAAAATTTTTATTATGAACAAATCAGATTTGATTGAGGCAATGGCTGCCGATGCAGGAGTTTCAAAAGCTGCTGCTGGTAAAGCTTTAGACTCTTTGATGAAAAACGTTAAGAAGACCTTAAAAGGAGGTGGAAAACTTGTTTTAGTTGGTTTTGGTTCATTTTCTGTTAAAGAAAGACCAGCCAGAGAAGGAAGAAATCCACAAACTGGAGCCACTATCAAAATTCCAAAAAGAAAAGTTGTTACTTTTAAACCAGGATCTGAATTGAAAGACTCTGTCAACTAATCTTGAATCGACTTATCCAAAAAAGCTGTCATTTTTTTGGCAGCTTTTTTTTATATAAACTTTTTTCCTATATTTATCTTTTATTATTCCCCCGAAATGTCAAAATTAAAAGCTTCAAAAGGAAAATTACTGGTTGCAGAACCCTCTGTCCTAACAGATAGTTCTTTCAACCGTTCTATTATATTGCTCACGGAGCATGATGAAAATGGATCTGTTGGTTTTATCTTTAACAAACCTACTGAATATACAATAGGTGACATTTTACCACAAATTGAGTCAACCTTACGGGTTTATTTTGGCGGGCCGGTCTCTGAGGGCAGCCTTTATTACGTGCATAGAATACCTGAACTCATCCCTGAAAGCATTGAAATCAGCAATGGTTATTACTGGGGAGGTGATTTTGATACCGTAATTGAACTGTTAAAAGAAGATATTATCTCTAAACATGATATCCGTTTCTTTCTCGGCTATAGTGGTTGGTCTTCACTACAACTGGAGGAAGAATTGTCAACTTATTCCTGGGTTGTGATAGAAAATAAATTTCAGGACCTTCTTGAGATCAATCACAACAGTTTTTGGAAAGATGAGATTACTAAGTTTGGCGGTGTCTATAGAATTTGGGCCAATGCACCGGCAAATCCCAGTTATAATTAATTCAGAGGTGTTCTTCGAGCATCAGGTTGAATTTTTCCCTGATTTTATCCGTTATTTCAGTCACATAAACCTTCTTGCGAAATATAGTCACTGATTGTATGTCCATAATGGAATTGGTGAGAAAAACTTCATCAGCCTGCAGCAAATCCATGGGATTTATAAACGTTTCTTCCATCTCAAGTCCCGGAATCTGGTTGACCAACTGAATTACTTTTTTTCTTATAATCCCGTTTAAACAACCTTCTTGAATGGCCGGTGTCCTCACAAGCCCGTCCTTAACAATAAATATATTGGAATTACTGGCTTCAACCACTTGTTTCTTTTCATTGATCAATATACAGTTTTGATAGCCATTCTCTTTGGCATAAATGCTCGCAAGTACGTGTAGTATTTTGTTGTTTGTTTTTAGGCCGGAAAGCAGGCCAGAAGCGTGCTGAAAATCCCTATAGAGTTCAATTTCATACAAGCCCTGAGACCGCTGGCTCAAAACAACAGCTTCTACCAAAAAGTCGATCTCATTAGTAACAGGCAAATAATATCCGCCATCCTTACGAAAAACGCTGAGCCTGACCCTGGATAGATCCTCCAACCCATTTGCCTTTATGGTCTTAACTATTTGTTCCTTAAAAAAACCCGGACTGAAATTCATAGGAATTTCCATTCTAAGCATCCGCATGGATGCCATCAGCCTGAAGTAATGATCTTCCAAAAAATAACAGGTTAAACCTTTGGATTTCAGTGTTTCAAAAATACTGTCACCATATTTTAATCCGCGGTTATTGCTGCTTAAGTGTAACTGATCAGCCTGAAACAGTTCACCATTGAAGTTTACTATCATTATATGAATTCAAGAGGTGCAAAATAAAAACGACGCTGACCCTGAATCAATGTTTTCTGGAGGTTACTATCCCCCTATTATATGCCTTAGATCTGCTATTTTATTCTCCCAAAACATTTTAGCCTCATCAAGCTCAGCTTCCTCAGCAAAATCCGTTACAATCAGTGACACATCATTTGTAAGAGAATCTTTAATTATTTTAAACTCAAAATACGACTCTTCATCCTTTGACTCTATCCATTTAAACCTGATGAACTGGTCTGCTTTAAAGGAAATACGCTTGGCAACTTCCTCACTACCATCCCATATAAAAGTAAAATTCTGACCGCGTGAATTGACATTATCTGCATACCATTCTCCAAGGGAATCCGGACTGGAAATATACTGATAAATGAAATTAGCCGAAGCATGTATTGGGAATTCTAATTCAAATTTTGTCATTCTATTCGTTTAAATCTTTTCATGTAAATTCTTCTGGCAATATATATATTTTATAATTTTAAAAAAAATTATTTGTGAGCAAAATAAAAAGACTTATTGTTGATTCAAATAAAAATGTTTTTATCTTTGCACCTCTAAAATTTGGCGAGGTAGCTCAGATGGTTAGAGCGTCGGATTCATAACCCGGAGGTCTCGGGTTCAATTCCCGATCTCGCTACGCTAAACTAAAAAAAACCGGGAATTATTTTTTCCGGTTTTTTATTTTTGACTGGCAATAAAAAATCATTTTTTCGGTATTGGATTGCAATATAATAAAGGCACTTCGGTCATTTTCGCAGTTTTTTATACATCACATAGTGCGGCCCTATTTGAGTGATATCAAACATTTCTCCAACAGTCTGGTATCCAAGTTTTTTGTAAAAATCCAGTGCAGATACCCGTGCATTGCACCAAAGTATATCCACCTCCTTTGTTCTCAGTATATCCTCTGCCTCAAGCAGAACGGCCCTGCCAAGTCCCTTGCGCTGATGGGTCTCTTCAGTGGCCATACCTCTTAACTGGTATTGTTCTCCTCTGAAAGCGGGGCTTTTTGTTTTCATAAAAGTTGCCACGCAGGCGAGTTCATCCTGGTCGAATACCCCCAGATGAATGGTGTTTTCATCAAAATCCCCAGGAACCTTTTCAGAAAGGGTCATGTTCTTCCGCAATTCCTTTTTTCGTATAGTATACGTGTCTTCAGCCTTAATTTCACGAATTTGAATCATTGATTTTAATTAATTAATTTGCAGCTAAAATAATACTTATTATGTTAGCTGTAAGCATCAGGTTTTTGGAAAAAACTAGAATTTTTTACAATTAATCCTCTCTTAACATTTCTCAACACCAAAACTCCTACCGACCTGCTGAAGTTACGTTTGTCAGAAATGAGTGAACAAAATTACCCCTTGCCGGTATGTACCATCAGGGTGAATTAATAGGTATAAGAGGGATCAGGCTGATGACCAGACACCATATTGGCAAGAGTGCTGAAGTGGACCATGTTGTGATACATCCGGATTACAGAAATCAACAACTGGGAAAGAAATTCTTTGAGTGGATACATGACCAGCTACAAAAAATGGGCTGTGAGGCCGTAGAACTGAATACCTCTGCAGACAAACGGAAATCACATAAGTTCTATTATAATGAAGGATACGAGATATTTAGCTTTCATATGCTCAAAATTCTGAGAGGGGACGCTGCATTTTATTGATCTTTTTTGTACCTGAATACATCTCGTATTTCACGAAGCGACATTCCAGATTGCCGTTAAAGACCTTTATCTTTCTCGACGTGCGAAGACCTACATTTTTTAAGCCATTTTCCAGGTCCGATGTAATGAACCAGGCGTCAGTATCTGTATAGAATTGTTTCAAAGTATCACCAATATTTTTATAAAAACCGGGCACATCAATTTTTAGTCTCTCTCCGTAAGGAGGGTTAAAACAAACTAGTGTTTTCCCTTCCACAGGCTTTTCTGAAGTAAAAAAATCTTTCTTTTCTACCTCAATAAAGTCAGATAAACCGGCATTTTCAATATTGTTATTGGCTTTGATGACAGCAGAAGGCGCCTTGTCAAAACCAATGATCTTATTTGGAGAATTCACAATCTTTTTCATAAGTGCCTTGCGAATTAACAGGTATAAGGGCTCATCAAAATTCTTCCATTGCATAAAGCCAAATTCTTTCCGGTTGATATTTGCCGGAATTTGATTGGCGATCATAGCAGCCTCTATTAACAAAGTTCCACTTCCGCACATCGGATCAATAAAATGGCACGAACCGTCATAACCAGTCATCATGACCAATCCTGCAGCAAAAACCTCGTTGATCGGAGCTATATTGGTGGCCGTTTTGTAGCCTCTTTTATAAAGTGCATCCCCGGAACTGTCCAATGAGACATCACAATGGTCCTGTTGTATATGAATATTGATCATCAGTGTCGGATTATCGAGCTCCACATTGGGCCTTTCACCGAATTTTTCCCTGAAATAATCAGCGATGGCATCCTTGCATTTCAGCGAAACGTAATGGGAATGGGTGAAATTATCGGAATGTGTGGTGGAATTGATGGCGAATGTACTTTTCACGTCCATGTGTTCCTCCCATGCGATTGATCTTATTTTCTTATAAAGGTCTTCCTCGTTTAAAATTTTGAAACCTGCAATGGGCACCAGTATCCTGATCGCTGTTCTCAAGGCAATATTGGCCTTGTACATAAAACCGGTATCACCTTCAAAGGAAACATTCCTAACCCCTTCAACTACATTCATGGCCCCCAGTTTTTTCAGCTCCTCGGCCAGCAATGGTTCAAAGCCAAAAAGGGTTTTGGCTATCATTTTAAAATTTTTATCCATGCTGCAAAGCTACATGATTTACATTATTATTTCTTTTATTTGCAAGGTTAATATCGGGTTCCGAATATATGGATAATCAGAATGCATGGTTTAAAGAATGGTTCGACACAAGTTACTACCATAAGTTGTACGACCACAGAAATGAAGAGGAAGCTGAATCATTTATTACCCTTCTTTCAGATTTTCTAAAACTCCTCAAAGGCTGTCAGGTGCTGGACCTTCCCTGCGGGAGGGGCCGGCATGCCGTTTTTTTGGAACAGCTCGGCTATAGGGTCACAGGAGCCGACCTTTCTGCAAACAGCATTAAATACGCGAAAAAGTTTGAAAACGAATCGCTCGGATTTATTGTACACGATATGCGCAAAACTCTCAACAATCAATATGACGCCATTTTTAATCTGTTTACCAGTTTTGGTTATTTCGAAGATGATTCTGTAAATATTGAGGTACTTAAAAATTTTAAGAAGGCACTAAAATCCGGTGGTATCCTGGTTATTGATTTTCTGAATATCTTTAAAATAAATCAATCTCTTGTGAGCGCTGAAGAAGTGATTAAAGAAAATATCACCTTCCATATTTCAAGAGAGAACAAAGATGGATTTCTCGTCAAGAATATAGATTTCATCGATGGAAACCGTCCTTATCACTTTGAAGAAAAAGTGCGTAGTTTTTCGCAGTCCGATTTTGAAAAGATGGCAAAACTGGCAGGTCTGGAAATTATCCATGCCTTTGGGGATTACCAATTAAGCCCTTTTGAAAAAAACACTTCTGACAGGTTGATTTTGCTTTTTTCCTGACCTGCCTAACCCTGATAGACCCATTTTTTTAATGTGGAGACAGACATTTTTTTAATTTGCAACTTCGCTAATAAACTTGATACGCATCAGCCGTAACTCCTCTTCATCATATTCTCCGTTAAATTCATCCAGCGCCAGTTTTATTTTATCGCTTTTTGCAGACATAAAATGATCAAAGATCTCCTCCTGCTGCTCTTCATCCAGGATATCGTCCAGGTAGTAATCAATATTTACCTTGGTACCTGAATATACAATCTGCTCAAGCAACTTTATAAAATCTTCCATTTTAAGGCCCTTGGCTTTTGCTATATCATCCAGGGGTATTTTTTTATCTGTATTCTGAATAATAAAAAGTTTCAGCACTGAATTGATCCCTGTGCTCTTAACAACAAGATCATCGGGCCTTATGATATCATTTTCCTCAACATATTTTGCGATAAGATCCACAAATGGCTGCCCATATTTCTTCGCCTTACCGTCACCCACTCCGTGTACATTTGAGAGATCAGCTATGGAGGTCGGATATTTCAGGGTCATATCTTCCAGTGAAGGATCCTGAAAAACAGCATAAGGGGGTACACCCAACTTTTTTCCCATTGACTTCCTAAGATCTTTCAGCAAACCCATCAAAATCTCATCTGTTGCTCCGGCTTTTGGCTGACCATTGATGCTGTCATCTTCCTGCATGTCATACACATGGTCTTCTGTCATCATAAATGAATGCGGATGCTTTATAAAATTCTCGCCTGCTTCCGACAATTTTAATACGCCGTATTGCTCGATTTCCTTGAAAAGCAATCCGGCCACCAGCGTTTGTCTGATCAATGCCATCCAGTGCTTGTCTGTTTTCTCTGCCCCTACCCCGAAAATATCCATTTTATGGGTCTTATGAGAGCTCAACAGCGCATTTTCCTTTCCTATTAATGTGTTGATAATCTCCTTTGCCTTATATTCCTGATTGGTCTTTTTGACTACCTCCAACAATAACTTAACATCATTCTGGGCCTCTTTTTTCTTTTTGGGGTTCCGTACATTGTCATCCATATCGGCTCCTTCCCCATCGATTTCATCAAATTCCTCACCAAAATAGTGCAGGAGAAATTTTCGTCTGGACATACTGGTTTCTGCATAAGAAATAACATCCTGCAAAAGAGCATTCCCTATTTCCTGTTCTGCGATAGGTTTACCGGACAGAAATTTTTCCAGTTTCTCAATGTCTTTATAGGAGTAATAGGCAAGACAATACCCTTCTCCTCCATCGCGGCCTGCCCTGCCCGTTTCCTGGTAATAACTTTCCAGGCTTTTAGGCATGTCATGGTGAATTACAAAACGAACATCAGGCTTGTCAATTCCCATACCAAAGGCTATGGTGGCCACAACTACATCAATATCCTCCATCAGAAACATATCCTGGTGTTTCGATCTGGTTTTAGGGTCCAAGCCGGCATGATAAGGTACCGATTTGATACCATTCACCTGCAACACATGTGAAATTTCTTCAACTTTTTTTCTGCTAAGGCAGTAGATGACACCTGATTTTCCGTGGTAATTCCTCACGAACCTGATGATGTCCTTTTCTATATCTGCCGTTTTTGGCCTCACTTCATAAAACAGATTGGGTCTGTTAAAAGAAGCTTTAAAAGTTCTTGCATCCTGAATAGCCAAATTCTTCAATATATCTTCCTGCACCTTTTCGGTAGCAGTCGCTGTTAATCCAATAATAGGGAAATCTCCTATCTGCTTGATAATGCTTCTCAAATTTCTGTACTCAGGCCTGAAATCGTGTCCCCATTCAGATATACAATGGGCTTCATCGATGGCCACAAAAGAAATGTTCTGGCTTTTCAGAAATTCTATATACTCATCTTTTGTCAAAGATTCGGGTGCAACATACAACAGCTTGGTAATGCCTTTCTGTATGTCACTCATTACCGTATTGACCTCGGTTTTGTTTAATGAAGAATTTAAAACGTGTGCGATACCCATTTCAGTGGATATGCCCCGCATGGCGTCAACCTGATTCTTCATCAGGGCAATCAGCGGGGAAACCACAATGGCTGTTCCCTCCTTTGCCAGGGCAGGCAACTGATAGATCAGCGATTTACCTCCTCCAGTGGGCATTACTACAAAGGTATTATTACCTTCAATGATACTCTCAATGGCCTGCTTTTGTAAGCCTTTAAAACTTGAAAAACCAAAATACTTCTTAAGACTTTCCTGCAAGTCAATTTTTGTCTCTTTCATTCCAAGAATTAGCTAAATTTAAATAATTTTACAGAAAATATACCAGTCCGTTAATTTTGTCATTTAACCGACAGTTAATTAAAAGTGATAATATTTGAACATAAATATAGTAATAATTTTTTTTACATTAATAATTAATATTTCTTGAAAAAAGATAAACAAATTTTAGAAACCGCGAAAAGAACGATTCAGATTGAAGCTGATTCGATACAACAGCTGATTTCATATCTCGATGATCAATTTGTTGAGGCAGTACGAATTATTTTGGAATCAAAGGGCCGTGTAGTTATTACAGGAATAGGAAAAAGTGCCATCATTGGCAATAAAATTGTCGCCACGCTGAATTCTACCGGAACACCAGCCATTTTTATGCATGCGGCAGATGCCATACACGGTGATCTTGGTACCATTCAGGAAGATGATGTGGTTATATTTATCTCAAAAAGCGGGAATACACCTGAGGTAAAGGTACTTGTGCCCTTAATAAAAAAATCAACCAATAAAATTATAGCCATTACGGGTAATACCGATTCCTATATTGCACGACAAGCCGATATTGTTTTAAATGCTTATGTCGAAAAAGAAGCCTGTCCCAACAACCTCGCCCCAACGAGCAGCACCACAGCGCAACTGGTATTGGGAGACGCCCTTGCCGTCTGTCTTCTCGAACAGCGCGATTTTACAAGTAAGGATTTTGCCAGATTCCATCCGGGAGGTGTATTAGGCAAACAGTTGTACTTAAGGGTAAGGGACCTGATCGCGAACAATGCAAAGCCCGAAGTAGGACCGGAAGCAACGATCAAGGATGTGATCTACGAGATTTCAGCCAAACGGCTGGGAACCTCAGCTGTTGTTGAAAACGATAAGGTCATCGGGATTATTACTGATGGTGACATACGCAGAATGCTTGAAAGAAATGACGATATCAAGCACCTGAAGGCAAAAGATATCATGAGTAAAAACCCCAAATGGATTGCTCCTGATGAAATGGCCATTGATGCCGTTAAAGTGATGAAAAAACACGATATTTCGGGAATCTTAGTAATTGATGAAAACAAATATCTGGGCATCATTCATTTCCAGGATCTGTTAAAAGAAGGTTTAATCTAAATTATAAAGCATCCTATGGGAGATCAAAAAGCGGAAATGTCATTTCTAGACCATTTGGAAGTATTGCGCTGGACCCTGATCAGATCCACCTTTTTCATATTTGTCTTTGCACTGATCGCTTTTATTTTTAAGGATTTTATCTTTGACGAGATCATTTTAAAACCAAAAGATGTTGATTTCTTTACCTACCGGTTTATGTGCTCAATTTCTCAAAAATTTGGAGCAGAAGACGGCTTATGTATCGATGAGATCCCATTCGTTGTTCAGAGCAGAACGATGGGTGGACAATTTAATGCCCACGTATGGACTGCAATAGCGGTTGGTTTTATCATGGCTTTTCCTTTTATTATCTGGGAAGTATGGAAATTCATAAAACCGGGTCTTTATGACAATGAAAAAAAATACGCCCGGGTCTTTATCTTTGTGTCCTCGGTGCTGTTTTTTATTGGTGTTTTGTTTGGATACTATATTATCACGCCTCTTTCTGTTAATTTTCTGGGTAGCTATCGGGTGGCTGAAGAGGTGAAAAATAACATCGATCTTGCCAGTTATATTAGTTTAATTAAATCCTCTTGCCTG
>Ga0209450_10001614_pt1 | contig 11284 bp, 10 predicted proteins | sample FrelakmetLWP11LW_FD_187149 | JGI IMG/M metagenome (GOLD analysis project Ga0209450, IMG submission 187149) | Freshwater lake sediment microbial communities from the University of Notre Dame, USA, for methane emissions studies - LWP11 LW (SPAdes)... | ecosystem: Environmental > Aquatic >... | reverse complement strand
CGTCGGCGTGAAGATCGGCTCCGGCAGCCGGTCGGCGAATCGCAGGCCGGCGGGAAGCGCGACGCCGCAGATCTCGCCGCTTTTCTGGTACGACTGCCAGCCCGACCCCACCACATAGCCGCGGATGATCGCCTCCAGCGGCAGCGGCGTCAGCTTTTTTGCCAGCAGCGCCCGTTTCGCGAGCGCCTTGAAATAGGGCTTGAACTCGGGCAATGTTTCCGGCTCGGCGCTGATCACGTGGTTGGGGATCATCTCCTTCGTGCGCTCGAACCAGAAGGCGGCGATGCGGTTCAGGATCGCCCCCTTGCCGGGGATCAGCGAGGGCAGGACGAAGTCGAAGGCCGAGATGCGGTCGCTGGAGACGATCAGCAGCCGGCCGTCCACCTCGAACACATCGCGCACCTTGCCCCTTTTAAATAATTTGAACGGCAATTCTGCCCTGTGCCGCGTGCTCAATTGACCTCTCCTCATTCCTTTGATACGAATTGAAAAGTTGTATTCTATTTAATCTTTTTCGGTTTGTCAATCGGTCATAATTTTTTTTAATTGACAAGCATTGTATCAACTTCAATTTGCAATCAAAACTAAAACATTATCTATATCCTCCCGTTCATTATGGGACAGACAAATCAGAGCCACCAGGATAGGCGGATAATTTGTACTGCCCCGGCTGCACCACCCCCCTTACCCAGGGGGGATAAAGGGGGGATCAGTTTGCTGTATTGTGGACTGCTCTTTCAGACAATTAACATCGCATCTCCGTAGGAAAAAAAGCGGTATTCCTGCTCGATGGCCAGGGCATATGCTTTTTTCATCAGCTCGAGACCGGCGAAAGCGGACACCAGGATGAAAAGCGACGATTGCGGCAGATGGAAATTGGTCAGCAGCTTGTCGACCACTCGGAAGCGGAAACCCGGGCTGATGAAAATATCTGAATAAAATTCATTTATGGACGGCTCCAGCAAGGCATAACTCTCCAGGGAGCGCACCGTGGTCGTGCCGACGGCCAGGAGTTTATTGCCGCGGCTTTTCAATTCACGGATAGCGGAAGCCACATCAGCGTTGACGATGATCTTTTCGCTGCCCATGCGGTGCCGGCGGATGTCCTCGACCTCGATCTTTTGAAAGGTGGCCTCGCCGACCGCCAGGGTGATCTCCAGCAGCGGATGTTTCGCGCGGATCCGCGCCAGGACCTCAGGGGTAAAGTGCAGACCGGCCGTCGGCGCGGCCAGGGAGCCGGGATCACGGGCATAGACCGTCTGGTAGCGCAGCAGGTCGAAGTCGCGGTAGCGTCCCGCTTCAGCGGATCCGCGCTTGATGTACGGCGGCAGCGGGGCATAGCCGTGCTCGATCACCTGCTCATACTCCCGGTCGAAAAGGAGCAGGCGCCGTCCGCGTTCGCCGCTTTGGAGCACTTCGGCCTGCAGCCCGTCAGGGCCGTAGAACACCGCGCCGGGCTTGAAATCGGCGGCCGGCCGGCAAAGGACTTCCAGCCGCCGGGAACCGAGGTCCTTGACGATCAGCATCTCGGCGGTTTTAGAACCGATTTTTCCCAGCAGGCGGGCCGACAATACCCGGGAATTGTTCATGACCAGGAAATCGTCCTCGCCAAGCATTTCGGGAAGGGCGGAAAACTGAAAATGGGAAATTTCCCCCTTCTCCCGGTTCACCACCATCAACTTTGAGCCATCGCGGCGGTCGGCCGGAAAGCGGGCGATCCGTTCGGCGGGCAAAACGAAATCAAAATCAGAAAGTTTATTAGAAATTTTATTCCTGTTTGCCCTTGTTCCCGGCGGTAAAATCATAGGCATGTTTGAGTATGCCGGTGACGCTGGCCAGGTCGGCCACGTTGGTGGGCACGATCATGGAATTGGTCGTTTTGGCCAGGTTGCCGAACGACTGGATCCAATCGGTGGCGATGCGCAGCGAGACGGCGTCCTTACCGCCCGGCTGGTTGATGGCCTTGGCGATCTCCCCGATCCCCTGCGCGGTGGCTTTGGCCACTTCGAAAATGGCCGCGGCTTTTCCCAGGGCTTCATTTTCCATGCGGATGCGCTCGCCTTCCGACTTCTTGATCGCTTCCTGCTTGTCGCCTTCGGCGCGGTTGATCCTGGCCTGCTTGTCGCCTTCGGAAAGGGCGATCTGTTCCCGCTTGACCCGTTCGGCCCGCATCTGCTTTTCCATGGCCTCACGGATCGTCTGGGGCGGCTCTATGTTTTTGATCTCGTAGCGGGTCACTTTGATTCCCCATGGCGCCGAGGCTTCGTCAATGGAATTGACGATGGAAATATTGACGTTCTCGCGCGACTCGAATGTCCGGTCCAGTTCGATCTTGCCGATCTCGGAACGCATGGTCGTCTGCGCCAGCTGGATGATGGCGAAACGGTAGTCCATGATGCCGTAGCTGGCTTTGGCCGGATCGATGACCCGCATGTATAAGATCCCGTCGATCTCTACGGAGATGTTGTCCTTGGTAATGCAGTTTTGCGGCGGCACATCCACGGCCTGCTCTTTTAAAATATGGCGGTAGGCCACGCGGTCGATGAACGGCACCAGGATGTGGAACCCGGCGCCCAGGGTGCGTGAATATTTGCCCAGTCTTTCGATGACGTATACAATCTGGTTGGGCACCACGATGGCGGTTTTTAAAATAGTGATAAAAATAAAAAATGCCAGGACGGCCAGGATGACCACGGTTGGGTTCATGTCAGTTCTCCTTATTGATCTTTTCCACCTGCAGGGTCAGGTTGCTGCGTCCGGTGACGCGCACGCTCTCCCCGGCGGCGATGAATTCGCCGGCCATGGCGTCCCAGTGGGTGCCGTGGTACTTGACCTTGCCATGGCCTTTTCCCGGATCGATCTCGTCGACGACCAGGACGATCTTGCCGATCTCCAGGTCGAACAACTGGGCGTCGTCGATGTCTTTCATATTGCCGGTCAGTGTCTTTTTCAAATAACGTCGCAGCAGAAACAGCAGCAGCAGCGAGGAAACGATAAAAAGCGCCAATTGGGACGCCAGGCCGGAAGTCAGGCCCAGGGCCGTGGCCAGTGCCGTGACCAGCGCCCCGCCCCCGAAAAAAGCCAGCACGAAGTGCGGGTAAAAAAGCTCGATGAAGATCAGCACGATGCCGGCCAGCGTCCACAAAAACCCGATACCGAAATAGATGCCTATTAGTTTCATTGTGGTTTATTTATATAAAAAAGCCGCTTGAAAGTCAATTATTTCCAAGCTGGGGTGAACGCTGTTTTTCAGCTTCGACGATGACGGCATAACCACGGCTGAAAAACAACAAGCCGTCCAGCCGGGAAAACAGCCAGAAAAAAGGATAAAGGAACGCGTACAGGCGGTAACTTTTTTTCACCGAATTGAGTTTTTCCAGGCTGCTCGGAGCGATGCCTTTGCCTGGGGAATGGTGCCTGCGGTCCAGAATTTTCACATAGGTCCAATTCAGCAGCAATTCCAGAAATTCGGTGAAGAACTTCGCGTAAGAGCCGGAGCGGGTGGGATGGAGTCCCGCCATGGCCAGAAGCTGTTCCAGATCGGGAATATCAAATCCGGTGCGCACGTGGCCGTACTCCAAATTGTCCATGCCCGACCAGCGCTTCATGCGCACCACGATCTTGCGCTCATTGCCGTTGGGCGTGGTGACCACGGCCCGGCCGCCGGGCTTCAGCGTCCGGTAGAACTCGGCGGCCAGGAGTTCGGGCTTTTGCAAGTGCTCGTGCACGTCGATGCTGACCAGCAGATCGAAGCCGTTGTCCGGAAAAGGCAGCCGGCAGGTTTCCTTGTCGAGAATGTGCACCGGCGCTGCCAGCAGCTGTTCCATCTCGGCTCGCGTTTCGCTCTCGAATTCAGCCCATTGCCAATGGCCGCCGCTGCGGCCCAAATGGTAATTGATCGCGCCGTTGTTGTCGCCGCAGGTGATCAGCAGGCATTTCCGGTCCGGGCCGGAGCCCAGGAATTTTTTCAGTGCCTTGACCTTCATTTTTTTCTTCAGCGAGCGGCTGTACATCTGCAGCTGCCAGGGACGTGTTTCTTTTTTCATTATGGAAGAAATCTTATCTTGAGCTGCGGCGTTTGTCAATCGCGAGCAACCACTCGCCCTTGACGGCTAAGGCCGATTCGCTTACAATTCAGTTCCATCATGACCGGAAAAATTGATTATTACCGGCGACTCTTCGCCCTGTACCGAAGCTATCGCCGCCGTGAACTCGTCGTCGCGGCCCCGCCCCTGCGCCTGTGGGTGGAGATCAGCTCCCGCTGCAATCTGCGCTGCCCGGTCTGTCCCAACAAAGACTTGCCCGCCGGATGCAAAGGCGACATGGAATGGCCGCTGTTCAAGAAGGTCATCGACCAGGGACGGGAGTTTGCCTTTGAGGTCAACCTGCACCACCGCGGCGAGTCGCTGCTGCACCCCGAAGCCGGCCGTTTCATCCGTTACGCCTCGGCCCAGGGCGTCTTCAGCAAGCTGCATACCAACGGCACGCTGCTGACCGGGAAAATGATCCATGAGGTCCTGGAGTCGGGACTGCGGCGCCTCTCGATCTCCTTTGACGGGATGAACGCCGCCGAGTATGAAAAGAACCGCGCCGGTGCCCGGTTTGAGCAGGTGACGGAAAATATCGCCGCTTTCCTGAGGCAGCGCCGGCAATCGGGCAAAAAGGAACCGCGCCTGGCCCTGGAAATGATCGAAAGCTCTTCAGCACCGGCCGAGGCCGAAGAGCGAAAGAAATTCATCCGGCGCTTCAAGGAAATGGGCCTGGATGAATTGGTTTTGAAGCAGGCGCACAACTGGGCCGGCCACCTGGGCGAGGCCGTCCGACAGGCCCGGCTCGCCGCCTGCACATTCCCATGGAACGCCCTGGTGATTTTTTTCGACGGCACCGTGGCGCCCTGCGCCCAGGATTTTTTCGGCCGCTGCCTTCTGGGGAACGCCGCGGAAACTCCGCTGCTGGAAATCTGGAACGACATGCCCATGCAGGAATTACGCCGGGCTTTCGCCGGCAGGCAAATATCCCGTTTTCAAGCCTGCAGCGGTTGCGACCGTGTCCAGCGCCGCACCCTGGGCGGCATCCCCCGCGAATACCTGAAAAAAATGCTTTTCAAGCGCATGCCCTGACAGAGGAGACCCCGACCCCCGCAATCGCGGGCCATATCAGCTAAAAAACCCTTCATTTACCGGGAAATCTCTGCTATAATGAGGGCTCGGCATAAGGAGCCCAGGTGAAAACACATTTGATCATCCCGCCCAGCGGCTATATCGCCCAGCGCTGGAAAGAACACAACACCATGCCGCCGCTGGGGATATTGTTCATCGCTGCCGTACTGGAAAAAAACAACCTGCCGGTGCGCGTCACCGCCTCCGACGTGCTGCAGCTGAAAGAAAACGCCATCGTGCAGGAGATCCGTGACTATAATGCCGACGCCATCGGCCTGTCCATCACCACCGAAAACCGTTTCGAGATCTTCAAACTGCTTAAAACGATCAAAGCCGAATTCCCGGAAAAGCTGCTCATTGTCGGCGGACCCCACGCCACCATGGCCGGCCTGGACATGGTCACCCATATCGAAGCCATCGACCTGGCGGTGATCGGGGAAGGCGAACGCACCATCCTGGAGATCGCCGCCTGGCATGACGCCGGCGCCGACCTCAGGGAACTGGACAGGATCAAGGGCATTATGTTCCGCCGCGACGGCCAACCCTTCTTCACCGGTCCGCGGCCGATGATCGAAGACCTCGACCCTTTGCCCTTCCCGGCCAAGCACCTGATCCCCATGGAACAATATGATTTTAAATGGCCGGTAGATGGCCAGCTGCTGCGGGCCACCAACATCATCAGCTCGCGCGGCTGCCCCTTTAACTGCAATTTCTGCCCCACGCCGACCACCTGGGGCCGACAGGTGCGCGGCTATTCGCCCCGGCGCGTGGTCGACGAGATCCGCTGGAACCGCGACCGGTTCGGCGCCGAAGTGCTGTGGTTTTTCGATGACACCTTCAACTACAATATCCGCCGCACCGAAGATCTCTGCCGGCTGATCATCAAGGAAAAAATCGGCATCCGCTTCGTCGCCGAAGTGCGCATCGACGTCCTCTCGCATGACCTGCTGGCGCTGATGCGCGACGCCGGGGTGCACTATATTTCTTTTGGCGTCGAGGCGGGCTCGGAGCGGGTTCGCCGGGACATCGTTCATAAAAATATCAGCAACGCCCAGGTTTATCAGGCAGTCGATTGGACGCATCAGCTGGGCATCAAGGCCACGGCTTTTTTCATATTTTCGCACCCTACCGAGACATGGGCCGAAGCCAGGGAAAGCCTGAGCCTCATCGACCGCATCAAGGACAAGGTCGACATCACAGTCTCCATCCTGCATATCTATCCAGGCACCGAGTTGGAAACCTACGCCAAGGAAAACAAGCTGCTGCCGGCAGATTTTTCCTGGAGCACACACGACCGTCGCGTCGAGACCCTTCCCGCCGCCCAGGGCGACGTGCCGCTCTTCAAGGAACAGTTCACCTGGGCCCAGATCGGAGAACTGATACTCACCTGGTCGGTCGGCGCCAAAAAAATTTCCCTCTGGAAAAAAATACCGGAGGTGTTGCGCTCCATCCATTCGCTTCACGATCTCTATAAATACCTGAGCATCGGCATGGTTTACTTCAGGATGAAACTGTTTCGCAAATAGTCCGCAGGGTTCTCTTTTTTTTTTGATTCTGCTATAATGGCGTCACCCATGACACCGAAATTCATTAGAAATTTTTTTGTCCTCTTCCTGCTGTTCATTGTTTTTTTCTCTTTCGCGACCGACCTGCAAAAAATCAAGAAGGGCGGTTTCTTTTCCGACGAATCGACCTATTTTTCAATAATCCAGAGCCTGGCTTTCGACGGCGACCTGGAATATACCCGCGCCGATATCGTCCGCATCAGGGGAATTTTTTGGATCGGCCCCATCGGCGTGTTCCTGAAAAAAGGTGCCGATGGCCGGCTTTTTTATGCCAAGTCTTTCATTTATCCCCTGGCCGCGGCGCCGTTTTTCAGGCTTTTCGGTACCCACGGCATCCTCCTGGCCAACGGCTTGATGATATTTTTTGCCGTGCTCATGGGCTTCCTGCTGCTGCGCCAGCACCATGCCAGGGAAAAAAGCTTTGCGTTGACCGCCATCTATCTTTTTTCCAGCATCACTTTTTTTTATATTTGGTGGATCACCGCCGACCTTTTTAATTTTTTCGTCAATTTCACCGGGCTTTTTTTCTTTTTTTACAATTTCAAAAAACCGGCCTGGAACGGTTTGGCCGGACTTTTTTTTGCCGCCGCCATATTCTCCAAGCCGAATAATATACTGCATATCGGGATACTTTTACTGCTTCTCCTATTCCAGAAGAATTGGAAAAAATTCATCAGCATAGCGCTCGTCTGCCTGCTGGTGCTGGCCGGGTTATTGTATTTTAATTATGTCCAAACCGGGGCCCTGAACTATATGGGGGGAGAAAGAAGGTCTTTCTACGGCAATTTCCCCTTTGAACGCCCGGACTTCACCTTTGCCGGCGGTTTCCTGATGAGCAGCGACAACTATTGGAGCCGCTTTTACCTCAGTCCGGCCATTGTTCTGCACAACCTGTTCTACTACATCTTCGGCCGTTTCACCGGCATGATCGTTTATTTTCCCTCGGCCATATTCCTGCTGCTGCTTTTCTTTTTCCAGAAAAAAAAGCCCGAGGATTGGTTCGTGCTGGCGGCGATCGGCGCCGCCGTTTTATTTTATATCCTGATCACACCCGATAATTATTTCGGCGGCGGCGGGTCCCTTGGCAACCGCTATTTTTTCAATATCTTCCCCTTGTTTTTCTTTCTGGGCTACCGCGGGCGGACCGCTAAATTCGCACTGCTGCCGGTTTTCGCTGCCGTGGTTTTCCTGGCCCCGGTGTTCATGGACAGCCTGTACCACTCGGCTTCACCGCGTTTTCCCGGTATTTCCTTTCCGGTCAAGTTCTTCCCCCCCGAAAAAACGCAGTTTGCAACGCTGCCCAGCAATACCAACCCGCGCGCCTTCAATAAAAATATCGCCGACAAATACACCCTGTTTTTCCTCAATGACAATTTTCAGCCCATGGAGGATGAACTTTTCTGGACTTATTCCGACCAGGAGCTGGAACTGTTCCTGCTGGCGCCGCGGCCGGTGAAAACGTTTCATGTGCAGCTGAAAAATATCCCGCTGGCCAATCAGGTGCGCTTCCAGATCGAACACAAAACCCAGAACGTGTTCCTCGCCGCCGACGGCACCCGCGAGATAACCTTCCGCAATATCCCCGGCCTGTGCGTGGATGACCGCTATCTTTATCACATCAAAATAAAAAGCACGTATTCCTACTGCCCGTATTTTGCCAATGTGAATTCGGCCGACGAGCGCTGGCTGGGCGTGCAGACCCAATTCGAACTGGGCTATTGATCGGCCTACGCCCCGGGCAGGGCGATTGACAAGCCGCGGCGATTCTTCTAATATAATTTCAGCCATGAAAATAGCTGTCGATCTTCATATACATTCCACCCTTTCACCCTGTTCTTCCCTGGAGATGTCCCCGGCCGCCATCATCCGCCGCGCCCGGGAACTGCGCCTGGACGTGATCGCCGTCACGGATCACAACAGTATCGAAAATTCTTTCAGCACCGCGGCATTGGGTGCGAAAAACGGCGTGCGGGTCCTTTTCGGCATGGAAGCCCAGAGTCGTGAAGATGTCCATCTCCTTTGCCTGTTCCAGGACCGCCGCCAGGCCGAGCGCTTCAACGACCGTATTTACGCCATGCTGCCCGATGTTAAAAACGATCCGGAGTTTTTTGGCGACCAGGTGGTGGTCGATGAACAGGATAACATCATCCGTCATGAAGAAAAACTTTTACTGAATGCCCTGGATGCTTCCCTCCAGGATCTGCTCGAACTGGTCAAGGTCCACCAGGGGACCGCCATTCCCGCCCATGTCGAATGCGCCCCTTTCGGCCTGCTGGTCAACCTGGGGCTGGTGCCCAGGGAACTCGACGGTTCGCTTCTGGAAATTTCCTTCGCTTCCCGGACCGAAACGGTTTTAAAAATGTATCCGGACCTGGCCCGATTCCCATTGATCAGCAATTCTGACGCCCATTTCCTGAAAGACATCGGCCGGGTGCATACCATTTTCGATGCCGCCGACCACTCCTTGCCCGCCCTGGTCGAAGCCGCCCGTAACGGCGCCTACCAAGTCCGGTATCCGGAGCATCATGGTTGAAGATATCTGTTTCCATGTGATCGACCTGGTGCAGAACTCGGTGGCCGCAAACGCCAGCGTTATCCGTTTGAGCATAGCGGAATCCAATGATCGGGACGCCCTGACCCTGGAGGTGGCCGACGACGGTCGGGGCATGGACAAGCAAACTCTTGAAAAAGTCCAGGACCCTTTTTTCACTACCAAAAACTTCAAGAAAGTCGGTTTGGGCATTCCCCTGCTCAAGGCCACCGCCCAATCCTGCCGGGGCGATTTCACCATCACCAGCGAAGTCGGGCGCGGCACCCAGGTCACGGCCCAACTTCAAAGAAGCCACCTGGATTGCCCGCCCCTGGGCAATTTGGAAGAAACACTGCTTTCGCTGCTGGTCAGCCTGGACCAGGTCGATCTGCAATTCTTCTACCGCAATGACCGGGGCGAGTTCCACATTTCTTCAGGAGCCATACGCGCACAGTCCGGCGGGACGCATCTTTCCCATCCCGATGTTTACCGGTTTTTAAGGGATTATATTCATGAAGGGCTCGGGCCGATGCTGGCGCCGGCGGAATGATGCGGCCCGGCCGGAGTAAGCCTGTTCTAAAACCGGTTTGAGTATGCTAAAATAAAAGCCATGGATGAAATCAAAGACATCATTGTAGAGATCCTGAAAAAACTAAGCTTGTTCAGCGAATTGAATATCACTGCCGTCAAGGAACTGGCGTTCCTGGCCGAAGAACGCGTGTTCCAAAAAGGAGAGTCCATTTTCGAAGAAAACACCACCGGCAAATCGATCATGGTGATCATTTCCGGCGAAGTGCGCATCACCCAGCGGGCCAGGATCAGCGGCGAAGAAACCCTGACCGTGCTCAAGAAAGGTGATTTTTTCGGTGAGATGGCATTGCTTGAGGACCTGCCGCGCAGCGCCACGGCCATCGCTCACAGCGATACCTTCATGTTGGAAATCAGCCGCGACAAGTTCCTGCGTTTCATCGAAAAAGACACGGCCAGCGGCATGAAAATACTTTTTATCCTGGCCAAGATTTTATCATCGCGCCTGCGTGAAGCCGATGTCAAGATCAAGACTTTCGTCAACCTCAGCCAGTGGATATAAATCAGCCGCCTCCCGTCTTGCCAGAAAACATGAACGTGCAAAACCGATCAACGATCTCCCGGAGAAAATGGGCCGGGCTGGCCCTGCTTTTGATCATGGCCGCCATGTTCAGGCTGCAGCACATCAAAGCCGATCCGCCCGACATCCTGCCCCGGATTTCCGGGAGCGCCGGAATTTATTTTGATGAAGGAATTTACTGCCACAACGCCCGCAACAAGATCCTTTTCGGGCAATGGATCACGGACGAATGGAACCCGCTGGTCTACAACGCGCCCCTGACCCTGATCTATTATCTGGGATTCAGGCTGTTCGGCGTATCGATAGTCACAGTCAAGGCCATCAACATCCTCTTCGGTCTGTTGGGCATCATCCTATTCCATGCCGGCCTGCGGCGCGGCCTTGGGTCCGGCCCTGCTCTGGCCCTGACCACCCTCTTCGCATTTGATTTTTACGGTCTCATGTACAACCGCATCGGACTGCTGGAGAATTTTTCTTCGCTCTGCTTCCTCCTCGGTTTTTATCTTTTCGTCCAGTCGGAGGAGAGGCGCTGGCCCGTATTTTTCCTTGGCCTGATCGCGGCCGTTGCCGCCCTCGCCAAGTATTTGTTCATCTATTTCCTGATCTCAACCCTGCTGGCCGTCGCCTATCGGGCCTGGCGGCGCCACGACGCCCGCTATTTCCTCGTTTTCCTGGCCGGTGGCCTCACGGCGGGGCTGCCCTGGTTCTTCGGCATCTACCTGCCGTTCCGGTCGACCTTCAGCAAGATCGGCTCGGGATGGGGCATGCTTTCTCTCCCCCGCTCTTTCGGGCAAGCATTGGACAACCTGGTGCACAACCCTTTGCCGCGCTATCTCCAGCTTATGCCGGTGGCAGGTTTCTTCCTGATCCTTTTCGGGGCCTGGGTGCTCTTGAAGATCGGCCGCTCCCGGACGACCGGCAG
>Ga0209450_10001613_pt1 | contig 11286 bp, 12 predicted proteins | sample FrelakmetLWP11LW_FD_187149 | JGI IMG/M metagenome (GOLD analysis project Ga0209450, IMG submission 187149) | Freshwater lake sediment microbial communities from the University of Notre Dame, USA, for methane emissions studies - LWP11 LW (SPAdes)... | ecosystem: Environmental > Aquatic >... | reverse complement strand
CCCGCGCTGATCGTTGGGGTCAGCAACGAACCCTTGCCCCATCTGGTCCAGAAATTGGTTTACCACCAACTCAAGGAGGTGTTGTCCGATGTGTGAAGCCAATGCCTATATCCATAAGGACGGCCGCGAGGAACTCGTTCTGGAGTCGGTCGACGTCGTCGAGCCGCAGGAAGACGGCGGCTTTCTGCTGGTCGATATTTTCGGCCAGCAGAAAACGGTCAAGGGGCGGCTGAAGAGCATGAACCTCGTCAACCACCGCATCGTCTTCGATTTCTGAAGCGCACCTTCATGCTCCGTGAGCCCTTTGCAGCCGGAGACTCGTTTCTGCACCGCCTGGATCCCCGCATCCGGCTGGCGGCGGCCGTGGTTTATTCGTGCGCGGTGGCGGTGTGCCGGGAATTCCCAGCGCTCTTGTCCGCGCTGGTCGTCGCCGTCGCGCTGATCGCCCTGGCCCGTCTCCGGGCCGCCGAAGTTTTCAAACGACTGCTGGTCGTCAACGGTCTGGTGGTGTTCATATGGGCGGTGATCCCTTTCACCTTCCCCGGCGAGGCGCTCTTTCGCCTGGGGCCGTTCACTGCGGCGCGGGAGGGGGTCGCGCTGGCCGCTCAGATCACCCTGAAGTCCAATGCCATCGTGATCGCCTTCATGGCCCTGGTGGCCACGATGCCGTTTGCGACCGCAGGCCATGCCCTGCACCGGCTGCGGGTGCCGGACAAAATCGTGCATTTGCTCTTGATGACCTACCGCTACATCTTCGTGCTCGAGCAGGAATATCTGCGCCTGGCGCGGGCGGCCGCCATCCGGGGCTTTCGGCCGGGCACCAACCTGCACACCTACCGCACCTATGCCTACCTGATAGGAATGCTGTTCGTGAAGGCCATCGACCGCGCGGAGCGGGTTCGCTGGGCCATGTTGTGCCGGGGCTTCAAACGTAAGTTCTACAGTTTGCATGAGTTTAAGGCCGGCCGCGGAAGCGTCATTTTCCTTATTTTCATTTCGGCGGCAGTGCTGGGCATCGCTGCCCTCGAGCTGGGGGCAGTGGCATGGTGAGCGGAAGGAATTCTGGATAATCAGCCTATGACAACTGCCTCCCCGATCATCGATTTAAAGGGAGTGAGCTTCGGCTACCCGGGTGGGCCGCTCATCCTGCGCGAGCTGGATTTCACGCTTTTACCTGAAGACCGCGTCGGGATCATCGCTCCCAACGGCAGCGGCAAGACCACGCTGTTCCTTCTGATCATGGGGCTGCTCAAACCGCTCTCCGGCCGCATGCAGATCTTCGGCAAGGAAGTCAGGGAAGAAAAGGGTTTCACCGAGGTGCGCCGCCGCATCGGGCTTCTGTTCCAGGATGCCGACGATCAACTCTTCAGCCCGACGGTCCTGGAAGACGTCGCCTTCGGACCGCTCAACCTGGGCAAGTCCAAGGCGGAGGCGCTTGCGATTGCCCGCCGGACGCTGGATTTCCTGGGATTAAACGGCTTCGAGGACCGGATCACGTTCAAGCTCTCCGGCGGTGAAAAGCGGCTGGTGTCGCTGGCGACGGTGCTTGCCATGGAGCCCGAGGTGCTGCTCTTGGACGAGCCGGTCAACGGGCTCGACACCCGCACGCGCACCCGGCTCATGGAGGTCCTGCTCCAGCTGACCATCCCCTTCGTGCTGATCTCCCACGAGCTTGATTTTCTCACCGCCACCACGATGACGATCTACACGATGGCCGACGGCCGCATTCGTCTCGATCAGGAACTCACCCTCCACCAGCACCTCCACGCCCATCCCCTCGGCGCCAGCCCGCACGAGCACTGCCCGACGGGAGCCGCCCACGGGGATTCTTCAGCGCACGCCGTTGACAAGCCATGCTGATGCGGAATACTCTGGGAAGGTTTTCGGCTCGGTATACTGAGGTTCAGCTGCGGACGAATTCTCCCAAGTTGCTTTCCCATCTAACTGCGAGGGTCGAACATGGGCAAGACGCAAGACAATCTAGTGAAGATGTTTTCGAGCGGCTCGGAATCAAGCATCCGCTACCTGGCGTTTGCCGATGCTGCCGACAAGGAAGGTCATCCCGGTGTGTCGAAGATCTTCAGGGCGGTGGCCAAAGCGAAGCAGTTCCACTCGCTATCTCACTTTCGAGCCGCCAAGCTGGTGGACACCACCGTCGAGAACCTGAAACAGGCGCGGGAAGAAGAAAGCTATGACTATAAAAACGCCTGCCCGCCGATGGTGCAAGACGCGACGGCCGAAGGGGCGTTAGAGGCCCGCCACAGTCTCGAATATGCCATGTCCATCGGACCGATCATTGCGAAATTGATCAGCAAGGCGATCGGCAACCTCGATATTAAAGAGGATGGATCCTATTTTATCTGCCCGGTATGCGGGAACATCGAATACGGCAAACCACCCGCCAAATGTCCCTTCTGCGGTGTCGACGCCGGCCGCTTCGAAGAGATTCGCTGAAAAATCGTTTCTGATTCATCCAACATCTTGCGTCTCGTGGTTGAAACGTCTGCCCCGATGGCCCTTGCCGGCGCTGACAAAAGGATGGTCCAAGATGCAAATGGTAAACGCTGCATCCTTCGAGGTTAAGGTCTTAAAAAACGTCCTCCCTGTTGTCGTTGTGATTTGGGGTGTCGGCTGAGGATTTTGTCGGCGTCTCAAGCCCCAGGTGGAGGCTTTGGCAGAAGAATCGGAAAACCGGATCGGCTTTTATAATCTGGAGGCGGGGCCCAATCTCGAATTTTTAGTCGAGTTGGGCGTCAGCGGGTTGCCGACATTTTTATTTTACAAGAACGGTGCGTTGCGGGACTCACTGGCCGGTACGAATATCCTTATCGATGAAATTGCCGTTGAGACCAAGAAACTTCTGGACGATGGCCGCAGCTGATCTAGAATTCAATCCCCTTTCTGGCCTTGATGCCTTTTGTGTATGGATGTTTGACTTCTCTCATCTCGATAACAGATGAGGCCGCTGCCATTACTTCTGCATGAGCGTTCCGGCCGCTGAGCATGAGATGCAGGTTTTGGGGTTTCAGAAAGAGCAGCTCACGTACCCGGTCAGGATTCACGAGTCCGTGAGAGGTGGCGGTGTTCAATTCATCCATGACAATCAATCCATATTTAAGCGAAAAAATTTCCCGCAGACATTTCTCCCATGCCCGTCTCGCAGCTTCGATATGCCTCTTTTCGTAACCGTAGGGGTGGTGTCCTAAAAACCCTTCGCCCATGGTCTGGATGTCTATGCCGGGGATCATCTGAAGGGCTTTGACTTCACCATAGGGCTGCGGCGATTTGATGAACTGAAGGAATGCGCATCGAATCCCCACACTGGAATAGAGGATGGATTTCCCCAGGCAATAGGTGGTTTTTCCTTTCCCGTTCCCGGTGACGACTTCGATGGATTGCGGCGGGCCGGGCTCATCGCCATCCTTTTGATCTTTTGAAATAGGGTGTATTTCCATGTCCGTTACCAAATCGGCCTTGTCGATCACCGACTCGGGTACACCGGGGCCGGTGAGAACCAACTCCACAGTGGAGGGTTTCTCTCTCATGAGGCTCAGGACATCGTCTGCAGGAATGATCCCCAGGGCCATTGTTTGGTTTATGCCGTTAAGGATAACGATATCGTACGATGAAGCCAAGACGGTTTGCCTGGTCTCTTGGAATAATTTAAGAATCCTGTCCTTATCCAGAATACCTCTGGGATGGATCCCCGCGATGGCGGTATGGTCAACTGCCAGATAACGCTTCAGGTAAAAGGTTGCCACCTGAACTTCTTCGTCCATTAACTCGTGAGGTATAAAGCAAGCGATCAGGGTACGAAGCCCCTGGCCGGCGGCTCTGAGGCTTAGTCCTAGCGGAGCGAAATTATATTTCATGGACTTGCCTGTATACACTTGAACCAGACCTGTTTCGAGCATAACGCATCCCCCAGCGACTGCTATTGACCGGTCTTGGGTGGCAGGCGAGGCTGAAAACCCTCATCGATTCATTCGGGCGGATGTGCATGACTCCGCCACACACCGACCGAACCAACGAAGCGCGGCGTCATGATAGAGCAAACGCTGTCGACATTCAAGTTTGGTTAGCGCTCGGATCCGGGAAACCCGCATTCGGGCTGAGCGCCAATGGGCGAATTACACCTGGCTCGGGTGGGTTGGATTTGCTGGATGTTATTTTATAAAGAGGGGGACCAAGAAACCTGATACGGGACCGACCCGGACGTCCCATTTGCTTATTTGCCTTATGGCATTTTTTTCAGACTCGGCAAGCCCCGGTATGATAAGCGCGCGTTCCTTTATCTTTTCTTCAACATTGTTTTCCTTTATGGCCTTCCAGATTTCGATGGCTTTGAACATTCGCTCGTGAACCGCATTGTCAACCGAGTAGCCATGCGTGAACGTCGGCAGCAGGAAAGCCGGTGTTTGGGTGGATTCGAGAATGGTTTTCATGATGCGCACGGTTTCACGAAAATTGCAGGTAATCAGAAGCGGCGCGTCCTCAGTCGGATGGTTTATTTCTATCAATTCGCAGGGCACTTGCTCCATCATGCAATTGTAGGGAATAGGACTCATATCCAAATCCAAGATGGACGCCATGCCATCCGCCAACGCGGCATCTAATTCCGGACATTCGCGTGGACGTATTTTCTTGCCCAGCAAAGCTTCAGAAAATTCTATGCAGCTCCCGTAGCCACAACGCCCGCAGTCGGTTCCGGGGAGAAATTCGCAAAGGGCCTCCGCATCCGGAGGATAGATGACCGCCATTTCCTGCTCTACGACCATGTCCGGGTCTCCTCTATGGTTGGGGCATCAAAAGAAGTTGCATTAAAGACTTGCCGCCAGCTTCTTCCCAAGCTGAACGCATTTTTCCAGATCTTCCTCTCCCGGCACATACATGACGCTCAACCCGGGGTCGATGATGTCGATCCCCATGCCCTTCAGGGCATCATTGATGGCCGGGATCGCCTCTCCGCCCCACCCGTACGAGCCGAACGCGACGCCCTTTTTCTTTAGCGGCCGCAGTCCCTTGAGATAGATCAAAAGCTCGCCGATTGTGGGAAAGACCCCTTCGTTGATGGTCGGAGAACCTATCGCGACGATTTTAGCGCCCAAGACCTCTTTCATGATGTCGCTGCGATGATTGCGGCGCACATGGATCAGCTTGTTCTCGACCCCGGCTTCACTGATTCCCTGGGCGATGGCTCTGGCCATGGTTTCGGTGCTTTGCCACATCGTATCGTAGATGACCAGCACCCGATCCTGGGCCACGCCGGTGCTCCAGTCGGTGTAGGCCTGGATGATTTTGTCCAGGTGAGTGCGCCAGATGACTCCATGGCTGGGCGCGATCATCTCGATCGGTATGCCCATTTTCTTGACCTTCTTCAGGAGCGGAGGAATCAGCGGCGCCAGGGGCATGAGAATATTGCCGAAGTATTTGGCGGCCTCATCCATCACGGTTTCCAACGGGTTTTCATCATCGAAACGGTGATAGCTGGCATAATGCTGGCCAAATCCGTCGTTGGGCATGAGGATGCAATCCTCTTTCAAATAGGTGAACATGCTGTCGGGCCAATGCAACATGTAGGCCTCGATAAACTGCAGCGTCTTTGGGCCCAGCGCAATCTCATCTCCCGTCTTAACCTTTTGAATCGGAAGCTCCATCCGAAAATGGCGCTGCAGGGCCTTGATGCCGTTGTCGGTGGCGAGCAATTTCGCATTAGGCGCCCGCTGAACGAACATCGGGATAGCGCCGGAATGATCCATCTCCACATGGTTGACGACCAGGTAATCGATTTCGGCCGGGTCCATAATCGATTCGATCCGGGAGAGCATTTCGGGAAAAAACCCGGCCTTGACCGTGTCGATCAGCGCGGTTTTTTCACCTCTGACCAAGTACGCATTATAGGTTGATCCGCTGGAAGTTGTATATCCGTGAAATTCGCGAACGTTCCAATCGATCGCGCCTACCCAGTAAACCCCGTCTTTCAATTGAACCGGCTTCTGCATGGCTAAACCTCCCTGGAAGCCCACGGCCTTGAACGACCGTATCGGCCTTCACTCCTTAAATTCCTTGTAACGGACCCGGATGGATTTTCTTTCGCCGCTCAGGCTGTAGCAGAGGCAAAATTGCGTGATCACATCCCTTGACAAAGGCGTTACATACCGATGCTGTCGGCGCAACCAACGCTCGAGTCTTTGCCCTAAAACATTATATGGTTGAACCAGAAAATCCCGTTTTATGTCTTCCCGCAACAACACAAAGAAAATCAGACAACTGACCAGATAAAGATCCCATTGATTTTTAGGATCATTCAAATGGATCTCACGCTCCAACGCTTCGAGCCAGGCATGCTCGGATCCAGGGATTGCGTCGATGTAGCCGTTTCGAAGCAGATCCCCGGCCCACGCCTGAATCAATTGATCCAGTTTTTCGATCATGATCTTCTGATCGAAAAAATCGCCACTTTCAAAGCGAACCTCGCGGATCATTTCAAAGGGCATATTTTCCGAATTCATTCGACCTCGGCATTTTTCCGAAGATGGTTTTTGGCGCTCTCCCAGCTCTTTTGCAGCATATCCAGACTTCCCGGCTTCAACTCGGTCCGAAAACCAAACAGTTGGTTGAACTCTTCTATATTTTGCCTCATTTTATCTACGGACAGCGTCGGATTCGGAATAACCAAGGATCGCTCGTAGTTTGACAGCCCGAAGATACGGCGGGTGAATTCAACATTAAAGCTGCCGTATTCTTTTTCAAAGAGTTTTTTCCAGTGCCGGGTCCATCCCGGAATCATAAAGAAGGTCCCCGCGACATTGCATTGTTCCTGGTAATAGCATTCTCTTCCGCCGATGATCAGTCCTACGCAATCATCGACGGGATGATCCTGATCCATCGGAATGAACACCGGAACTCCCGCATCGGCCAGCAGCTCTTCCGGGTTGTGGAGAGCATTTCCGCACAACCCATATCCCAGGACGATGCCGTCCACGTAACGCCCCATTTCTTTGGCCGCTTTTATCAGACCTTTCTGAAGAAACCGCTTGTGGCTGTGCAGCCCCAACTCAAGCACTCGAACCAGCACCTCCAGTTGTTGCGGATGGCTGGGAGTATACCCTCTTAAAATGGGGATCCGCCTGGGAGCCAGATGATCTTTCTCCATGGCCTCGATCATACCCAAAGAATAGCAGTCCTCCTGGACCGTAACGCCGGCGATATCCGGGTCTCGGGCAAGGAGATAGGCGAATTCCAGTTCTAATATTTCACAGGTAATGACACCTAAAACGGACATGGTTCATCCTGATAGCCGGTGCTGCCGTAAGGGGATGCCGCGATTGGATGGTTAGTCGCTACTTGGTGATCCAGGCTTTGATTTCTTCTCTCCCTGGAATTCGGCCGACGCATTTCACCTCTCCGTCGATCATGACGCAGGGTGTCAGAAAAACCCCGTATTCGGCGATCTCTTTGTAGCCGGTAACCTTTTCAACGTGCGCGTCGACGCGCTCCTCCCGAATAACCTGCCTGACCAGTTCTTCTGTTAAACCACACTTGGCGCAGCCACGGCCCAACACTTTGATTTCCATAATGGCCCCCTTTCGTTTGCCTGCAGGAAAAAACGTGTGGCAGCGCTCTGGCAGCTGATTCCAATTGGAGGAGCAATGCGGAGCTCCCGTGTCATTCTATAGGCATGCACTAGAGATGCCCCATAGGCTGCGACAATGGTTTGTTGCGGCTTATCTGTCCGGACCGCTATCTTGGCGTTCCTGTTTGGCGCCGATGAGAATAGTCCCCAACTCAGCGACCTTTTCATTGACGAAGTATTGCTCTTTCAAATAGAGATCGCACAGCACGGAAGGGCTGGCAAATTGAATGGAGTGGCATCGAAGTCGATCATCGTCAAGCAGGCAAAAATCACCCGGAAGACACGGGATTTCAAAATAGCAGACCTTTTTCATGATGTCATGCGGAAATGAAATTCTGTCTTTATAGACCACGAAATTCTTGTGCAAAAACCAGACATTCTTATTGTCGGCCAATTCGGCCAATAACGCTTTATCCCGGACCTCCTGGCCCACAATTTCCTCGCCCTTCTTCAAGAGTAGAGATGAATGGCAGCCCCAATCAAAGTCCATGCTGGTAAGTGCGGCAAAAACCCAATCAAGTTTAAGAATTTCTCTGACACCGGTGTTAACGACTTTCCCGAGACCCATCAACGATCGTTTTTCCGCCTCGATTTCTCTCTCGAGAATTTGCGGGTGATCGTCGTCGGGCAGTGGGCAGCAATTTACAATGCCTTTCACCTTGCGGAACGCTGAGATCAATATCTCATCAATCGTTTTACGATCCATCTTGTTTTCCCGAGGTGATGATTTTTACTAAATCGAAATCCTTTTCGCTGCAAGCTCTTTCGCACCGCCTGCAAGCAACGCCATCACATAAGGCCAGGTCGATGGTCAATTGGAAGCCATCCCCCGCCGCTTCCATTTCGAGGGCGTTTTCAGGGCAGGCCGCAACGCAGGCGCCGTCGCCCAGGCAGCCCTCGAACATAAAGGTCCTTTTTTCGCCGATATCGGAGATGATCTTCAATCCCATCAACCCTAGATCGGGGATGTCCCTTTGCACGGTCTTGATGACCTCGGGAATCGTCGTCACCTCCTGCAGCGCCGGAAAACCATATCTTTTCAGGAATTTTTGATACTGCGCCAGGGGCATTCCCTCGGTCCAATAAGAAAGCTCCAAAATATAGACCTTTTCAAAGGTCTTGGAAGCCGCAAACATGCAGTGATGCTGCCGCAGCTCATCGGCGATTTTCTTCATTTCCCAAAGCTTGTTCGTATCCCGGATGATGTCTCTGGCCATGGCCAGAGACGTATTGCCGACCTGATAGATCCGCTTGACCTTTGCCGGGATCATGCCGATTTCCTGGGCCTTGAGGGCATCCACATACGTGCCGGAGGCACCCGACATGTAGGCGGTTTCTATATCTTCGAGCCGGATGCCGGCCTCCTGGCACAGCGTGACGTGACCGGCGCGGATCGAACCGATGGCTTTGCCGGCCTCCAATAGGTCCTTTTCGGTGAATTTAAGCCCGTTGGGCAAATGGATCTCTTTATCGAAGGTTTGGATGTGCGGGATGCGGATGAGGTTGGCTTTAAAGCCCTGGCTGATCAGGCCCACCACGCCGGTGCCGGTGATGCCCACGGCTTCAAGGTCTCCCTTTACGAGCATTTGCCCGGTCGCAGGATCGACGGTGTCGCCTGAAAGCGCGGCCATATCCATGCTAAGAACGTGGGTCTTGAGCTTTCCGCTTAGGGGTTTCTCATCCTGGGAGACGCTTCTGTAGGAAGAGAATAGGGAACCCTCATCGGGTTCGAATTCGACATCCGAAATGGCACCCGGAAGCGCCAGCAGCCCGTCTTCGATCTGTTGCCCTTCCAAGGCCGGACCTGCAGCCGTTGATCCGGTGTAGATGGTGCCTTTGACGATAAGCGCCATTTCGGCATTTGTGCCGTAGTCCGTCACTATGGCTATTTCGTCCTTATCCAGCATACCGGTTTGGATCATCATGGCCAGCGCGTCGGCGCCGATCTCGTGCTGAACCGCCGGCGGTATGAAGACATCGACATCGGGCGACAAGTCAAGCCCCCGAATTTCCACCGCTTTGACGATCTGTGCATCTCTTTTAGGTGGAACTACCCCCAAGGCTTCGAGTTTGCGCTTGCCGGCATAGGCCAGGTCTCTGATCTCTATTTCATGAAAAAGAGACAATTGGATGGGATTGCCGCAGATCGCCAGGCGGACCACCTGATCTTTTTCTATCCTCAGATTGTCGATCACCTTGTTCGCGGCCTGAACCACGATATCGTGGGCATGATTCAAACCGACCTCGATTGCAAAATGAAGGTGGTCGATGACATTGGCGCCGGGGAGGGGATGGCGCGTCGTTACGGCGGTCGATAAGATCTGGCCATTCTGATCCAGATCGATGGCCTGCCCTCGAAATCCGCTCGTGCCCAAGTCCAAGGCGATACCCAGTTTTGGCATGACGCTCCTCTGCATCTTCATTTATTTGAATCGTTATGAGAGCAATCTACCGTTGCATTTCAGGCATATCCAATTGCCGGACTCGTCCGTCGTGATCTGGGCGGAATGCCCCGTCAATTGCAAATGTTCTTTCCGGACCTTGGCCCAATAACGCTTGACTTCCGTACAGGATAGTCTCTTTCCGTTAACTTTTTCAGGATCCAAGTGCCAGCGGCCACATCTTGTACAGGCAATCATTGCTTTCTAAAACCCAATTATCAATAATATGAGGCAAGCAGGGAAAAATTCATCCCGCATAGGCTTTATAGCTTAAAGGGGGATAGGGGAATACCACTTAAAAAATCGGGCATAACCGGCACGCAGCATACCGGTTATGCCCCTTAATTTATACTACTATTACTTTGATAACCAAACAGATGCTGCCGGAAAAATTATAGCCCGTAGGACCCCGGGTTGAATCCTTTGACGTTCTTGTACTTGTCCAGGCACGCTTGGATGAAGTCGCCTTCAGCGTCCGGCAAGGCTTCCAAATCTTTCATCGCGGTTTGCAAGGCTTTCTTTTCAAGCGCCGTCAATTTCATTTTGGGGTCACCCAGAATGATCTGGCCCGCCTTGATGGCAGCGGCCCGGGCGCTGGCATAATTGCTCTTGGCGCGGTTGCTGACGATGGCATTGCCTATTTGCCAAGCGTTGTCGGGTGCCAGGATCAGACTGTGGGAATCCCGATACATGTCGGAGTTGACCAGGATTTCTTTCATCTGTTCCTGATAGCCGAGTTCGATGGCAGTGTTGAACATGGCGCAGTCGTAACCCAAAATCTCGGCGAAAACCGAGGTCGTGGTGGCACCGAACATGTCGTGGTATTCCACGGCCTCGTTGCTCCACAGGTCGCACACGGCGGCGATGAGATTCGAGCACAAGTCGGAATGCGCGCAGGCGCTGGCCTTGCCCTCGGTGGCGATCGGAATGCCTGTCATGGCCTTGATGATGGGATCTTCATAGGCGCAGTCCTTGCTGGGACCGGTGGCGCCGCACTCGTAGGCCACCAGGGTTCTGGCCGCGGAAATGGCGCGGGCCAAGGCTGCCATGACGTGGGGTACGTCCTTGGAGGTCATTCCGCCTGCCATGAACATGGCCGTGTTGGCTTCAGAGCAGTTGGTGTCTCCACCGGCGATACACTTATTTTTCTTGGCGATTTCAACGATCTGGTCCCACATCCACTCCATGTCGATGGCACCCAGTACGCCG
>Ga0209450_10001612_pt1 | contig 11288 bp, 5 predicted proteins | sample FrelakmetLWP11LW_FD_187149 | JGI IMG/M metagenome (GOLD analysis project Ga0209450, IMG submission 187149) | Freshwater lake sediment microbial communities from the University of Notre Dame, USA, for methane emissions studies - LWP11 LW (SPAdes)... | ecosystem: Environmental > Aquatic >... | reverse complement strand
AGCGGGAAGACGCGACCGCCGCGCTCGCCGCCGGCATCGCCCGCGCCCGTCACCTGGTCGAGCAATTGCTGACGCTGGCGCGCAGCGAATCGGCCGGGCAGCCGTTGGCGGCCGTCGCACTGGGCGAGGTGGTCGAACAGGCGGTCGCAGACGTCTTGCCGTTTGCCCACGAGAAGGCCATCGCCTTGTCGGTGGAGACGGCGCCCGCGACCGTGCGCGGCGACTCGGCGGCGCTGCGCTTGCTCGTGCGCAACCTGGCGGACAACGCGGTGCGCTACACGCCGGCCGGCGGCGCGGTCGCGTTGCGCGTGGCCGAGGCGCAGGGGGTCGCAACCCTGACCGTCGACGACACCGGCCCCGGCATTGCGCCGGCCGAGCAGGCGCGCGTCTTCGACCGCTTCTATCGCGGCGCCAACGCACAAGCCAGCGGCAGCGGCATCGGTCTGGCCATCGTGCGTGCCGTGGCGCAACGGCATGGCGCACGGGTCGAACTGACAGACGCGCCCGGAGGCGGCCTGCGCGTGCGCGTCGCCTTTGCCGCACCGCCCGCCGCCTCGGGTTCGAGCGGTTCCCGCTGAGCGGAACGGCTACAGGCCCGGCAAAGTGGTGCAGCGCTTACGCTGGGCGAGATCGTTGCCGCGCTCCGCGGCAGTTATCCAGAGGTTATCCACAGCCTTGTCTGCGGTACAAAAAAAGTCCGTGCATTTCTTCAAAGAGACGATTGAATGCGAGCAAACACTATCGCTCAAGTTATTTACGAATAATACTTACAGTCTGATCATCCCATGGGCACGCTTCCGCTTTTCTGTGGATAAGCGGCCGAGCCGACGATAGACTACGCGCCTCTCTCGCGGCAGCCAGGAGTGCGTGTACGACTCCCGCCAGCCGGCCCGGAAGAGACCCTGCGCATAACGACACTCAAACTTTGCCGGTGCGATCTGAGGCGCGCCGGCCACAGGTGGACACTTTAGATGCTTCCGTTCTGGACCGACTGCGCTCAGCTGCTCGAGCGCGAATTGACCCCACAACAATTTACCGCCTGGATCAAACCGCTCAAGCCGCTCGAATACGACGGAGCCGCCGGCCGCCTGCGCATTGCCGCTCCCACGCGGCTGAAGCTCGAAGCCGTCCGCAGCCAGTACGCACAGCGTATCCAGGCCGCTGCCGCCAACATCGCGCAACGGCCGGTCGACCTCATCTTCGAAGTGGAGGCGTCCGAAACCGTAGCCGAACCGGCGACCCCGGTCGCCGCTACGTCCGTCGCCACCACGCTGCCGGCCGTCTCCGCCGACGGCGGGCGCAGCGGTCCGCCAGCGGCAGAGCGCGCCCGGCTCAACCCCTTGCTCACCTTCGACACCCTGGTCACCGGCAAGGCCAACCAACTGGCGCGCGCCGCCGCGCAGCAGGTCGCTGAGAACCCCGGCGGCTCCTACAACCCGCTCTTTCTTTATGGCGGCGTGGGCCTGGGCAAGACGCACCTGATCCACGCCGTCGGCAACGCGCTGCTGGCGCGCAAGCCCGGCGCGGCGGTGCGCTACATCCACGCCGAGCAGTACGTCTCCGACGTGGTGCGCGCCTACCAGCGCAAGGCCTTCGACGATTTCAAGCGCTACTACCACACGCTCGACCTGCTGCTGATCGACGACATCCAGTTCTTCGCCAGCAAGAGCCGCACGCAGGAGGAGTTCTTCTACGCCTTCGAAGCGCTGGTGGCCGCGCGCAAGCAAATCATCATCACCTCGGACACCTACCCCAAGGAGCTGCGCGACATCGAAGACCGGCTGGTCTCGCGCTTTTCCTCCGGCCTGACCGTGGCCATCGAAGTGCCCGAGCTCGAAATGCGCGTGGCTATCCTGCTCAAGAAAGCCGAGCAGGAGCGGGCGGAACTGGCCGAGGACGTCGCCTTCTTCGTCGCCAAAAACCTGCGCAGCAACGTGCGCGAGCTCGAAGGCGCGCTGCGCAAGATCCTCGCCTTTGCCTCGTTCCACGCGCGGCCGATCACGGTCGAGCTGGCGCGCGAGGCGTTAAAGGACCTCCTCGGCGCAAGTTCCGGCCAGATCACCGTGGAACTCGTGCAAAAGGCGGTGGCCGACTACTACAAGATCAAGCTCACCGACATGTACAGCAAGCGACGGCCGAACGCGATTGCCGCCCCGCGCCAAGTGGCCATGTATCTGGCCAAGGAGATGACGCAAAAAAGCCTGCCCGAGATCGGCGAACTCTTCGGCGGGCGCGACCACACCACCGTGCTGCACGCGGTGCGCAAGATCGCCGGCGAGCGGCAAAGCAACGCCGAGCTCAACCACGCGCTGCACGTGCTCGAGCAAACGCTGCGTGGATAAGCTGTGCACAGCCGGTCGCACAGCCTGTGGACGGCGGTGGACGACTCGCCCGATGCTGCGTTGCGATAAGCCGGTTATCCCATCCGTCCACAGCTTCTTCGGCCTTTACGCAGCGCCTGTCCCCAGGCCAACCGCCTCGCCAAGTACGCGCCGGACCTGCGAAAATCCACCTTATCCCCAAAACCGGCCGGCCTTATTACCTAGCCTTTATCAAAGGAAATAAAAAATGCAGTTGATCAAAGCCTCGCGCGACGATCTGCTCAAGCCGTTGCAGGTGGTCAGCGGCATCGTCGAACGGCGCAACACGATGCCGATCCTCGCCAACGTGCTCGTGCGCAAAGAGGCCGGCCGGGTGAGCTTTACCGCCACCGATCTGGAAATCCAGATTCAGACCGCTGCGGACTTCGGCACCGGCAGCGACAGCGCCGCCACCACCGTCAACGCGCGCAAGCTGGTCGACATCCTGCGCGCACTGCCCGAGGCCGAAGTCGCGTTGGGACTGACTGGCAAGAAGCTCGCGGTGCAAAGCGGCAAGAGCAAGTTTTCGCTGCAAACGCTGGCGGCCGAGGAATACCCGACCATCGCCCAGGCGAGCTTCACCGCCGACTTCACGCTGCCCGCGGCGCAGTTGAAGTACCTGCTCGGCATGGTGCACTTTGCGATGGCCGCGCAGGACATCCGCTACTACTTGAACGGCATGCTGCTGGTGCTCGACGGCGGCACCGTGCGTGCGGTGGCGACCGACGGCCACCGACTGGCCCTGGCCGAGGTGGAGCGCGACGGCGCCGCCGCCACGCCGGTGGAAGCCATCATCCCGCGCAAGACCGTGCTCGAACTGCTGCGCCTGCTGCCCGACAACGAAGACCCGGTGCGGGGGCAACTGGCAGCCAACCAGATCAAGCTCGGCTTCGGCTCGATCGAGCTCGTCTCCAAGCTCGTCGAGGGCAAGTTCCCCGACTATGGGCGCGTGATTCCGGTGGGCAACGGCAAGATCTTCGACGTCGGCCGCGAAGCGCTGATCGGCTCGCTGCACCGCGCGGCGATTCTGACCACCGACAAGTTCAAGGGCGTGCGCTGGGTGCTCGGTGCCGGCGTGCTGAAAATCAGCGCCAACAACGCCGACCAGGAAGAAGCGCAGGAAGAACTCGAAGTCGACTACAGCGGCGACGGTGTGGACATCGGTTTCAACGTCACCTACCTGCTCGACGTGCTCAGCAACCTGAAATGCGAGCACGTGCGCTTTGCGCTCGGCGATGCGCTGGGCAGTGCGCTCATCGGCGTGCCGGAGTCCGACAAGTTCAAGTACGTCGTCATGCCGATGCGCATTTGAGGAGGCGCCGCATAAGCGACTGCGCGGGCCAATCTCGGCACTGCGGTGCTCGCCGTACGGCAGTACGGCTGCGCTCCTCGCGCCGACCCCGGATCGAGTCCGGGGCAGGCTCTTGGCCCGCTCGCTACGCTTCTGCGACACCTCCTCCCCTGTAGCGCGACGCTTGCTGTCGCGAGCGCATCCCTCTTTCCCTAGGGAATTTCGATTGATGTCCGCAGTCCCCGAAGATCAACCCCCTCCGCCCGCGCCGTCGACCGACTACGGCGCCTCCAGCATCCAGATCCTCGAAGGCCTGGAGGCGGTGCGCAAGCGCCCCGGCATGTACATCGGCGACACGCAGGACGGCACCGGACTGCATCACATGGTGTTCGAGGTCGTCGATAACGCCATCGACGAAGCGCTGGCCGGCTACTGCGACGACATCGTCGTCACCATCCACACCGACAACTCGATCTCGGTGCTCGACAACGGCCGCGGCATTCCCACCGGGCTCAAGCTCGACGACAAGCACGAACCCAAGCGCAGCGCCGCCGAGATCGCGCTGACCGAACTGCACGCCGGCGGCAAGTTCAACCAGAACAGCTACAAGGTCTCCGGCGGCTTGCACGGCGTGGGCGTGTCTTGCGTCAACGCGCTCTCAAAGTGGCTGCGCCTGACCGTGCGGCGCGACGGCCAGGTGCACTTCATGGAGTTCGAGTTGGGCGTGCCCAAGGACCGCCTGACCGAAACGCTCGACGGCGTGCCGGTCTCGCCGATGCGCGTGACGGGCGCTACCGACAAACGCGGCACCGAAGTGCATTTCCTGCCCGACGCGGAGATCTTCACCCAGGTCGACTTCCACTACGACGTGCTGTCCAAGCGGCTGCGCGAGTTGAGCTTCCTCAACAACGGCGTGCGCATCCGGCTGATCGACCAGCGCACGGGCAAGGAAGAGGACTTCGCCTTTGCCGGCGGCGTGCGCGGCTTTGTCGAGTACATCAACAAGGCCAAGACGGTCCTGCACCCGAACATCTTCTACGTCAACGCCGAGTCCGCCGCCGGCGGCGTGGCGGTCGGCGTCGAAGTCGCCATGCAGTGGAACGACGGCTACACCGAAAGCCTGCTCGCCTACACCAACAACATCCCGCAGCGCGACGGCGGCACGCACATCACCGGCCTGCGCGCGGCGATGACGCGCGTGCTCAACAAGTACATCGAGGAGCACGAATTCGCCAAAAAGGCCAAGGTCGAAACCACCGGCGACGACATGCGCGAGGGCCTGACTTGCGTGTTGAGCGTGAAGGTGCCCGAACCCAAGTTCAGCGCGCAGACCAAGGACAAGCTGGTGTCGTCCGAAGTGCGGCCCGCCGTCGAAGACGTGGTCGCCCGCGCGCTGGAAACCTGGCTCCTGGAGCGCCCTGCCGACGCCAAGATCGTCTGCAGCAAGATCGTCGAAGCCGCCCGCGCGCGCGAAGCGGCCCGCAAGGCGCGCGAGATGACGCGCCGCAAAGGCGTGCTCGACGGCGCCGGCCTGCCCGGCAAGCTTGCCGACTGCCAGGAGCGCGACCCCGCCAAGTGCGAGCTCTACATCGTCGAGGGCGATTCGGCCGGCGGCAGCGCCAAGCAGGGCCGCGACCGCAAGTTCCAGGCGATCCTGCCGCTGCGCGGCAAAGTGCTGAACGTCGAGAAGTCGCGCTTCGACAAACTGATCGCCAGCGAGCAGATCGCCACGCTGATCACCGCGCTCGGCACCAGCATCGGGCCGGACTTCAACGCCGACAAGCTGCGCTATCACCGCATCATTCTCATGACGGATGCCGACGTTGACGGCGCGCACATCAGAACCCTGTTGTTGACGTTGCTCTACCGCCAGATGCCGCAACTCGTGGAGCGCGGGCACATCTACATCGCGCAGCCGCCGCTGTACAAGGTCAAGTCCGGGCGCGAAGAGCGTTATGTGAAGGACGACCACGAGCTGGCGCAACTGCTGCTCAAGCTCGCGCTGGACGGCGCGCGTCTGTACGTGGACGCGCAGGCGACCGAGAGCAATCGCGCGATCGCCGGCGACGCGCTGGCCGAACTCGCCCGCCAGTACCTGGCCGCCGACGCCGTGGTGCAGCGGCTGGCGCGCGTGATCGACCACGACGCGCTGGTCGCCATCACCCACGGCGTGGAACTCGACCTGCACAACGAGGCTGCCGCGCAGGCCAGCGCGCAACGGCTGACGGCGGCGCTGGGCAACGGCACGGTCGAAGTCTTTGCCCAGCACGATGAGAAGACCGACAAGCACCGGCTGGCCATCGCGCGGCGGCGGCACGGCAACGTGAAGCTTTCCGCCATCGACGCGGACTTCACGCTCGGCGCCGACTACGCGCTGCTGGCGGGCGCGGCGCGGAGCTTTAGCGGGCTCGCGGGGCCGGGCGCCAAGATCGTCCGGGGCGAGGGCGACAAGCGCAAGGAAGCGCCGGTGGCGGACTTTCGCGAGGCGATGCAATGGCTGCTGGCGCAGGCCGAATCCGGCATGGCCAAGCAGCGCTACAAAGGCCTGGGCGAAATGAACCCCGCGCAGTTGTGGGAAACGACGATGGACCCGGCGGTGCGCCGCCTGCTACGCGTGCGAATCGAAGACGCCATCGGCGCCGACCGCATCTTCACGACCTTGATGGGCGACGAAGTCGAACCGCGCCGCGCGTTTATCGAGGCGCATGCGTTGCAGGCGGGGAACATCGACGTGTGAGGCCGCGGCGCATCGTCGCGCGGGACTGGCACAGGACAACGACGCGGTAAACCAACTCACCGATGACGCCCGAAGCCCAGGCCCGCCAGACCATCGACCGCCTGCTCGCGGCGGCCGGCTGGGTGGTGCAGGACGTGAAGCAGGCCGACCTGCACGCCGCGCGCGGCGTCGCGCTGCGCGAATTTGCGCTCGACCCCGGCCACGGCTTTGCCGACTACCTGCTCTACGTGGACGGCCGCGCCGCCGGCGTGATCGAAGCCAAAAGGCAAGGCGCCACCCTGACCGGCGTCGAATGGCAGTCCTCCCGCTACGCGCAGGGGCTGCCCGCTGCCCTGCCCGCATGGCACCGCCCGCTGCCCTTTGTGTACGAAAGCACCGGGCGCGAAACCCACTTCACCAACGGCCTCGACCCCGAGCCGCGCGCCCGCGGCGTGTTTGCCTTTCACCAGCCGGAGACGTTGGCGGAGTGGCTTGGGGTTCCGCCCGACGCCGGCGTTGCAGAACGCAGTGGCGCACCGCCCCCACCCCGGCCCTCCCCCGCTGACGCAGGGGAGGGAGCAACACAGAGGGCCGCCCCCGCCGCCAACGAACCCTTCACCCCGTACCTGCGCGGCACCTTGCGCGCCCGCCTGCGCACGCTGCCGCCGCTCGTCACCGAGTGGGGCGAGCACAAACTGTGGCCCGCGCAGGTCGCCGCCATCCGCAACCTGGAAGCCAGCCTCGCGCAGAACAAGCCGCGCGCGCTGATCCAGATGGCCACCGGCAGCGGCAAGACCTTCACTGCCATCAGTGCCATCTACCGGCTGATCAAATTTGCCGGCGCGCGGCGCGTGCTGTTTCTGGTGGACCGCGGCAACCTCGGCCGGCAGGCCAAAAAGGAGTTCGACCAGTACGTCTCGCCCGTCAACAACTACAAGTTCGGTGAAGAGTTCATCGTCCAGCACCTGACCAGCAACCAACTGGACGGCACCGCGCGCGTGGTGATCTGCACCATCCAGCGGATGTACTCCATGCTCAAGGGCCGCGAGCTGGCGCCGGAACTGGACGAAGAGTCGTTTGGCTTTCCCCCTCCCCTTCAAGGGGAGGGCCGGGGTGGGGATGGGTTGACCGGGTTCGTCGAGCCGATCGACTACAACCCCGCCATCCCGATCGAGACCTTCGACCTCATCGTCACCGACGAGGCGCACCGTTCCATCTACAACCTGTGGCGGCAGGTGCTGGAGTACTTCGACGCGTATCTGGTCGGCCTGACCGCCACGCCCAACAAGCAGACCTTCGGCTTCTTCAACCAGAACCTGGTTATGGAGTACGGCCACCCGCAGGCGGTGGCCGACGGGGTCAACGTCAACTACGACGTCTACCGCATCAAGACCGAAGTCACCGCCGCAGGCAGCAAGGTCGAAGCCGGCTACTGGCTGCAAGTGCTGGACAAGCCCACCCGCGCGCGGCGCGACTGGCAACTGGACGACGACTTCGAGTACGCGCCGGAGGAACTCGACCGCAGCGTGCAGACCCCCGACCAGATCCGCACCGTGGTGCGCGCCCTGCGCGACCACTGGAAGCGCGATCTTTTTCCCCAGCGCGAAGAACTGCCCAAGACGCTCGTCTTTGCCAAGGACGACAACCACGCCGAGGCGATCGTCACCCTGCTGCGCGAAGAATGGGGCCGCGGCAACGAGTTTGCGCAGAAGATCACCTACCGCACCACCGGCACCAAGCCCGAAGACTTGATCAAGGCCTTCCGCACCAGCTACTACCCGCGCGTGGCCGTGACCGTGGACATGATCGCCACCGGCACCGACATCAAGCCGGTGGAGATCGTCGTCTTTATGCGCAGCGTCAAGAGCCGCAGCTTCTTCGAGCAGATGAAAGGCCGCGGCGTCCGCGTGATCCGCGACGACGACCTGCGCGGCGTCAACCCCGGCGCGCATGTGCACAAAGACCGCTTTGTCATCGTCGACTGCGTGGGCGTGTGCGAGCGCGATAAGACCGACAGCCGCCCGCTGGACCAGAAAAAGAGTGTGCCGCTCGATGCGCTGCTGCAAGCCGTGGCGCTGGGCAACGTGGAGCCCGAAGTGCTCTCCAGTGTGGCCGTGCGGCTGGCGCGGCTGGACGCGCAACTGAGCGAGGCCGAGCGCGCACGGCTGGCCGCCGAAGCCGGCGGCGCGGACCTCAAGGCGCTGGCACGCGGCATCGTGCAGGCGCTGGACCCGCGCGAAGACCGCAGCCCCCACGAGGCGGAGGCTGCATTGCGCCGCGCCGTCGCGCCGCTCTCCAGCCCCGCGCTGCGCACGCTGATCCTCAACCTCAAGCAGCAGAAAGAGCTGGTGATCGACACCGTCACCCAAGACCGCGTGCTGGAGGCCGGCTTTTCCGCCGCGGCGCGCGAGCGCGCTGAGGCGCTGGTGCAGAGCTTTGAAGCCTTTATCGCCCAGCACCGCGACGAGATCACCGCGCTGCAGATCCTCTACAACCGCCCGACCAAGGCGCCGCTCAAGTTCGACGATCTGCGCCGCCTCGCCGACGCCCTGCAAGCCCCGCCACAGCTGTGGACGGAGAGCCAGCTCTGGCAGGCCTACGCTGCGCTGCATAAAGACAAGGTCAAGGGCGCGAGCGGCCGCCGCATCCTGACCGACCTCGTCTCACTGGTGCGCTACGCGATGCACCAGGACAACGAACTCGTGCCCTACCCCGAGCGTGTGATGGCCAACTTCCGCGCGTGGATCGCGCAGCAGGAAAACATCCCGCGCCTTCAAGAGGAGGGCCGCAGCAAGCAAACCCTCCCTCCCCTTCAAGGGGAGGGCCGCAGCAAGCAAACCCTCCCTCCCCTTCAAGGGGAGGGCCGGGGACGGGATGGGTTCAAGCGCCGCTTCACCGACGAGCAGCGCTGGTGGCTGGAGAAGATGGCCGATCACATCGCCAGCAACCTCGGCATCGAAGCGGAAGACTTCGGCTACGCGCCCTTCGACCAGCGCGGCGGGCTGGGGCGGGTGCATCAGCTCTTTGGCGCGGAACTGCCGAAGGTGATCGATGAGTTGAATCGGGAGTTGGCGGCGTGAGCGGCGCGGCGATGGTTGCCCTTCGTGACCTCGGGGTATGGAGCGGTGGTAACACCCCATCCAAGGCCAACGCTGCCTACTGGACCGCTGGGACCGTTCCGTGGGTGTCGCCAAAGGACATGAAGGTCGACGAGATCACTTCGTCCGAAGACCAAGTGTCCGAGGTGGCGGTGAAGCAAGGTCGTGTTTCGATGGTCCCCGAGGGATCGGTGCTCCTCGTCACGCGAAGCGGTATCCTGTCGCACACGCTCCCCGTCGCAGTGACGAAGACCCCGGTCACGATCAACCAAGACCTCAAGGCGCTGACTCCGCGGCCAGGTGTCCTGCCGAAGTACGTTGCGCATGCGCTGCGGGGAGCCAGCCGTCGCATTCTCAAAGAATGCTCGAAGCACGGTACGACCGTTGCGTCTATCGAGACGAACGCGCTACTCGACTTCGAGATTCCACTCGTTGAACTCGACGAGCAGCGCCGCATCGTCGCCGAAATCGAAAAGCAGTTCTCCCGCCTCGACGAGGCCGTCGTCAACCTCAAGCGCGTCAAGGCCAACCTTGCGCGTCAGAGAGCTGCCATCCTCTCGGCCGCTGTCCGCGGGGAGCTTCTTGGGTCAACGCTGCCGCCGCCCGAGGGCGATCACCCCGACCTCGCGCCTGCCGTCGATTTGCCGGCCGGGTGGTCGTGGGCAGCCATGGCCGAAGTCTGCGAAGTCGTTGCCAGCGGCTCCACACCGAAGGCCGACGAGATGACGAGCGGTTCGGGCGAGGTGCCGTTCATCAAGGTCTACAACCTCGGCTTCGATGGTGCTCTGGATTTCAGCGTGAAGCCCACGTTCATCCGCCGCGCGGTTCATGCCGGCCCTCTTGCCCGTTCGCGGTGTCTGCCTGGGGATGTGCTGACGAACATCGTCGGCCCGCCGCTTGGGAAGGTGTCGGTCGTCCCGGACGCCTTTCCGGAGTGGAACATCAATCAGGCCATCGTCACTTTCCGCACGGGGCCGCGCATCTTGAATCGCCTGCTCGCGTACTGGCTCATGGCGCCGCCGCTCCAGCGCCGTATCGAGAGAACGACCAAGGCGACGGCCGGGCAACACAACGTGCAAGTGTCGACGTGCCGCAAGCTCGTCCTGCCGCTTCCGCCGCTCGCCGAGCAGCGCCGCATCGTCGCCGAATTGGACCGCCGCCTGTCCATCGTCCGCGAGGTCGAGGCCGAGGTCGATGCGAACCTGCAACGCGCGCAGGCGCTGCGGCAGGCGGTATTGGCGCAAGCCTTTACCGGTACAGCGCGCTCGCTAGACTTCGGCTCCTACGCACGCAGGACGGGAGACGTGCTGTGAATACTGTCGAACGTAGCTTTCGCCTCGAAGCGCGCGAGGGCCTCGGGCCGCGGCCCAGACCCGAGTTGATCGGGCCGATCCTGACCGGACTGCGCGACACCATGCTCGACAGCGTGCGCATGGGCTTTCTGCATTCCAGCCGGGCTCGCGGGCGAGTGCCCGCTCAGTTGCAAGCCGCAGCTGATACGCGCTTCCTCGGCCATAGCGCGACCGGCGATAACACCACCCTGTTGCACTTCGAGTTGCCGACGCTCGGCGACGCGGCGCCCGACGCGTTCCGGCAGCGACCTCTCTGGGAGGACGGCCCGCGGGCAGACCAAACCGCGTTCGATCTGCTTGCCGCGTCGCTGCGCGACGTGGCCGCGCGCCGCGGCGACAGCTCGCGCTTCGATACGGGATTGCTGAAGAGATTCAGCCGGTATCGCAAGCTGTTCGTCGCCCCGCGCCACTTGGATCGTATTGCCCTCGTCGAGCAGGGCGTCGACGTTCCCGCATTTCTGGATCGGATGG
>Ga0209450_10001611_pt1 | contig 11290 bp, 7 predicted proteins | sample FrelakmetLWP11LW_FD_187149 | JGI IMG/M metagenome (GOLD analysis project Ga0209450, IMG submission 187149) | Freshwater lake sediment microbial communities from the University of Notre Dame, USA, for methane emissions studies - LWP11 LW (SPAdes)... | ecosystem: Environmental > Aquatic >... | reverse complement strand
TGCCCGGCCTGCGGGCACCAGCTGGTTGTCTTCAGCCGCTGCCCGAAGTGCGGCAAGAACCTGACGCCCCATGCGAAGTTCTGCTCCCGTTGCGGCAGCTCCGCCGGCAATACACCGGTGCCGAAAAAGTGCACACAATGCGGCAAAGATAACCTGCCCGACTCGGGGTATTGCAACCACTGTGGAAACAAGATCGGATAGCCCTCGCTGGCTCATCGACTTTCAGTGCCCCCGCTGCGCAGGCAACGTCAGCCTCGAGGAGACGGAGCGGATCTTTACCTGTGCTTACTGTAGGGTGAAGCTCTGCCTCGGGAGCCGCGGCCCGCTGGAGTGCTATATCCCCGCCCCGCCCGGTCCGGGTGAAAAAGCCTTGTATGTGCCGTACTGGCGCCTGAAGGGAATGGCTTTCACCTGCACGGCCGGCTCGATCCATTCGGGCGCCGTCGACCTGAGTCACATCGCCCTCACCGCAAAAACGCTCCCGTGGTCCCTGGGAATCCAGACGCAGCTGGCAAGGCTCCGTTTCCTCGCACCGGGTGTGTCAGGTACGTTCTTCGCGCCAACGCTTACGATCGGGGAAGCCATCTCCGGTTGCGAGGCAAAATTGAAGCAGCTTGGCGTTTCTCCCTGGACGGAAACCGCCCTGCACCGGGCCTGGATCGGTGAGCAGACAAGCCTTTTGTACTACCCGCTTGCCCAGCAGAACGGGCAGATCGTCGATGCCCTGCAGGACAGGATCTTCGAGTCCGTCGGCCCGTGGGAGGCCCGCGCCCCGGCGGCGAAGCAGCCCGACTTTCAAGTACGATTCTATGCGGCAACCTGCCCCGACTGCGGCGTGGACCTCGACGGAGACAGTGACACCCTGGTGCTGACCTGCCGGAATTGCGATCGTGCCTGGAAGCGGGGATTGGAGGGTCTCGAGGAGATGCCCTTCTGTGTCGTCCCGGATAAAACCGGCGAGGGGCAGTTCGGCCTCCCGTTCTGGCGCATCCGTGTGGATGTGGGGGGAATATCGCTTGCGTCCTTTGCGGATTACGTCCGCTTCTGCAACCTGCCCCGGGCACTCACCCATGCGATGGCGGAGACGCCGTTCTATTTCTGGGTGCCTGCCTTCAAGGTCAACGCGGCCCTCTTTCTGACCATGATTCGCAGGGTGACGCTTTTCCAGTGGCAGGGGGAGCTCGAGCAGCGCCTGGGCACTCTCAAATGCCACCCGGTGACCCTGCCCGCCCAGGAGGGCGCAGAAAGCCTCAAGACGGCCCTGGTCGACCTTGTCGCAGACAAGCGGACTTTCTTGCCAAAGCTGGAGGATCTGGAGATTGCGATGAAAGAGGCCCTGTTGGTCTATATGCCATTCAGGGCCAGGGGCGGAGAACTCATTCAGCCGCAGATCCCGCTGGGGATCCAGCGGAAGGCGCTGCAATACGGATTGAATATCTGAAAGAATACGTGAATAAAAAATAACAGAATGAAAAACAACCAATCAGGACTGAGAAAGTTCTTGAATGACCTTGTATCCTGTTCTATCGTTTTTCGGGCTGATTTTGGAGAGTATGGTCACAAAATGGTCACAATGAAATAGATGATTGGGGCTCTAGAGTAGCCCTGAGCAAAATGGTAACAACAGGGGACAGTCACATCAGGCTGCCCCCTTTTTTGTCTGAATGGAGTACTTCCTGTAATGCTCAGGAGGGCAGTCTGACTCTGAGCAGCAGATTACGACCATTAATGCTGACATAAAGATCCAGTTGACAGAACATCCGTAATAGAATAAGCCGTTCGTAACCAAGGCGTTATAACCATAATGGGGGGATTATGGCTTAAAACGAGCCGATCTATCGAATGTCGATAAATCGGCTTTTTTGCGTTCTGTATGCCGAAAACCTCATGTTTTTAGTTGGCTTAACAAATAGCCCAATTGCACATAAAAATCAGCCTAATCTTAATACAGAGATTTACTCATGCACAACCATCCTGGAGAAGGCGAAATGAATCGTTCAACAGCGGATGAAACAGAGAGCATCGGGACATGAAGACGACGGGCATCTTGACAACGAGAAGGATGAGGAGGGCAATGCTTCTGGTACTGCATGCCGTTGTCGCAACAGCCGTTTTCGTTCCGCTCTTGTCTTACGCAGAGGAGGGGGGCAGCGGGCATTACACACCGGGTGCGAGTGCTTCATTCGTGGATGCGCTCCCCAGCAAGCCCGGTCTGGCAATTGCCAGTTTCTTTTCCTATTATTCCGGCCATGCGGATGCAAGCAAGCAACTTCCTTTCGGGGGCTCGGCTGCGGCAGAACTCGATGCCACAGCTTATGCGGAAACGGTGGTGGCGCTTTATCGAACAGACCTGACGCTGCTGGGCGGCTATTATGTCGTCGGGGCGGCCATCCCGTATGTCTGGATGGACGTCAAGGGCAATGTCCAGCTTGCCGGCCCCGGAGGGGCCACCGTCACCCGAGCCAAGAGCGACACGGCCAACGGGATCGGCGACATTACGGTCTACCCGTTCATGCTCGGCTGGACCGGCTTGGGCGGCGATTTGAAATACGATCTGCGCCTGGGCATCTACGTCCCCACCGGTTCCTATAACAAGGGTGATCTGGCCAATGTGGGCAAGAACTACTGGACATTCGAGCCCATGGTCACGTTCAGTTACTTCAGCCACAAGACGGGTTTTGAACTGAGCGCCTTCGCCGGCCTAGACTTCAATACAAAGAACAATGACACGGACTACCAGACCGGAAACCAGTTCCACATCGACGTTACGGCCGCCCAGCATCTGCCGTTCCTTGGCGGTCTCATCGGCGTGGGAGCCAACGGTTTTTACTATGAACAGATCAGCGGGGACAGCGGCTCCGGTGCGGTCCTCGGCGACATGATGGGCCGTACGATGGGCATCGGCCCGGTGTTGTCCTACATAACGAACATCTGGAAGAAAGACGTCGCGGCGGAAGTCAAATGGCTCCCGGAGCTCGATGTGAGTAATCGCACGAAAGGAAACTACATTTGGTTCAAATTGGAAGTACAATTTTAGTGAAGAAAGAACTGTCTAAAAAAAGTTTGACTTGGCGTCACCGGGTCATCCACCTGACCGGAGCCGGGGACGTCGCCACATCCATTCACTCATTCATTTGAATTCATTTCAAACTGGAATTACTTAACCTTGAACTGAGGTGAGCCGCCATGAGGAATAACACGATCAAATCCGCGGTTATCTTTCTCTTGTCCTGTTTTATTTCTTCGGTCCCCCTTGCGGCGCATGCAGCAATGGACCCCGGCAGTCCGCAGCAGATCAGTCCCGCCGAAGCCCGCGCCATTGCTGCGGAGGCGTATCTATACGGCTACCCGCTGGTGATGAGTTACAAGGCGATATACACGTACGCCGTCTGGAAGGAATCGCCGGAGTTCAAGGCGCCTTTTAACGAGATCAAAAACGTGGCACGGGTATCCACGCCGGACGACAAGGCCTTTGTCGCGCCCAATGCCGATACGCCATACTCCTGGGCGTTCCTGGACCTGAGGACGGAGCCGATAGTGCTCACCATACCGGAAATCGAGCGGAAGCGCTACTATTCGGTCCAGCTTATTGATGCCTACACGCACAACTTTGCCTACATAGGAACCCGGACCACGGGAAACAAGCCGGGCAATTATCTGATCGCCGGCCCCGACTGGAAGGGCAAGAAACCAAAGGGCGTATCCAGCATCATAAGGTGTGAAACGCAGCTCGCCCTCGCCCTCTACCGGACCCAGCTCTTCGAACCCGGCGACCTGGAGAACGTCAAAAATATCCAGGCGCAGTACAAGGTGCGGCCTCTTTCCCGGTTCCTCGGGGTTGCTGCGCCCGCACCCGCACCTGCTCTTTCCTTCCCGGCCTGGGATGAAAAAAAGGCTCAGGGCCCCGGTTTCTATGAATACCTCGATTTCATGCTGCGCCTGTGCCCCGTGCATCCGTCTGAGCGAAAGATCCGGGAGCGCTTTGCTTTAATCAATGTGGGCGGCGGTCCGTCTTTTGAGATCTCAAAACTCTCGCCGGAGATGGTACAGGCCTTGTCCGCGGGCCTGGATGACATGCGCTCGGCGGTATTGAAGGTTACCGAATCCGAAAAACCCTTTTTGGATTTAGTGATGGCTTCCATGGAACTCTTCGGCTCGCGCGAGCAGCTGGAAGCGATCGGGAAACGCTTGAACCTGAAGGATTTCTATCTCCAGCGTTACCGCGGGACTTTTTTCGGCATTTACGGCAATTCGGTTGAGGAAGCAGTCTATCCCGCTTACATGTTTGACACCGAAGGCAAAAAGCCGGTAGGAGCCCACAAATACCGACTGCGCCTGCCCGCCGGGAAGCACCTGCCGGCCAGGGCTTTCTGGTCGATCACAATGTATGACGGCACGAGTCTTCTCCTGGTTGCCAACCCGATCAACCGCTACCTCATTAATTCGCCCATGCTTCCGCAATTGAAGCTCGATGCAGACGGCGGGTTGACCCTCTATGTCCAGCACGATTCCCCCGGCAAGGACAAGGAGCCCAACTGGCTGCCCGCGCCTGCCGGTCCTTTCGAATTGATCATGCGGCTTTATCTGCCGGATGCGGAGGTGCGGGAGCACAGGTGGAAAATGCCACCTCTGGAAAGAGTTGAGTAGAGTAATCAGCACGCAACACCGCTAGACGTTAATCTGAAATGCCGGCATGAAAAGAAAAGGAGGGATGAAAATGAATTCTCGAACGGCGAGTGCCTTACCGAAACTGCTACAGTTATTCCTCGTGCTGTGCCTCGCTCTTGTTTCATTCGTGCCGGCTTCGTTCGGCGCCGGAGAACCCGCTCCCGCCGAGGTCCGCGCCATAGCGAAGGAGGCTTATATTTACGGCTATCCCCTCGTGGACAATTACCGCATATTGTATTTTTTCACTCTTGACAAAAGCAATCCCGCATTTAAGGCGCCCCTCAACGAATTTATCAACGTAACCCGCCTGTATACCCCTGAAGACAGGGTCATCCTTTGCCCCAACTCTGACACCCTGTATTCGGGAGCGAGTTTCGACCTGCGCACCGAGCCGTATGTTATTACTCTGCCGAAAATCGAGAAAAACCGCTATTACTCGGTCCAGTTGGTTGACCTGTACACGTTCGATTTTGACTATCTGGGCAGCCGCACGACCGGCAACGGCGGCGGACGGTTTCTCATTGCCGGCCCCGGCTGGAAAGGCAGCAAGCCCAAGGGCATTAATAAAGTGATCCGCGCCGAAACGGAGATAGTCATTGCGGCCATCAGGACCCAGCTCTTAGGCTCCGGCGACATGGAGAATGTCAAAAAGGTGCAGGCCGGATACAAAATCCAGCCGCTGTCTGCCTACCTCAAAAAGAAAGCGCCCCCGGCCGCTCCCGAGGTCAAGTGGCTGAAGCCGGTATCCGCCCCGGATCAGCGCACGTCGCTCGAGTTCTTCAATGAATTGCGCTTCGTGCTCGAATTCTGCCCGGTCCATCCCAGCGAAAAGGATTTGCGGGACAGGTTCGCCAAGATCGGGATCGTGCCCGGGAAACCCTTCGATACGGCTTCGCTTGCCCCGGGAATGAAAGCGGCGCTGCAGGCAGGCATGGCTGACGGGCAGAAGGCAATCGACGAGCGGCGCGAGGCGGCGCACGGCAAGACGGCGGACATGTTCGGGACCCGCGAGTTTTTGAAAAACGATTTCCTGGCGAGGGCCGCCGGCGCGCAGATCGGCATTCTGGCCAACTCCCGGGAAGAAGCCATTTATATATCTTATGAAAAGGATTCCGCGGGCCAGGGACTCAACGGCAAAAATAATTACAGGATCCGCTTTGCGCCCGGCAAGCTGCCCCCGGCCCGCGCTTTCTGGTCTCTTACCCTGTACGATTTGCCCGGCCAGTTCCTGGTCGCAAACCCGCTCAACCGCTACCTGATAAACTCGCCCATGCTGCCCAATCTTAAAAAAGATGCCGATGGCGGATTCACGTTTTTGATTCAGCACGAATCGCCTGACAAAAACAAACAATCCAATTGGTTACCTGCGCCGGACGGTCCATTCATGATGATGCTGAGAATTTATTGGCCAAAGGAGCAGGCGATAAATGGAGGCTGGGTAACGCCAGAACTGGAAAGGGAGACGAAGAAATAGATATCTTACTAATCTTCACGGCTGTCCACCAATATGGGAAAAGCTTAGGACTGGTAATCTTCGGCGACCTGCCCTCAACGCTTCTGAGGATTTGTAGGTGTAACGTGCAGAAAAGCCTTGAACACAGGTACTCCTTGTTCTATCTTCTTTCCTGATATCCTTATCTGATGATTGAAACGTCTACTGAGGCTCTAGGGTAGCTCCCGAAAAGCCGACATTCTACGGTCTGAGCGTCAATAAATTGGTCATTATTTCCGTGCCCCAGAGGCGCAAGAGTTGCGAAAATACATTAAAAATCATTAAATAACGATCGGTTATGTAATTTAGAAGAAACTATATACTTCTGTGCCAAAACGGTATATTAATTGCTGTTCTAATAGTTTTAGAAAATATATATAGAAATAAGCTTCAATATATATGGGCGGTTACGCTGATGCGTGACCGCCTTTTTTTGCTACTGTGCCAAATTGGCACCATGATTGTAAGCTTTGAGAACAACTGAAAACGAAGGAGGACTACGATGCAAGTACAGCAGAAAGAGTTACTCACCGTGTCGGAACTGGCAAACAGGCTCAAGGTCCCTATGTCCTGGCTCTACTCGCGCACCAGGGAGAAAGGCGAGGGAACGATTCCCAAGATTAGGGTCGGCAAGTATGTCCGATTCGATGAGGCAGCGGTGATTGAATGGCTGAAGGGGAAGCAGGATGCAGACTAAAAGAAGGACCCCCAAGGAAACCCTTCACGATCATTGCCACACTTGCATCCAGAGTCGGCTAGATTCGGAGGTAGAGAACTGCGGGGGGTATCTGGTCTATGCAACCGGCCAACCTTGCCCCTTCTTTCCCTATCGAATGGGCAAAAGGCCCCCGATGAAGGTCTTCAGGCAATTCTGCCTTGAATGCATGAGGGGCAGCTCGACTCTGGTAAGGGAATGCGAGAAGGAAGACTGCCCGATGCATTCCTACCGATTCGGGAAGAATCCAAATGTGAAAGGCGCAGGCAAAGAAAGGATGGACGCTATACGTTCACCAGGAAGCCTGTTTTCCCCCTTTAAAAATTACGAGAAGGCCATTTCGGGGCCGAAGTAAGGTGTTGGCAAGGTAACGGGCTTTTGCCCCCTAAAATGCCGATTTCGCTTTGTAGCCTGTCCAGATTTATGGACTGCCTCTCAAAGGTAGAGAAATAATGCACCATCATAACAAGTACGGGATGAAGAGAGATATGTTAGTTTCTTGTCAGATGCTTGAATCCGCTGCCTTCAGGAAACTTAGTGCAAGCGGTATCAGGGTGCTCTTGCGATTCCTTCAGAAAAGAACATGGAGCAAGACCGGCAGCAGAAAAAGAAAGATCGTGTTCAATGACGATGATCTTGTCTTCACCTATGAAGAGGCAATGCATCATATGGGAATCAGCAGCAGCCAATATCACACGATAATCAAAAAGCTGGTCGAGATGGGATTCATCGATCTGAAGCACCAGGGGGGAGCATACGGAAGGGACTATTCCAGATATGGCTTGTCAGAACGGTGGCGTCATTACGGGACACCACTTTTTCAGAAGGTCGAGAAGAAACGGATCGTGCTTCCAGGCAGGGACGTTCATAGCAGGAAGATTCGGCAGACGAAGAAAGTTACGGTAAACCGTAACAGTGTCATTACGGAAAACCGTAATGTGAACGGGAATCAAGACAATTCAGGGTATCGGAAAACCGTAACGACAATTGATCCTGTGAATCAGGCTGAAAGCCTTGCCACGAAAGAGACAGTACCGGATCAGCCCTTTACATGACGCTGAGGCAATCCTCCTTCCGGTTTCCCGTAATGTTTATAAATATACCAGTCCCTATCAGGTTCAACTGGGGATTCATAGAGAGTCAAATGGACAAAGGGAAAACGACAATTCCTGCGAGGGAGAATCTCAAATGCGGTATGGTCCTTTTTTATATTTCCGTTGTTGCGTTAACTAGAGTTCGGCCTATGAAACCGGATGCCTCTTTTTTGTATTTCGGCGTCAACCTTTTTTGTCTCTTTTTTGGTAATTGATTGGTTATGCTTTTATATATAACTCATTGATATAACTCAATAATTAATTTAATCGATGGTGCTTGGTATGGATATTAGATTGTTAAGTATGTCAACCATTTCGGCAATGTCAGCAATCAGGGTGATGCCTGTGATTATTGTGTTGCATTGTTTGCGTCTTGTTTGATGGGTTTGATGGGTCGGAAAGCTGAGAGAAATGTTTCAATGTGGTGGGGCATAGTCAAAATGAAAGGCAGAGCCGTTAGAATGCCCTGCCTTGGTTCAATATGGTGGAGCTGATTGCACCACAGCTCCATAACTCGGTTTCCTCTGCATATTAAATCGGCCAATCCGGTCAAGACTTGATTGGATTCTGACAAGCTCTTTTTGTTTTTCGGATCATTAAGGGCAAATCTGAATTTATGGACCCCCCCGGCATCCCCCGGCCCTCACCCCCCCCCCGGTAGGTGGGCAATCGGACTCTTGAAGGAGCATGATCTGGGGGGTGTCAATAGGGGTGCAAAAGGGTGAAATTTCGGGTCAATAGGGGTCAAAAGAGTGCAGGGTTTATTCGATAATGGGGGCCTGCTTATAGGTTGGAGGGCAATTGCCAATTATCTCAGACGGTCTATTAGCACTGCAAAAAGGTATCAGAAACGAGGGCTGCTAATCATTATGGGGACCCGGCGGGCGTCCGATGGCTCTCAAATACGAGATAGATCTATTTCATGTGAAGTTGAGGCAATTGATAGAAGAAAGAGAAGCTGATGAGGAAAAAACCGAGTGAAACAATTTGAAACAACTTGAAATGATTTTTTTCAAGAATTGCGCGTATGGGACCCGCGCGGGGGACTAGTCGGAGGCAGGGTCTGATCCCCTCCCCAGGGGAGGCATAAAAGCATGAGGCAACTTCGACCTAGACTGCTAGGGATCGTGGAAACCGCTAATTACCTGGGCATTGCTCCCAAGACTTTACGCAATCGTCTAGGGCCGAGGGCGCTCAATCCGTTTCCCGTAAAGCCTAAACGAATAGGGAAGCGGGTTCTCTTCGATGTTAAGGCGTTAGATGCTTTCGTTGATTCCTTAGACACGCAATAGGTTCTGTTCCTTGATAAATGAAAAAGAGGTGCGATAACAACCAGCCCGAAGTCGGTTGTAAGTCCTGGAAGCAAACTAAGATGAAACACCGGGTCCCTTCAAGGGGGGTAGGAAGCCAACCGAAAATGGCAATTCTCAATTTTGCGCGTTACACCTACCAATCATAAAAAAAGGCTTTCGAACGATTCATTGATTACCAACTGAAATCAGTATCATCGTCTTGGTTAGATTGCCCCGCTACTCGCTCTTCAGCCGTCTCATGCCCTCGATGAGCGGGTGCCACCCGAACACGAGCGAGACCATGAACTTGTCCATTTGAAGGTCCCCGGGAGCGCTGTCGTTCAAGGTCGACATGTAGCCGACGGTGAGGTTCAGGTTGTCGTTGATCTGGTACCCGAGAGTGAGTCCGAGGCCGAGGTTGTTGAGCTTCTCCCCCGCAACGCCGTTGATGCTCGCTTTGCCGCCGTAGTACCAGGCGCCGTCGATCGACCCCCAGAAGCGCTCGGTCAGGTCGCGCGTCAGGTGCGCGTCCAGCTGGAACAGGGGATCGGTCTTCAGCGTCTGCCCGACATAGTTGTCATTCTCGCCGAAAAACCACACGACGGGCAGGAATTCCAGGGTCGTGCGCCGGCCCGGCACCCACGGGCCGAGCTGCCAGACGACGGGCATTCCCAGGCGCCCATACCAGCGGTTCTGCCCGACATTCAGGGGCTGGTCGCTGTCGTACTCGCCGATCGGAATCGCCAGGTCGGCGAGCAGGTTGACAGAGAACCCCGGCTCATAGCGCAGGACGTCGGGGATGTTCTTCTGCGCCGGCGGGCCGAGGACATTGATTTTGAACTCGAGCATCGGGTCGCCGAACCCGCTGGCCGACTGGTTGAAGGTCCTGCCGGCCACGGTGGCTTCACCCGAGATCCGCCCCATGGGCACGAGGACCGCAGCCATGGCCGCTCGATCGAACAGGGAAAAGGTGCGCGCATAACCCACCTGGGCCAATGTAGCATCGAAGTTCGCCCCCGGCGTCACGGTGTGGGAAGGGTCGAACGGATTCGTGTTGCCGCTCATCGAGTTGAAGATGACCGGCACCGCATTCGCATCCGACAGAGTATCCCAGTAGAAGCGCGCCGGGACCTGGGCCGAAGCCTCCTGCGGGCAGAACGCGCCCATGGCGAGCATCGTTGCGACGACCAACCACATCCAGACAACCGGTTTCATGGGACCTCCGTTTCTTTTCAAGAGATTTCTGTCCTTCCTGATTGGTTCTCCGATTGGCGACGCTCAGGGCTTGGGGTCAGCCATCATGTCCCTGGGCGGCACAAACTGCTTCTTGTAGATGATCGGCGGGAAGCCCGGATAGACCGTAACCCGTTGCGGCATGTCCTTTTCCAGGGTATCGTACGGCCCGCGGCTCGGCAGGATCACGTTGTTGGCCTTGACGTAGCTTTCCCAGGCCGCGAGCATGGCCTTCACCTTGTCGGGATTCTGTGCGGCGAGATCCTTGCGCTCGGCGGGATCCTTGGCGAGGTTGAACAGCTCCCAGTCGCTCTTGCCGTACGGCTTGATCTGCCAGCGCAGCTTCCAATCGCCCTGGCGCACTGCACGGTTGCCAAAGAGTTCCCAAGCGAGATAGTCCTGCTCGGTCCGCACCGAGTCCGCCTTGCCGGCGAGCATCGGGCCCAAGGACTTGCCCATGAGCGGGGGCAGTTCTTGCCCCCTGTAGGTCTTCGGATAGCCGGCGCCGGCGACTTCAAGCAGCGTCGGCATCAGATCGGCCACATGCATCAGCCCGTGGTTGATGCTGCCGGCGGGCCGCTTCACGGCCGGTCCGCTGACGATCAGCGCGTTGCGGATGCCGCCCTCGGCCAGTTGGCCCTTGAACTGGCTGAACGGCGTCATCGACACCTGGGCCCACATCGGGCCGTAGCCGACCCAGGTGCCCGGGTCGCCCCACGCATTGGGATGGGTCTGCGACCAATGGATCGCCGCGAAGAGGTTGTCGCGCGAACCCGGGGAACCCGCGATCATCCCG
>Ga0209450_10001610_pt1 | contig 11291 bp, 11 predicted proteins | sample FrelakmetLWP11LW_FD_187149 | JGI IMG/M metagenome (GOLD analysis project Ga0209450, IMG submission 187149) | Freshwater lake sediment microbial communities from the University of Notre Dame, USA, for methane emissions studies - LWP11 LW (SPAdes)... | ecosystem: Environmental > Aquatic >... | reverse complement strand
CGCACAACCTGGGCCAGAACTTCGCCAAGGCCTTCAACATCCGCTACGAGAGCAAGGAGCAGAAGCTGGAATACGCCTGGCAGACCTCGTGGGGCTCGACCACGCGCCTCGTCGGCGCCCTGGTCATGACCCACGGCGACGACTCGGGGCTGATCCTGCCGCCGCGCGTGGCCCCCATCCAGGCCGTCATCGTCCCCATCTCGGCCGGCAACTGGAAGGAAACGGTGCTGCCGCAGGCGCAGAAGATCTTCAGCGACCTGAAAGCCGCCGGCATCCGGGTCTTTCTCGACGACCGCGACGCCTATACGCCGGGCTGGAAATATGCCGACTGGGAGATGCGCGGCGTGCCGGTGCGCATCGAGATCGGCCCCAAGGACATCGACAAGCAGCAGGTGGTGCTGGTCAGCCGCCTCGACCGCAAGAAGAGCTTTGTCCCTTGGGGGACCCTGCGCGCCGAGCTGCCCCGCCTCCTGGATCAGATCCAGGTGGACTTGTACGACAAGGCCAAGGCCTTCCGGGACGAAAACACCCGCGATGCCGGGTCCTACGCCGAGCTCCAGGAGATCATGGCCGGCCGCCGCGGCTTTGTCCGTTGCGGCTGGTGCGGCGGCGTTGACTGCGAGGCCAGGGTCAAGGCCGACACGGCGGCCACCATCCGCGTCATCCTGGACACGCCCGAGACCGGCTTAGGAAAGTGCTCCGTCTGCGGCAAGGAAGCCCCCCATACGGTCCTGTTCGCCAAGTCCTACTGACATCATGGCCGATCCCTTCGCCGCGAAGCGCCGCTGGATGGTCGAACGGCAATTGCGGCCGCGCGGCATCCGCGACGAGGCCGTGCTGCGCGCCATGGACCGGGTGCCGCGCGAGCTCTTTGTCGAGGAGGGGCTGCGCGACAGCAGCTATGTCGACGGCCCCCTGCCCATCGGCCGCGGCCAGACCATCTCCCAGCCCTTCATCGTAGCCTACATGACCGAAGCGCTCGAGCTCAGCGGCCGCGAGTCGGTGCTGGAGATCGGCACCGGCTCCGGCTACCAGGCCGCTGTCCTGGCCGAGACCGCCGCCCGCGTCTACACCGTCGAGGTGATTCCCGAGCTGGGCGCCGCCGCCCGCGCGCTGCTGGAGGAGCAGCTGGGGTACCGCAATGTGTTCTTCAAGGTCGGCCGCGGCCAGGAGGGGTGGAGCGAGCATGCTCCCTTCGACCGCATCCTGCTCACCGCCGCGCCGGCCGCATTCCCCCCAGGGCTCTTCGGCCAGCTGGCCGAAGGCGGCATCGCCCTGGCACCGGTCGGGCTTGACGGCCAGCGTCTGGTCCGCTATCATAAGCAGGACGGAGTCGTCGCCAGCGACGAGCTGATCGGCGTCATTTTCGTCCCCCTGGTATGAACAGGATCATCGCTGCCCTGTTGGCCATGACCGGCATGCTCGGCGCCACGCCGCGCTTTCTCACGATCTATGTCCAGAACCAGCCCTTTCGGGTCGAGATCGCCGACACGCCGCAGAAACACGCCCGGGGGCTGATGTTCCGCCGCTGCCTCAAGAGCGATTACGGCATGCTGTTCGTCTTCAGCGAAGAGGAGATGCGCAGCTTCTGGATGAAGAACACCCTGGTCGCCCTGGACATGATCTTCCTCAACAGCGAGAAGCAGGTCGTTGGCCTGCAGGAGTCGGTCCCGCCGTGCACCGCCGACCCCTGCCCGGGCTACGGGTCGGGGCGTCCGGCGCGCTATGTCCTGGAGGTCGCCGGCGGCACGGTGAAAAAACTGAAATTGCAGATCGGCGACAAAATATTCATCCCGATTGACTAAATTTTTTTAATGGTGCTATAATCTGGCCATGATTATCGAATGCCCGCAGTGCAAGGCCAAGTACGAGATCCCCGAGGACAAGGTCAAGGGCAAGAGCAAGTTGAAGTGCTCGCGCTGCCAGACGATCTTCGAGGTCATGGAGTCCAAGGCGGACTCCTCGAGCAAGAAGGACACGGCCAAGATCATCCAGCAGAAGGTCGAGGACTCGCTGTGGATCAACGAGAACCTGAAGCTGCCCGACGACCGCAAGATCTCGGTCGCCGTCATCAAGGGCGCCCGCGCCGGCTTCATCTACCACCTGAACAAGCCCTACGTCCTGATCGGCCGCGGCAAGGTCGACCTGATCATCCCCGACAAGGAAGTCTCCCGCAAGCACCTGGCCATCGAAGTGCGCAACGAGAAGATATTCCTGCGCGACCTGGGCAGCACCAACGGCACCTTCATCAACGACGACAAGGTTTCCATCACCGAAATCACCGACCAGACCGAGTTCAAGATCGGCCAGACCACGCTGATGCTCATCACCACCTCCCAGGCCTTCGAAAAGTAACTTGCTGCGCTCCGCCAAGCTGATCATCCTCTTCGCCCTCTCGGCCTGCCTCTTCACCTACTTCATCCTGTGCCTCATCGGGCTGCTGAACCCCGGGACGACGCTCGCCGCCGCGGACCTGCCGGCCCCCTACCTCAACCTGCTGGCCTACTACGGGCCGCTGGGTTTCATCCTCATCGCCCTGGCCTTTTTCATCGTGCAGTTTTTCGCCGAGCGCCGCTATCCCATCGGCTTCTTCTCGCCGCCCACGCCGGTTTTTTTCTTCTCCTTCACCATGCTGGCCGTTTCCATCGTCTTCTACGCCAACTATGACTACTACTATGAGTTTTTCAGCGCCGCCGCCCGCGGCCGCCTGATCAAGATCCTGCTCCTGCACCTGCTGCTGCTCATCCTGGGCATGGTTTTCATCTTCGTGCGCTCGCAACGCAAGAAATGGGTCCAGGGCCTTTTCCTGCTTTTGCTGCTGAGCGACTGCCTGGCCGGCTACGTCCTGCTCACCCGCTGGCAGCCGCCGCCGCCCGCGAAGATGAAGCACACGGCGCCGACGATCGCTCCGCCGCGCCAGCTCAACATCGTGGTCATGGAGGGACTGTCGCTGAACCAGCTGCTCGGTGGCTCGCAGGAGCAGAAGCTGCTGAACCTGAACTGGATCCGCGAGAACGGCGTCGTCGGGCGCCTGAAGACGCACAAGCCCAACATGGACCTCTCGCTGCTCCACACCCTCCTGAGCGGCGAGCTTCCCGCCAGCGCCGCGCTGCGCTCGGCCACCAAGTTCCAGTTCGCTGAACTGCCGCGGGAGTTCGACATCTCCCCGAAGTACGTTTTTTTTCGCAACGCGGCCAGGCTGGGCGTCATCCGTTTTTACAAGAAAGCCGGCGCCGTGCCCGTTGACCGCATCCGCGAGTCCTATGAGTCCAGCGGTTCCAGGACGTTCACCATGCTGGCCCCGCCGGCCTGGCCGCCCTATGCCCCAAAGAACCTGAAGAAGAACAACACCTTCGTCCAGTTCTTCTCCGCCATCCTGGACGACGACGACCCCAAGCTGGAGGTGTTGAAGAAGGCCTTTTTTATCGACGATTTCGTCCGCAAGCAGATCCCGGCGCTGAAAACCAGGGATTTCCGCTATTCGCTGGTGCGCCTCAGCGGGCTGGCCGCGGTCAACAGCCACTATTACCATTATGCCCGCCCCGAAAATTTCGGCACCTTGATCGCTGCGGAAAAAAGCCAGAAATACGGCTGGATCCTCAGCAAATACTACGAGTATTACGACTCGGTCATCGGCAAGATCATCGGCTCCATGGGCGACAACGAACTGCTGCTGGTGCTGAATTTCCATGAGAGCATCCCCATGCCCGTGTGGCGGCGAATTCTGGTCAATTACCTCGGCCGCCGCGACGTCTACGTCTATAAGCCGCTGGATGCTCCGGGTTCCTTCCTGCTGTATGAGAAAGCGGCGCTGAACAAGGGGCTTTTCCTGGAAAACGCCCGCCTGGCCGATCTCTTCCCGACCCTGCTCTATTATGCCGGCTTTCCGCTCTCCCGGGGGCTGGTCGGCGAGGTGCTGCGCGAGGTCTTCAACGACGCCTTCCTGGCCGCCAATCCCGTCTACTTCGCCACCGAGTGACCCCGGCGGCCCTTGTGCAATGCCGCGTTTTTATCTATAATTCCCCCACAGGCAAGGAGACAAGATGAAAATACTGATCATCGGTTCCGGCGGCCGCGAGCATGCCCTGGTGTGGAAAATCTCGCAGTCGAAGCGGGTCACCCGCATATTCGCCGCCCCGGGAAACCCGGGGATGATGCCGCTGGCCGAGCGGATCGACATCAAGCCCACCAGCATCATCGAGTTGGCCGACTTCGCCCAGGCGGAGAAGATCGACCTGACCGTGGTCGGACCCGAGCAGCCGCTGGCGCTGGGCATCGTCGATGAGTTCAACAGCCGCAACCTGAAGATCTTCGGCCCCACCCAGAAAGCGGCCATGATCGAGACCTCCAAATCGTTCGCCAAGGAGTTCATGCGCAAGAACAACATCCCCACCTCCGAGTTCAAGGTGTTCGTCTCCGCCGCCGAGGCGCTGGACCATTTCTCCCGGGCGCAGTTCCCCCTGGTGGTCAAGGCCGACGGGCTGGCCGCCGGCAAGGGGGTCTACATCTGCCGCAAGAAGGAGGAGGCCGTCGCTGCGATCCATGAGATCATGCTCGAGGGCAAGTTCGGCAAGTCGGGCGAGCGGGTCGTGGTCGAAGACTTCCTCAGCGGCCAGGAGATGTCGTTCATGTGCGTGTGCGACGGCCGGCGCATCTTTCCTCTGGCCACCTCCATGGATTACAAGAAGGCCCTCGAGGGCGACAAGGGGCCGAACACCGGGGGCATGGGCGCCATTTCCCCGGCGCCGCAGCTCTCCCGGGAGCTGTTCAACCAGATCATGAAGTCCATTATCCAGCCGACGGTCGCCGGGCTCAAGTTCGAGAACAAGGAATTCAAGGGGCTGCTCTACGCCGGACTGATGATCACCCGCGACGGACCGCAGGTCCTGGAGTTCAACGCCCGCTTCGGCGACCCGGAATCCCAGGTCGTGCTGATGCGGTTGAAGAGCGACCTGGTCGATATCCTGGAGGGTGCGGCCGACGAGAACCTCTTTGAGGTCGCCGCCGACTGGGACGAGGGCGTCGCCGGCTGCGTGGTCCTGGCCGCCAAGGGCTACCCGCAGAGGTACTCCAGCGGGCACAGCATCCGGGGGCTGGAGCGCGCCAAGTCGCTGGGAGTGGAGGTGTTCCACGCCGGCACGGAGCTGGCCGCGGATGGCCTGGTCACTGCCGGCGGCCGGGTGCTGAACGTCTGCGCCACCGGCCCGAGCCTGAAGGAGGCCATGGCCAAGGTCTACGACGGCATCTCCTTCATCACCTTCGATGAAATGATCTTCCGCCGCGACATCGGCTGGAGCCGCAAGTGAACGCCGCCGTTGCCTTCCTGCTGGGGTCCGACTCCGACTTCCCGGCCGTGGAGAAGGGAATCGCCCTGCTGCGCTCGCTGGGGCTGGGCGTAGTGGTCGAGGTCAGCTCGGCCCACCGCACTCCCGAGCGTACCCTGGAGCTGGTGCGCGGCTTCGAGAGCCGCGGCGTGGCGGTGATCATCGCCGCCGCCGGCGGCGCCGCCCACCTGCCGGGCGTCGTGGCCGGTCATACCCTGCTGCCGGTCCTGGGCGTACCCATGGCCTCGCCGCTCTCCGGCCTCGACTCGCTGCTGGCCATGGTGCAGATGCCCGCCGGCGTGCCGGTAGCCGTTTTCGGCATCGGCGAATCCGGCGCCGTCAACGCGGCGCTGTTCGCCGCCGAGCTGCTGGCCGTTGCCGACCCCGATCTGAAGGAAAAGCTGCTGGCCTACCGCGCCGAGCAGCGCCAGAACGTCCTGGCCAAGAGCCGCAAGCTGAAGGAGAAGCTGGAACAGGGATGAAATTCGTCGTCGAATGCTTCGGCTGCCGCAGCAACCAGGCCGAGGTCCAGGAGTGGATCGTCGAACTGGAAGGGCGCGGCTACGAACTGACCACCCGGGCCGCCGAGGCGACCTTCGGCATACTCAACACCTGCAGCGTCACCGAGAAGGCCGAGAAGGACGTGCTGCGCTTCATCGGCCGCACCTACCGTCATACCGGCGTCCCGTGGCTCGTCGCCGGCTGCACCGTCAGCCGCGAGCGGGCGGAACTGGACCAGAAGTACCGCAGCTATTTTTTTTTTGACAACCGCGAAAAACAGCGCCTGGTGGAGACGGCCTGCGAGCTGTTCCCCGTCGACAGCCGCCTGATCTACCACTCGGCCTTCCGTTCGCGGGTCTTCCTCAAGGTGCAGGACGGCTGCAATTTCCGCTGCTCCTTCTGCATCGTCCCCGCGCTGCGCGGCAAGGCGCGGAGCCTGGAGCCGAAGGAGGTGCTGGCCAAGGCCCGCCGCTACGCCGGCCTGGGCTACCGCGAGGTGGTGCTCACCGGCATCAACCTCTCCTCCTACGGCTACGACCTGTTCCCGCGCCAGACCCTGCTCGACCTGGTCGCGGCGCTGCAGCATGTCCGCGGCGTGGAGATCATCCGCCTGAGCTCGCTGGACCCGCGCTTCATCCGCTACCATTTCATCAAGGAGCTGGCCGCCATGCCCAAGGTCGCCGACAGCTTCCACTTCTCCCTGCAGAGCGGCAGCGACGCCGTCATCCGCCGCATGAATCGCGGCAGCCGGGGCGCCGAATACCTGCGGATCCTCTCCCATTTCCGCGACTATTTCCCTGAGGCCAACCTGGGGGCCGACTTCATCGCCGGCTTTCCCGGCGAGAGCGAGCGCCAGTTCCAGGAGACCGTCGCCTTCATCCAGGCGGCACCTCTGAACTACCTGCACGTGTTCCCCTTCTCGCCGCGGCCCGGGACCAAGGCCGCCACGCTCGAGCCGCTGCCGCCACCGGTGCTGCGCGCCCGCGCCGCCGAGCTGAAGGATCTGGGCAGCCAGATGAAGCTGGCCTACCGCGACCGCTGCCGCGGCAAGATTTTTTCCGGAATCCTCATCGAGGAGAACCCCCATTATGCCCTGGTGGTGACGCGCAATTTCCTCTCGGTGCGCGTGCCGCCCCTGCGCGGCTTCAAGAAGCGCAAGCTGCACGTGCGCGTCGAGCGCGTGGTCAACGAGAACCTCTGCGAGGGCAAGATTGCGTAGGTCCGCGGCGCTCCTCCTTCTGCTGGCGCTGTTTCTGGGGCGGTCCCTGCGCGGCGAGGGCAGCGGCGACAAGCCGCCCGAGGACCCGCGGCTGCGCCGGGCGCTGGAGAGGTCGCTGCTGTTTCCCGGCCTGGGGCAGCTGGCCGAGAAGCAGTACCTGAAAGCGGCGCTCTTTGCCGCGGCCGAGGTGGCCTGCCTGGCGCTCGTCGCCGTCAACATCGGCAAGGGCGGCGACGCCTACTGGAACTACCGCGGCGCGGCCACCCCCGCTGACGCCGTCCACTGGCGAAGTGAAACCGAGCGCTACGACCGGCGGCGCAATGCCGCCATCCTGGCCGCCGCCGGCGTCTGGGTGCTGAACCTGATCGATATCTTCGTGCATGCCAAGAAAAAGTACGGCCGCGCCAAGTCGCTGGCCCTGCATCCCTTCTGCCACCGTGAAAGCCATGCGTTCGGCGCCGGCGTTACTTGCCGTTTTTAGCCTGGTCGGCCTGGCCGCCTGCAGCGACCGGCTCTTCGACAATCCCTACGACCCAGCGGCCGAGACGCGGGCGTACGAGATCCTCTCCACCCTGCAGACCGGGATCGCGCCGGTCGACCTCACCTTCAGCGGCGACGCCCTCTGGGCCGTCGATTCCCTGTCGCGGGTTCTGGCCCTGAACCAGAATACCGGGGCGCTGATCCGCGAGCTCGTGGCTCCGCTGCCGGCCGCCGGGATCGCCTATGACGGGAAAGACCTCTGGCTGAGCGTCCAGGGTACGCCGCAGCTGGTGCTGATCAACATCATCAACGGCGCCCAAATCCGCCTGCTCCGCCTGCTGCGCGGCAGCTTCGGCCCCCTAGACCACCACGCGGGGCGCCTGTATGTCCAGGACCGCCTGTCGAACTCCATCCTGGTCGTGGACCCGGAGACCGGGGCCGTCGAGCGCACGCTCCCGCAGCCCGGCTTCGGCGGCGACGGCATCTGCCATGACGGCACGAGCCTGTGGATCATCGATGCCACGCAGACAAAGATCTTCCGCTTGAGCGAGAGCGGCGCCGTGGAGGGCACCTATCCGGCGCCGACGCGAACGGCAGCGGGCCTGGCCTTCGCCGCCGGGATATTCTGGTGCGGCGACCGGACCGGCAAGATCTTCCGCTTGCGCTTTCCATGAAACGGCCGCTGCTGGCCCTGTTGGCCGCTGCCTGGACCCTGGGCCTGCCGGCCAAGGAGCTGCTGGAGATCCGGGGCGACTACCTGCTCTACAGCTATGACCACAACCATATTTTCGGCCAGGGCGGCATCCAGCTCAAGAGCCGGGAATGGACCATCCGCGCCGGCCGGGTGGAAGTCGACATGGCCGGCCGCAGGGCCCTGGTCAGCGGGGACTGCCGGGTCGAAGCGGGCCAGCGGGCGGTCGGCGCCGACACGCTAACCATCGACCTGGAGACCCTGGACCTGAGGCTCATGACGTTCGCGGAGAACATCGGCGCCTGGACACTGCCGGGAAAACGGCCCGGCGCTCCCGCTGCCGGCGACGCCTCCGCCCCATCCGCTTCGCCGGTCGCGGGCAAGCGCTTCGCGGCGTGGGATCTTGAGACGCTGAAAAAATCCCTCGTCTATTTCCTCAGCCAGCGCATCGTCATCTCCACGCGCTACGGGGTCTATGGCTACCAGACCACCGCGTTCATCGAGGGCGTCCAGTCGCTCTCCTTCAAGAAGCTGAACCTGGACCGCGGGATGGACACCTCCCGCCTGCAGGGAGCCTGGCTTGACCGGCTTTGGTTCTATGCCTCGCAGGGGTTGGTGCTCAACAGCCATTTTTTGCTGGAGAAGCCGCTGGCAAACGGAACGGCCAGGTCGGCCAACGTGCTGGACGTCAAGTACGACCTCTTCCAGCAGATCGAGTCCGGCTCGGCCCTGCGCGTGGACTTCAGTTCGCTCAATTCGCTCAGCCTGACCCGCAACCACGAGGCGAACCTGGGCTTCAGCTTCCTGACCGACAACCTGTTTCAGGCCCGTTTGGCCCTCAAGTCCCAGTGGACGCCCGGCTGGAGCAGCGAGGTGGCTGCCGAGTTCAGGCGCACCGCTGCCAGGCGCGAGGAGCTGTGGCTGCACCTGGGTTCGCAGCTGCAGCAAAAAACCTTGGGCGCCGTCTCTCTGGACCTGGGCTACGAGAAGGAGAAGCAGTACCGCGGCACCCTCTCCCTGCGCAACCAGGCGCTGAAGAATGTCACCTTCTCCCTGCAGCATTCTTTTTCGCGCCTGCTCTTTGGCGAGGGGGCTTACGCCAGGCAAAGCCAGTCGAACGTATCGCTGGCCTACACCCACCGCCTGTTCCAGCTGGCCGCCGATTACTCGTTCCACCGCGACCTGCTCCAGAACCAGAGCCAGGGCACGCCGCGCTTTACCCTGAACGCGACGCCGTTCCGCCTTTACCACGGGCTGCTGAAGGTGAACTTCGCCTCGAGCTTTTCGCTCAACCAGCTGACCCTGGCCGGCAAGCGCGACGACCAGAGCCAGGCGAACATCGCCCTCAGCCTGCAGGGCGAGACGGTCCGTCTCGGGCGCGGGCCGGCGCTCACCTTCTCCATGGCCGCCGAACAGTTCCTGGAGCCGGAGCGCTCCAACCAGTACACGTCCCTGGGCTGCGTGCTGCGCTGCACCCAGAGCCTCTCCACCTTCGCCGATCTCGATTTTCTGTACAATTACAATACCCGGCGCCGGACCGAGGCCTGGCTGATCCAGGGCACGACCTCCCAGGACTGGTCAACGGTGCTGCGGCTGAAGGATCGCGGCCAGCGCGTCCAGGGCTGGGCCTCCGTCTCCTTTGACAGCAAAATGGGCCGCTTCACCAGCAGCTACCTGGATTGCGCCGTATCCCTGGGCAAGAACTGGCAGTTCCAGACCCAAATGAACTACGACTTCCCGTTCCGCAATTTTCACTACGATGTCTGCCTGGTCCGCCATGCCGGGCGCATCATGCTGCGGGCTTCGTACCGCTCACTCTCCAGGCAGGTCCTCGTCGAGGTCCTCCCCCGCTGATCCCGCTCGGGAATCATGATTCACCTGATTGAGATTCTCTCGGGGACGGCGCCCTACGGGTCGCCGGCCGCCGATTGACAACGGGGGGGGGCTCTGCTACTGTGTGCCCTCCCATGTGCTCACTGCTTGCGATCGACCCGACGCTGCCGAAATGGACCTAGCGACCCTGCTGCTCGTCGCCCTGGGCCTCGCCATGGACGCGGTGGCCGTCTCTCTGGCCAGCAGCTGCGCCGCCCCCACGGTCGACCGGCGCCAGGCCCTGGTCCTAGCCCTTCTCTTCGGCGTCTTCCAGGCGCTGATGCCGCTGGCCGGCTGGCTGGCCGGCCTGGGCTTCAAGACCCTCATTTCCCGCTTCGACCACTGGCTCGCCTTCGTTCTTCTGGTCTTCATCGGCGGCAGGATGGTCCTTGAGTCGCGGCGGGGACCGGAGTGCCGCCTGGGCGGCCAGCGCCTGCGCCCGGCGACAATGCTGGCCCTGGCCGTGGCTACCAGCATCGACGCCCTGGCCGTGGGCCTGAGCTTCTCGGCGCTTGCCGTCGACATCATCCTGCCCGTGCTGCTCATCGGCGCGGTGACCTTCGTCCTCTCGCTGCTCGCCGCCTTTGCCGGCCGCCGATTCGGCGAGCGGCTGGCAGGGAAGGCCGTGGCCCTGGGCGGACTGATCCTGGTGGCCATCGGCCTGAAGATCCTGGTCGAGCACCTGCGGGGAGGGTGAACCGTGGAGGGCGGAGCCCGACCCGAACCGCGTTTCGCCGGGCTGAAAACGGCCCTGCGCGCCTTCCGCTACCGCAATTACCGCCTGTATTTCGGCGGCCAGGGCGTCTCGCTGACCGGTTCCTGGATGCAGCAGATGGCCATGGGCTGGCTGGTCTTCCGCCTGACCGGTTCGTCTTTCTACCTCGGCGTGGTCGCTTTTTTCGCCCAGGTTCCGGTGATCTTCATGTCGCCCCTGGCGGGTGTGCTGGCCGACCGCTGGGACCGCATGCGCATCATGCTGGTGGCCCAGGTCCTGGCCATGGTCCAGGCCTTCGTCCTGGCCCTGCTGATGTTCAGCAAGGCCATCGCCCCCTGGCAGCTGCTGCCGCTGGCCTTTTTTCTGGGCATGGCCAACGCCCTGGACGCCCCGGCCCGCCATTCCATGATCGTGCAGGTGGTGGAGAAGAAGGAGGACTTGGGCAACGCCATCGCCCTGAACTCCGCCATGTTCAATGGCGCCCGCTTG
>Ga0209450_10001609_pt1 | contig 11291 bp, 13 predicted proteins | sample FrelakmetLWP11LW_FD_187149 | JGI IMG/M metagenome (GOLD analysis project Ga0209450, IMG submission 187149) | Freshwater lake sediment microbial communities from the University of Notre Dame, USA, for methane emissions studies - LWP11 LW (SPAdes)... | ecosystem: Environmental > Aquatic >... | reverse complement strand
CCCGCCACCATGGACATTCACCAGAACGTCGAAGCTCCTGTTGACGGAGACGACCGAGAGCGGCTCCAGCGCATGATCCACCTGGCAGAGATGGCTGAAGTACTCACCGGGCTCCCGGTTGTTCACTACGACCCTGCCGGTCCCCGGCCTCAGATAGCATCTGGCCGTGGCGGTCTTCCTTCTCCCGACTCCGTTGTACTGTTCCATGTAGTCCGTCCCCCGGTCGCTACAGGTCCAGAACCGAGGGGTTCTGGGCCTCATGCGGGTGTTCGCTCCCGGCGTATATCTTCAACTTCGTCAACTGGACCCTGGCTAGTCTGTTCCTGGGCAGCATGCCCCTCACCGCGTGCTGGAGTATCCGGTCCGGATGCTTGATGAGCATCTCCTTCATGGTGGTGCTCCTCAGACCGCCCGGGTATCCCGTGTGCCTGCGGTACTCCTTCTGCTCGAGCTTCCTGCCCGTAAACAGCATCTTCTCGACGTTGGTGACGATGACAAAGTCACCGGTGTCGATATGCCGGGTATAAACAGGCTTGTTCTTGCCCTGGAGGATCATGGCTATCTGCGCCGCAAGCCTTCCGGGGGCGTGACCGGTGGCGTCAACGACCCACCAGTTTCTCTCGATCTCGCCGGACTTCGCCGAAAATGTCCTCACTTCAAGGAACCTCCATGATCAGAGACGAATCAAACCACGGCGCAGGGCGCCGGTCCCCGGCGTACCGTGAGAAGTACTGCGCCGGAGCACACCAATTCTCTTCCAGTGGTCCCCGTGCCTCCGTGGGCCTGGCCCGCTGCCGCGCAACGCATGCGGCCTCGCGGACTTCCGCCGCTCCGGGGGCGCCGCCGACCGGCAAACTGCCGGGCGGGAACTCGAGACGGATGCATCCCTCCGCAGGCTGCGCTGGACTGAGCCAGGTAACCGTGAGCCGGCGAAAGGTGCTGGCTAAACTGTTAGAAACCAGTGCGAAAGTCAAGGTCACTGCCCGGGCGGCGGCGGAGTCTCCTCCAGAACCTCCGTGATCTCCTCCAGCAGTTCGCGCCTCCTGGACGCGTTGTAGCCTCTTGCCGCCCTCGCTCCGCCGTAGATGTTCCCACCGTAGAACGACAGCCCCAGCCACCCCACGAGGACCGATGCGGCAAGGTCATCCCCGCGGATCGATTCGACGAGCAGGAACCCCATCGCGCCGTTGACCCCGAGTGCGATCAGACCGTCCGTGAGATTGCCGCAGAGAGCCTGGCCGCTGCCGGGGAGCACCGCGCTGGCGAGGCCGCACCAGAAAGGGCTCCGGGAGGGGAGGTCCGCCCCTGACGAGACCAGTCCGGCAAGGACCGGCGCGCTGGCAGCCATCGGACCACGCAGGGCCGCGACGCTCTCCAGCTCGATGGCCGACTCCTCCCAGCGGTCCTCCCGCGCGAGCATCAGCGCGGCCAGGACAAGGCTTCTCTCCCGGAGCAGCGGGGCTTCCGCGCGGAGGGCGGCATCGAGGTAGGCGGCCCTGGACCCCTCAGACTCGCCCATCTCCTCCAGGACCGAGCCCATCCCCATGAGAGCCATCGCCCCGTGGTCTCCGTCCAGCCCCGAGGCAATGTGTCCGTACAGGGTGAGGGCATCCAGCGGTCGATCAAGCTCCTGCCAGCAGCGGGCCAGCCTGAGCGACACCTCGGGGAGAGCCAGGGTGTCGCCACCGTTCCCATAGATCACCCTCATGTACTCGGAGGCGGCGGCCGAGAACTCTCCGGCCCCGTACAGGTAATCCGCGAACCCGGTGTCCACCGGAGCAGCGAGCACCGTCAGAAGGGCAGCAGCGATCGTCCCCAGCACGTTGTTTCCTCCTCCGGCGTCAGCGGATCGAGCGCCCTTCCGCCGGGGCCGGCGGCATAGGCCGGCGAGCCCGACGCCCCCCGGTGGCAGCGGGTCCATCTTTCCAGCGCCACCATGGTCCCCAGAGCGGGACCCAGACTGCCCATGGCTTCCTGACCATACATCGAACAGCTCGGCGAGAATGCGCAGGTCCTGCCCAGAAGATCACGGAACAGCAGTCTGTACTGCGCAAACAGCGCATCCGCGACACCGGCCTCAAGGTACTCCGGCTCCGGGGCCGGCGGGCATTCCAGGATGGGGTCGGCAAGGATCAGGAACAGCAGCACGATCATCCGAACACCTCCCCGGCCCTGTCGAGCGTGATCACCCGGAGACCGCAGCGCTCCATTCCATCCCGCAGCGCTTCATCCCACAGGGCGGTCAGCACCCATAGCTCCACACCCATGAGGGAGGCCGCACCGGTCCTCCCGGCCAGCGAAAGGAGCCTTGCTTCCGCTGGAACCCTCTCGGGGAATCCCTGAGGGATGACCGCCACCGCGCCGCGGTGGAACGGCAGGAGGAGCGTGATGCCGGGCCAGGGCTCGAGGCGGAGCGGACGGCTGAAGCCGAGCGCCCTGAGCTCCTTCCAGGCGCTCATGTAGATGTGCCTGGCAGCCCTGCGGGTCAGCGACCCGCCAAGTCTCAGGTCCGGCATCGTCATGATCGGAACTTCGCCTGAGAGAGCATCAGCCATGGGGCCCGGCACATGGGGAGGCAGCTCGGAGGCAGCCCCCGGCCGCGACATCCTGATCCCCATCTCAGTCCAGAACCACCGTGTCCATCGATCCTTCAATCAGGTTCTCCCCCAGACCCGTCCAGCGCCTTCGCGAGAACCCTGAACACAAGCTCCGTGGAGAATCCCCTCCTCGTCAGGTATCCCGCGGCCCTCCTGAAAGCCGCATCCTTCGGCAGGCGGCCGTACTTACGTCGGACAGTCTCGACCAGCGAGTCGAACAGCGAAGCATCGTCCCTTTGCTCCAGAGCCGCGGTGACGGCGGCCTCCGGCACCCCGCGTTTCCGCAGCTCCTGCCGGATCCGCCTGGCGCCGAGGGGGGAGTGCGCGGTATGGCTGTCCAGGAATACGGAGGCGAACCTCCCGTCGTCCACAATGCCCCTCTCCCCCGCCCATCGCACGACTGCCTCGATGACTCCGGCCGAGTACCCCCTCCCGGCCAGATACCGGGAGAGCTGGCCCATCGTGTGCTCCGCGCGGGAAAGGTGGCGCACCGCATCCATTCTGGCTGCCGGGGTCTGGCACTCCAGCTCCAGGGCACTGAGCTCCGCGGGGTCGGCATCGTCCCCGACGACAGGACCGAGACCGGAGACAGCTCCCTCCGAGAGCATCCAGGAGCCCTGCCCGCTCTCCACCCTTACCCAGCCCTTGCGGACCGGGACGATCCCCGTCACTCTGACGGCTTCGATTCCTTCTCCTCCGCAGGCGCTTTGGCGGTGATGGAACCAACGGTCGGGATGCCCATGATCTCCCGGATCCGGGCCTCCAGCTTGGCCGCCTTGTCGGGGTTCTCCTGCAGGAAGACCCTCGAGTTGTCCCTTCCCTGCCCTATCTGCAGATCATCAAGGGAGTACCAGGTTCCCCGCCGCTGGACGACCCCGGTCTCGAGACCCAGATCGATCAGCTCCCCCTCGCGCGAGATCCCGAATCCGTGAAGAATGTCGAACTCGGTGTTCCTGAACGGTGGCGCAAGCTTGTTCTTCACTACCTTCACACGGGTCCTGCTGCCGACGACCTCCTCGCCCTGCTTCAGCGAGGCCACCCTCCTGACGTCGAGCCTGATGCTGCTGTAGAACTTGAGCGCATTGCCTCCCGTGGTCGTCTCCGGATTGCCGAACATCACGCCGATCTTCATCCGCACCTGGTTGATGAAGATGACCGAGCACTTCGACTGCGAGACGGCGCCGGTCAGCTTCCTGAGCGCCTGGGACATCAGGCGCGCCTGGAGCCCGACATGGCTGTCGCCCATCTCCCCCTCGATCTCGGCCTTCGGCACCAGCGCTGCCACGGAATCAATCACGATGGCGTCCACTGCGTTGCTGCGTACGAGCATCTCCGTGATCTCCAGCGCCTGCTCTCCGTTGGACGGCTGGGAGACCAGCAGCTTGTCGATATCCACCCCGAGCCGCTCCGCGTAGATGGGGTCGAGCGCATGCTCGGCGTCGATGAAGGCGACCTCTCCACCGAGCTTCTGTGCGCTGGCGATGATGTGGAGGGCCAGCGTGGTCTTTCCGGATGCCTCGGCACCGTAGATCTCGGTAACCCTGCCCCTCGGGATTCCGCCGATGCCGAGAATGGCGTCGAGCGCGATCGACCCGGTCGGTATGAAATCCACCTTCATCTGCGGGCTGTCTCCCAGCCGCATGACGGCGCCCTGGCCGAACTGCTTCTGGATCTGGAGGAATGCGGCCTTCAGTGCCTTTTCCTTGTCAGACGACGGGCTTTCCTTGTCCTTTGCCATCACATCACCTTCCATCGCTCTGGCCGTCATCGGCCACCCGGTGCGTCCGGGAGATGTCGAACCTCTGAATCGTCCTGTATTCGGGCCCACCAGGGGTGAGAATGCTGTCATAAATGGCTGCGGTTCTGAAGAAGCCCTTCACCTGCGGGGGATCGGGGAACTCGAGCCGCCCTTCCGTCGACGGGTTCGCGGACCCCGGATCCGGCCGCGAAGGTGGCCCGGCGGGTGGCTTCGCCGTTGTCCGCCCTACGGTAATATGGGGGACGAAGGTCCCTCCATGAATCCTTCCCCGGTCGTCCGGCACCATCCCGAGAGACCGGGCAAGAAGCCTGACCGGCTCAGGGACGGCACAGCCGAGCCAGTAGACCGCGGGTCTTCCGCCGCCGCCGAAGGAGCCGATGGATTCGAGCGAGAAGGGAAGAGGTCCGGGCGTCCAGGAGTCCAGTATCGCGGACATGGCGTCCACCGATTCCGGCCCCACGTTGCCGAGGAATCTGAGAGTCAGGTGGCTCTGACCGGACTCGACCCATCTGATGCCGCTGTGCAGGCGCTTCGCAATCTCCTGCCAGGCACGTATCTCCGTCCTGACCTCGGCGGGAAAGTCCATGGCGGCGAATATCCTCAAGAGACGTCCTCCCCGCTGAGGGTTCCGTAAATCATCCCGAGGAGCCAGGCCGCGGCGGCCGACCTGACCACGCCTCTTGCGCCTCGGAACCTTCTATCCTTCGAGACGAGGCGATCTCCCGGTCCGGACACCGCAAGACTGACCGTTCCGACCGGCTTTCCCGGAACCGCGCCGCCGGGTCCGGCGATCCCGGTCACGGCTCCGGCAACGCCCGATCCGGTCAGCCGTCTGACCCCCAGAGCCATGGCGGCCGCGCATTCCGCGCTGACTGCCCCGTGCTCCTCCAGGAGTTCCACGGGAACGCCGAGCAGCGCGGTCTTTACGGCGTTCGAGTATGCGGTGACGCCGCCGAGAAACCAGGCTGAAGCTCCCGGGACATCCGTGAGGAGCTTGGCCACCAGACCCCCGGTGCATGACTCAGCGAGCGAAAGAGTCAGACCGCGGTCCGTCAGGAGGCCGCCCAATGTCTCCTCCAGTGAGAAGTTCAGTGACGCAGCGTAGATCCGGGACCCGTAAAGTTCTTTTATCTCTGATTCCAGCCTGTCAGCACCTGCGCCCTTCAGCACGATGTCCAGCCTGCCGTACGAAGGCAGGATCGAAACCTCGGTCCCACCGGGCTCCTGAAGGCCGGGAACGCCCTCTATGAGGGTGCTTTCGGGGATACCCCACAATCGCAGGACCCTTCTTCCGGGGGGTTGGGCGGAACCCTTCAGCCCCAGAGCATCGAGGCAGAGGGGCAGCAGCGGCTCAGCCTCGGAGGGGAACCCAGGCAGAAGGATGATGTGCCCGCGGCCTGTTTCGCCGGGGATCACCACTCCCGGCGCAGTTCCCGCCGGATTGGAAACCGGCAAGGCTCCGAGCGGAATGAACGCCTGTCGCAGAACGGTCGCCGGTACTTCAGCCTCCCATGATGCATACTTTTCCCTCAGCATGCGCTCCGCCTCCGGACTTCTCTCGAGCGGCCTGTGAAGAGCAGCAGCCACGGCCGTGACCGTCACATCATCACAGGTGGGTCCGAGGCCGCCTGTCGCCACCACCATGCCGTACCGTGAAGCCAGCTCTGCGATCGCCCCGGCCACCCGGTTCGTCGAGTCGGGCACGGCTCTGCTCTCGAGGACCTCGATCCCCACATCCAACAGGATACGTGCGACAAGCTTCAGATTCAAGTCCCCCACCCTGCCGTCGAGGAGCTCCGAGCCGACCAGCAGAACGGCGCAGGGAAGCGATGCCCGTGGAGAGCTAACCATGACGGAGGAGATGGAATGCCAGGAGGGGGATGCCGGCCATCACCCCGGCGGCAAGGTCGTCCAGCAGGATCCCGGCAGCCCCTTCCATCCTGTCGAATCTGCAGACCGGCCACGGCTTCAGGATGTCGAACAGACGGAACAGCGCGAACGCGGCCGCGAGTCCAGCCAGACCCCATTCAGGAGGGCTTGCCATGCATGCGAGCCAGCACCCGGCGAACTCGTCGACATTCACCCTGGAAGGATCGCCGCCCCACATCCTGTGTCCGGCCGCGGAGCCGAGGAACCCGACGGCCATGACCGGCGGGAGAAGGCCGAGAGCGATCATCCGACCGCCCGGGAGGGTGTCGAGGAGGTATACCGAAAGCGCCGAAAGAAGGCTTCCCACGGTCCCGGGCGCGATCGGGAGATAGCCGGTTCCGAGAACCGTGGCGGCTGCCCCCCCGAGGAACCGCTCGATACCGCTCCTCACAGCACCAGCCTGCGGAGAATGGACTTGTTGCGCCAGAGGTAGTCGAGGCCTGATAGCATGGTGAGCACCACCGCCGCGAGCATCATGACGTCGGCAGCCATCAGCAGGACAGCCGCAAAGGAGTGCACCCCGGCCGTCCAGGTCACCAGGAAATCGCCGCGTACGGGCGAGTGCTCGAAGAACAGGGCCGAGTACAGAAGATAGAGGAGGAGGGAGAACATCTGGGTTGCGGTCTTGAGTTTCCCCAGCCTGGATGGGAGGATGAGCACCCCGGCGTAGGCGGCTATCGTCCGGAGACCCGTGACGAGGATCTCCCTGCCGATGATCAGGTACAGCGCCCAGGCCGGGATGAGATCGAGCTGGTTGAGCCCGATCAGGGCAAGCGCGACGAGAAGCTTGTCGGCGAGTGGATCGAGGAACTTCCCGAGGTTCGTGATCCAGCCGTACTTCCTGGCCAGGTATCCGTCATACAGGTCTGTGAATGAAGCGAAGACGAACACCGAAAGGGCGGCCGTCCTGGAGCCCTGCCTGTTGTCGATGAGCAGGAGCATGAAAATGGGACTAAGCAGTATCCTGCTTAACGATAACCTGTTAGGCCAGTTCAGCACGGGCGGTCAGACCCTCTGTCTTCCCTCGAACGCCTGCATGAGCGTGAGGGAATCGGCGAACTCCACGGAGGCGCCCGGCGGCAGGCCGCGGGCCAGCCTGCTGACGCTGACGCCCGCTTTCTCGAGTACCCTCGCCAGATAGGTGCAGGTTGCCTCGCCATCCGCGGTCGAGTCCAGCGCGAGGATGACCTCGGAGATTGTGGATGAGGCCACCATCTTCCTCAGCCTGTCGACCCCGAGCTCATCGGGTCCCACGCCGTCCAGGGGCGCCAGGAATCCGTGGAGCACGAAGTATCTGCCACGGTAGAGACCGGCATCCTCGATGGCCCTCATGTCGGCGGGTGTATGCACGACGCAGATCGTTCCGCTGTCTGCCCTCGTGGTGCACACATCGCAAAGCTCGTGCTCCGTCAGGTTTCTGCAGACGGTGCACTCCCCGACATGCGCCCAGGTCTCGTTGAGCGCTTCGGCAAGATCCCGCGCCAGCTCGGGGTGATCCACCAGGCTGAAGGCCAGCCTGAGGGCGGTCTTCCTGCCTATCCCCGGCAGCCTGTTCAACTGCTCGGCCAACCTGTCGAAGAGCATCGAGCTCACATCAGCCCGCCGATCCCGGGAAGCCCGAGGGCCTCCATCCTCGTCCGGGACAGCTCCTGGCTCTTCGCAACCGCGTTCCTTACGGCGACGAGGATCAGGTCCTCCAGCATCTCGACGTCAGAGCCGTCGACTGCCTTGGGGGAGATGCTGATCTCGACCAGCTCGCCCTGGCCGGTCACGACGGCCTTGACGAGGCCATCCCCGGCGATGCCTTCCACACGGGCATCGGCAAGCTCCTCCTGGACGCGCATGACCCCGGACTGCATATGCTGGGCCTGATCCATCATCTTCCTGAGCTGCTTCTGATTCATGTTCTTCCTCCGGTGGTCAGATGGCGTCGAAGAGCCCCAGTATCTCCCTGGTGACTTCTTTTTCCCGCTCCCGGTCGGCTGCGTCGCCCGACTCCTGCCGGGCGGAGCCTGCCGGAGCCTCGACGGGCACCGGCGCGTCTGTCTCTTCCACTTCATCCACGTTCAGGCCAGGGATTCCCTCCTTGACGGTGGAAGCAGCGGGGACTTCCGGTATTGGTTCTTCCCGCAAGGGGGGCGAGGGCCTCCTGACTGCGGCGGAGGTCGCGGCCACCCTCTGCGCGACTGGAGGAAGGTCCCTGATGCCGAACGCACTGGACATCTTGGAGGCCGTCATCACGGCTGTCTCCAGAACGACCCTGGGCAGTTCGCTTCTCCTGGCCTCGGAGGATGCCGCGCTGATGATCCGCAGGAGGTTCAGCACTGCGACATCCGGGACCCCGGCGGACAGACCCCTGATGGTCTCCATCTCGGAGTCGGGCACATCGTCCAGCCCGCCGGACGCGCCGGAAGCCGCCAGGAGAACGTTCCTGGAGAACACGGTCAGGGCATCGAGCAGCTCCTCGACGCTGTATCCCTCCGAGAGCGCGGAGGACACCTCGTCAAGAACGTCCGCTGTCCTCCCCTCCAGCATCGCGGCGGTCATCCTGCCGAGGAGCTCGGTCTCGACCATGCCGAGGAGCTTCACCACTTCCTCGCCGCGGACGGTGTTGCCGCAGAAGCTGACCATCTGGTCCATCAGGGAAAGGGCGTCCCTCATGCTGCCCCCGCTGGCCCTGCAGATGAGAGCCATTGCGCTGGCGTCGATGGTTATCCCCTCTCCGGATGCTTCCTTGTGCAGGTACCCGGCCATCACCGACGCGGGTATCCTCCGGAGGTCGAACCGCTGGCACCGGCTGAGTATCGTGTCGGGGACTTTCCGCGGCTGCGTAGTGGCAAAGATGAAGATCACCGAGTCGGGCGGTTCCTCGAGTATCTTGAGAAGGGCGTTGAATGCCTCCGCCGTGAGCATGTGGACCTCGTCGATGATGTACACGCGGTATTTGGCGGATGCGGTGGCGTACATGGCTTTTTCGCGGAGGTCCCGGATCTGATCGATCCCCCTGTTGCTGGCGCCGTCGATCTCCAGAACATCCATGTGGTTCCCTGCGGTGATCCTCCTGCAGGAATCGCAGACCTGGCAGGGCTCCGGGGTAGGACCCTTCTCGCAGTTGAGCGACTTCGCCAGAATCCTCGCGATGGTGGTCTTGCCCACTCCGCGCGGCCCCGTCATCAGGTACGAGTGGCCGATCCTCCCGGACGTGATGGCATTCCGCATGGTTATGGTCACATGATCCTGCGCCAGCACCTCGTCGAAGGACTGGGGCCGCCACTTCCGCGCGAAGACAAGGTAGCTCAATGGTCCCCCCGTTCAGGGTGAAGAGGCCGGCCGCGCATCCCTGCTTGTCACGCCTCACGGACTGTCTGGCGCAGCCGGCTCAGAGCAGGTTGGCCCGCATCGCCCGACAGACACCGCTTACCGCTGCTACCTTCCGGTCCTGACGGGGTTCACGGGCTGCCGCCGTACGGGTCCTGATCCTCGACACCACTTACGCCGCGCAGACCCGCTGCGCAATGCCGCACAGGGCGATTCAGCCCCGCTACAGCGGATTGCGGGTTCAGGGCACCGCTAGCTCCCCGCCTAGCACGGCCGGCGAAGGAATATACCTGTGTCAGAGGGGACGGGCTAGACCGATGGAGCGACTCAAAGGGCTAGAGGATTACGATCACCGAGTAGCAGGAGGGGCTCCGCGAGGCGGGCAGGCCCGGCAGCGAGTCACCGGCGAAGCAGCTCGGCAGATTCCTGCTGTCCCTGCTGCCGTTGGCGAAAACCGCGAAGTCGCGGATCCACGCCGCGCCGCCGGCAACGCTCGAACCAGCCTCGACAACGACCGCGGACGAGGATGCTTCAAGCTCTGGCACTGTCCTCAGCCAGTCCGAGAAGGCGGAAGCCCCGTCCTGGCGGACGTTGATGATCGTCCGGACAGGAAAGGCCTGCAGGGAGATCGCTCCGCTCTCGGCCATCCGGAGGGCCAGAGAGGCCGCAGAGCTGTCCGACTCGAGGTAGTACACCCCGCGGGGAGCGTTCTCCCAGCGCTCGTCAGGCACGTTGCCCGAGGAGATGGCCCGCATGTCTCCGATCCCTGCCAGCGAGGACTCGACCGAGGGGATGAAGAGAACCTGGACAGTGTCCCTTGCCGCAGCGACGATGAGACTGTCGGGGGTGGGTAAGGGATCCAGGGGCATGATCATCGGGTTCTGGTCCGGCACGGAGAGGGAATCGGACTGCTCCGGGGTTCCTCCTCCATCGAAAGTACCTGCGAGGAACAGAATCCCGGCGAGAACGGCCAGGCCCGCAGCCACCAGGATGCCGGTTCTTCTCAGCGGACTGGCCGGCTGTTCGAAGCCCAGCCTCACTGCGGCCACCGCGCCGCCCTTCTTCCGGAACTGGATGCGGGTCTCGCGGACCAGGGTCCTTAGGCAGGCGGGCAGGGCCTCCCGGCAACCGGCAGTGTACTTTGCCGCGGCGGAGGATCCCATCAGCTTGCGAAGCCCATGCGTCGCGAGAACGATGGACTGCCCCTCCCTCAGGTTGATCCTCCTCATCCGGAAGACCGACCTCTGCTCCTCCTCGCGGGTGGAGTCGGGATCCTGTGGATGGATGTCGATCGATCCGTCGGAGCCCCTCTCAGCCATGAACGCATGGCAGGAGCCGATGACGGCGACCCAGGCCTCGCTTCCCATGGCGGCCGCGGCGGCGGCCGAGCAGCCGGTGTGACCGGATCGGCGCCAGGCATCGGACACCCTGTCAAAGGCATCTCTCAGGGCTTCGCCAGTACCGTGGGCAACACCCTCGGAGAAGGTGTCCCTGATCGCCGCAACGGTTGAGGCGGCGCAGTCGTGGTCGTCCTCGGCGCACTCGGCGACTGCCGCTACACTTGCGTATGGGAGTCTGGCCCTGAAGCCGTCTGCGACGGTACATGCCTTGGATGCCACGCGGCCGGACTGACTGAGCCAGGCCAGCTCGAGCGTTCCCGACCCTGCACCGTGTCTGCGAAATGCCCC
>Ga0209450_10001608_pt1 | contig 11293 bp, 11 predicted proteins | sample FrelakmetLWP11LW_FD_187149 | JGI IMG/M metagenome (GOLD analysis project Ga0209450, IMG submission 187149) | Freshwater lake sediment microbial communities from the University of Notre Dame, USA, for methane emissions studies - LWP11 LW (SPAdes)... | ecosystem: Environmental > Aquatic >... | reverse complement strand
ATCAAGGAATGGGGCATGGAGCAGTTTGTGCGCGATGCGCGCATCAACATGATCTATGAAGGCACCAACACCATCCAGAGCCTGGACCTGCTGGGCCGCAAGGTGCTGGGCAACAACGGCGCCACGCTGAAGAAGTTCGGCAAACTGGTGGGCGCGCTGGTGGCCGAGGAGGGCGTGAACGAGAAGATGGCCGAGTTCATCACGCCGATCGCCGTGCTGGGCGAGCAGATCACCAAGTTCACCACCGAAATCGGTTTCAAGGGTTTCCAGAACGCCGATGAAGTGGGCGCCGCTGCCGTGGATTACCTGCGCGTGGCCGGGCACCTGGTGTTCGGTTACTTCTTCGCCCGCATGGCGCAGGTGGCGCTGCGCGAGATCGCTGCCGGCAGCACCGACCCGTTCTACCCCGCCAAGCTGCAGACGGCGCGCTTCTACTTCGCCAAGCTGTTCCCCGAGACCGCCACGCTGATGCGCACGGCGCGTGCGGGCTCCAGGGTGTTGATGGACACTGAGCTGGCGCTCGCGTGAGCGCGAAAGCGCCGAAAATTCAACAAAATCGAGGAGAACCCAGCATGAAACGGTCAGTGATAGCTATATTGTTTGTAGCAGCTTCTGCATCCGCCTTCGCCCAGATGTCGCCTGCGGGCTTGTGGAAGACGATCGATGATGAGACCAAAAAGGAGAAGTCCCTGGTCCGCATCAAGGACGTCAATGGTGTTTTCAGCGGCACGGTCGACAAGTTTCTGGACCCGACGACCAAGCTCGACGATGTCTGCGAAAAGTGCACCGACGAGCGCAAGGACAAGCCGGTGCTGGGCATGACCATCATCCGCAACATCAAGGCCAGCGGCGACGACAAGGGCATCTGGGACGGGGGCGACATCCTCGACCCGAACAACGGCAAGGTCTACAAGGCGCGGCTCAAGCCTGTCGATGGCGGCAAGAAACTGGAGATGCGCGGCTACATCGGACCGTTCTACCGCACCCAGGTCTGGTTGCGCGTGGAGTAAGTGTGTAGGGCCCCTTCCCGCCGGGAAGGGGAAACGGAGAAAAGTGAATGTCGAGATTCCAAGTTCGCAAAGTCGCCGTGCTCGGCGCAGGCGTGATGGGTGCGCAGATTGCCGCGCACCTGGCCAACGTCAAGGTGCAGGTGGTCCTGTTCGATCTGCCTGCTAAAGAGGGCCCGAAAAATGGCATCGTCACCCGCGCCATCGAAGGGCTGAAAAAACTCAAGCCCTCGCCGCTGGGCGTCGCCGATGACGCCGTGCTGATCGGCCAGGCCAACTATGAGGAGCACATGGCGCAGTTGCTTGAATGCGACCTCATCATCGAGGCCATCGCCGAGCGAATGGACTGGAAGCGCGACTTGTACCAGAAGATCGCGCCCTTCGTTGCGCCACACGCGATCGTCGCGTCCAACACCTCGGGCCTGTCGATCACGGCGCTCAGCGAGGCGCTGCCCGAGGCACTCAAGCCGCGCTTTTGCGGCATCCACTTCTTCAACCCGCCGCGCTACATGACGCTGGTGGAGCTGATCAACACCCCCACCACCGATCCGCAGATCCTGGACGACCTGGAAACCTTTGTAACCAGCGGCCTGGGCAAGGGCGTGGTGCGCGCGCACGACACGCCGAACTTCGTGGCCAACCGCGTCGGCATCGCCGGCATGCTGGCGACGATGAAGGAGGTCGAGAATTTCGGACTGACCTGGGATGTGGTCGACGACCTGACGGGCAAGAAGCTCGGCCGCGCCAGTTCGGGCACCTTCCGCACCGCCGACGTGGTGGGTCTGGACACGCTGACGCACGTGATCAAGACCTTGCAGGACAACCTGACGTTGGCGACCGATCCTTTCTATGGCAGCTTCGGCACGCCCGCCGTGCTCAAGAAGCTGCTGGAACTCGGCAACCTGGGTCAGAAGACCAAGGCCGGCTTCTACAAGAAGGTCGGGCGCGACGTGCTGCGCTTCGAACTGGACAGCGAGGAATACGTGCCGGGCGGCGCCAAGGCCGATGAGGTGTACGGCCGTATGCTGAAGAAGCCGGCTGGCGAGCGCCTGCGCCTGTTGCGCAACAGCGAAGGCCCGCAGGGCCAGTTCCTCTGGGCCATCCTTCGCAACGGCTTCCACTATGCCGCGGTGCACCTGGGGACGATCGCCGACAATGCGCGCGACGTGGACCAGGCCATGCGTTGGGGCTTCGGCATGCAGCAGGGTCCGTTCGAGCTGTGGCAGGAAGCCGGCTGGCTCGAAGTGGCCAAGATGGTGCAGGAGGACATCGACGCCGGCAAGGCGCTGTGCAACACGCCGCTGCCCGCATGGGTGTTCAAGGGCCCGGTGGCCGAAGCCGGCGGCGTGCACACCGCCAAGGGTTCGTGGAGTGCTTCGAAAGGTGTGTTCGTGGCGCGCCGCGCGCTGCCCGTCTATGCGCGCCAGCATTTCCCCGAGGCGCTGCGCGGCGAGACCCTGCCCGACTTCCGTACGGCCGGCACGACGCTGTTCGAAGACGATGCGATGCGCCTTTGGACGCTGGACGACGCCATCGTCATTGCCAGCATCAAGTCCAAGATGCACGCCATCAGCATGGAAGTGACGGCCGGCCTGGAGAAAGCCGTGGAACTGGCCGAAAAGAGCTACCAGGGCGTGGTGATCTGGTCGGGCGACGAGCCCTTCAGCGCCGGCGCCGATCTGCAGGCCATGCTGCCCGGCTTCATGATGGGCGGGGCCGCCGCGATCGACGAGGCCGTGGCCGAACTGCAGCGCGTCATGCGCCGGCTGCGTTACGCGAACGTGCCGGTGGTATCGGCGGTGCGCGGGCTGGCCCTGGGTGGCGGCTGCGAAATGGCGGTGCACTCGGCCCGCCGCGTGGTGCACATGGAGAGTTACGTCGGTCTGGTGGAAGTGGGTGTGGGCCTGGTGCCCGGCGCCGGCGGCCTGACCTACATTGCCCGGCGCGCCGCCGAGAATGCGGCCAGCAGCACCGGCAAGGACCTGCTGCCCTTCCTGACCGAAGGCTTCACCGCCGCCGCGATGGCAAAGGTGGGCACCAGTGCGCTGGAGTCGCGCAAGCTCGGTTACCTGCTGGACAGCGACGTGATCGTGCCGCACAAGGATGAGTTGCTGTTTGTGGCGCTCAACGAGGCGAAGGCCTTGTACCAGGGCGGCTACCGCGCGCCGCACAAGCGCCAGTTTCCTGTGGCCGGCCGCAGCGGGAAAGCCACCATCCTGGGCTCACTGGTCAACATGCGCGACGGTGGCTTCATCAGCCAGCACGATTTCCACATTGCCAGCCTGATCGCCAACGTGGTGACCGGCGGCGACGTGGAGGCCGGCACGCTGGTGAACGAGGAATATCTGATGACGCTGGAGCGCCGCGCGTTCTGCTCGTTGCTGGAGCATCCCAAGACACAGGAACGCATCATGGGCATGTTGTCCACCGGCAAGCCGGTTCGTAACTGACGACCTTGTGGGCCAGCTCTGTCCCCAACTGATCAAATGGACCATTCTCCCAACCGCATGCAACGTCAGCTCGGCAGGCTGTCCGAGGTGCCGGGTTTTCTGCGGCCCTGGGTGCGCAACCTGGTGCTGCGCCGCGCCGTGCCCTTCACCGGGACAGCCAGGCTGAACTTCGTCGAAATGACACCGCAGCGCGTCGAGGTGGCGATCGCCAACCAGCCGCGCGTGCAGAACCACCTGCAGGGCGTGCACGCCTCGGCCATGAACCTGCTGGCCGAGACGGCGACGGGGATGGTCGTGGGCATGAATGTGCGCGACGACTGCGTGCCCGTTGCGAAGGAACTGAAGATGGCGTTTCGCAAACGCGCCACAGGCTCGCTGCGGGCGGTGGCGGAGTTGACAGCGGACCAGCAGGCGGCGATGCAGGCCAGCGACAAGGGCGAGCTGAATGTGTCGGTGGTCGTGACCGATGAGGCCGGCGTCAACCCGGTCGAGTGTGAATTTATCTGGGCCTGGATTCCTTCCGGCCCGCGCAAGCGCTGAATCCGGCGCAAGAGGAAAAAACCATGAGCAAACAAGTCCAGGAAGCCTATATCGTTGCCGCCACGCGCACGCCGATCGGGCGTTCGCACAAAGGCTACTTTCGCAACACCCGTCCCGACGACCTGCTGGCCTCGGCCTTGCGTGCCGCGCTGGCGCAGGTGCCGGGCCTCGATCCGAAGAGCATCGAGGATGTGATCTGCGGTTGTGCCATTCCCGAGGCGCAGCAAGGCCTGAACGTGGCACGCATCGGCGCCATCCTGGCCGGCCTGCCGAACACGGTAGGCGGCATCACCGTCAACCGTTTCTGCGCCTCCGGCCTGTCAGCGGTGCAGATGGCGGCTGACCGCATCCGCGTGGGCGAGGCCGAGGTCATGATTGCTGCCGGCGTCGAGAGCATGAGCATGGTGCCGATGATGGGCAACTCGCCCAGCCTCTCGCCCGCCATCTTTGCGAACACCGACGACGTGGAGAACTATGGCATTGCGTATGGCATGGGTCTGACGGCCGAAAAGGTCGCGCGGCAATGGAAAGTCTCGCGCGATGCGCAGGACGCCTTTGCCGTGGAATCGCACCGTCGCGCGGTGGCGGCGATGAAGGCAGGCGAATTCACGGCCGAGATCACCCCTGTGGACGTGACAGAGCGAATCGTCAATTTGGAAACGGCGGAAGTCACGGCGACCTCCCGCACCGTGAACCTCGACGAGGGCGCGCGTCCGGACACCACGCTGGAAGGCCTGGCCAAGCTGCGCACCGTGTTCGCCGCCCGCGGATCGGTCACGGCGGGCAACAGCTCGCAGACGTCCGATGGCGCCGGTGCGCTGATCCTGGCCAGCGAGGCGGCCGTCAAGCGCTTCGGCCTCAAGCCGCTGGCGCGTTTCGTCAGCTACGCGTCGCGCGGTGTGCCGCCGCACATCATGGGCATTGGCCCGATCGAGGCGATTCCGGCGGCCTTGCGTTACGCCGGGCTGAAGCAGGATGAGATCGACTGGTTCGAACTGAACGAAGCCTTCGCGGCGCAGTCGCTGGCCGTGATGAACACCCTGGGCCTGGACCCGACAAAGGTCAACCCCATGGGCGGCGCGATTGCACTGGGGCACCCGCTCGGTGCGACCGGCGCTATCCGTTCTGCGACAGTGGTGCATGCCTTGCAGCGGCACAATAAGCGCTACGGCATGGTCACGATGTGCGTGGGCATGGGGCAAGGCGCTGCAGGGATTTTCGAACGCGTCTGACACCGCGGTCAGGCGCGGACCTTGCCTTCAGAAGGAGTCCTTTTTTGAGCAAGATCGCTGTATCCGCCGCGCACGCCTTTGATCAGGCCGTGGCGCTGACGCCTGTCACGGTGACAGTGCATGAGCATGGCCGCGAGTCCACCCGTCACTGGCAGGGACAGACCCATGCGGCCTACGCCAACATGGTCGGCCCGTTTGGTGGCATCACGGCGGCGCAGGGCCTGCAATCCATCCTGTTGCACCCGGAGCGCCTCGGCGAGCCGGTGTCGTTCACGGTCAACTTCGCAGCCGCTCTGGCGGACGGCGCGTTCCGCGTCACGTCGCAGCCGGTGCGCACCAACCGCTCGACCCAACACTGGGTCGTGCGCATTTCGCAGACGGACAGCGCGGGCGTCGAGTCGGTGGTGCTGACCGCCACGGCAGTAACGGCGGTGCGGCGCACGACCTGGAGCGCGGCTGACGCGGTCATGCCCGTCGTGGCCGCGCCTGCCGACATCAAGCGCGTCAGCCGGCCCGCGCGCGTGGCCTGGATGCAGCGCTACGACATGCGGCCGTGTTCCGGGGAAATCCCGGCCGACTGGAACGGCGCGGAGGCCGACAGCGTGAGCCAGCTGTGGATGCGTGACGACCCGCCAAGGCCTCTCGATTTCGCCAGCTTGACCGCGCTGGCCGATGTGTTCTACCCGCGCGTCTGGCGCCGCCGTGCCCTGATGACACCGGTGGGCACGGTGTCCATGACGGTGTATTTCCATGCCGGCATGGCCGAACTCGCTGCCACCGGGGAAGGCTACCTGCTCGGGCAAGCCCGCGCGCAGTCCTTCTTCAACGGTTTCTTCGACCAGAGCGCCGAACTCTGGAACGAGGCCGGCGTGTTGCTGGCGACCACGCACCAGATCGTGTACTTCAAGGAGTGATCTTGGCGCCATGCGCAGACCGTTTGAATCCTCGCCTGCGTCGCAGCGGGGCCCGGCCATGAACCCGGTGGCACTGATCGTCGGCGCCGGAGATGCCACCGGCGGCGCGGTGGCCCGGCGCTTCGCCCACGAGGGCTATACCGCCTGCGTGACGCGGCGCGACGCCGCCCGCCTGGCGCCGCTGGTGGCTCAGATCGAAGCGCAGGGCGGCCGTGCCGTGGCCTTCGGCAGTGATGCGCGCAAGGAAGACGAAGTCATCGCCCTGGTCGAGCAGATCGAATCTTCGATCGGCCCCATCGAGGTCCTGGTGTTCAACATCGGCGCCAACGCGCCGTCGAGCGTGCTGGACGAGACCGCGCGCAAGTATTTCAAGATCTGGGAGATGGCCTGCTTCGGCGGCTTCCTCAACGGCCGCGAGGTGGCGCGGCGCATGGTGGCGCGCGCGGGGCCGCAACAGCGCCAGACCATCCTCTTCACCGGCGCCACGGCCTCGCTACGTGGGGGCGCGGGCTTTGCGGCGTTTGCCGGCGCCAAACATGCCTTGCGCGCGCTTGCGCAGAGCATGGCGCGCGAACTCGGGCCCCGCGGCATCCACGTGGCACATGCCATCATCGACGGCGCGATCGACACGGCGTTCATTCGCGACAACTTCCCCGAGCGTTATGCGCTGAAGGATCAGGACGGCATCCTGAACCCCGACCACATCGCTGACGCCTACTGGATGCTGCACGCGCAACCGCGCGACGCCTGGACACACGAGCTGGACCTCCGGCCCTACCTGGAAAAGTTTTAATCCCGTGCCAGAAAGATCGCGGCCAGGCGAAGTCTGTGCTCAACCCGTCAGTTGGAGGTGACTTTGAAATCCTTTGAATTCTGGTTCGACTTCGGCAGCCCCGCCGCCTACTTGGCCTGGACCCAGTTGCCCCAACTGTGCGCGGACACCGGTGCCAGCGTAGTCTGGCGGCCGATGCTGCTGGGCGGCGTCTTTCAGGCTACAGGCAACCACTCTCCGGTCACGGTGCCGGCCAAGGGCCGGTACGTCTTCAAGGACCTTGCGCGCTTCGCCAAACGTTACGGCGTGCCGCTCAACCCCAATCCGTCTTTCCCGATCAACACCCTCATGCTGATGCGCGCGGCCGTGGGCCTGCAGATGCGCGACGATCCACGATTTGGCGACTTCTTGGCGGCCATGTTCAGGGCGATCTGGGTCGATGCAAAGAACATGAACGACCCCGCGACCGTGGGCGAAGTCCTGCAGGTGACGGGCTTCGATGCCCCGGCCCTGCTGGCCTTGACCCAGGACGCGGCGGTGAAGGAGCAACTCAAGGCGCAGACGCAGGCGGCGGTCGAGCGCGGCGTCTTTGGCGCGCCCACCCTCTTCGTCGGCAATACCATGTTCTGGGGCCAGGACCGCCTGGACTTCGTGCGTGAAGCGCTCACGGCCTGAACCCGATACCTGAGGAAGCAAGAATGACCGACATCCTGAACCATGTGGAGGCCGGCGTGATGACCCTCACGCTGAACCGCCCGGACAAGAAGAATTCGATCACCGCCGCCATGTACGGCGCGCTGGCTGACGCGCTGGCGCAGGCCGCAGGCGACGCCGCCATCCGTGCGGTGGTGCTCCAGGGCAGCGAGACGGTCTTCAGCGCCGGTAACGACATCGGCGACTTTCTTAACCAGCCGCCGGCCACGCACGAATCGCCCGTGTACCGGTTCCTGCACGGCATCGCTGGCTTCCCCAAGCCGCTGATTGCCGCCGTGTGCGGCCCCGCGGTGGGGGTGGGCACCACGCTGCTGTTCCATTGCGACCTGGTCTACGCTGGCGACAACGCGGCGTTCTCGATGCCTTTCGTCAACCTGGGGCTGTGCCCGGAGGCGGCGTCCAGCCTGCTGGTGCCGCAGATGTTCGGTTACCACCGGGCCGCCGAGGCCTTGCTGCTGGGCGAGCCCTTCTTCGCCGAGGCGGCGCTTGAGGTCGGCCTGGTCAACCGCATCGTGCCGCCGACGGAGGTCAATGCGGTGGCGCAAGGTGCCGCGCGCAAGCTGGCCCTCAAGCCGCTGAGTTCGCTGATCGAGACCAAGCGCCTCATGAAACATGGCCAGGCGCCCCAGGTCGCATCGCGGATGGCCGAGGAGGGCGCCAGCTTCGGACGCATGCTGCGCGAGCCCGCAGCGCGCGAGGCCTTTGGCGCCTTCATGGAAAAGCGCAAACCCGATTTCAGCAAGCTATGAGGTATTTCACCAAGCGAACGCTTGCTAATAATAAGGCGGGCTGCTATGGTTGCTTCCCATGCATGCCCAATTGGCGCCCGACCTCGCGCCCGATCTCCCCTCGAACCAGGCCCTGTCCTCCGCCAAGCGCCCGCGTGGGCGACCCCGCAAGACCGCTGACGAGCGTGATGACGGCAACCGCCGCCAGGAACTGATCCACGCGGCCGCCAAGCTGTTTCACCGCAAGGGGTTCGACGCCACCAGCACCCGCGATATCGCCGCGGCCGTCGGCATGCGTAGCGGCTCGCCCTTCTACCACTTCAAGAGCAAGGGCGCTCTGTTGCATGCGGTGATGGAAGAAGGCATGCGCTCGGCGATTGGGAGACAAACCCGAGCGTTACAAAAAGCAGAGCAGACAATGACCGATCCACGCTGGGTATTGGCCATTTTGATCCGCAACCAGTTCGATGTGCTGCTCGGGCCGGGCAGCGACTTCATTCCGGTGATGCTGTACGAGTCGCGCGCGCTGTCGCCGCGCCAGCGCGCCAGTCTGGTCCAGTTGCAGAGCGAGTACGAAGCGGCCTGGACGCCGGTGCTTGAAGCCCTGCACACGGCAGGGCAACTGCGTGCCGACGTCAAACTGGCGCGCCTGCTGATCTTTGGCGCGCTCAATTGGTCGGTGCAGTGGTACGACCGCAGGAAGGGCGCCTCGCTCGACGATCTCACCGCCGCCGCCCTGGCGCTTTTCATTCACGAAGCCTGATGCCGGCGCAGGCTGGGTCGATGCCGCAGGAGACTCCCATGAACTACACCCACGAACACCTCGAAATCCAGAAGACCCTCAAGCGTTTCATCGACGCGGAGATCAACCCGCACGTCGATGAGTGGGAGGCCGCCGAGATTTTCCCCGCTCATGCGGTTTTCAAGAAGCTCGGCAACCTGGGCCTGCTCGGACTGACCAAACCGGAAGCCTTCGGCGGCGCCGGTCTCGACTATTCCTACGCCATTGCGATGGCCGAGGGGCTGGGCCATATCGACTGTGGCGGCGTGCCCATGGCCATCGGGGTGCAGACCGACATGTGCACGCCCGCATTGGCGCGCTTCGGCAGTGATGAGCTGCGCCGCGAGTTCTTGGCGCCCGCGATTGCCGGCGATGCGGTGGGCTGCATCGGCGTGTCCGAGCCCGGCGCGGGCAGCGATGTGTCGGCCATCAAGAGCTTCGCACGCAAGGACGGCGAAGACTACGTGATCACCGGCCAGAAGATGTGGATCACCAACAGCCTGCAGGCCGACTGGATGTGCATGCTGGTCAATACCGGCGAAGGGTCGGCGCACAAGAACAAGAGCCTGGTGATGGTGCCGATGCGCGATGGCCCGAATGGCAAGCTGACGAAGGGCATCGAAGTCGCGCAGAAGATCCGCAAGATCGGCATGAATTCTTCGGACACGGGCCTGATCTATTTCGACGAGGTGCGCGTGCCGCAGCGTTACCGCATCGGCGACGAAGGTCAGGGCTTCATCTACCAGATGCAGCAGTTCCAGGAGGAGCGCCTGTGGGCGGCAGCCAGTTGCCTGCAATCCCTGAGCAACTGCATCGCCTGGACCATCGAATGGGCGCAGGAACGCAAGCTGTTCGGCGCCACGCTGGCCGACCAGCAGTGGGTGCAGTTCAAGCTGGCGGAAATGAAAACAGAGGTGGAAAGCCTGCGCGCGCTGACCTACCGCGCCGGCGAACTCTATGTGCAGGGCCAGGATGTGACCGAGCTGGCCTCCATGGCCAAGCTGAAAGCCGGGCGACTGAACCGCATCGTGCCCGACACCTGCCTGCAATTCTGGGGCGGCATGGGCTTCACCTGGGAGAACAAAGTCTCGCGCATGTACCGGGACGGACGCCTGGGCTCGATTGGCGGCGGCGCGGACGAGGTGATGCTGGGCATCCTGGCGCGCATCATGGGCGTGGCGAAACGGCCGGCGGCGCGTTGAGCGGTCTGCACGACAATCGATCCATGCCCAGACAAGTTGCCCCCATCACCGAGTTCGAGCCCGAGTTCATCACCGGCCTGAAGGCCATCTTCGAGGAAAAGATCGTCTTCAACCAGGTGCTCGGCCTGAAGATCACCAGCCTCACGCCCACGAAGGTGACCGCGCGCATCGACATGCGCCCTGAACTGGTGGGCCACTACAGCTTCAACCGCGTGCATGGCGGCGTGATCAGCGCCGGGCTGGACGCCATGGGCGGCCTGGCCGTGATGGCGGCCATTGGCGCGCGCCACATGGACGAGTCGCCGTTGCAGCGGCTGCACCGCTTCGCCAAGCTCGGCACCATCGACCTGCGCATCGACTACCTGCGCCCGGGCATCAGCGAGTATTTCGAGCTGCGCGCCGAGGTGATGCGCCTGGGCTCCCGGGTGGCGTCGACCCGCATGGAGTTCCTGGCAGCCGACGGCAAGCTGCTGTCGACCGGAGCAGGCGCTTACATCGTGTCTTGAATGCTGCAATTAAAGTAGCAAAAGAAGACCGGGCGACGCCGGGGAATGGCCAATTTCGCATAAAAAACCGCCCGGAGGCGGTTTTATTAAGGCCCAGGGGCGCAAGCCTTACTTGATCATCATGTATTCCGAAGTCACCTTCCAGCGCGTGTCCTGCAGCTGCGACAGGCGCGTGGCGTTGCTGCCCAGGCGTTTGGTCGGCGTGAAAGTCTGCTCTGCGCTGCCGAAGATGTCCGGCGGGATGGTCATGGTGTCCATCGCCTTGATGAAGCTGTCGGTGCTCAGATTGGGGCCGGCCTTCTGGGCGGCGCGCAGGAAGGAGTCCACCGCCAGGTAGCCATAGACGGAAAACACGGTCGGGTCTTCATTGAACTTGGTCTTGTACTTGTTGGCCCAGAAGCGGATCGGTTGCGAAGGCTCATCCGTGTAGGGGTTCTGCACGGTCAT
>Ga0209450_10001607_pt1 | contig 11298 bp, 10 predicted proteins | sample FrelakmetLWP11LW_FD_187149 | JGI IMG/M metagenome (GOLD analysis project Ga0209450, IMG submission 187149) | Freshwater lake sediment microbial communities from the University of Notre Dame, USA, for methane emissions studies - LWP11 LW (SPAdes)... | ecosystem: Environmental > Aquatic >... | reverse complement strand
CCAGGTTGCGCTCGAGTGTGCGCGCGAGGCTGGCGCTCTGGCTGCCGTCGAGCGAGACGAGCCCGCGCAGGTAGAAGCCGACCAGCGAATCGAGCCGCGGATACACGAGCGTCGCGCCGCAACCGGACAGGCCGGCCAGCAGCAGCACCGTGAGCAGGAGCCGGGCGATCCAACGCGGCAGTCGAAGGTCAGTCGTGGTCATCGTCCGGGGCGGGCGCGAGGTCCAGTGTCATGGCCAGGGGTGGCTCAGCGACCTGTTCGATCAGTCCGGGTCCCTGGTTGCGTGCATTGCTGACGAGTCGGCTGACGGCGTGCGCAACCATCTCGCCGGCGCCGTCCGGACGCAGCAGCCGATCGAGCCGGTTGACGTCGTGGTTGCCCGGGTCGAGCCATTCGGCGTAGGCCGCGGGCGCAATGATCACCGGCATGCGGTCGTGGATGTACGCGATCGATTTCGGCGGGACCGTCGTGATCAGGGTGCAGGATTCGAGCGGCTCGCCCGAAGCCGGGTCGCGCCAGGCTTCCCACAGTGCCGCCAGCGCGAACGGACCGCCGCTCGCCGGCCGGATGAAATACGGCTGCTTGTCGCGTGGACCGAGCTGCATCCACTCGTAGTAGCCATCGGCGGGAACCAGCGCGCGACGCTTGCGGTAGGCGGCGCGAAACGCCGGCTTTTCCTGCAGCGTCTCGGCCCGCGCATTGGTCATGCGGGCGCCAATCGACTTTTCCCTGGCCCACGCCGGCACCAGCCCCCAGTAGAGCATGGCCAGTCGTCGCGTCGCCGCGATGTCGGGCGAGGTCTCGTCGGGGAGCACGCGCACGGCAGGAATGAACGTGGTGGGCGCGATGTTGTAGCGCGGCTCGACGGCAGGCGTGTCGTCGGGCAGCCCGAACAGCCGGATGACGGCTTCATGGGGCGAGTAGAAGGCGAAGCGGCCGCACATGGGAGGGTTGCCCTACTCGCGCGTGCCCGTCCCGCGATTCATCAGCCACACGCACGCGGCGAACAGCACGACGACCGACACGATCATGATCGCGAACGAGAACCCCACGTCGACGTCGGAGCGGCCGAGGAAGCCGTAACGGAACGCGTTCACCATGTAGAGGATCGGGTTCGCCTTGGACACCGTCTGCGCCCAGCCGGGCAGCATCGAGATCGAGTAGAAGACACCGCCCAGGTACGTCATCGGCGTCAGGATGAACGTCGGCACGAAGGTGATCTGGTCGAAGTTCTTGGCGAACACGGCGTTGACGAATCCGCCGAGCGCGAACACCACCGACGTGAGCAGCACCGCCGCAATCACGATGAACGGGTGCTCCACGTGCAGGTGCGTGAAGAACAGCGCGATGATCGACACGATCAAGCCCACGAGCAGGCCGCGCAGCACGCCGCCCGTGACGTAACCGAGCACGATCAGCCAGTTGGGCAGCGGCGAGACGAGCAGTTCCTCGATGTGCCGGCCGAATTTGGCACCGAAGAACGACGACACCACGTTGCCGTAACTGTTGGTGATCACCGACATCATGATCAGGCCGGGGGCGATGTACTGCAGGTAGGTGAAGCCGCCCATCTCGCCAATGCGGCTGCCGATCAGGTTGCCGAAGATGATGAAATACAGCGTCGCCGTGATGACCGGCGGCACCAGCGTCTGTCCCCAGATGCGCATGATCCTGCTGAATTCGCGGATCACGATCGTCGCGAAGCCGACGCGGCGCGCGCGGCGCATGCGGTCCGCGGTCGTCACCTCGGCGTGGCTGCCGGGACTGGCGCCCGGCGTGCGGGCCGGCGACTCGCTCACGGTGTCGCCGCCTGCGCGACCGGCTCACCGCTGCCGACGTCGCGCCCCTCGACCAGGCGCATGAACAGTTCCTCGAGGCGGTTCGCCTTGTTGCGCATGCTCACCACTTCGCCGCCCGCCACGGACAACGCCGCGAAGATCTCGTTGAGGTTCTGTTCCTTGCTGACCTCCACCTCGAGCGTCGTCTCGTCCGGGGCGGACACACGGTACCCGGGCAGCACCAGCGGCGCGCGCAGCGGTGCCCGGAGGTTGAGCACGAAGGTCTCGGTGTGGAGCTTGCGCAGCACCGTCGACATGCGGTCGTTCTCGATGATGCGCCCCTCGTCGATGATCGCGATGTGGCGGCAGAGCGTCTCCGCCTCTTCCAGGTAATGCGTCGTCAGGATGATGGTGGTGCCCTGCTCGTTGATCCGGCGCAGGAACTCCCACATCGAACGGCGCACCTCGATGTCCACGCCGGCGGTCGGCTCGTCGAGGATCAGCAGCTGCGGCTCGTGGATCAGCGCCCGCGCGATCATGAGCCGGCGCTTCATGCCGCCCGAGAGCGAGCGCGAGATCGCTTCGCGCTTGTCCCAGAGCTGCAGCTGGTTGAGCCAGTACTCCATGCGCTCGCGCGCGACCGGCCGCGGAATCCCGTAGAAGCCCGCCTGGTTGAGCAGGATCGTCGAGACCTTCTCGAACTGGTTGAAATTGATTTCCTGCGGCACGACGCCGAGGCACGACTTCGCCGCCTCGATCTCGTTGTCGATGCTGTGGCCGAACACGCTCACCGTCCCGCTCGTCTTGTTGACCAGCGAGGACACGATGCCGATCGCCGTCGACTTGCCCGCGCCGTTCGGGCCGAGCAGCGCGAAGAAATCGCCCTCGTCGACGTCGAGGTCGATGCCCTTGAGGGCGTGGACCCCGTTCTGGTACGTCTTGGAGAGCTGGCGCAGCGACAGGGCCTTCATGGCGTGGAATCGGACCGGTCACGGGGAGGGAGCGCAGGGTAATGTGCGCGCCTCGTGTCAGCAAGGAACGTCGGTCCCTCCGGGCGACCCGCGCCGGTGGCCAGGGCGCGGCAGGCGTCGCTGTCCGGTGCGGGCAGCCGCTTGTTCGCGCTCGCATTGCCCGGGCAGGCACAGGCCCGCCGAGTAGGCCCAGTGCATCTCGCTGCCGGCGCCGGTCGCGGCGGCGGCCAGCAGGTTCCAGTAGCGCGCGTGCCCGGGCCAGCGGGGACGGACCAGGCCCGGCCAGGACGCGAGCCGGAAGGATTCGGCGGGTGACAGCGCGGACAGCCGCGCCTCGCAGGCGGGCGCAAGCCCGAACGCGATGCGCGACGACAACGGCACCCCTTCGGCAAGCCGGCGCGCGACCCCGAGCGCGACGAGTCCGAACGAACGACGCGTCTCGCCCCGTGCGCGATCCACCGGATCCAGGTCGCCATCGGTGACGGCCTCGTGACGCCATGGCGGCGCACCATCCGTCTCCGGCAAGGCCAGTTCGAACAGCGAAATCGGGCTGCGGGCAGCACGTTCCCGGGCTTCCACCGTCGCCTCGGAAAGGCGTTCCACGGCCGAGGGTGGCAGCTGGAACCAGCGGTCCCCGCGATGCGCGGGATCGAGTGCGCGATCCAGGAACAGTCGATTGAGGTCAGCGATGTCCCGCCGGACGACCGCGCTCAGCAGGTTGCCGTGGTGGGCCCAGGGCGCTTCGGGGGTTGGCAGCTTTGGGTCTGACATGATTGAATTCCCATATATGGTCCAAAATGACCATATATGGATATAGAATCTCATGGCTGGTCTGAATAGACCATATATGGCCAAAACATCAAGAATCGGGAGAAGGGCCATGAGGATCACGGACAGCCGTTACGACCGGGACCGTCTGCGTCTGGCAATCGCCTACCGGCTGATCGCCCTCGAGGCCCGCACCCGGACCATCCGCATCGCCACCCAGCTCTCCGACGACCGCATCCGCCGGATGTACCGCGACTATTTCGCCGCGCTCGGCGGCAACCTCGTGCGCCGCCGCCGGGGCAAGTCGCCGCGACAGATGTCGTACTTCCGCCGGTCGCTCGAACATGAACAGCAGACTGCGCTGCTGGGCTCGCTCCTGCGGCGCTGCAGCCTGATCGGCCGCTACCCGACGGGCTTCCGGCCTGCGCTCGAGGCCGTGGGGCACTTCTGCGACGCCTACGAAACCTACCTGGGCCTGTGGCCGGGCGCGCAGATCTCGTTCGAGCATGCCTGGCACCTCTGGCAGGTGTTCTGCCGCAACGACGAATTCGTCCTCGCCACCTGCCCGGACTGCGACTCGCTCTGGCTGCAGGACACGCTGGAGATCGTGCCCTACAACTGTCCGGCCTGCCGGCGCGGACTGTTCCAAGGCGCCTGACGCCGGCGACGGGCAAGGGCCGCGCTACACTGCGCACCCCCCGCCCCGCTGCGCTCGCCGTGCCCCGCATCCCCAACGTCTTTGCCGGACCGTATCTCGATCGCATCGCGCACCTGCGCAAGGACGAGGCCTTCGTGGTGGATGCGTTGCGGGGCGGCCAGGCTGCCATCGTGCCGGTCTGCGAATCGCGCATCCTGGTCCGGCGCGGCCCCGACGGATGGTCCGCTGTCTTTGTCGAGGCCACGCACGCGCAACGGCTGCCCGCCCTCACCGCCGAACCGGTGCTGCTGGGCCGTGACGCGGATCGCGTCTATTTCGCCGCCGAGGTCGGGCCGGCAGACGCCGTGCAGACGCTTTTTCCCGCCGGCTCGGTCAGGTTCGAGGACCTGCGCATGACCGGAGGGCAGCTGCCCGCACAGCAGGCAGGGGTGCTGGCGTACGCGCGCGCGATGCTCTACTGGCGCAGCCGGCACCGCTTCTGCGGCGCGTGCGCCGCGCCCACGCGCAGCGCGAGTGCCGGCCACGTCATGAAGTGCACCAGCGCAGCCTGCGGCATCGATCATTTTCCACGCCTCGATCCGGCCATCATCGTGCTGGTCACCGACGGCGAACGTGCGTTGCTCGGGCGTCAGGCGTCCTGGCCCGAAGGACGTTACTCGACGATTGCCGGGTTCGTGGAACCCGGCGAGAGCCTCGAAGATGCCGTGGCCCGCGAGGTGCTCGAGGAAACCGGGGTGACGGTGCTCGAATCCGAGTACCACTCGTCGCAGCCGTGGCCGTTCCCTTCGTCACTGATGATCGGCTACACGGCACGTGCAGCTGCAGGCTCGGTTGCGCGCGCGGACGAGGAACTCGAGGACGTGCGCTGGTTCAGCCGCGAGGACATCGCCACCGGCTTCCCGGGCCTGCCGCCGCCCCAGTCGGTCTCGTTTCGCCTGATCGAACACTGGTACGACGCCGGCGCGACCCTGCCGCTCGCACAGACGCCGGGCCTGGTGCTCTGGGGCTCGCGGCGCGGCTAGCGCGCGCGCCTCCGCTGCCTCGCCACCCGATCGCCGCGCGCGCACGTGACGCCAGAGATCTTCTTCGTCCTCGTCGCGGCGTTCGGCGCCGGCTTCATCGACGCGCTGGCGGGCGGCGGCGGTCTGATCCAGCTGCCGGCATTGTTCGCGGCTTTCCCGCAGGCGCCGCACACGACCCTGCTGGGCACCGGCAAGCTTGCCGGGCTCGCGGGCACGAGCAGCGCAATCGCGCGATTCATCCGGCACGTGAAACTCGACTGGAGCCTGGTGCTGCCGGCCGCCGCCGGCGCATTCGGCGCCTCACTGCTCGGCGCGTGGATCGCGACGACCGTTTCGCCCGAGCGGTTCCGCGCGCTCGTCCCGCTGCTGCTCACGTTCGTGCTGGTGTACACGCTGTTGCATCGCGATCTCGGGCGCGAACATCGCCCACGAACCATCGACCGTCGGGCGCGCTGGCTTGCCGCCGGGACGGCCGGTGTCATCGGCCTCTACGACGGGTTCTTCGGCCCCGGCACGGGCAGCTTCCTCATGTTCCTGTTCGTGCGCCTGTTCGGGCTCGATTTCCTGCATGCGTCCGCGTCGGCCAAGATCGTGAACGCGTCCACCAACACGGCGGCCGTCGTGCTCTTCGGCCTGACGGGCGAGCTGTTCTGGCTGCTCGGGCTGGCGATGGCCGCCTGTAACGTCATTGGCGCCCAGTTCGGCAGCCACCTTGCGATACGGCGTGGCAGCGCGCTCGTGCGCAAGGTCTTCCTGGGTGTCGTCGGCACACTGATCGCCAAGACGGCCTGGGATGCCGTGCGCCTGCACCTGTGAGCGCCCGCGGTGCGTTGAACGCTAGAATGCGCGGGCGGGGGCGCTAAACCGGCCGAGGTGGCAATCATGGATCTTTCCTGGACGACGTTTGCGGGCATCGCGCTCGGTATCGGCCTCGCTGCGGCCACCGGTTTCCGCGTGTTCCTGCCCTTGCTCATTGCCGGGCTGGCTGCGCATTTCGGCTACATCCCGCTCTCCGAGAACTTCCAGTGGCTGGCGAGCTGGCCGGCACTGACCATGCTGGGCACGGCCGCTGCGGCCGAGATCCTCGCGTACTACATTCCGGGCGTGGACCACGCGCTCGACGTCATGGCGAGCCCCGCCACGCTCGTTGCAGGCGCGGTTGCAAGCGCGGCGGTCATGACCGACCTGCCCCCGAGCATCCTGTGGCCGGTCGCCATCATTGGTGGCAGCGGCATCGCGGGTCTCACCAAGGGTGGTTCGGCGCTGATCCGCGCGAAGTCCGGACTCATGACCGGCGGGCTCGGCAACCCGGTCGTATCGACGGCCGAGACCATCGGCGCAACGGGCCTGTCGCTCTTTGCAATCGCACTGCCCGTGATCGCGCTGGTCCTGATCGTCATCCTGCTGTTCTGGGTGGTGAGCAAGACAGGACGATTCCTGTTCGGACGACGGCAGGCCGAGGCCGCGGCCGCGCAACAGGAACCCTGAGCGGGGACCATGTGCCTGCTGGTCGTCGCATGGGAGTCGCATCCGCGTTATCGGCTGATCCTGGCCGCGAATCGCGATGAATTCCACGAGCGACCTGCGGCGCCGCTCGCCTGGTGGCCGGCGGATCCGTGCGTTCTCGCGGGGCGTGACTTGCGCGGGTCGGGCACCTGGATGGGCGCGACCCGTGCGGGCCGCTTCGGCGTCGTCACCAATTTCCGCGATCTCGAACAGCCGCCCGCCGACGCGCCGTCGCGAGGCGAACTCGTGACCCGCTTCCTGTCCGGGGCCATGTCGCCGCCGGAGTACGTCGATGAACTGCGCAACAGCGCATCGCGCTACGCCGGGTTCAACCTGCTCGTCGGCGGGCCCCATGCGCTCCACTACTTCTCGAACCGCGACGGCCGCGAGGCGCGGCCGCTGCAACGCGGGGTCTATGGGCTCAGCAACCACCGCCTCGACTCCCCATGGCCCAAACTGCTGCGCACGCGCGCGCGGCTCTCGGAACTGGTCGCCGCCGATCGCGTCACCCCAGGCTCCCTGTTCGACCTGCTCGCGGACCGCACGCCGGCCGACCTCGACGAAACGCCGGACACGGGCCTGCCGCCCGAATGGGAACGCGCGTTGTCCTCGCCATTCGTGCTGCACGAACGCTACGGCACGCGCTGCTCCACGGTGCTGCTGGTCGAGCACGGCGGTCGCACGACGATGCTCGAACGCCGCTTCGACGAGCGCGGCGTCACGACCGGCGCGACCCGCCTCGCGTTCGACGCGTCACCCGCATGATGGGCAGCGCGGCCAGTCATCGCGGCCTGCCGGTTCGGCTCGCACGACTTGCGGTCCTCGCGTGCGCGCTCGCCTGGCCGGCGCTCGCGCCCGCGGCAGCGCCGAAGGAACGCATCGACATCCGCATCGACGGCGTGCCGGACGACATGGCGGCGAACGTCCGCTCCTACCTGACACTCACGCGCTACACGACGCGCGAGGACCTGGCGGACCCGCAGGTCCGCCGGCTCGCGGACCGTGCCGTGGACGAAGCGGCCGACGCGTTGCGTCCCTTCGGTTTCTACGCGCCCACGATCCGCAGCCGCACCAGTCGCGACGACTCCAGGTGGATCGTGCGCCTGAAGATCGCGCCCGGCGAACCCGTCCGCATGAAGGCGGTCGACGTCGAGATCGCCGGGGCGGGCGCGACGGACAAGGAACTGCTGCAGGTCAGCGCGGAATCAACACTGAAGCCTGGCACGCGCCTCGAGCACACGAGTTACGAGGCGCTCAAGGCTGCGCTGCTGCGCACGGCGCGCGACCGCGGCTACCTCGACGCCACGCTGACGCGCCGGGAACTGATCGTGAACCCGCAGGAACTGACCGCCGACGCGCGGATCACGCTTGATACCGGCGGCCGCTACGAGTTCGGCGCGCTGGAACTGGACCAGGACGTCATCGACGACGACCTGATCCGGGCTTACGTCCGCTTCGCGCAGGGCCAGCCGTATTCGCCGGAACAGATCAACGCCACGCAGTTCGCGCTCGAGGACAGCAATTACTTCTCGTCCGTCGTCATCACGCCGGGCGAACGCGACTCGGCGACCCTGACCGTGCCGGTCCGCATCCACGTCGAGCCGATCAAGCGCAATCGCTACGCCGTCAACGCGGGTTACGGCACGGACACCGGCATCCGCGGCCAGTTCACGTGGGACAACCGGCTGGTCAATACGCGCGGCCACCGTTCGCGCCTCGAACTCACGGCGTCGGAAGTCCGCTACGAAGCACTCGCTCGCTACGTGATCCCCGTCGGCGACCCGAGCCTGGAAAAGCTCGAGTTTTCGCTCGGCTACATCGACGAGGACATCGGCGACCTCAGGAGCCAGCGCACCGAACTCACCGGCGGCCTGACCCAGGTGTTCGGGCACTGGCAGCAGGTGATGTTCCTCAAGCTCAACGACGAACGCACGATCTTCCCCGACGGCACCTCGGAGGAGGCGCTGCTGTTGATCCCGGGCATCAGCTACGCGAGCCTGCCGCCGAACTTCCTGACCGGGTGGGTGCGCGACGCCGCGTACTACGTCGAACTCTCGGGCAGCCCGGCGACGCTCGGGTCGGATGCGTCGTACCTGCGCTTCTACGGCCGGGCTGAGCGCGTCTGGCCGATCCGCGGGCCCTGGTACGTGCGCGGGCGCGGGGAACTCGGCACCAGCTGGGTCGACGACTTCTCCGCGTTGCCGGCCTCGCAGCGCTTCTTCGCAGGTGGCGACCGCAGCGTGCGCGGCTTCGCGCTCAACGAATTGAGCCCGCCGCTCGACGGAACGCAGACACGCGCCGGTTCCTCCGGCCAGGGTGGCGGCGGCGAACACAAGATCGTCGCCAGCGTGGAATTCGAACGGGACTTTCCCCGCAACTTCCGGGGCGCCGTGTTCTTCGACACCGGCAATGCATTCAACGACTGGAGCACGCCGCTCGAGTATTCAGTTGGCATCGGCGTGCGCTGGCGACTGCCGATGCTGATGATCGGCATCGATATCGCGCAGGCGCTGTCGGAATCCGGCCGCAAGCCCCGTCTCCACTTGAACATCACGCAGGTGCTGTAGCGTGCGTCGCGGCTGGCTCATTTTCGGCGGACTGCTGCTCTTCCTGGCAGGCGCACTGGGCGGACTCACGCACTGGCTGATCAACACGCAGCAGGGACTCGACTTCGCGCTGGCGCAGCTGCACCGCGTGCCGAACGTGAACATCGAGGTTTTCGGCGCGCGCGGCACGCTGGCCGGCACGCTGGAAGCGAACCGGATCGTGCTCGATCACGAGGCGGTGCACATCGTCGTTCGCGGCGTGAAAGTGCATCCTGAACCCGCCGGCCTCGTCGTGGGCAGGCTCGGTCTCGAGGACCTGTCGATCGCCCGCACCGAAGTGACACTCAAGCGGCGGCCGCCGCAGCCGGACTCGGAGCCGCACTTCCTGCCCGCCGGCTTGCACATCAACGCGCCCGACTTCCGGTTTGGCGCAATCGAGGTCACCTTGCAGAATGGCCAGCGCATCGAGGCGCGTGAGGCAAGAGGCTCGCTCGATGTCACGCGCTGGCGGCTTGCTCTCGACCCGGTGGAGGTCCGCGGCCCGGACGGGCTGATCACCGGCTCGCTCGCGCTGCGTGCCATGCAGCCACTCGGCCTGCGCGCCGACCTGCGCGGCGAATGGCGACTGCCCGGCGACGAGTTCGAGTACCGCTTCCGCGCGGTGACGCGCGGCAATCTCGACCGGCTCGGCGCGGACCTGTACCTCGATTCGCCCGCCAGGCTCGCGTTCGCCGGCACGCTGCTCGACCTGACGGAAAAGCCGCGCGCCGAGGGCACGTTCCGCCTGTCGGACTTCGACGGTTCGCCGTGGATTCCACCGGGCCGTCTGCCGCAACTCAGCGGCTCCATCACGCTGGCGGCGGGGCTTGCGTCGCTGGGCCTGGACGGCACGCTGACCTCACCGGCGCTGCCCGACCAGCAGCTGCGCGTGCAGGGCGCGGGACGCTGGGAAGGCAAGACGATCGAACTCGCGAACCTGCAGGCATGGCTGCCGCGGATGGGACTCAGCATCACGTCGAGCGGCACGGTGACGCTGCCGGCTGCGGATGCGCCGGAGGGCACGCTGCCGCGGCTCGCGCTCAACGGCGAGTGGACCGCGCTGCGCTGGCCCGTCGAGCTCGAAGGCGAGCCGGTCGTGCGGAGCCCGCAGGGTGTCTACACGATTGAGGGCTCGCTGCCGTACAGGTTCACGGCGCGCGCGCAGGTCGAAGGCCTGGCCATTCCGGCCACGAGCTTCGATGCCGGCGGCACCGTCGAACGGGAACGCCTGGTGCTCGAACGCTTCGACGGCTATGCGTTGCGTGGGCGGATCCAGGGTCGCGGCGCCTTGTCGTGGACCGGCACACAGGCGTGGAACTTCGACGTCGACGCCCGTTCGATCGCGATCAGCGAGCTGCGGCCGGGTGTCGAAGGCCGCTTGAACGCCAGGGGCACGATCGCGGGAACAGGCCTGAACTCCGCGGCACCCTGGACCGCGCGCCTGTCGTCGCTGTCGGGAACGATGTTCGGCCGGCCCCTGACGGGCCGCGGCGAAGTCTCGCATCGCGACGGCAACTTCGACCTCAAGGGTGTGCGCATCGCGAACGGCTCGTCGTTCGCGGACCTCGACGGTCGCATCGGTGCGACGGCGCTCGACCTGGACTGGAACGTCGACCTGCGATCGCTCGCCGTCGCCCTGCCGGGAATGAGCGGGCAACTCGTCTCCCGTGGCACGGCCCGCGGCACTGCGCAGCGCCCGCAGTTGCAGGGCACCGCCCGGGTGCGCGAGTTCTCCTATGGTGGCGTGGACGTCGCGGACATCGACGTCGAGGCCGACATCGACACCAGCGACCAGCGCCGTTCCAGCGTGTCGTTTCGTGCGGACACGATCAACGCCGCCGGGCTGGACATTGAGTTCGCGCGGGGCAGCCTCGTCGGCCTCATGGCCGATCACCGCATCACCCTCGACCTGGCGTCGCCCGGCGATCCCGAGCGCCGCATCACCGAGTTCGAGGGAGAGCTGCTGGCGGAAGGCGGTTACGACCTGGCGCAGAACCAGTGGACCGGGGA
>Ga0209450_10001606_pt1 | contig 11301 bp, 13 predicted proteins | sample FrelakmetLWP11LW_FD_187149 | JGI IMG/M metagenome (GOLD analysis project Ga0209450, IMG submission 187149) | Freshwater lake sediment microbial communities from the University of Notre Dame, USA, for methane emissions studies - LWP11 LW (SPAdes)... | ecosystem: Environmental > Aquatic >... | reverse complement strand
GTGTTCTTCGTGCTGCGCATCTACTGGGCCTTCGTCGGCAACCACCACGCGCGCGAGGTGTTCCTGCCGCCGCTCCACCGCCGGTCGTGGTGGAAGGGTCTGTTCGACCAGCAGCTCTACTACCTGTTCATCAAGCCCGAGGCGAAGAAGCACCTCGGGCACAACCCGCTGGCCGGGATCGCGATGTTCGCGATGTGCATACTGCCACTGGCCTTCATGATCGTCAGCGGTTTCGCGCTGTACGCCGAAGGGCTGGGGATGCAGCACTGGATGTACTCGGCCTTCGGCTGGGTCATCCCGCTGTTCGGTGGGTCGTTCTACGTGCACACGCTGCACCACATCGGCATGTGGATCCTGATCGTGTTCAGCTGCATCCACACCTATCTCGTGTTCCGCGAGGACATCATGGGCCGCACCAGCATCGTGTCGACCATGGTGTCGGGATGGCGCTTCATGAAGGACGACCGGCCATGAGCGCCGCGCCGCGCGTCCTGGTGCTCGGGGTCGGCAACCTGCTGTGGGCCGACGAGGGATTCGGCGTGCGCTGCGTGGAGGCCTTCGCGCGGCGCTGGTCGGTGCCGCCCGGCGTGGAACTGATGGATGGCGGCACCCAGGGCCTGTACCTGGTGCAGCACATCGCGGACGCCGAGCGCGTGCTGGTGTTCGACGCGGTCGATTTCGGCGCCCCGGACGGGACCCTGGTGGTGGTCCGCGACGCCGACGTGCCGTCATTCATCGCACGCGGCAAGATGAGCCTGCACCAGGCCGGCGTGGCCGACGTCCTGGCCTGCGCCGAACTGCTCGGCCGCAAGCCGGTCGCGCTGACCGTCATCGGCGCGCAGCCGGTCGAACTCGAGGATTACGGCGGCAGCCTCACGCCGACCGTGCGTGCGCTGGTACCGCGCGCGGTGGAACTGGCCGCAGAGGAACTGCGTGCCTGGGGCGTCGAACTGGTCGAACGCACCGATGCCCCGCCGGAGGTGATCGTGCCCGCGCTGTCGATCGAGGCCTACGAGAGCGGCCGCCCGTCGGCGGACGCGGCGTGCCGCCACGGCGACGAGCGCGTGCTGGCCGCAGTGGCGCCGGGGCGCTGAACGCCATGTGCCTCGGCGTGCCCATGCAGGTGGTGGAGGCGGGCGAGGGCTGGGCGCAGTGCCGCAACGGCGATGCCCTGCGCCGCGTCGACACCCTGCTGCTGGACCCCGTGTCACCCGGCGACTGGGTGCTGGTGCACGTGGCGAGCGCGGTGCGCGCGATCGATGCCGCCGAGGCGACGTCGATCCGCGGCGCCCTGCTCGCGGTCGAGCGCGCGGCCAGCGGGCAGCCGTTCGAGCACCTGCTCGCCGACCTGATCGAGCGCGAGCCGCAACTGCCACCGCACCTGCGTCCGGGAGGCGCCTGAGCGATGAATGTCTTCGAAGCCCTGCACGAAACGCCCGGGGCGCTGGCCGTATCGGCCGGCGACCTCGAGGCGCTGTTCACCCGCGACGATGCGGTCACGGCGCTGTTCTTCGCCGGCGAACGCGATCGCACGGGCGAGTCGGCCGACGTGGCCGTGGTGCTGCGCGAACTGGTTCGCGCCCACCCCGGGCGCCTGCGCGCCGGACTGATGGAGGCCGCCGACGAGCGCAAGTTGAAGGCGCTGTTCGGCGTCTCGACCACGCCCACCCTGGTGTTCGTGCGCGGGCGGGCCACGCTCGGCGCGATCGAGCGCATGAAGGGCTGGGACCACTATGCCGCGCGCGTCGAGGAACTGCTCGCCGAGCCGGCGACCCTGCACGCGGAGGCGACGCTGCAATGAGCACCAGGCAACCCGGGCATTGGCAGGGCGAGGCGCAGCCGGTCGGCGTGTTCCTCGGCAGTGCAGCCGGCGACGACGACGGCCTGCGCCTGCTGGACATCCATTCGTCGGAGTCGCCCCGGCAGGCGCTCGATCCCGACCTGATCGCACGCGCGGGTGAGGGCGTGTGCGCGTTCCTCGATCGCGTGCGGTCGGCGCTGGCCGGCCATCGCGACGGCGACGCGCCCCCGCGCTTCGGCTTCGAGGCGCTGGACGACGCCGACCGACGGGTGCTGGCCGAAATCCTCGGCGAGGGCGAAGTGACCATCGGCCTCGGCCTCGACCCGCGCTTCGAGGCGCGGGAGTCGGTGTTGCCCGGGCTGTGGCGCGTGCGCATCGTGGAGCCCGATGGCTCGGTGGCGCAGGAGTGGCTCGAGATCGGCGACGTGCCGCGGGTCGTTCGCGCCGGCGCGCAGGCCATGACGCGGCCCGAACTGGTGGTGCCCGAGCACGCGCCCGAAGGGGCGATGAACGCCATGCCGGTGCTCGGCGAGGTGGCCGAGCGCATGCGCCAGTGGCGACCGGGGCGGCCGAACCACGTGATCAACTTCACCCTGATGCCGATGACGCCGGTCGACACCACGCTGATCGCGCGCGTGCTCGGCCGCGCCGCGTTCGACAGCCAGTCGCGCGGCTTCGGCTCGTGCAAGGTGCACCTGACCGCGCACCGCGGCGTGTGGGGCGTGCAGTACTTCAACGGCATGGGCAAGGTGATCCTCGACACGCTGGAGATCGGCGAGGTGCCGGTGGCCTTGCTGGCCGCGCAGGACGACTACGCCGAATCCGCGGTCCGCCTGGGCGACATCCTCGAGGCGTATCGCCGATGAACGACCGATTCGAAGGCACCTGGCTCGGTGGCCAGGATGGACTGGACGCGGCTGCGCGGATGGAATGCGGCATCTGCTGGACCGTGTACGACCCGGCCCTCGGCGACCCCGGCGCGAAGATCGCCGCCGGCACGCCGTTCAGCGCGCTGCCGGAGCACTGGCACTGCCCGTCGTGCGATGCGCCGCGCGAGAAATTCATGGTGCTGGATGCGGCCGGGCCGCGGTCGGCCGAGCGCGCGGTGGTGGACGTCGAGGCGCAGGTCCGCGCCCGCGTGCTGGCGCTGGAGAACGCCTTCCGGCAGCGCGATCCGCGGATGCGCGAACTGCCGGTCTACAACGGCTTGCTGCGGGTCGAGGCGGTGGGCGCGCGGCGCGACGGCGATCGCGTCGCCTGCGTGCTGGTGAGTCCGTGGTTCATGAACATCGTGGTGCTGCCGCTCGATCCCGCCCGCGCGCCGGTCCTGGCGGAGGGCAGCAAGCGCACGCTGCGTTTCCCCTCCGGCGACTACGAGGCCATCGCGGGCCGGATCGACGGGGTCGGGCTGTTCGAGAGCGTTTCGCTGTTCTCGCCGGTGTTCGAGTTCGGCGACCAGGCGGTGGCGCGCGCCACCGCGCAGTCCGCCGCCGATGGCTTGTTCGAAGCGCCGGCCAGCCGGCAGGCGCCGGCCGTGGTCGCTGCGGCCGCCGAGGCGCCGCGCGCCATCGGCCGGCGCGAACTGCTGTTCGGCCGCGGGGCCTGACGATGTCCGAGGTCGCGCGCGGCAGCGAGATCGTGGTCCGCCTGCGCGGCCAGGCGGGCGCCGCGCTGTCGCCGAGCCTCGAGCTGTATCGGCCGCGCGAGGTGGTGCGGGTCGCGCTCGGCCGTCCACCGCGCGAGTTCCTGCGCATCCTGCCGCTGCTGTTTCCGCTGTGCGGCACCGCGCACGCAGTGGCGGCGCTGCGGGCGATCGAGGACGCCGGCGCGGTGCAGGTCTCGCCGATGCAGCAGCTCGCGCGCCGCGTCGTCTGCCTCGCCGATGCGCTCGCGGCGCACGCCTGGCGCGCCGAGTTTGACTGGCCCGCGCTGTCGGGCGACGCCGGGCATCCGTTGCGCGTCGCCGCGGCCCGGCGCGCGACCGACGGCCTGGTGCGGGCCCTCTACCCGGATGCCGACCTGCTCACGCCCGGCGGTGGCCGGCTGGCCCCCGCGCCCGGCTTCGCCGCGCACTGGTCGGCGGCGCTGCGCGACGTGAGCGCGGCGCTCGAACTCGATCGCCACCTGGCGAGCCTGCAGCGCGCGATGCCGGCCGCGATGGCCGGCGCCGACCCGGGCTGGCTCTCGCGCCTGCAGACCCGCTTCCGCGTGGTCGCGGCGCAGGCGCGCGCCGATGCCCACGCCTTGCTCGGCAGCCTGCCGGCGCTCGACGGCGCGCAGGCACCGGCGTCGCCCACGGTGGCGCTGGACGACGGCATCGGCGAGGGCCGGGTCGACACCGCGCGCGGCGAACTGGCCTATCGCGTGGTGCTGCGCCAGGGACGGGTGGTGGATTGCGCGCTGGAGGCCCCGATCGACCGCGTCTTCGGCACCGCCGGCGAAGCGGCGGGGTGGCTGGCCGCGCTCGACCGCGCGGCGCGTCCGCAGGCGGCCGCGCGCTGGGTGGTGGCTGCGCTCGATCCCTGCGCGCCGGTGCGTGTCGAGCAGGAGGCCCTGGCCGATGCATGAGATGTCGCTGTGCCAGGAGCTCGCCCGCCTGATCGCCGAACGCGCGGCGGCGGACGGGTTCTCGCGCGTCCGACGCGTGGTGCTCGACATCGGCGCGCTGTCGCACGTGATGCCCGAGGCGATGGTCTTCGGCTTCGACGTGGCGACGCGCGGCGGGCCGGCCGAAGGCGCGCTGTTGGAGATCCGGCGCCCGCCCGGCACCGCCTGGTGCACCGACTGCGCCGCGAGCCGCGCGATCGCCGCGCGTGGCGATGCCTGCCCGGTGTGCGGCGGGCACAAGCTGCTGGTCACCGGCGGCGACGACCTGCGACTGAAGGAATTGGAGGTGGTCTGATGTGCACCGTCTGCGGCTGCGCGAGTGGTGAGGTCCGCATCGACCCCGACCGGGTGTTCGCGGACGCGCGCTTCGAACCGGCACCACCGGCACCCCGCATCGCGCGGGCCGGCCTGGTCGCGCCGGCCCACGAAGCGGGCCGGTCCGACACGCATGATCATCCGCCTGCGAGCGCGCACCGGCACGCGGTCGCGGCACCGGTCGCGGACGCCGGCGAAGACCTGCACTGCCTGCCGGCGCCGCGATCCGGATTGTCGGCGGCCGGCATCCCGGAGTCGCGCCTGGTGCGCATCGAGGCCGACCTGCTGGCGAAGAACGACGCCATCGCGCGCGGCAATCGCGCGCACTTCGCCGGCCACCGCGTGCTGGCCCTCAACCTCGTGTCGAGCCCCGGCAGCGGCAAGACCACCTTGCTGGTCCGCACGCTGGAGGCCCTGCGCGGGCGCCTGCCGCTGGCGGTCATCGAGGGCGACCAGCAGACCAGCAACGACGCCGCGCGCATCCGCGCGACCGGGGTGCCGGCGGTGCAGGTCAACACCGGCAAGGGCTGCCACCTCGACGCGTCGATGGTCTCGCGCGCTTTCGATCGCCTGCACGGAATGCAGGACGGCGTGCTGTTCATCGAGAACGTCGGCAACCTGGTCTGCCCGGCGGGTTTCGACCTCGGCGAGGCGCACAAGGTGGTGCTCGCGTCGGTCACCGAGGGCGAGGACAAACCGCTCAAGTATCCCGACATCTTCGCGGCCTCGAGCCTGATGCTGGTGTCCAAGGTCGACCTGCTGCCGCACCTCGATTTCGACGTCGATGCGCTGGTGGCCAACGCGCGCCGCGTGCGGCCGGGGATCGCGGTGATCCGCGTTTCGGCGCGCACCGGCGAGGGCATGGAGGCCTGGCTGAAGTGGATCGACGCCGCGCGCACGGTGCAGGGCCTGTCGCCCTGAGCACGGCCTGCGTGCTGGCGGTGGACGGACAGGCGACAACACAACCCGCCGAGGGCCTGCGCATCCGTGTCCGCGGCCGCGTGCAGGGCGTGGGCTTCCGGCCGTTCGTGCATGCCCTGGCCCGGCGACTCGGGCTGGCGGGCACGGTGCGCAACGACGCCGAAGGCGTGCTGGTCGAGGCCTGGGGCACGCGCGTGGGCGAGTTGCCGGCGCTGCTGCGCGCGCAGGCGCCGCCACTGGCGCGGATCGACGCGGTAGAGGTGCAGGCCGCGACGGGAGGCGCACCGCCTTCGGGATTCACGATCGTCGACAGCGTGCGCGAGGGCCCGGTGCGCACCGACATCGGCCCCGATGCCGCGACCTGCGAGGACTGCCTCGACGAGCTGTTCGATCCCGCGGACCGGCGCTACCTGCATCCGTTCATCACCTGCACCCACTGCGGGCCGCGCTTCACCATCACGTCGCGGCTGCCCTACGACCGGCCGCAGACGACGATGGCGGGCTTCGCGCTGTGCGCGCGTTGCGAGCGGGAGTACACCGACCCGGCCGACCGGCGATTCCATGCCGAGACCACCTGCTGCCCGGACTGTGGTCCCCGCCTGTCGCTGCCGCCCGCCGCGATCTGGGAACTGCTGGCCGGCGGGGCGATCGTCGCGATCCAGGGCATCGGTGGCTACCACCTGGCCTGCGATGCGCGGGACGAGGCGGCCGTGGCGCGCCTGCGCATTCGCAAGCAGCGCGAGGCGAAGCCGCTGGCGGTGATGGTGGCCAACCTTGCCTCGGCGCGACGCCTCGCGCGGATCGATGAGGCGGCGGCAGCGTGCCTCGGATCCCGCGAGCGCCCGATCGTGGTGCTCGATGCCGAGCCCGGCAACGGCATCGCGCGCTCGGTGTCCATGGGGCTGCCGACGCTGGGGCTGATGCTGCCCTACACGCCGATCCACCACCTGCTGTTCCACGCTGCGGCCGGCGCGCCAGCCGACGCGGCGTGGCGACACCGCGAATGGCCCGCTGCGTTGGTGATGACCAGCGCCAATCCGCACGGCGAACCGCTGGTGCACACGGCGGCCGAGGCGCGCGCGCGGCTGGTCGGGATCGCGGATGCGATCGTCGACCACGACCGCGCGATCGCGGTGCGCTGCGACGATTCGGTGCTGCGGATGGTCGACGGCGCGCCGGCGTTCATCCGGCGCGCGCGTGGCTACGTGCCGGAGCCGATCGACCTCGGGCGCGAGTTCCCGCCGTTGCTGGCCACCGGCGCCTACCTGAAGAACGCGGTCTGCGTCACGCGCGGTCGCGAGGCCTTCGTGTCGCAGCATGTCGGCGACCTCGATGGGCCCGAGGCGAGGCGGTTCCAGCACGAGGCGGCCGCGCACCTGCTGCGCATCCTCGACGTGCGGCCGACGCAGGTCGTGGGCGACCTGCATCCGGACTTCCCCGGACGCGCGCTCGCCGATGCGGCCGACCTGCCGTGGGTCGCGGTGCAGCACCACCACGCGCACGTGGCCTCGGTGCTCGCCGAACACCACGTCGTGGGGCCCGCGCTGGGCCTCGCGCTCGACGGTTACGGCTATGGCGCCGACGGCGGCGCCTGGGGTGGCGAGCTGCTGCGGGTGGATGGCGCGGCCTGCGCGCGTCTGGGCCATCTCGCGCCGATCGCGCTGCCCGGCGGCGACCGCTGCGCGCGCGAGCCATGGCGCTGCGCCAGCGCCGCGCTGCATGCGATGGGCCGCGCGGCGGAAATCCGCGCGCGCTTCGGCGACGAGCCGCTGACCGCGGGTGTCGCGATGATGCTGGCGAGCACCGCGATCGCCACCACGAGCAGCGCGGGCCGCTGGTTCGACGCCGCCTGCGGCCTGCTCGGCCTGCACCTGCGCGCCGACCATGAGGGCCAGGCGCCGATGGCGCTGGAATCGCTGGTGCGCTCGCCGCGCGTGCTCGCGGGCACATGGCGGATCGTCGACGGCGTGCTGGATCCGCTGCCGCTGCTGGCGGCGATCGCCGACCGCGAGCCGCGTGACGGCGCGGAATGCTTCCACGGCACGCTGGCGGCCGCGTTGTCCGATTGGGCCACGCAGGCGGCCCGCGCCAGCGGCCCGTCGACCATCGCCCTGTCCGGCGGCTGCTTCCTCAACCGCGTGCTGGCCGAGGAAACCGCCGCCGCGCTGCGCCGGGCCGGCCTGCGGCCCCTGTTGCCGCGCGCGCTGCCGCCCAACGACGGCGGCATCGCGCTGGGGCAGGCGGCGGTGGCGGCCGCGATGGCCTGAATGCTGCGGCGCCGCAGGGGGAATCGCCGGCCAAATTGACGTGGCGCAAGGCCGGGGCGCCGGCCAGCCGCCATAAAGGCCTCCAGCATCGCGGCATCATCGGGAGGGTGCCATGTGCCTCGCCGTACCGGCCGAAGTCATCGAGGTCGTCGACGCCACGCGTGCGCGCGTCAGCCTCGGCGGCGTGGTCAAGGAAATCGCCCTGCACCTGGTCGACGGCGTGGTCGTCGGCGACTACGTGCTGGTGCACGTGGGGTTCGCGCTGGGCAAGATCGATCCCGAGGAGGCCCGGCGCACGCTGGACGCGCTGCGCGCCCTCGGCGAGTCGCTGGAGGACGCGGCATGAAGTACATCGACGAGTTCCGCGACGGCGCTGCAGCGCGCGCGCTCGCCGCGCGCATCACCGCCGAGGCCGAGACCGGCCGCGAGTACCGACTGATGGAGTTCTGCGGCGGACACACGCACGCGATCTTCCGCTACGGCATCCCGGACCTGTTGCCGCCGAACGTGCGGCTGATCCACGGCCCGGGCTGCCCGGTGTGCGTGCTGCCGATCGGCCGCCTCGACCTCGCGATCGACCTCGCCATGCGGCCCGACGTGACCCTGTGCACCTACGGCGACATGATGCGCGTGCCCGGCTCGCGCAAGCGCAGCCTGCTGCGCGCCAAGGCCGAGGGCGCCGACGTGCGGATGGTGTATTCGGCGACCGACGCGCTGCGCATCGCGCGCGAACAGCCACGGCGCGAGGTGGTGTTCTTCGCGATCGGCTTCGAGACCACCACGCCGCCGACCGCGGTCGCGGTGCACACCGCCGGCGCGCAAGGCCTCGCCAACTTCTCGGTCTACTGCAACCACGTGCTCACGCCGCCGGCGCTGGTGCACCTCCTCGAGACCGCGAACCCGGACGACCCGGAACCGGTCCGCATCGACGGCTTCATCGGCCCGGCCCATGTCTCGGTGGTGATCGGTACCGACGCCTACCAGCGCTTCGCCGAGCACTATCGCAAGCCGGTGGTGATCGCGGGCTTCGAGCCGCTGGACGTGCTGCAGTCGATCCTGCTGCTGGTGCGGCAGTTGAACGAGGGCAGGGCGACGATCGAGAACCAGTACAGCCGCGCGGTGGTGCCGGCCGGCAACCTGCGCGCGCAGGCGATCGTGGGCGACGTGCTCGAGGTCCGCGAGTCGTTCGAATGGCGCGGTCTCGGCGAGGTGCCGTTCTCGGCCCTGCGCCTGCGCGAGCACCACGCCGCGCACGACGCGGAGAAACGCTTCGCGGTCGCACCGTCGCGCGCGCGCGAGAACAAGGCCTGCGAGTGCCCGGCGATCCTGCGCGGCGTCAAGCGGCCCACCGACTGCGGCATCTTCGGCACGGTGTGCACGCCGGAGAACCCGATGGGCTCGTGCATGGTGTCCGCGGAAGGCGCATGCGCGGCCTACTACACCTACGGCCGGCACACGGTGCCGGCCGTGGCCTGACGCGCAAACGCCGCGAGGAGCCCGCATGGACCTGCCCGAACCGACATCCCGCCCGCTGAAGTCGCGCACCCTCGACCTCGTGCGCGGCCGGATCGACATGAGCCATGGCGGCGGCGGTCGCGCGATGGCGCAGTTGATCGACGAGGTGTTCCGCGCGGCCTTCGACAACCCGGTGCTGGACCGCGGCGACGACCAGGCGCAGCTCGACATCGGCGCCGGCCGCCTCGCCTTCACCACCGACTCCTACGTGATCTCGCCGCTGTTCTTCCCGGGCGGCGACATCGGCAGCCTCGCCGTGCACGGCACGGTCAACGACCTCGCGATGGCGGGCGCGGTGCCGAAGTGGCTGTCGTCGGCGTTCATCGTCGAGGAAGGCTTCCCGCTGGCCGACCTCAAGCGCATCGCGGACTCGATGGGCGCGGCGGCGCGCGCGGTCGGCATGCAGGTAGTGACCGGCGACACCAAGGTGGTCGAGCGCGGCAAGGGCGACGGCGTGTTCATCAACACCACCGGCATCGGCGTGGTGCCCGCGGGGGTCGACATCCACGCGCGCCGCGCGCGGCCCGGCGATCGCATCCTCGTCTCCGGCACGATCGGCGACCACGGGGTCGCGATCCTCTCGCACCGCCAGGGCCTGGCGTTCGAGACCGACCTGGTGTCGGATTCCGCGCCACTGCATGGCGTGGTGGCGGCGATGCTGGCCGTCGCGCCGGACCTGCACGTGCTGCGCGACCCGACCCGCGGTGGCGTGGCCGCGACCCTCAACGAGATCGCGCAGGCCGCGGGCGTGGGCATCCGGCTCGACGAGCGCGCGCTGCCGATCCGCGCGCAGGTGCGGGGCGCCTGCGAACTGCTCGGCCTCGATCCGCTCAACGTCGCCAACGAGGGCAAGTTGCTGGCGATCTGCAGCGAAGCCGACGCCGAACGGGTACTGGCGGCGATGCGTGCCCACCCATTCGGCCGCGAGGCGGCGATCATCGGCAGCGTGGTCGAGGACGCGCAGCGATTCGTGTCGATGGACACCGTGTTCGGCGGCCGGCGCATGGTGGACTGGCTGGTCGGCGAGCAGTTGCCGCGCATCTGCTGAGGCGGCCGGTCACTCCCGCGGCACCGGCGCGGCGCTCGAAGCGGGTGCCGGCCGCTCCGGCGCCAGCGTGCGGGCCCGCGCGACGAACGCGGCCACCAGTCGATCGGCGATCAATCCCGCGGCGAACTGCAGGATCCCGCCCCACCACGCGTCACGGAAGCCGGTGCAGGCGCTGAACGTGACCCGGCAGCCGCAATCGCCCAGCGGCTCGAAGCGCCAGCGTCCGCGGAAGCCCTCGAACGGCCAGCCCTTGCAGCGCACGTCCATCGTGTGGAACGGCTGCTTGTCGACCTCGGCCAGCAGGTGGGAGTCGAGGCCGCGGAACCCGAAGCCGACCCGCGCGCGCACGAAATCGTCGCGTCGCTCCAGCACCACCGCCTCGGTGCACCAGGGCAGGAACGAGGGATAGTCCTCGGCGTGCTCGACCAGCGCGTAGAGCCGCTCCGGGGCCTGGGCGACGAGGGCGCTGCGCGTGAGGTCCATGGCCGCGCCTCAACGACGCTTGCCCGCGTCGATCTTGCGCACGATCTCGCGCAGCACCGGGTCGTCCTCGATCCGGGGCACCGGCTGCGCGTCGGCCGCGGCGGACGCGGGCGCGATGCCCTCGAACTGCAGCAGGCAGCGCGCGGCGAACAGCGCCACGCCGCCGGCCAGCGGATAGTGCGCGCCCAGCACCGCGCCCAGCGTGCCCTGCGACCATGCCGATGCCGCTTCGATGGCCGGCGTGACGCCGATGCGCTGCACGTCGATGAACGGCAGCAGGAACACCAGCAGCAGTCCCGCGGCGGCGGTCGCGGCCGCCATCACCTGGCCGTGCCCGGCCTCCA
>Ga0209450_10001605_pt1 | contig 11302 bp, 6 predicted proteins | sample FrelakmetLWP11LW_FD_187149 | JGI IMG/M metagenome (GOLD analysis project Ga0209450, IMG submission 187149) | Freshwater lake sediment microbial communities from the University of Notre Dame, USA, for methane emissions studies - LWP11 LW (SPAdes)... | ecosystem: Environmental > Aquatic >... | reverse complement strand
CTCATGTCCACCGCATGCGGGGAGCCCGCGGAGGACGACCAGCAGGCCGTGCTGGAAGTCGTGGAGCCTGTCGTCCCGGATACGCTGCCCGCTGAAATGGAGCTCGTATACGCCAGCCATGTGCTCGTTCCGTTCCAGGGCTGCGCGCAGTTCGAGGGTACACGGACCCGGGAGGAGGCCCTCGCCGAGATCCAGGCGGTCCGCGACAGCGTGGACCAGGGTCTGCTGACCTTTGCCGAGGCTGCCGCCAGGCACTCGGCCTGCCCTTCCGCCCAGAACGGCGGATTCCTCGGATCATTCCCCAGGGGAGCCATGGTCCCGGAGTTCGAGCAGGTAGCCTTCGGTCTCGGCGCGGAAGAGCTTTCCCAGCCCTTCGAGACCGAGTTCGGCTACCACATCGTTCTGCGTCATGGAACCATCCGCGCCAGCCACATCCTCGCGGCCTACCAGGGTTCCGTGCCGGATTCGTCCGTCACACGCACCCGTGAAGAGGCGCTTGTCCTCATCGAGTCAGTGAGGGACAGCATCGAGGCCGGGATGGCATTCGCCGACGCGGCCGCCGCCTTCTCCGACTGCCCGTCCAAGCAGGCGGGGGGCGACCTGGGACCCTTCTCCCGCAACATCATGGACCCGACCTTCTCCGACTCGGCATTCGTACTCGAGCCGGGCGAGATTTCCGGGATCGTCGAGACTCCGTTCGGGTTCCACCTGATCCTCAGGACCGAATAGCACCTGCCGGAACAAGTGACACCCACTGATTTCGTTTTCCGCACGAAATCGGTGGGTGTCATTGCATGCCGTGATAAGCCGTAACTGGTACGGTTTTTCAGGGGCAGCTGTCGCACGCTCTTCCTGGTGAGCCTCAGGAACATCGGGTGGAAGTGGATCACGTGATCCTCGTTCTCCGGTTCTGACCGGGGAATGCCGCCCTCGCCGCAGTTGTATATTCAGCGTGAAGGAACGATTCGGAGAAATTCACGCGATCAGGGAGGATCCGCATGGGGACCATGAGTGTGTTCGTTCTGGGGGCGTTGCTTCCCCTCACCGCTGCATGCACGGCGAGCACGGCCCCTGATGCCGCAGTGGATATCCCCCTTCTGGTAAGGGGAAATACGGAGTTCGCGCTATCGATGTTCGGGAGGCTGAGTCAGGATTCGCCCGAAGACAACCTCTTCTTCTCACCGTTCAGCATCAGCGCTGCCCTGGCGATGACCGCCGCCGGGGCGGAAGGGGAGACCGGCGTCCAGATGTCCGAAGCGCTGGGCCTGACCCTCCCTGAATCCAGGGTTCATCCGGCGTTCTCACTTCTCCTCGAGCAGCTCTCCCCCGATTACCGGGCATCGCTCTGTTCGGAGGATCAGGAACCGCTGACACTGGAGATAGCCAATGCCCTCTGGGTGGAGGAGACCTTCCCGCTGCTGGCGGACTATGTCGGGCTTGTGGAGGAGGAGTACGGGGCGGAGGCCAGGAACGTCGACTTCATCGGCGACCCGGATGCCCAGCGGATCGTCATCAACGACTGGGTCAGCGAAAGCACCCGCGGCAGGATACAGGATCTGCTGGTTCCGGGAGTGATCAACGGGATGACCCGGGTCGTCCTCACCAATGCCATCTACTTCCTTGGGGCGTGGCAGAGCCAGTTCCAGGAGGGCGCCACCCGCGATGAGGAATTCACACGGATGGACGGGACCGTTATCGAGACTCCCATGATGCATCAGACCGAGTCCTTCGCCTTCGCGAGGGGCAACGACTGCTCGGCGATCTCCCTGCCGTACTCCGACGGGCTGAGCAGTATGCTCATCCTTCTCCCTGACGGCGACATCGGTGTTTTCGAGGGGAGCCTCGATCCGGAGACTCTGGACGCAATCAGGGGAAGCCTGTTCCGCACCCGGGTTGCCCTCTCCATCCCATCGTTCGAGTTTTCAAGTTCCTTCTCGCTGAAGGAGACCCTTCAGGCGATGGGCATCACGGATGCATTCGACGCGGACGCGGCCGACTTCACGGGGATCACCGGCGGGAGGGACCTCTTCATCAGCGCAGTGATCCACAAGGCCTTCGTGAAGGTCGATGAGACCGGCACCGAGGCGGCCGCCGCCACCGCCGTGGTCATGGCCTTGACAGCGATGCCGTCGTCCGACCCGATCGAGCTGGTGCTCGACAGGCCCTTCCTGTTCATGGTGCTGGACGACCTTACAGGATCCATCCTCTTCATGGGCAGGGTTGCGGACCCGTCAGTCTGATCCCTGCAGGATCCCGAGGAAGTAGTCCCTCTCGCCCTGCAGAGGCTCGAGGCCGCCCCGCTGTGGGTCGTATCCGATGGCCGGATCGAAGGAGTCAGGGGAGTAGGGCTCGACGCCGGCCGCTGCCGCGTACCTGTCGTACGTGTCGATGTCCCAGGTAGTGCACCAGTTGGAGTACGGGAAAAGCCGCTCATCCTGCCATGCCATGCCGTCATCGGTCCCGTAGAGGTACCGGCTGGCCGCAATCTCGTGGGCCAGATTCATTCCATCGCCGATGATCAGGATCACATGGGGCACTGGAAGCTCCATGTCAGCCGCACCGGTGATCAGCTGGAAGATGTGCGTGTTGTCCAGCAGTCGCCCGCCGGGAGCCGGAGGACTGCCCTCCATCGACTCGACAAGGGGAATGACCCTCTCCGGGAACCTGCCGTGGAAGCTGACCAGCTCGTTGGTGTGCTGTGCGCAGCCGTAGACGACCTCCCCCCCCGGATACGCCCAGAAAGGATCCGCGCCTGCCATCTCGGGAAGCTCCCCGAGACCGAGGACGGGATCGCCTGTGAGCCTCATGAAGCTGTTGGAGTGATCGGCGGTCAGGATGACCAGCGTGTTGTCCCAGTCGAGGACCGAGCTGGTATCCACGTAGTTCATCACCATTCTGGCGGCCTCTTCCAGATCCCACATGGCTCCGATCATCCACGTGTAGTGATTGTGGTGGTTGGCCCAGTCGATGTCGCCCTGCTCGATCATCAGGAAGAAGCCATCGCGGTCGCGCGAGAGGAAGTCCAGTGCGACGCCGGATGCCTCCGCCAGGGTGGGGTTCTCCTCGGTCGCGGGAAGGACCTCACCGGTCCCGTCCCCGGTCGGGACCGGACGATCAAAGCAGCCGTCATCGCCCCCGAAGAGGCCCAGTATCCTCGCGCCTTCATCCGGATCGAGCCCGTCGATCAGAGCCTCCAGGGATTCCCGGCCATCCACGCCCGTCCGGCGTTCGACGAAGGCGAAGTCCGTCTCCCCCCGGCACAGCCTCTCGTAGACGCCCCTTGCGATGAATCCGGAGGTCTCCCGCCAGGCGGGATTGTCCCACAGCGGGTTCCCGGCGCCTATGACAAGAGTCGCGACGCCGGAAGAGAGGATCTCATCGGAGATCCCGGGTTCCATGTTCCCCGCCGCGCCTTCGAAGAAATGGTTCCTGTCGCCATCGTGGGAGACGAAACAGGCGGGGGTGGCGTGGGAAAAGGGGACCGTTGAGACGACGCCAACCGACCAGCCCCGGCTGCTCAGGATGTCCCCGAGGTTCTGGAGCTCGCCCCCGTGCGGATCGGCGGCCATGGATACCCTGCCATTAGTGGTTTTCCTACCGGTGGCCATCGCCGTTGCGGCTGCCGCCGAATCCGTGGCGGGTATCTTCCCCGGGTGGCGATCCTCCTGGAGGATGCTGTCCGCCGCCGGTTGCGGCTCGATCTGCCCGACACTTCCTGAATGGTCTCCGTTTCCTCCGCAGGAAATCAGCATGAAGAGGAGGGCGGAGACGACCAGGGAGGCGAGGGTGTCCCGCTGCATTCCATGCATCCGGTAACCGCTCACGGCCCGACGGCTTCCAGGTTCCTGGCGAACACTTCCAGGAGGAACGCGAGGTTGTCCGCCGACCGGTCCAGCGCCTCAGTGAGTCCGACTGCACCTCCATGTCCGGCGTCCGGGTGGATCCTGATCAGGATCGGCGCTCCACCGGTCTGGGCCGCCTGCAGCCTCGCGGCGTACTTGAAGCTGTGTCCCGGCACGACCCTGTCGTCATGGTCGGCGGTGGTCACGAGGACTGCCGGGTACTCGATGCCATCCCTGATGTTGTGGTAGGGCGAGTACCTGATCAGGAACTCGAAGTCCCCGGGGTCCTCAGGGTCGCCGTACTCCGGCACCCACGACCACCCATAGGTGAAGAGGTGGTAGCGGAGCTGGTCCAGCACGCCCATCTCGGGGATCACGGCCCCGAAGAGGTCCGGCCTCTGATTCAGGCATGCGGCGACCAGGGTGCCGCCATTGGAGCCCCCTTCGATGCCGAGGCATGGCGTCGAGGTGTAGCCCTCCTCAATGAGGTATTCCGCGGCGCCGATGAAGTCATCGTAGACGTTGATCCGGTTTTCCCCGACCCCCGCGAGGTGCCATTCCTCGCCGTACTCGCCGCCGCCGCGGATGCACGGCATGGCGAAGACCCCTCCCTGCTCGAGCCAGAGTATCGTCGAGCTGCTGTACCAGGGGGTCATCGGAATCCCGAAGCCGCCGTACCCCGTCAGAAGAGCGGGGTTGTACCCGTCCCGCGCCAGATCCGCCGGATAGGCGAGGAACATCGGGATCCTGGTGCCGTCGCGGCTTTCATAGAAGACCTGCTCGCTCGTGTACTCCGAGAGGTCCGCCCCGGTCTCCGGTTCCCAGTACACCGAGTCCTCACCGGTCTCGAAATCGTACCGGTGGATGACCCCCGGGGAAAGGAGGGATGTGAACTGGTAGAAGGTCTCCGTCTCCCATTGCCTGCCCCCGAAGCCCCAGACCGTGCCGGGGCCGGGGAGTGCAAGCTCCTCCTGGAATGCGCCGTCCATTCCCGAGAGGTATACGACCGAGCAGGCATCCCTTGAGTACTGCAGCACCAGCGACTTCGACTGGTTGAGGATGGATGCGCTCTCGAGGGTCTCCGTGCGCTCGGGGACGATCGTTTGCCAGTTCTCCGGCTCGGGATGGGTTATGTCAATGCTGATCAACCTGTTTTGCGGAGCATCACGGTTTGTGAGGATGTAGAACTCCGTTCCCACGTTGCCGATGAGGCTGTAGGTCGCATCGAAGCCGTTCAGCAGCTCTACCACCCGACGGTCGGCTGGCGGAAGCCCCATGTCCACGTAGGAGAGCCCGGAATGATCGAGGGAGTTCCCATCGTAGATATCGATGATCAGATATCTGTCGTCGTCCGTGAGCCAGGCGGAAGGGAACCAGTCCGGCCTGTCCGTCCTCGCATAGACAAGGCTGTCGCTCTCCTGATCCGAGCCGACCCTGTGGAGCCAGACCTCCTCGCCACCGCTCAGCCCGGTGTACTCGGCACCCTCCTCCGGCTCCTCCATCCTGCAGTAGTAAAACCCCGTATTGTCGGCGTTCCATGCCACCCATCCGGTCTTGGTCCATCGGAGAGTGTCACCGAGCATCTGGCCCGTCCCGAGATCCGTGACGTACCAGTCCACCCAGTCCGAGCCGCTTCCGCTGAGTCCCCACGCAAGGTATCTGCCGTCGTCGCTGACACTCGTCCCTGCCAGCGAGAGATTGGCCTCCTCCGGGAAGAGGTTCGGATCCAGGACCACCACCGGTTCCGCGCCCAGGCTCTCCGCGGAGCAGAGCACGCTGTGCTCCTGCAGACCCGTGTTGGTGAAGAAGAAGTACCGCAAGCCCTTCCGGAACGGCATGGAGAGGGTTGCGTAGTCCTCCAGCTCACGCAGCCTGGCCCTGAGATCGTCACGGCACGGGATCGCCGAGAGGAAGCTCTCGGTGAGCTCGTTCTGGGCGGCGATCCACTGCGCCGTTTCCGGTGAATCGACCTCCTCGAGCCATCTGTAGGGGTCCGCGACGGGCGTGCCGAAGAAGTCGTCCACCTGGTCGCAGATCCTTGAGTACGGGTAGGTGAAGCCTTCCCATCCCGAGGCGGGTACGCAAGACAGAGCGAGCAATGCGAGCATCTCAATCCGGACCGTTCTCACGTCGGAGCCTCCCTGCATGAGTGGCAAATCGGAAGCCAGACACTACTCATTGGAACTGCCGGCGCAAGAGCCCGCTCGGGGCGGACTGGAATGAACCCGCTGGAATCGGGTATCTTACCCATATCTTCAACAAGAGAGGTGCGACATGATCCTGTCCGCACTCGCGCTCGCGGTGCTTCTCCGGACTGCCGTCGGCGGGGATTCGATCCTCGTGCACGAATGGGGCGTCGTCCTCTACTCGGCCGACTCGACCATTGCCGCCGGCTCCCCAGGCTATGACCCGTTCGGCGCTGTCTGCGTCGATGCCCCGGTGGTCTATTTCCATGGAGCCGCTTTCACGGGCGATGTGACGGTCTGCTCCCTCGGCGACATCTTCAGCGTCTACCCCGAGCCCGATGCCGCAGGCGGCATTCTCCTCGGAGACCTCGGGGGTCTGGGATCCGCCGTCCGCTGGGAGGACCTGTCCGTCGATCCCGGCACCGACGTGGACCGTATCAGCAGCATCACGGCCGACGGCCTCATGATACCCGGCTTCGGATGGGCGATGGACTACTGGAGGGTTCCGGAGTCCTCCCGCATCACGAGGCAGCGCGACTCCTTCCAGGACAGGTTCCTCTACTACGAGGTGGAGCTCACCGGCGCCGGCTTCCCTCTCCCGCTCGAGGGGTACGCCCAGCCAGGGACTCCCGGGACGGAGATCGCCGGCGATGTCCTCGTGTTCCACAGGGGCGAGAACGGCCTCGTCTCCCTCGTGCAGGGGACTGACAAGGACGCCATGCCAGCGGACGAGACGCTGCCCCTCGACATGCCATGGCAATCCATGCCGGAGGCGCTGGAAACGATAAGGGGATGGGCTCACGGCATGCTGACCGGTGAGGAGATCGAGGCATTGTGGGCGACCTGGGAACCCTATGTGCTCTACGGCGACTGGCGGGGGGACAGCCTCCTTGTCTTCGCTGTCCCGCAGCCTCTCATCGAGCGGATCAGCACGATCATCGTCGCGCCCGACCAGGAGATTCCAGTGATGATGAACCGGTTCTTCCTGGGGATGAAGGCCACGGGCTAGTTCTCCCGGGCTGAGTCTGGCGTGTGCTCCGACATGATCGTATCATTGTCCTCAAGTCCGGAGGAGGTGTACTCCGCGGTCCTCAATGGAAGCGAGCGATGATGAAGGTTCGTTCCGTTCCCGGTCAGTCCAAAGCGCTTCCGTTCATCACTTCCCTGTTACTCTCTCTTGTCTTCAGCGGGTGTCTTCCCGAACCCTACGAAGTTGGTTCCCCCGATTCAACCCTCTCGGAGTACCTGCTGATCTGGCAGCTGATCGACCAGCACTACGCGTGTTTCTGCGTGAAGCCGGACGTGGACTGGGACAGGGCGTACCTGGATTACCGGGCGATGGCCGAAGACGCTGGGAGCCGTGAGGAGATGGCGGCAGCCGCTCTTCTCATGCTGGGCGAGCTGGAGGACCACCAGATCGCCCTTTTCGACGACACTCCGGCAAGGAGAGACTCCTACGATCCGGGCCGGTTCATCAATTTTGACCTGGATGTCTGGCTTTCGTACATGCAGGATCTGGAACCCTCTCCCGAAACCGCAATGTCGGCTTTCGGCTCAGGCATATTCATCTCCGCAGCCAATGACTCGATCGGTTATCTCTACGTCTCCGACCTCGGGAGCGGCTACGGGTTGGAGGGATTCTATGAATCCGCTGGCACCGTGAGGTACTGTCCCGGTCTGATTTTCGACCTGCGCATGTGCGGCGGCATCGGCGCAGAGGCGAACGCCAGATCGGCCGTCGGCAAGTTTGTCGCCCAGGGCGCCATCGGATACTACATTTCGTTCCGGGCCGGTGCCGACCGATACGAGATGACCGAGCCAGCCGCCATCCGGGCCATCAAGAACGGTAGCTGGCAGTTCACCGAACCGATTCTTCTGCTTACCGGCAGGGGTACCTGCGGCGCCGCGGAGCAGCTCGTTCTCCTGCTCTCCTCCCAGGAGCACGTCACGGTCATCGGCGACACCACAGCGGGCTTCGCGAACCCCGGTTCCCTGTTCAACCTCACCGAAGGATGGACCCTCAACATTCCCGGAATGGTGACCTACGATACGTCGATGGAGGCGGTGTTCGATCGGGGGATCCCCCCGGATATTCTTGTACAGGCAACGCAGGCCGACTTCGATGCGGGTATCGACCCGGTTCTGGACGCCGCCATGGAGATGCTCGCCAGATAGCCGCCCTGCAGCGGTCAGTCCCGTCGTCACTCGATTGTCAGCACCACGAGGTTTCCACCCGGCGTCATCTCCAGGTCCATCGGGTAGCCTTGCAGATCCAGCGTGCCGTCGATGAGGTAGTTCTCGTGGTCGTACGAGACCAGCCGGCTCACGGAGCCGCCCAGATAGCTGAGCACATAGGCGTGAACCATGTCGGTTCCGGAGCAGATGAAATGGAGGTCTCCGGCGATCGGCACCGCCCCGGTCCATCCGAAAGTGCTGCCCATCGAGTCGGGCAGGAACGCCCTCAGCGTGACCACCTCGTCCCCTCCCGATGACCTCCGTACGGCGCAGTAGATCGAGTCGTCGGGTATCCCGGTCACCTCCAGGATTGCGGATTCGTCGAAGCGCCAGTGCCTGATGATACCCGGACCGATTGTGGAGAGGAGCTCCGAGCCCTCCAGAGTTCCCGCGACAAGCGTATCGACGCGGTTCCCGCTGTTGCACAGGCAGACGGGCGGGGAGGCGAGCTGGCACATGCGGGACTGGTGGTTTGTCTCGATACGGATCTCGAGGAGCCTGTCGGTTGCCGCGTCGGAGACGTACATGTAAGGTCGGTCGTCGTCCACGACCATCAGAGTCGGAGCCTCACAAACGGAGAAGTCGTCCTCCATCTGACCATCCGGGAAGCCGATCTCCAGAATCGTGCCGAAGGGTCCTATCAGGTAAACGCTGTTCTCCATGGGGCTGAAGACCATCTCGGAATAGGCGGAAGGGGAGGCGGCTCCAACCAGCCAGGTCGCGGTCAGTTCCATGGTGGTCGAATCGTAATCCAGCAGCCTGCCGTCGGTGGTCGCCACCCAGACATGGCCGGCAATGGGGCAGACCGACCGCGCGTTCCGGATCGGACCCGCCGAGGCCGAGATGGTGAGATCCGGCCCCGAGATGACATACACTCCTGCCGAGTACGTGCCGTCATACTCCGTGAGGTCCGTGCAGCCGGCAGCAAGTGCCAGAAGGAGAGTGGGGACAGTCGGATTCCGCGTCACCATCTGACCTCCGCGGTCAGGAGGAAATGCCTGGCGGGCGACCATGCCCTGGGATTGCCCATCTCCCCTGTCGGATCCCCTGCCTGGTGAAACAGGGCAGTGTCGTAGATGCTCACCACGTTCTTCCCGTTGAAGAGGTTGTAGATCCCCAGGAGCACCTCCAAATCGATGGGACCGACATCGAGTGTTCTCGATACGGTCAGGTCGGTCTGCATGTTCGATGGGTATCTCTCAGTGTTGGTTTCGACGAGTTCCCCTGAGACGGGCGGCAGGGTGTAGGGGACACCGCTCCCGAAGCTCCAGGAGATTCCCAGCCTGGAGTTCTCGAAGGGGCGGATGCCGGCAATCCGCGGGCCTTCGGACTCGAAGGAGCACAGCTCCAGGTTCGCCCCGACGGTGTGGGTCTGATCCCAGTCGAGGTAGTTGTCTTCCGAGGAGATGTAAACAATGCCGCTCTGGGCGTAGTTGTAGAGCTGCAGCATGGAGGAGTACCGGCCCTTTGCCACTGAGAGGCAGTAGGAGAGGTTCCCGGAGAGATGCCCCCCTGGACTCCGTGAGATGGAGAACTCGAGCCCCCTGGCCATGCCGTGGCTGCCGTCATTGGTGAAGACATAGTAGGTGCCCTCGTTGTGGTCCTCGGTGCTGACGAGGCCGGAGATGTCCTTGTAGTAGCCCGAGATGGAGAGGTCCGTGTACCTGTCCAGCGAGTACCTGACTCCGGATTCGAACATCTGCGTCCGCTCCGGCTCCAGGTCGGGATTGCCGGCCACGATCCTGTCCTCGGCGAAGTTGTATGCCGTCTGCAGATACAGGCAGTACATCGGGGGCATCTGGAAGTAGTGGCCGAATGTGGTGAAGAATACCGATCTGTCGCTGAAAGGCACGGAGAATCCGAGTCTGGGGCTGATCTGCCATTTGGCATCAACCGGTACGGCAGCCCCCGCTTCCGTATCGACCACGCTTGCATTCGCGTCGAAGAGCTCGGCACGAAGCCCGGCAGTGGTGATCACCCCACCGGGGAAGCGGAAGCTCCCCTGTACGTATGCGGCTCCGGAATGGGGCCAGGCATCCCATTGCGAGAGGTATACATTGCCTGCAGCGAGTGCATAGACACTGTACTGGTAGAGGTCATAATAGACGGCGGACAGCCCGGCCTTGTACCTCAGCCGGGTGCTGGGGTTGGCGTCGAAGTCGAGCATCGCCGTCGCGACCGTGGCCTTCGAGTCCATCCAGACGTTTGGATGGATCCCCGTATGGTAGAAGCCGAGGGAATCCTGTTCTCTTATCTCCGGGATGTACTGGCTCAGCCAGTAGATCGGGTTCGTGCCCTCGCCGACCCAGCCCCCGTCCGGGCTGCGAACCCGGTGCCAGTCCTGGAACCGCACCGCTCCGAGCGTGAGCTTGACGGTCGTGCCGCTGCCCAGGAGGCGCATTGCATTCAGGGTCAGGCCCGAGGTCTCGCTGAAGCGCACCGGGAGAGCGAAATCCTGGCTTCCGCCAATGTACGGCTCGGAGCCGATGTACGCCGGGAGATGGTACCTGGACCAGGCCCATTCGTTCCAGCCGGATTCCCTGTAGGCGCCCAGCAGGCCGAGGGAGAAACTGGTCCTGGCACCGGGCCTGCAGGTCAGCCTGGCCATACCGGAAGCGTCCGTCCTCCAGCCGTTCTCCCAGGAGCCACGGGTATCGAGCGTGTCCCTGCCGCTGACCGCCACCTGCCCCGCAGCGCTGATGCTCAGGACCTCAGGGATGTCCAGACCGAGAGCGGGGAGCAGAATGCCGGTGACCGGCTCCGGTCCCGAGATCGAACCTTCGATGCTGGTCAGCCCGTCGCGACAGCTCTCGACATCCATCTCCTCCATGTAGGCCATCTCGCCGCTGCCTCCCGTGGCAACCGTGGAGGTGCCCTGCCGGACTGTGATTGAACCGTCGAAATCCTCGTCGCCCTCTTCGCTGATGAGGTTGACGATGCCGGACATTGCGTTGCCGTACTCCACGCTGAGCCCTCCGGTCATCATCGCTGCATTGGAGATGGCGCCCAGCGGGAGGTCGAGGTCAAAGCGGTTGTCCA
>Ga0209450_10001604_pt1 | contig 11313 bp, 9 predicted proteins | sample FrelakmetLWP11LW_FD_187149 | JGI IMG/M metagenome (GOLD analysis project Ga0209450, IMG submission 187149) | Freshwater lake sediment microbial communities from the University of Notre Dame, USA, for methane emissions studies - LWP11 LW (SPAdes)... | ecosystem: Environmental > Aquatic >... | reverse complement strand
ATACGCGATCTTGCATTCCGGTGGGAGATCGGAGGATAATGATTTCAACGGCAGGCCCTGGTCCCGGTCCAGGTTCTAAATCGTTACCGGCCCCGGTCCTATCCAAGCGATGGGCTACTTGGGCAAAGCGCTACAGGCTAATTCCCTTTCCCTCAAAACAATGGGATCAGTAATCGCTCGTTCCTGGGCGACCCCATATACGCGCCGTACCTCCTGCCATAAGCCCGGAAACCGATATGCGGCATGCAGGGTGATCTTCGTCCTTTTTCGCTCAAAACGCCGTCTCTAATTAAATCTCGGGCTGGCTTCCCCTTGCGCTTGCGTGCACGGCACACCATACCCGCTCGGCCCCCCCTCGTCCACCAAAATACTCTGGTGCCCAACACGATGTGCCAATTTTGTCCTTGACACACAAGACCAGAATCTCCTATATCCCGTCCTAGTGAAGCCGAGTTCTTATCACCTCACCCACCCAACCTTAATAAGGAGTAACGGAAAATGACACTATCAAGAATCATTAGTCGTTTGGTCGCCTGTACGTTGATTGCGTCCGCCACACTCCTACTCGGTGGATTGGAAGCGCTGGCGCAAACCAATCTGCGTATTTCTACCGTCAATCCGCCAACTAATTTGTCCGTTCAAATCGCGGAAGAGGTCGGCAAACGCGTTACGAAAAGCACTAACGGCCGCTTGACCTTTCAGGTCTTTCCCTCTGGGCAGCTTGGCACCACAACGGATTCTCTGGAACAGGCTAGCCAGGGGCAGCCGGTAATAACCTTCGCATCGGCGTCGTTCATGGCCCAATTTGGCGTGCCCGAATTGGCTGCCGTAGATGGTCCATTTGTGGTCGGCAACAACGAGGAAGCCGAACGCCTTGCCTTTTCTGGCCTGATGCAGTCGTATTACAGCAGGTTGGCAGAGAAAGCCGGCATACGGGTGCTCGCGCTAAACTGGTTTGATGGCGCTCGCCATATGGTCGGCACGGCGCCCTATCCGAAACCGTCCGACTTGAAAGGCGTAAAAATGCGAGTCCCGCCGGTAAAAACCTGGCTCAAGACTTTTGAGCCGATGGGCGTTATTGCGACCACTGTGGAAGCCGCGGAAGTCTACATTGCGCTCTCACAGGGGGTCGTGACGGCGGCCGAAAGTCCATTGACCGGAATTGCCGATAAGCACTGGCAAGAGCCAGCCAAGCACATCACGCTGACTGGGCATTATAATCTCTTTGTCGGCTGGGTGATGAGTGAAAAGGTCTACCAAAGCCTCGGCAAGGAACACCAAGCGATCTTGATGGAGGAATTCCGCAAAGGCGGGCAGGAGCTGGCCGCAAAATCGGAGGCGCTCAACAACAAAATTCGGGCTACTTTCGAGGGACAGGGCGTGAAGTTCCACAACGCGGATCTCAAGGCGTATCGCGAAGCGACATCTGGTTTTTGGACCAGCTTCCCGGAGTGGCCAGAAGGTCTTTACGATAAAATCCGGGCCGCAGCGACCGGACGTTGATAACAGGAGCGGCACGGAGAAATTTCCGTGCCGCTCTTGGAGCCATGATGATGGCCTGGTTCAAACGTATTCTCGAGCTGCTGGGTTCGGATCTCCCGGCTGTTCTGCTGGCGATCGTTTTGCTGGTCGTGAGCGCCAACGTGTTCATTCGAACAGCACTGCGTGAATCGTTCCACGCCGCGCATGACATTGCTATGCTCGCATTTGCTGGCGTAGTGTGGTTCGGCATAATCGGAGCCTCATTGAACAAGCAGCTTTTGGGCGTGCGGTATTTCGTCAACAAACTTCCGCCGAGGCCTCGACATTGGTTGCAAGCTCTGACCCATGTGATCATTATTGTAATCTCGTTCGATGTCATCCGTGCTGCGATCGCTCAAGTTGAGACTTCGCGCTTCACGAAGTTTCTGACTTTGGGGTGGCCCAAATGGATCGTCGCGGCTGCCCTTGGTGTGGCGATGGGGATGATTATTGTCGTCCAGATATTGCAACTCTTCGAACTTTGGCGGACGCGGGGCGGCAGATGACTATCGTCGTCATCGCCTTTCTTTTGCTTCTCGTTCTCGGCATCCCGATCGCTTTTGTCATTCTTGGCCCCTCTTTGCTCTATCTTGCGCTCAATCCGCTCATGTCCAGCATTGTGGCGCAACGCATGGCCTCCTCACTGGAGAGCTTCCCGCTGCTAGCGGTCCCGTTTTTTGTCGTTGCAGGCGCCTTCATGGGCGTCGGCGGCATAGCGAAAAGGCTCTACGACTTGGCCGACGCACTTGTCGGGCATTGGTACGGCGGATTGGCGCAAGTCGGAGTACTGAATTCGCTTTTTATTGGCGCCATGTCGGGGTCCGCCAATGCCGATGCAGCAATTGATGCCCGCACCATCGTCCCGATCATGCGTTTGCAGGGCTACTCCAATGGGTTCGCCTCCGTCATCGCCGCGGCCTCCGGATCCATCTCACCCATTATGCCGCCGTCTATTGGACTGATCATTTACGGTTTGCTTACCGGCACCTCCATTGGCCGGCTTTTCATTGGCGGTATCATTCCCGCCTTCATCATGACAGCGGCATTGCTGCTCATGGTGCGGCTGATCTCTTGGCGGCGCGGCTACTTACCATCGCGACCGGCACGTTTGCCGCTGCGAGAGACCGCCGCCCGCGCGCGCGATGCGCTTTGGGCGCTGGTTATGCCAGTGCTGCTAATCGTGGGATTGCGCGGCGGGTGGTTCACGCCAACCGAATTGGGCGCCATCGCAGCGATATATGCCTTTATCGTTGGGTTGTTCATCTATCGCGGTGTCCTGTGGGACGAAGTTATTGGCATCATGCGTGAATCCGCCTGCACCACGGCGAATGTCCTTTTCATCGTCGCCACGGCCTCACTGCTTTCCATGATTTTGGCCTTGGAACAAGCACCCCAGCAGATGATGAGCGCATTGCTTTCGGTTTCCGACAACAAGTACGTCGTGCTGATCATCATCAATCTATTCCTCTTGATATTGGGGACCGTTCTTGAGAGCCTGGCTGTGATGATTATTCTCGTGCCGATCCTCCTGAATGTCATACAAAATCTTGGTGTCGATCCGGTACATTTCGGCGTGGTATTGGTCCTCAATACGACGATCGGAGCCATTACCCCGCCAGTGGGGACCGTCCTCTATACAACTTGTTCAATTACAGGGTGTTCAATTGAGGAGTTTGCGGTCGAATTCATTCCCTTTTTCTTAGCGCTTGTCTGCGTACTGTTCCTGCTGACTCTTGTTCCCCCCTTGGTGACTTTTCTACCAAACCTCCTGTTTTGAGGTTTCGAGGAGTTCAGATGGAGTCGATTGGAGATCGAATGTCATCGACAGAAGCCTCCCCATCCCGCTCTTCGATCTGCTGCTCTGTCAGCTGAATCATCGGTTGGACTCTCAAATCCGTCTTTGTATGGGTGCGAAGCCTTTAAAGGCGCGTGAAAAAAAGTTCATAAAGGCGAGGGGTTTCATCCGGCCCGCCAAGGTACGCTTACCTGCTTCTCCGGCTGCAAATTAGCGTGCTGGTGAAGCGTAGATTTCTCCCAATGTGCGGGCATGTCCTTCATCAATTGCGATCGGCGCCGGATAGCCGAAAGCACTGACCCTTGTACAGGTTTCTCCCGCCGCCTCCGATGCGGCGAAAAGTATCCTCGCTGGCTCTTCCCCTTTTAACAGGCCGACCAACGTGCGCGCGATAAAGGTATCCCCTGCGCCGAGCGTGTCCAAAGGTTTTACGCTGACCGCTGGAACTTCGGTAACGCCGTCTTTCCCGGCCAACAACGCGCCGACCGGCCCGCGGGTTACCAGGCACCATCGAGCGCCGGCGCATACCACTCCTTCGAACAACTCTTTGATCTCGGATTTAGACAGATCCCCCCCCGAGAAGCTCGCAAGAAAACAACGTGGCGCAATCCTCGCAACCCACGCCGGATCCCGAACGATCGCAAAATCAAATGAAAGCCGCGTCCTTTCGGCTAAGGCATCAACGTGATCTTCGACATGGCTGGAACGACCGGTATGCACCGCGTCGAACCCAGCAATATGGTCCAGATCACCTTTGTTGGGCGCGATGATCGATACGCCCAAATCTGCCCTGAGAAACTCCCGTTCCCCTTTGCGGTTTCCAATAATGCAAAAGGCAGTGCGCCCCTCCAGCACGCGCAGTCGCAAGATGTCCACCCCTTCACTGACGAGGGAGTCGCGAATATGACGCCCGGCCGCATCGTCGCTGATCGCGCCAACATAACTTGACTCGGCACCGAACCTCCGCGCGAAAACGGCTACATTTAACGCATTCCCGCCCGGGAACATCAAACCTCGATCCTCGTAGCAATCCACCACGTTATCACCGAAGGTGACCACGCTCACCATGTATTGACACCTCCCTACCACTATGTTAGAGATTTTCCACTAACACCGCTTTCCTAAGTGTGTCAAGGGCCGAGTTTCGTGAAACGCCCTGAGCGGAACTCGGTGACCGCTCCAGCCTTGACATTGCCTCATACCCATCGGGGGAACCTGGGTCTTTGGGGGAAAACATCAGGGATTTCCCGCGCTATGTGTGGGTTGGCTTCAACCAAGGAGTGATATTCCTATGACCAACGCACCTGATCTTTGTAGCGGGGTTTCCAGTGCATTGGCGGCATTGGAGCAGGACTTTTTCGACCATGTTTGTTTTGTCGCCTGCGGTGGATCCCTTTCTATCATGTATCCGGCGAAGTTCATGCTCGATCAGTATTCAGCCGTGCTTGCTTCTGATGTGTATAATTCGGCCGAGTTCGTTCATCGCGCTCCACGAAGGCTGTCGAGCAGATCATTGGTGATCCTGTGTTCGATGACAGGCACTACCGAGGAGACAGTCCGCGCCGCGGAATTTGCCCGTTCTGCGGGCGCGTCAACGATTGGGATGACCGTTGATGGCGGTTCGCCGCTGGCACAGGCGTGCGATTATGTAGTGGGCTACAAAGCCCATTACACGACGGGTGTGCCAATCGATGCGAGAGACAGCAACTATTCGCGTATCTATCAGATCGTGCTCGGACTGGTGAAACGCTATGATGGGGTCGACAAGCTTGCCCCGCTTCTCCGCAGTCTCGAAAATCTGCAGTCGGCCATCGATCGGGCGCAAGACACGTTCGCCCCGATGTTCGAGGATTATGCGCCACGGTTCGCTAGAGAGTCGGTCATTTACACCGTCGCCAGCGGTGCAAACTTCGGAGCAGCTTATTCCTTCGCTATCTGCGTGCTGATGGAAATGCAGTGGATCAACAGTCAGGCGATACACGCCAACGAATTCTTCCATGGTCCGTTTGAGTTGGTGGACAAGGGGCGAGCTTTCATACTTTTGAAGGGTCTCGACAGTACACGTCCCATGGAAGAAAGGGCGGACAGGTTCCTTCATCGTTTCGGTTCGGCCCAGAATATCCTCGTGCTCGACGCGAAGATCTTGAACCTCGACGGAATCGTCCCGGAGTTCCGAGGCAATTTCGTCCCTCTGATATTTTTTGATGCCCTCTGGCGTTTTGCTTACTTGCTTGCGGATCTGCGCAACCACAAGATGCTGGAAGCTCGCCGTTACATGAAGAAACTTTCCAATTACTGATCTGGGAGTGATTCGAGAGAAGCCATGCAGTTCGTCGATGCCCCAAAGGTTCACCAACTGCTCGATTATTCGTATCTGATCGAGTCTTTGTACCAAGCCCATCTCGGCCCGCATCCTGAAACGCAACATGTCGTTCAACAAGACCCCCAGAGGGGCCAAAACCAGTTCGTGACGCTGGTGGGCTGGAAGCTGGGCGCCGCGATCGTGGTCAAGATGGTTGGCGTGTTTCCCGGAAATCGTTATCTAGATCCGCCCCAGGCTTCGGTTCAGGGACTGGTGGCGCTATTCGATGGAAAGACCGGCGAACCTCGGCTTGTTGCCGACGGCGAAGCAATGACCTTTCGCAAGACCGCGGCTGACTCCGGTTTGGGCGCGCGGCTGCTGGCGCGAGAAAAAGTTGAGAGGCTGTTGGTTGTGGGAGCTGGCGGTCTTGCGCCGCACATGATCCGGTCGCACTGCACCGCGCGGCCCTCAATCTCGCAAGTGGCGATCTGGAACCGCACACCGGAGCGGGCTCAAGCGCTTGCAGAGCGCATCAAGCTTTTGAACGTCACCATCACTGCAACAGGCGATCTCGATAGAGCGGTCGCCAATGCCGACATTATCTCTTGTGTGACCATGTCGGATAAGCCTTTGGTGAAGGGTGCCTTGCTGAAACCCGGATCCCATCTGGATCTCGTTGGGGCATACCGACCCTCTATGCGGGAGAGCGACGATCAGGCGGTGACTCGGGGAACGGTTTTTGTGGATACCTACGATGGAATGGATAGCGCCGGCGACCTGTTTCAGCCGGTCCAGGCCGGTGTCATCGACTGGAATGCGGTCGTGGCCGATTACTATGCATTGGCGCAAGGCCGACATCCCGGCAGGACATCAGAAGACGAGATTACCGTTTGCAAGAACGTAGGTGGAGGACATCTGGATCTTTTCGTCGCGGAAGCGCTATTCAATAGGCTTTGATCGTGGAAAGGGCAATCCGGGTTTTAAAGACAGGACCAACGTCACAATCGCGGAAGTATTTGACGCCATATGGTCAAAGATGTCACAGCACTAAGTGGAAGTTCTTAGAAAAATAGCCTTCAAAGCTCCCCTAAAATGTTGGTAGTAATGAGTACAGATAATTGAAAAAGAGGCGAAACGGGCGTAACTCTTTTTGCTTACGAAACCAGAAGGGTACCCATCATGTGCACCTCTTAGCTCAATAACACCTTTGAGTTGAAGGCAGCCGAAGCCAGGATCGAAGATCGTTGTTTGTCTTTCGCAATAAACTTCCCCGCCGCAAGTAGCTGGGTATTAAGGGCCAAAACTGAGAAAACTTTTCGCGGCAAGGTGTGGAGAAGTCAACCCTATGAGATTAAAAAGCTCCCCACATTGCTTCTTGATGTTCTCGCATGTACCCCATGGAGTCACGATCCCTTTGAAGTTTGCCGTGTCGAGTAACGGAGAAGGAAATACTTCTTCTGCCATCGAGTGGCGGTTTGCCTGCGTCATCCCACCACCTTCTATTCCAGGTATGGCAAAACCCAACCAACATTACTCACACGGGGGTCTGTACTCAATCTCTGTTTGACTAAAACTTCTTGCATGCTCCCCTTTCAGGCGCCGTAGTCGAAACCAAAGTGTTGGATTGTGTCAATGGAGCTAAAGGGTATCTCAGTTAAGAATGAGGTGAGTACCAATAGTCATTTTCTGACCGTTTGGGGAATCCGTACCGCAAAAGACCAGATGTTCATTAAGGACTCGGATGACTGTACAAACGAGCCTAAGAAGTGCGCATATGATCGAACAGCCTGTCAATTGGACTGTGAAGGCAGAAACGTATTGAAGACGTTCATTCTTGGACTTGAGGTTTGGGGAGCAGGCGATCCAGATCCAACGCCACGTCAAGACGTCTAAGTCCCCGAACCAGCCACGATGCTGCTTTTGGGTTTTGGATTGGCATGGCTTGCCGGGCTGAAGAGCAAAATGAGAAAGAGCTGATGGGAAGTAAGTGAAGCATTTTCAAGGCGGAGTTGGGTAATCGCTCCGCCTTCTTTTCTCTTTAGATGGGTTATGACTCGTGTTGGTAATCACGCGCCTCTGACCCCAATTCAAAAGTCAACACTACGATACGCATGGTTGCGTTGGGGCGGTTGATCTGAGGATTATGATTTCAAAGACATGCTCAGGTCTCGGTCCAAGTTTGAAATCGTAACCGGCTCCCTTCCTATCCACGCAATAGGTTTAATTGGAAATCGCTATACCTCGCCATTCCTATTTTGCGAGCGCTTACAATCCGAAGTGGAAACCATTGCGATCCTTCTTTGCCCTAAGCCGCTGGGCAGAGTTGCAGCATCAATATAGTGACTCTTTCTTCCTCGGCCCCTCTAATTCAGCCCCGCACGCACAGAGGGACCTGTGATTGCGAGCTATTCACCACGTAAAGGTCCATTTTCTGGCTCTCGTGCGCAATTGAAACCACTCAAAGCGCAAAGGTTTATTTTGACCGCCTCATTGGGTTCTTATCCCTGCAGCTTTTTGAAGCAAATAAATAACCTCTTCCGCTCCTATCTTTCCGTCCCCATTTATGTCGGCGTTTTCCGGCATCGCCGCGTCGACTTGCATTCCGCACAAGATTTTTAGGACCATTATCGCCTGAGCAAGATCCTCAGCTGCGGGATCTGGGCGAGTGGTGACGCTGAATTTCGCGCTTACCCCTCCAATCGTCAGCGTGGCCGATGTCTTGGTGCTAAAAGCGTTTGAAGATATCTGTCTCACTGTAACGGTCTGACCGTTTGAAATCGTCCCTGGCACCGTGGTGTAGCTCCCATCGCCAATCCTGTACTCTCCATCAGTAATGCTTATAGGGCCTGGGCGCGTGATCCCGGTTATGGCGACGGCGTTAGAGTTGACCTCCTTACTCAGATCTATCCCAAATAATTCGTTGAACCAAAAGGGGTCGGGAGCAGTCCTGACAATGCTCGTGCTGGTCATCAGGTAGGTATCAGTCCCCTCATCACCCTCCTCCACAATCTTTACTGGCCCAAGGCCATCGGCAACCCAGTACGTTTGACTTACCACCGCGATTGGCAACACTAGCGATGTAAACATTTTTACGGCCCAGAACTTCCCGGCAGGAACAGTAATCAACTCCAAGGCTTCGATCGTACAGCTGCAGGAGTAGGAAAATGAGAATGGATACCCGCCTTGCGTGCCACTAGCTGTTCCGGAGTTTGTCAAAGGGACGCCCAGTTTGGACTGTGCATTTACGAATATCAGGGGTGGACTAAAGGTCACGGTGGTTGCTGTTGACGGATCATACTCACGGTGTTCCCTGATGCCATTGCTGTCATTGGTGTAATAGGTTTCGTACCCGTCTGAATCTTGCACTCGTTTGGTGCTTACTCCGTTAATAGTGAAAGTGCCGGTGCTGACAGTGCGTGTAAAACCACCAACTCCGTTCTTCTGATAACTCCAAGAGTTCCCTGAGGTGAGTGGAAAGTAGGTTGACACATTAGCCAGCGAGACGATACCGATCTTGTTGGTGTTGGATTCGGTGAACCATATCAGGCCATCTGGACTTGCCGTGATCTGCTGGGGAGCGCTGACGGCTGATGGCGTAGAAAGCTCAGTCAGGAAGACACCCGATGGTGTAATCCGCCCGATTTTGTCCCGGCTATTTATAGCGAACCATAAATTGCCATCAGGACCTGAAGTGATCCCATAAACATAGCTGTTTGCCGTGGGAATTGGGAATTCGGTGACCACGCCCTCTGGAGTAATCCGGCCGATCTTACCATTTTCGGTGAACCAGAGGTTGCCGTCAGGACCAGACACAATGCTGACTGGGGAAGCCGAGGGCGTCGGGACTGGAAACTCTGTGATAATACCAGCGGTGGTAATCCGCCCAATCTGGTTGGCCCCAGTCTCGACAAACCAGAGGTTGCCGTCAGGGGCTGTTGTGATCCCAACGGGAGTGGCGTTAGCGGTTGGCAAGGGGAAAGTGGTCAGTTTCCCATCGGTCGTCATTCGGCCAATCAAGTTTGAGGCGGTGAACCATAGATTCCCGTCAGGGCCTGTTGTAATGCGTCCCGGGCTGTCCATTCCGACCGAGAACTCCGTTACTACCCCCTCAGGAGTGATGCGAAGGATCCTTCCGTTGAAGGCCTTGGTAGCCCAGATATTACCGTCGGGACCGGAAGTAATGCTCCCCGTAAGCTGGCCAAAAGGCGGCAAATCAAAAAGGGTCACATTCCCTGACCGGGTGATACGCACGATCTTATCATTGACCCCATCAGTAAACCAGATATCACCATTCGGGCCGGCGGCAAGACCTGACTCGATCCCGCTGATCGTATAAGCGGGAAAGATAGGGTACTCGCCTATGATAAGAGCACCAGCGACCATCGGGAAAGCAGTACAGAGGAGGCCTACACAGGCAACACATATCAACACTCTATAAACCCTTTTTAATATATTTTTCTTCATGCCCAGCCTCCTTGGTGAGAAAGAATCTTTCATTGGTGCAATGATGGGCAACATACCCATTCTTGTTGTTGAAGAGAAAGGGACTTCTTAGCTCTCATCCTTCCCAGGGTAGAAGCGATCTGCTGACATGGAATCATCCCCCAAAAGAAAAGAACCTCCAAGAGGGAACCAAACCCCTCTGGAGGCTTCACTTTCAAAACCTTCGGGAGGCATGCTTTCATCGCCATATCCGAAAGGCCAGGGTTATGGTGAAAGTTTACCGGGTGACTGAATTGTTTGGCTTGTCTAAAGAATAGACCTTTTCAGGGTAGATGTCTAGCCTCATTATTTGCCTGGTCTGAGAAGCGATTAGGGCTTGTAAGCGTGCCTTTTTCACCTCCTTTTAGAATTCAAGGATTCGATACGAACCTGCAAACGGACGGTTGCTGCACAGAAACCTCAACGACTTGCACAAGCCCTTGTGCATCTCGGCCCATCAGTGTGAAATAGCCTCTTGCCTTCTCGGTCTTCTATCATCCTAATATCGCAATGCTTTTTCTTTTCGTTACTCTCTACTCCTTTCCAGGCATGATATTTGAATCGTAAAAAGAGGGGATATTTCTCTTCTTGTGCTCTGGTTCTCTGGAACACATTAAATCAAAAAGCCAAGAAGATCCCCATGAGCGAATCAGCGGATTATGGCTTATGATCATACGGTTATAAGACATTGTCTGCGTTCGGAAGTGCGGTCTTTCGCGCGTGGCATATGATGCATTCAATTCATCTCTGACATTGGAATTCTTTCGCTAAAACAAGAAAGATTGTGGACAGCATTTGGTGATTTCTTGAAGGGGAGGATGGGGCTAGTGGCTACAAATCCTCACGTTAAGTGTTGTAGCATGGACTCCTTGAAGACGCCTCTGCAAGATCCAACCATTACACATCAGTTGTTTCAACTAATTACAGAAATGTCAGAAGATGAGAAGCGCATTCTATTGAAACTTCTCAGGAGGGGAGCACTGAAGGGTAAGTGCCGGAGGCAGCATTTCAGGAAACCCGTTCACATGCCTGTGCGTTATACCAATAAGGATGGGCTTTCCAGCGCTGTTATCCGAGACATAAGCCTAGGAGGTGTGTTCATCTTGAGCCGGAGGCCTGTTTCTCTTGGACAGAGTCTCTCGGTCTTCTTTTCCCCTGCCAACTTCGAGAAAACCGTTTGGATTACCGGTGATGTTATGAGAGTAGCGCCAGA
>Ga0209450_10001603_pt1 | contig 11328 bp, 9 predicted proteins | sample FrelakmetLWP11LW_FD_187149 | JGI IMG/M metagenome (GOLD analysis project Ga0209450, IMG submission 187149) | Freshwater lake sediment microbial communities from the University of Notre Dame, USA, for methane emissions studies - LWP11 LW (SPAdes)... | ecosystem: Environmental > Aquatic >... | reverse complement strand
AGAATCAGCGCTTGTATTTGATACCTTTTTTCATAATTATCTGGATTATGTTATTATGGTTTATTCTAACAAGAAAAACAGGCTTAACAGAATCGTCCTTAGGGACGGGGCCAAAAAATCGGAAGTCGAAAAAATAATGAGTTATCAGCTTGATGAAAAAATAAAAATAGAAAAATCAGATTTTGTAGTTGTTAACAATAAATCTTTTGAAGACCTGGAAAAAGATGTCCTTTTCTTGGGGAAATTACTCAAATTCCTGAAATAACAGTGATTTTAGTAATATAAATTAACAATAAATTTTTTATAGCATTAAGAGTTAATATATTCTCTAAAGAACGTCCGTGTTCTTTTAAATTAGTTCTAAAAAACATTCACGTGTATACAAAACACTTGATCACGATTTACTTTTTTCCATTTTTTCAAAATAAACCCTTTCTAACATACGGTTATTATTTATATTTCAGAAAAAATATCTCATCATAAACTCAAAAGTCTGTTGTCATCAATTGCGCAGGAATTTTAAAACAAATAACTTTTTAATTCGGAATCATCTGTTATGTTTTAAATTGATTATTCAAGCGAATATCTTTAATTTTAAAATATTTTAACTGAAAGGGGGTTTTGTCTTCCACGGTCAAGATGTTGCTTCAAAAAGCAGAAATAATAATATCCTGAACGGTAAAGTACTGGTTCTGAATCAGAATTATGAGCCGATTACAATATGTAATGTAAGAAGGGCAATAGTCTTGACATTTTTGGGCAAAGCCGAAATTGTTTGTAATTCTAACGGAAAAAAAGTAAGATCTGTTTACCGGACATTTGATTGCCCTAGTATAGTAAGGTTGTCCCTTTTTATTAAAGTACCTTACAAGAGAATTATATTATCTCGAAAAAATATTCTCCGCAGGGATAATCATAAATGCCAGTATTGCGGCTCTACCGTAAATCTGACGGTTGATCACATAATCCCGAAATCGAAAGGCGGTGAAGATATCTGGGAAAACCTGGTTACCGCTTGCATTAAATGTAATAATAAAAAAGGTGACAGAACTCCGGAAGATGCAAAGATGGTCCTGAAAGTGTCTCCGAAGAAACCTTCTCATATTACTTTTATTAAAAATTTTCTTGGTAATATCGATGAAGACTGGAAACCATATCTGTACATGTAAATTTCCCTAATTTAATTATAATAGTAATATGGACATTCTAAATAAAAAAGTGCTGATTCTGGGCGGATGGGGCCTTGTTGGTTCTGCAGTAGCAAGAAAATTCGTTCAGGGTAAACCGAAACAGGTGGTACTTACATCATTGCTGAGGAGTGACGCAGAGAATATCTGCAATGAACTTAATAAAGAGTATAAAAAGAAAAACCTCTTTGTCCCCGCATGGGGAAATATCTTCGTAAGGGAAGAATATAAGGATTTGAAAAGAGATGTATACCTGAATGACGGTAAGATGCGCAGTAAGGTAATTTCTGACATCGTAAATGAACTCGATGAAAAAATTCTGAAATCATCCGCAATGTATTATTTGCTTAACAAATTCAGGCCGGACATTATCATTGACTGCATTAATACTGCAACAGCTATTGCATACCAGAATCTTTATAAATCATCATACGATATTTTAAAAATTACTAATTCGGGTACAAAGGATTTTGATAAACTCAAAGTTGCATCCGAGAAAATGATTTGTTCCTCGTATATCCCGCAGTTAATCAGGCATATACAGATTCTTTACAACTCGATGCTTAAGTTCAATACCAAGTATTATTTTAAAGTCGGTACAAGCGGCACAGGCGGAATGGGTCTTAATATACCTTTTACTCACAGCGAGGAAAAACCTTCTCGAGTATTGCTGAGCAAGTCTTCGGTCGCAGGAGCTCAGACACTGCTTCTTTTCCTTATGGCAAGGACTCCCGGTGGACCGCTTATTAAGGAAATTAAGCCTACAGCATCTATAGCATGGAAAAAAATTACATACGGTGAAATTAAAAAGAATAATAAACCGATACCTGTTTATGATATTCCGCTGGGAAAATCCGAACCCCTGAAAGGAATGATAGAATTAAAAGATGAAAACGCTTACAGGAAAAAAGGAACTCTGAAAACCGTTTATATTGATACGGGAGAAAACGGTATTTTTTCAAGGGGGGAATTTGAAGCCATAACGACTAACGGTCAGATGGAATTTGTTACTCCTGAAGAAATTGCCGAGAACCTGTACAGGGAAATGATTGGAGGGAATACGGGTAATGATGTGATAACAGCGCTGGATTCTTCGGCTATGGAACCTTCATACAGGGCAGGGTTCCTTCAGCATAGTGCCGTGGATAAAATTATTGAACTGGAGAATAAAAATAAAACGCATTCGGTTGCATTTGAGATGCTGGGCCCGCCAAGATTGTCTAAACTTTTATTTGAAGCCCATTTGATAAGACTGGCATATAAAAACTTTAATAATTTCATTAAGGATAATTCGGCTTCGTGCACTAAAAAAATCTCCGGTATTTTAACAAAAAATAACTCCTTGCGGAACGAAATTGTCTCAATAGGTATACCGATTCTTATGCCGGACGGAAAAAGGGTTCTGAGAGGGCCGGATATGAAAATTCCTTCTCTGGCAAAAGGCGAATCAATAAAATTAACAAGAAATAATATCGAGAAATGGACTCACGACTGCTGGCTTGACATGAGAGAATCAAACTGGAAACAATGGAAAAAAAGGTTTGTTAGCATTATCTCAAATACTGATAAGAATTATGACCCCTTATTCAGCTCAAGAGAAATTTTCCACAGGAATTACTGGGATAACTTTGAGGAAATAAATATAGGAAAGATAGTTGGCTGGATTTTTATAAATGAAGAGCAGGGGCTCAGAATGAAAGGTTAAGTTGTCAGGAAGATTACTGACATTGGAATTTAATTCGTTATTTTTTATATAATATAATTAAAGTGAACAATATTTTAAGTATTCTTATATTTTTCCCGGTAATACTATCATTACCTGTTTTATTTTTTAAGAAAAACAGTATCAGGGTTATTAAGATTTATACGCTGTCTGTTTCATTGATTACATTTCTTATTTCTTTGTATCTGATGTTAATTTTTAATACTGAGGCTGAAGGGTTTCAGTATGCGGAAAAAGTAATGTGGATAAAACTTATAAATGTACAATATTTTGTGGCAATTGACGGTATTTCCATGCTCCTTATAATGCTGACTACATTTATAATGCCTTTGTGCATTCTTGCGTCTTGGAATACGATAAATGAAAGGGTTAAGGAATTCTATTTCCTTCTGATTATTCTCGAAGGAGCACTGATTGGGGTATTTTGTGCCCTGGATTTACTTCTATTTTATGTATTCTGGGAGTTTATTCTTATTCCGATGTATTTCCTTATTGGTATATGGGGCGGAGAAAATAGGATATATGCTACGGTAAAGTTTTTCCTGTATACAATGCTGGGAAGCGTTCTGCTGCTTATAGGAATTATCTGGCTGGGATTTCTTGTTCAGCCTTTTACAGGCGTGTTAAGTTTCGATTTTACACAGTTAATATCAATGTCACATTACATTAGCATTGATAAACAGGTAATATTGTTTGTATTGTTTACTCTTGGTTTTCTTATCAAAGTGCCTTTATTTCCTTTTCATACATGGCTTCCGGATGCACATGTTCAGGCTCCCACGGCAGGAAGTGTTATTCTTGCCGCATTGCTTCTGAAAATGGGAACTTACGGCCTTATTAGATTTTCTATATCATTTTTTCCCGCTGCTTTTATAAAACTTACGCCTGTTATAGCCATACTTTCTGTCATAGGTATAGTATATGGAGCTTTGCTGTCAATTGTACAAAAAGATATGAAAAAACTTGTGGCATATTCATCGGTCAGCCACATGGGTTTTATAGTTTTGGGGCTTTTTGCTTTGACTCTTGAATCTTTTCAGGGCAGTGTAATCCAGATGATTAATCATGGATTATCCACAGGTGCGCTATTCCTTTTTGTAGGCATGATTTATGAAAGGCGCCACACTAAACTGATTTCTGAATTCGGCGGCCTTAAAAAGGTAATGCCCGTTATGGCGGGTTTGCTACTTACGGTAAGTTTGTCATCAATCGGTTTGCCCGGTCTTAACGGATTCATAGGGGAATTTCTGGTTCTGGTTGGCGCGTTTAAATCTTTCAACCTTGGTACTTATTGGTATTCAATAATTTCATCCACTGCGGTGATTTTTTCGGCAGTATATTTGCTGTGGCTGTTTCAAAGAGTGATGCTGGGACCGATAGAGAATGAAAAGAACTTAAATTTAAAAGACATGTCAGGATTAGAGTTAGCCACAATCATTCCGATTCTGATTTTCATCGTATGGATTGGCGTTTACCCGAATACTTTCCTGAAAATATCCGAGAAAAGTGTACAAAAAATTATCTTGAATTTTGATAATGCCAAAATTCAGATGTATAAGGATATGCCGTTTAAGCCCGTGAAAGAATCTCAGAATTGAGCAGTGAACTAATATTAATAGTACCGTTCGTTGTTTTATTGCTGTCAATTGCGGTTTTCCCGCTTATTTTGCCGGAATTCTGGCATAAAAATTATCCTCGAATCTCTATAGGCCTTGGTTTTATAGTCTTGCTGTATTATTTATTCGTTGAACCTGATACAGCACAACTGCTTCATACATTTTCAGAATATATTAGTTTTATTGCTTTATTATTCAGTCTGTTTGTCGTATCCGGAGGTATCTTTATAAAAGTAAAAGGAAAAGCCACGCCTCTGAAGAATGTTTTAATTCTTTTTCTTGGTGCCGTCATTGCAAATTTGTTCGGGACGGCAGGCGCATCTATGTTGTTAATAAGGCCTTTTATAGAATCAAACAAATACAGGATGCATCCTTATCACATAGTATTTTTTATTTTCATCGTGGGAAATATCGGCGGGTCGCTCAGTCCTGTAGGAGATCCTCCCTTGCTGCTTGGTTATTTAAAAGGTGTGCCTTTTTTCTGGGTTATGGAAAGGTTGTTCGTAGTATGGGCAGGAGCTGTTTTTATTTTAATTCTGCTGTTTTTCATAATTGATACTTATTATTACCACCGCATAGATGAAAAAGTTCAGGATGAAATTGAATATTCAGGTGAAAAAATCAACGTGCTTGGTCTGGTAAATTTAATCCCGCTTGCCATGATAATCGGTTCAGTTTTCATTACAAAACCGGTTTTTGTAAGAGAAATTATTATGCTGTCTGCGGCTTTTTTGTCGCTTAAAATAACAAAAAAGGAAATCCATAAAAGAAATCATTTTAATTATGAGCCGATAAAGGAAGTAGCTTTGCTTTTTTTAGGAATCTTCCTGACGATGATACCCGCTTTGAGGTATATTTCCGTCAATTCACATTTATTCGGACTTGATAACGTGGGTAATGTTTTCTGGGCAGGCGGAGTATTAACTTCATTTCTGGATAATGCTCCCACGTACCTGAATATCCTCAGCGGAACGATGGGAGCATTTAACCTTTCGTTGAACAATCCTTTGGAGGTTGTTAAATTCTCGAATGAATATCCGTTGTATCTGAAAGCCGTATCCGTGGCCTGTGTTTATTTCGGTGCAATGACTTATATAGGTAATGCTCCGAATTTTATGATTAAAACTTTTGCCGAACACAAAGGTGTTAAAGTACCGGGTTTTTTTGAATATATGTATAAATATTCATTGGTGATACTTCTTCCTTTGTTCGTTCTTATCTGGCTCTTTTTTTATAGATAAATAAATAGTTAGAAAATAGGAACTTATTTCCTTATTTTATGTATATATTTTAAAGAACAATATTTAATTATGCTAAACAAACGTCTCTTAATACCTTTATTTATAGTAATATCAGTCCTCGGAATCTTCGCGGGGATGAAAATTCAAACAGCGATATCTGACGATAAAGTATCCGACCAGGTAAGGAAATTCAGTGAAGTCCTGAATCTTACGGCAAGATATTATGTGGATAACATTGATACACAGAAATTAACCGAAGCTGCGATAAACGGAATGCTCGAGGAGCTTGACCCGCATTCAATATATATAAGTTCTGACCAGTTAAAGCGCGTAAATGAAGAATTTCAGGGCAGTTTTGAGGGAATCGGAGTTGAGTTCGATATTATTAATGATACTTTAACAGTTATTAGTCCTATTAGCGGCGGTCCTTCTGAAAAACTCGGTATTCTGGCAGGCGATAAAATTGTCAGGATTGATGATGTTTCTGCTATTAAAATATCAAGGGAAGATGTACCCAAAAAGCTAAGGGGACCAAAAGGGACGAAGGTTAAACTGAATATTGTCAGGTATGGAATGAATGAAATACTTGATTTTACTATTACAAGAGATAAAATACCTCTTTACAGCGTTGATGCTTCATTTATGTATGATAGTGATATCGGGTATATCAAGGTGTCACGATTCGCGGCTACAACGTATGACGAGTTCATGCAGGCTCTTAACAAGCTCAAAGGTCAGGGGATGAAAATGCTTCTTCTTGATTTGAGAAGCAATCCCGGAGGTTATCTTGACCAGGCATACAGGATGGCAAGTGAGTTTCTGCCAAATAATAAAAAAATTGTTTATACAAAAAGCCGCATAAAGGAATTCGAGGAAGTATTTAATTCTTTTGGAGGTTCCTACGGAAATATTCCTCTTGTTGTTCTGGTCAACGAAGGCTCTGCGTCTGCAAGTGAGATTGTTTCAGGGGCAATACAGGACTGGGACAGGGGACTAATAGTCGGGGAAACTACTTTTGGTAAAGGACTCGTACAGAGACAATTCGATTTGTCGGATGGTTCCGCTCTCCGGGTTACTACTGCACGTTATTTTACACCTTCAGGCAGGACAATCCAGAAACCATACGAAGGCGGCAAATATAAAAATCCTTTCAAACTTGATACACTGGAAGGAGAAAATTTTTCTCATGATAAAGATTCCAAAGATACTACAAAACCTGTTTTTAAAACATTCGGCGGACGAACAGTTTATGGCGGTGGTGGCATCATCCCGGATTTTTTTGTTAAACAGGATACAATAACGAGATATTCAGTGCAGATTAGAAGACTTAACTTAATTTTCGAATTTACTGAAAAGTATCTTATAAATAACAGAAAATCTGTCGAAGCAGCATACAGCAACTATAATCAGTATAAGAATGATTTCAGTGTTACCGAGTCCATGCTGGATGATCTAATAAAACTTGCAAATTCAAAAGGTGCGGAATTTGACCCGGCGGGTTTTGAGAAAGACAAAGAGTTTCTTAGAACATCAATCAAAGCCCAGATCGCCAGGGATATTTGGGGTAATGAAGGATTTTATGCTGTTTTTATGTCCACGGATGAGCAAGTACTGAAGGCTATAAGTCTGTTCCCGGATGCTATTAAGTTGTCAAAATTAATTAATTATTAATTGAAGAAAATAATTTTAATATTATTTTTATTACTATTATCATATCCGTTATTTTCGAACGATAAAATCCTGGAAGTAGGAGAGGAACTGAATTATACCGTATATTACGGATTTATCAAACTTGGTGAAGTTAAATTTAAAATAACGGGAAAATCTAAGGACGATAAAAAAGAATATTATACTTCTGTTGCTTCAATCAAAAGTTTTGACGCTATTCCGCTTGTTAATATAAATTACATATTTGAATCTATTATGTATTTTGAAAAAAATGAAGTGCATTCAGTCAAATTCACTGCAACAGAGTTTAAAGAAAAATCGATTACGAACATTTACTATACGTTTGATTATGACGAGGAAGTAATAGAAACTTTAAAAGAAGTTGACGGAAACAAGGAAATTGAGTCAAAGATTAGTATCAACAGTAAAAAAATGTACCAGGACGGACTTTCGTTATATTATAACGCCCGGTTGCAATCATTACCTGAAAAGATTAATTTCGGCAAAACCAGGTTCAATGTTCCTGTATATATTAATGAGAAAGAATCTTCAGTAAAATACTCATTTAATGTAAAACCGGAATCTGCTGATATAGATATGTTTAATTTTGGCGTAAAATGCATTAAAGTGGCAGGGGTTGCTGATTTTGTAGGTGTTTTCGGTCTAACCGGAGAATTTGCCGGATGGTTCACCGATGATGATTACAGGGTACCCGTAAAAGCAAAATTTAATGTTACTATAGGCAGTATTACGCTTGAACTCACTTCTTATAAAAAGAAAAACTGGAAAATCCCCGCTTATCAGTAAGTAAATTGAATAAATATCTTCTTTTGATTAATTTACTTTAATTAAATCATTATCTATAAAAATGGGAAAGCTGATTTATTTAATTTTAGCCGGTTTATTTATATTTAATATAAATTCTTATGCTCAGGATGCACAGGAAATAATTAAAAATGTACAGGCAAATTATAAAAACATAACTGATGCAAAGGCAACATTTTCGCATTCGGGCAAGTCTTCCGGAAAATCTACATCCGAATCCGGAACACTCTATATACAGAAAGAAAGCAAGTACAGGATAGAAACGAAGGGTCAGATTCTCATTACCGATGGCACTACATCATGGTCATATTCAATTAAGAAAAAGCAGGTAATAATTGATAATTATAAAGATGACGGAAATACTTTTTCCCCCAATAAATTTCTGTTTAATTATCCCGAAAACTTTTATTCTGATCTTGAAGGTTCGGAGTCAGTGTCTGGTCTTGATTGCTATTTGCTCAAATTATCCCCGAGAAACAAAGGAAACGTAAAATCAGCAAAGATTTGGGTAGATAAAGAAGAATTTCTGATCAGAAAAATTACTGTTACTGCTGCAGGTTCAACAGATACATATATTCTAAAAAAAATTACACTTGACAGTGGTATAAGTTCCTCGAAATTTTCATTTGATCCACCCGGCGATGTTGAAATAATTGACTTAAGATAATTATAAAATACGAAAACTTGTCCTCAAAGGTTAAAGGAATATTAAAATTTTTAATCCTTTCATCATTATTGGTGTTTTTTATATATCTTTCCTTTAAGGATATAGATTTCAAGCTTCTTTACGAAGAACTTCTCAAGACTAAGTACGTTTTTGCAATATTTGGCATGATTATAGGCACATTCCTCGGAAGTTATGTCAGGGCGCTTCGCTGGAAATACCTTCTTAACCCGCTTAAGGAGAATGTAAAGGTATCAAGCTTATTTCCTTCGGTAATGATAGGCTATATGATGAATGCCGTTATACCGCGCAGCGGAGAAGTTGCCAGGCCCGTTCTGACGGCTACAAAAGAGAAAATATCAAGAGCGTCAACTTTCGGAACAATACTCGTTGAAAGAATTTTCGATATGCTGTCTATGTTTCTTGTCTTCGGTTTCTGCCTTTTCTTTTTCAGGGAAAAAATCTCCGAAGCTTTTTACCCTTATAATATCGAAATGATATCACTTTACACTTCTGTAGTAATTCTGCTTTTTGTTCTTGCAATAGTTTTAATGCTCTTCAATCTGGAAAAAACCGAAAGAATTGTGGAAAAAATTACTTTGAAGCTGCTGCCGGAAAAGTTACAGCAGAAAATCCACAAGATTTTTATATCTCTGATTAGCGGATTCCTTTTCGTAAAATACCCTAAATACTATTTTAAAATATTTCTTACAACTGCACTTATCTGGGTTTTATACGCTGTTTCTTCGTACCTTACTTTTTTTGCTTTTGATATTAAACTGAATTTTCTTGATGCAAACCTTCTTCTGGTGCTTATGTCTTTTGCTATGACTTTGCCTTTGCCGGGAAACTCTGCCGGCTCATACTATTTGTTTGTAAAAACAGCCCTTGTTAATATTTATAATATTAATCCTGAAGTTGCAATCGGATATGCATTAGTCAGTCATTTACTGGGGCTGTTAGGTGTCCTGATATCAGGATTCTACTATTCGATTAAAGAAAATTACAAGTTTAATACGGGTCTGAGTTCCGAATAAACTTTTTAGATACAGGAATTGTAATTTGCGTTTGTTTCTGAATTTCCTGTATTAACAAATAATTTTTATGGCCTCCGCAAAACCTGATTATCTGAGTTCTGAATTTAGTTTCAGTACAAAATTAAATGCCGGTATGCTGGATGAACTTCCTTTATGGTCGGCACCATTCGGTCTGAAACTCCTGGATTTAATTGATTACAGTAAACCTGTAAAAGCGCTTGATATCGGATTCGGAAGCGGATTCCCTTTGTTGGAACTGGCTCAAAGACTGGGGAACAAATCTTTTGTCTACGGAATCGATCCCTGGAAGCCCTCTCATTTAAGGACAAAACAAAAAATCGATTTCTATAATATCAGAAATATAGAACTGCTGAATTGTGGTGCAGAAAATATACCGCTTAGAAATGGAATTATCGATCTTGCAGTTTCTAATAACGGTATCAATAATGTCCGGGATATTGATGCGGTTTTAGCAGAATTAAACAGAGTTTGCAGGAAAAATGCGTGTTTTATTGCAAGCTTAAACACGGGCGGAACGATGGCGGAATTCTATAATAAATTAATACTGATATTGAATGAAAATGAAATGCTGCGCGAAATATCAAAGGTGAAAGCGCATATTAAATTTAAAAGGATACCTTTATTTATCCTTAAAAGACTTTTTTTATCGAACGGATTCGGTATTAAATATATTTACAGAAGCAGATTCAGCCTTAAGTTTTCTGACGCAGAGTCATTTTTCAATCATTCACTCATAAAAGTTGGTTTTTTGGAAAGTTGGAAAAATCTTATTCCTGTTGGGAAACGTAAATTTATTTTTAACAGGATAAAATATATGCTCGATTATGATGCGAAAAGAAACGGACTTATTGAAATGACAATCCCATATGTTGTCATTAAGTCTTATAAAAAATAGTTTTCATTGGTAATTTACCTGTTTATGATTTTTGTTCTTTTTGATTATAAGTATATTTATGTATGTATTCTAAAGTAAATCATGATATTATCAGGAGTTTATCTGATATAGTCGGGGGAAAATATATTTTCACTGATTCCGATTCTATTGACAAATATTCAAGGGACGAAACCGAAGACTTCTCTTTTCCCCCCGAAATTGTGATAAAACCGCGAAATGCAGGAGAAATATCACGGGTTCTTAAGCTTGCAAACAAGAATTTGATACCTGTTTATACTAGGGGAGGAGGAACCGGATTGTCAGGCGGTGCCCTGCCGGTTTATGGCGGAATAGTTCTGTCTATGGAGAATTTCAACAGGATACTTGAAATTGACAAAGAGAATTTTCAGGTCACGGTCGAATCCGGAGTTATAACTCAGATTCTTCAGGAAGAACTGGAAAAAACTGGATT
>Ga0209450_10001602_pt1 | contig 11339 bp, 13 predicted proteins | sample FrelakmetLWP11LW_FD_187149 | JGI IMG/M metagenome (GOLD analysis project Ga0209450, IMG submission 187149) | Freshwater lake sediment microbial communities from the University of Notre Dame, USA, for methane emissions studies - LWP11 LW (SPAdes)... | ecosystem: Environmental > Aquatic >... | reverse complement strand
TGGCGGCCCTCCTCTGGGACGTCGACGGAACCGTCGCGGAAACCGAACGCGATGGCCATCGCGTCGCGTTCAACCGCGCGTTCCAGGACTGCGGCCTGTCCTGGCGCTGGGATGATCGCTACTACGGCCCGCTGCTGCGCGTCAGCGGCGGCTTCGAGCGGCTGATGCACGACATGGCGAGCCGGGCGGATGCGCCGGTGAGTCTCGGGGAGCGTACGGCGCTCGCGCGCACCATTCACGCGAAGAAGAACGCGTACTATGCCGAACTGGTGCGCAGCGGAGCCATTCCGCTGCGTCCCGGTGTCATGGCTCTCATGCGGGAGTGTCGCGAGCACGATCGGACGATGGGCATCACGACGACGACGAGTCGGGCCAACGTCGAGGCGCTGCTCACGGTCCATCTCGGGGCGCGCTGGCGCGAGTGGTTTGCGGTTATCGTGTGCGGCGAGGACGTCGAGCGCAAGAAGCCTGACCCGGAGGTCTATGCGCGTGCCGTAGAGGCATTGGGCCTCAGCCCGCACGAGGCGCTCGCGATCGAAGATTCGCCGGATGGCGCGGCAGCGGCAAATGCCGCGGGGGTGCCCGTCATCGTGGCACGCAGCGCCTACTTCGCGGGCACGCGCATCGCAGGAGCGTTGGCCGTCGGGCCGGGTCTTCACGAGCGAGCGGGATGGCAACCGACGCTGGGCGTGCAGAACGACTCGCGGGAGCTGGTGGGTCTAGAGGACCTCGAGGCCTGGTGGCGGCTCTCCCAGAGCGCTGCCCAGCTCGAACCGTGATGGGTGTCCATTCCGGACGAGGGCGATGTGCGTGAGCAATCGGCGAAAGTTCAGTCGCGCGAGCTGCTGACTAACCACACCGCGCCGGGCAAGCGCACGCTCGGACCATCCTGATGCGCCGCCAGCGCCTCGCTGATGGACGCGACGGCTGCTGCGACAACCGCGCCTGGCTGACCACGCAGCCAGCTGTTGATGGCGCCAATCTGGGTCGACTGAACCACCGCCTCTTCCAGCCCGCGGCCGGCAGCGATGTCCAGATCGAGAGCGAACCTGTCGAACCTCGGCGACGCCCAGCCGGCCGCGGTCAGGATCCCGGACACACGCTGCGGATCGGCGAAAGCGAACATTCCGGGCGCCTGCGGGTCCGCTTGAGGCCGCGGGAGCACGTGGGGAGAGACGGCGTTCATCGGCACGCCAATCCACGGGTTCTCCGTGAGTGACTGCCAGCACACGAAGGCCATGCGCGCACCAGCCTTGGCCGCGCGGCGCATGTGGCTGAAGGCCCCCACCGGGTCACCGAAGAACATTAGCCCGAAGTTCGATACCAACAGATCGAACCCGTCCAGCGCCGCCGTGGCGGCGTCGTCCTGTCGCCAGTCAATATTGCTAATTCCGGCTGCCTCGGCGCGCCTCCGCCCTTCGGCCAGCATCGGCCCAGAAATGTCCAGCGCGCTCACGCGGCCGGCGGGGCCGACAGCGCGCGCAAACTCCAGCGTCGAGGCACCGCAGCCGCAGCCGACATCCAGCACCCGCTCGCCGGTACGTGGCGCGGCGAGGGCGAGCAATGCTTCCGACACCGGGGCCAAGGTGATATCGGTGTGCTCCTGCCTCGCTACCCACGTGCGGCCACCCTGCCCGTCCCAGAAGGCAAGCTGATCGGCGTTGATTTGTGCGGCGTCGGGCATGACAGTCGTCCGTTGTGGCTCGTGTGGAGTGTACACACCGCCGCCCGCCCGAGTGACCATCGTCGCCGCTCTCTGCAAGCGCGCGAGTTCCGTCGGACATCAAGGCATTGCCGCAATCGCAGCGGCGAACGCAGCATACAGCGGAATGCCGATCGCCAGATTGAACGGGAAGGTGATGCCCAGCGCGGCGGTGATGCAGCGGCCGACATTGGCTTCCGGAAGCGAGGCGCGCATCGAGGCTGGTGCGGCGATGTAAGACGCGCTCGCGGTCATGGTGCCGAACACGGTAGCGGTCGACACGTTCAGGTCCATCATGCTGGCAATGCTCACGCCGAAGAACCCGTGCGCGAGCGGCACGCCGGTGCCGTACAGCAGCAATGGCAATGCTTCGCGCCCGACTTGCCGTAACTGCGCGGCGGCCGTCATGCCCATGTCGAGCATGAACAGCATCAACGTGCCTTGAAAGAGCTGAAAGTACATCTGATCGACGCTGTCGATGCCGGCCTTTCCGCTGATGGCACCAATGGCCATGCCACCGATCAGGAGCAATGCGGTCTTGCCGGTCAGCACCTCACGGACGTGGCGCCATTGCAGGCCGCTGCCGCCTTTGGCAATCGCGAGGCCCATCAGGATTGCCGGAATTTCCAGTGCAACCACCAGCGCGACCAGCACTGGATCGGCCGGCACGCCGCTGCGCTCGGTGAACTGCTGCGCGGCGATGAAGGTCACGGCCGACACCGAACCGTAATGCGCCGCAAGCGAGGCAGCGTCGATTCGGGAGTCGCGCAGGAGTGTCTTCGCCGCCCAGTACGCGCTCAATGCAGTCACCACGCCGCACGCGAGCGTGACTACCAGCAACAGCAGCAGGTTGTCCGGCGCTTCGTTGCGCAAGGCCACGCCGCCCTTCAACCCGATCGCCAGCAGGAGAAAGATGGACAGGTAGCTCTGAATGGCCGCGGGTATCTCCAGATCGCTGCGCAGCAGGCGCGCAGCCAGCCCCAGCGCGAAGGCCAGCACGACCGGCGATAGCAGATTGCTGGCGAGCAACTCGGTCGAGATCATGCGTAGTCACCGTTCCTCGGACGCCTGAGAGCAGGGTCAGCCCCTCACACGCGCTTGCCAGAGCCCATGCCGCCTCGCGTGCTCCGAAGCCAGGGCATGGCTGCGAATACCAGCAGCATGCCCAGGTAGACAGACCCGGACACGGGGTCTCGACTGGTAATGTAATCGCCGACCCCGCGACCCGCGAGAGCCACGGCGAGCAGCGCCTCGGCGCAAAATAGCAGCCCCAGGGCGGCGAGACCGGCGAATGCCCATCCACGAGGACTGACGGCCGCTCCGTACCGCTTCACGACGTAACCCGCCGCCAGAAAAATGGCGACCAACATGAGCGGCATCTCGGCAAGCTCCGCCGACCGCTCGCCGAATCGAGGGGCCAGAAACGGCACCCGCAGCGCGCCAAGCACGAAGCCGACCGCAAACACGATACCGAAATAGACCGTTGCGCCGCGCAGAGCAACGCTACGGTGCCAGGTATGGCGTCGTTGTCGTTTCATGGAACCTACCTGAACGCAGGTGGTGTGGCGGCCTGCTGCGCCGGGATCGTGACCAGCGACAGCCGCTCCTCGTTACCCGGCGGTGAACAGGTGATCGAACATGGCGCGGTCCTCCGTCGGTTCAGTCTCTCACGAAATCGAGCAGGTGCAGGGACACGGTGACGACGTGCAGCACGAGCAGGCCGATGAACCCGCGTGCCAAGAGCAGGTGCGCCTCACGCCAGCCGAGGGACTCGGCCGAGCCCTGCGTGAGTAACCAGGCGGCACCCGTCGCGGCCGCGGCCAGCAGCGCGAGCAGCAACAGCCCCTCGATGAACCCGAACAGCCCGCCACCTTCCGCGCCCGGGATACGGCCGCGCAGCAACCCGCCCAGGTCGCGACCGACGTTGCCGAGCTGGGACGGTGTCAATGGGAAATACAGGCGCCAGCGCCCTTCTCGCGTGCACGACCACGTGTATGCGACGGCCAGCAGCAACGTGGCAAGCCCCACGGCGACGTGCGCGTAGTCGAGCCAGCCGGCGCCGGATGGAATCCTGCGCAACATCGCGATCCAGGGGCTGGTGATCACCAGCCACAGCGAGAGCAGCGCGACCGCGCCGTGCTGACGGTCCGACAGTCTCTGCAGCTGCTCGTTCACGCGTGCCTCAGGCCGCGCGGTCGGCGAGTTGCGCACCGATGCGGCCGGCGAACTGCTCCACGTCCTGCCAGTTGGTGAATTCGACCGCGGTGTGCAGGTCGGTCGGGCCCTTGGTGATGGTCATGATCAGCTTGATCGCGTAACGATCGAACAGCCCGTAGCGCTGGTAGTCGAGCACTCCGCCGAACACCGCGGCAACTTTCGGCTGCCACGGCGAACGGGCAAAGAAGGCCTTAGTGTAGGGGTTCGTCTCCGCCGTGTTCTTGCCGGGCTTGCGCGCCACGAGGCTCACGGAGAAGAACGCACTCGGTTTCGCTTCGAGCAGCGCCCGGTGCCTGTGGATGAATTCGAGCACGCCGGGATTGTGCTTGCCGTGGCGGATGCTCGCGCCGAGCACGATCACGTCGTAAGCGGCGGGGTCCGGTCCCGCTTCACCGAGTGGCGCCACGTCGCCTGGGTGGCCCCGGGCCGCGAGATGCGCCTGCAAGCGCTCGCAGATCTTGCGGGCCTGCCCGTAAACGCTGGAGTACAGGAAGAGGATCCTGGCCACGATGCTCGCCTCAAGTGGAACCGACCGGATCTTAGCCAGCCCTTGCAGAGACCGGCATCGGTACTGACCCTCGGCTCAGGCTCCCCCGCCCGCCCGTCGCACGCGCTCCAGGAGATGCCGGGCGAAACCGTCAGCGGCGCCAGCCGCGTGGGCGAGGAACAGGCAGGGCTCGGTAAGCTCGAGTTCCAGGACCACCGGCGCGCCGGCCTGGTCGCGGATGAGGTCGATGCGCGCGTAGACCGGCGCAGCGAACGGGATGGCCGCGTACGCGGCCGCTGCGACGGCAAGCTCGGCCGGGTCTGCAAGCCGGGGCCTGATGTCCTCGAGTGCGAACAAGCCTTCCACCAGCCCCGCCCCGGGCTGCAGCAGCGGACCCTTGCGGGCCGCGTGGCTGAAGACGCCGCCGAGGTACAGCACCGCCGTCTCGCCGTGTTCGTCCACCCTGGCCAGATACGGCTGCAGCATGAGGCTGCGGCCGGCGGCGAGCAGTCGTTGCACGTGGTCCCGCGCGCGACCGGCGTCGTCCCGTCCATAGCGAGCTGCGTCGCGTGAACCGGCGCCGATGGCGGGCTTCACGACGAACTCGTCGAACTCGCACGGTCCGCCCACCGCGCATGCGGCACGGCCTCCCGCAAGGAATTCCTCAAGTTCGCGCGCACCGTCCGTCCCAGCTTCGACGAACCGGGTCGGCACCACTGGCACGCCGGACGCCGCGAGCTGCACGAGGTAATGCTTGTCGGTGTTCCAGCGCACCACATCCGGCGCGTTCATCAACACGGTGAGGCCCGCGGCCCGCTCGCACCACGCCAGGAACTCTTCGATGCGGTCGACGTAATCCCAGGTCGAGCGCAGCAGTGCTGCGTCGAAGCGCGACCAGTCGACCGCCGGATCGTCCCAGCAGGGGGTGTCCGTGTCGGCGCCCGCCGAGCGCAGTGCCGCGACGAGCAGCAGCATGTCCGGGTCGAGCTCGAGCGCCTCCCGGGCCGTCACCAGTGCAATCCGTAGTTTCACCAAGTCCCCTAAGGTTGTTACCAGCCGATCATGCTGATGGTTGCAATTCCTCGGCGGCGGCGTATATTTCGGCCGTAGTCCTATGATTTATAGGAAGTTTCATGGGACGACGGATCTATATTTCAAATAAGAAAAGCGCTGTAAGCCACGGATTTATTTACGGAATCTGATCCGAGGCGTGGGGCTCGACATGCAGACCAGCTGGGAACGTTTTCGTGATGCGGTGGTTGTCCTCGCCGGCAGTGGGCCGGTCAAGCAGCGACTCACCGACGCCTACCAGGAGCACCTCTGCGCCGTCGCTCCGGACGATCTCCCGCGCGAGTTGCGTGCGCCCTACGCGGCTGTCGTCACCGCCATGCAAAGCGTGCCCCGCATAGGCAGCCTCGACGCGGTCCCGGCCAGCGTCCGCAAGATGTCCGAAGCCGACGCGGCGCGTCACGCACAGGCGATCGTCCGCGTGTTTGCGGGCATGAATGACGTGCCCGCGGTGAGCCGCCCGGCGGCCGTGCTGCGGGCCGTGCCGCTCGACGACGAGATCCCCGCGTTCCTCAATCGAGCTTGAACTCGATGGTGTCGAAGCGCGTCGTTTCCTCGTGGCGCGCCTGGCGCTTGATGGCATCCACCAGCTGACGCTGGTCCCACGGCACCACCTCGTCGCCCATCTCCAGCACCGCTGGTGCGATCGTTTCGTGGCTGCCGAAGGGCTCCAGCACGACGACCGGCTTGTCGAAGGCCTTGGCGCAGTGCAGCTGGAATTCCGCCCAGTCGAGGTGCTTGCGGTAAAGCTGCGCCGGGATGATCACGATCTCGGCGTCGGTGATCTGCCGGCGCAGGTCGTCCCGCAGGACTTCCTTGTCGCCCGGCGGGCGCTTGTCGGGCGTGCTGGTGTTGCGATAGAAGAAATTGCTCGCACTCTCCAGGTACTCGAAGATTCGGAGGTAGTCCTCGTCCTCCTGCCAGACGTGGCAGACGAACAGGCGGATCGGGTTTTTCTGCGTTACGCTGCTCACGGATCCTCCGTCTGCAGGTTGTCTCGCGGGAACGTCCGTGGCCTAGTGTAGCGCAGGCGCTGCGATACCGGATGCCGGCGGCGGCCTATAGAATCGAGTCCCGATGCGCTTGCTGCTCTACAACATCCGCTATGCCACGGGCACCGGCGCCGCATTTCACCTGCCCGTGCCGGGCGCCGGCTACCTGCGCAGCAACCCCCGCGTGCTCGAGCGCATCACCCGCTTCATCAAGGCGGCCGACCCCGACATCGTCGGGCTCGTGGAGGTCGACACCGGGTCGTTCCGCACGGGCCGGGTGAACCAGGCCGAGGTGATCGCCGAGGCGCTGGGCCACTACTCGAGCTACCAGTGCAAGTACGGCACGGACTCGCTCAACACGCTGGTGCCGATCGTCAACAAGCAGGCCAACGCCTTCCTGGCGGCGCCGCGCGTGGAGGGCGAGCGGTTCCACTACTTCGACACCGGCATCAAACGCCTGATCATCGAGCTCGAGCTCGACGACCTGTGCGTGTTCCTGGTGCACCTGTCGCTCAAGTTCCGCCACCGCCACGCGCAGCTGCGCCACCTGTTCGAGCTGGTGAAGCGCTCGAGCAAGCCGGTGATCGTGGCGGGCGACTTCAACACCTTCTGGGGCGAACACGAAATGGCGCTGTTCATGGAGGCGGCCGGTCTGCGCAGCGCCAACCGCGACCGCCTGCCGTCGTATCCCGCCCGTCGCCCGCGAATGGAACTCGACTTCATTCTGCACACGCGCGGCATCGAGATCGACGCGTTCTCGATCCCCGACGTCACTTATTCCGACCACCGCCCGTTGATCTGTGACTTCCACGTCACGGGCGATCAGCGCGCGGCCGCCTGAGGCCTACCGAGGCGCAGCTAGCCGACCTCGACTGCTCCCGGGCGGAAGGCCTACGCGCCCGGCTCGCTGTGCTAACATTCGGCGCCTTTAGCCAAGCGCCCGCCGGCGAGCGCCGACGCGGGACCAGGGACGCGATGACCGAGACTGCACCGCTGGAATTGTCGATGCTGCGCACCTTCTCTCCGCTGGACGGCCTGAAGGGAGAGAACCTGCGTGCACTCGCGCGCAAGACCACGCTGCGCGAGCTGGGCCACGGCCGCGTCCTGTTCAAGGAAGGCGACACCGACAAACGGACCTACTACCTGGTGTCCGGCACCGTCGACCTGCTGACCGAGGGTCGCGTGGTGGGTTCGATCAAGGCCGGCACGCCGGACGCGCGCCACGCCATCGCCCCGATGATGCCGCGCCGCTGCACGGCACGCGTGGCAACGGATCGCATCGAGTACGTCTCGATCGACAGCGACCTGCTCGACGTGCTGATCACCTGGGACCAGACCGGCTCGTACGAGGTCGGCGAGCTGCAGGCCGGCAGCTCCGCCGGCGACGACTGGATGACGCTGCTGCTGCAGAGTCGTGCGTTCCACCGGATCCCCCCCGCCAACCTGCAGGCAGTGTTCATGCGCATGGAGCGCGTCAGTTTTGCGGCGGGCGACACGGTGATCCGCCAGGGGGACCTGGGCGACTACTTCTATGCGATCGTCTCCGGCCGCTGCCTGGTGACTCGCGAGACGCCGCTCAATCGCGAGGGTATCAAGCTCGCGGAGCTGGCGATGGGTGACACGTTCGGCGAGGACGCGCTCATCTCAGGTGCCCAGCGCAACGCCACCGTCACGATGATGACCGACGGCGTGCTGATGCGGCTCGGCAAGGAGGACTTCAACACGCTCCTCAACGAGCCCATGCTGCACTGGCTGGACTACGAGCAGGCGAAGGCCGTCATCGCGGCCGGGGGGCGCTGGATCGACGTGCGCCTGCCGAGCGAGTTCGAGCACGCCCATTTCGAGCATGCCATCAACGTGCCGCTCTACTTCGTGCGGCTGAAGCTGAAGACACTGGACCCGGCGGTGCCCTACGTCGTGTGCTGCGACAGCGGCCGGCGCAGTTCCGCGGCCGCCTACATCCTGAGCGAGCGCGGGTTCGACGCCAGCGTGCTGCGCGGCGGCCTCGCCACCACGGATCTCGCCGACGCCCTGAACGCGCCCGCCACGGAAGGCTGATCCCTCCCTGCTGCATCGCGTACCCCGGGGCCGGGGCCGCCGCTACATCGTGTGGGTCGGCTTGTCGCCGCCGAGTGCGCCGGCGAGATACGACTCGATCTTGCGCTGGGTATTGCCGCGATCCTGCTCGCTGAACTGCACGCCGATGCCGGCCGTGCGCTTGCCCTGCGCGCCCTTCGGCGTCATCCAGATCACCCGGCCGGCCACGGGCAGCTTCTCGTCCTCGCCCATCAGGTTGAGCAGCATGAACACCTCGTCGCCGAGGCGATAATTGCTGCTGGTCGGGATGAACAGGCCCCCGTTCTTCACGAACGGCATGTAGGCGAGATACAGCGCGCTCTTGTCCTTGATGGTGAGCGTCAGCAGTCCAGGCTTGTTCGGTTGCCGGGTCACGGGACTCATCAGGCCACTCCTCTGCGCCGGATCGCGGCCTTGAGCTCGATGAGCAGGGCCTCGACGACCAGTTGCGGCGCCGCGCTCCCCTCGAGGAGGCGGCGGCACTCGCGCAACCGGTCCACCATCCGGAACGCAGCGCTTATGTTCACTGCGGCTGCCGCCCTTTGCAACAACGGCCCACCCGGAACCGTGAGACGCGTCGCATCCGGCAGCGCCTCGACCCGCACGCACCGCCCCAGCCAGGCCTCGAGCCAGTCGAGTCGCACCGGCAGCCCGTCGCCCATCATATCCGCGGCAATACGGGTCACCTCGCTGCGCCCGCCGAGCAGCGCATCGAGCAGCCCGCTCATCTGGGACTCGAGGTCCGCAAAATGCGGTGCAAGCGTCCTGGCCTTGAGGGGTGCGCCGCCCGCCAGGTCGAGCAAACCCGCCGGTGGTGCGACGCCGAGCTGCGCTGCGAGCCACCGCTCGGCCAGCTCCACCGGCGGTCGCGGTACCTCGACCCGCTGACAGCGGCTGCGCAAGGTCGCCAGCAGCCCCGACGGCCGCGAGGTGACCAGCACCAGCAGCGTCCACGGCGCAGGTTCCTCCAGCGTCTTGAGCAGGGCGTTCATCGCGTTATGCGTCATCAGTTGCGCCGGCGTCACGATTGCAACGCGGTACCCGCCGCGCATGCTGGTCATGGCCAGCTGCTCGCAGGCTTCGCGCACCGCGTCCACGCCGATCGACTTCCTGTCCTCGGGCCGGCGCAGCCAGTGCAGGTCCGGATGGGAACCCGCGCGGCTCAACGCGCATTCCGGACAGGCGCCGCAAGGCGTGAGCCCGCCGCCCGTCTGCCTGCAGAAGAGACCCGCCGCCAGGACGGCGGCGAAATGCTCCTTGCCGACACCCTCCGGCCCATGCAGCAGGAGGCCGTGAGGCAGGCGGCCACCGCTCACCGCCGTCTCGAGCCGCACACGCGCGCCCTCGTGCCACGGCAGCCACTCGAGCGGCACCTCGACCGGAGCGACGGCGTCCTGCCCGGCCATCAGCACGAACCCTCGAGCAACGGTTCGAGCGCGACTGCGATACCGCGGGTGACCTCGTCGATCGAGCGCGAAGCGTCGATCACGCGGAAACGCGTCGGTTCGGCGCGCGCGCGGTCGAGATAGGTGGCGCGCACCCGCTCGAAGAATGCCTGCTGCTCGGACTCGAACCGATCCGGCCCGTCCGCGCCGTTGCGATGGGAGGCGCGCGCGAGTCCGGCCGCCGCTGGCAGATCCAGCAGCAGCGTGAGGTCCGGTTGCAGGTCGGGGTGCACGATGCCCACCAGCGCGTCGACCTGCGCCCTGGGCAGACCGCGGCCGCCGCCCTGGTAGGCGTACGTGGCGTCGGTGAAGCGGTCGCAGAGTACCCACGCGCCGCGGCGCACCGCCGGGCGGACCAGGTTCTCGAGGTGCGTGGCGCGGGCCGCGAACATCAGCAGCAGCTCGCACGACAGCGGCATCGGCTCCGAGTCCCGTTCGAGCAGGATGGCACGCAGTCGCTCGGCACGCGGCGTGCCGCCGGGCTCGCGCGTGACCAGCACCTCGACGCCGCGTTCGCGCAGCCAGTCGGCGGCACGCGCGATCTGCGTGCTCTTGCCCGCGCCCTCCCCGCCTTCGAAGGTGATGAATCGTCCGTGCATGTCAGCGTCCCGAATGCCGTTGCCGGTACCGCGCCAGATAGCGCTTCACTGCCGCCTGGTGCTCGGCGAGCGTCCGTGAGAATTCGTGGCTGCCGTCCGGCAGGCCGGTCGCCACGAAATACAGTTCCTCGCGCTCCTCCGGCTGCACGGCCGCACGCAGGGCCTCGGCACCCGGCAGTGCGATCGGGGTCGGCGGCAGTCCCGCGCGCGTATACGTATTGTACGGCCCATCACGCTCCAGGTCGGCACGTCGCAGGTTGCCGTCGTACCCGGCACCGAGCCCGTAGATCACCGTCGGGTCGGTCTGCAGCCGCATGCCGATCCGCAGCCTTGCCGTGAACACCCCCGCAATGCGAGGCCGCTCCGGCGCGAGCGCCGTCTCCTTCTCGACGATCGACGCTAGGATGAGCGCGTCGTAGGGCGACCCGATCGGCAGGCCGTCGGCGCGAGCGCTCCACGCCGCATCGAGCTCGCGTCGCATGCGCTCGCGCGCCTGGCGCAGGATCTCCACGTCGGTCGTTCCCTTGCCGAACAGGTACGTGTCCGGAAAGAACAGCCCCTCCGGGTGGGCGCCACTCTCGCCAAGCGCCGCCATCACCGCCGCGTCGTCCTGCCCGGCCAGGGTGTTGTCGAGATGTGGTTCCTGCTCGAGCGCGCGGCGCAGGTCACGGAAGGTCCAGCCCTCGACGATGGTCACCGAGTGCTGAACGACGGCGCCGGACTCGAGCAGCGCCAGCAGGCCGCGCGGGGTCG
>Ga0209450_10001600_pt1 | contig 11348 bp, 14 predicted proteins | sample FrelakmetLWP11LW_FD_187149 | JGI IMG/M metagenome (GOLD analysis project Ga0209450, IMG submission 187149) | Freshwater lake sediment microbial communities from the University of Notre Dame, USA, for methane emissions studies - LWP11 LW (SPAdes)... | ecosystem: Environmental > Aquatic >... | reverse complement strand
CAAGCACTGCCGCCACGAGCGCAAACAGCAAACCTTCATTCATGATCTTTATCTCCTCAACATCCAAAAAAAACGGCAGCTTTCGCCACCGTTCCCCTCACTACTTACTGCCCATTGCCAGGCCACCCTCAAACCGCGTGCCAGGCTCGAAGCCGAAAATCCGGTCGAGCTCCAATTCACGAATCAGCTGATCGACCGCATCCTGTCCATGCTCGCGCTGCACCTCGGACAAAATCAGCTTGGCCGAATTGCCGTTGTAAAAGCCGCCGAAATCGGCTTGCACTTTCAACAGTTGTCTGGCGCGGTCGAGTGTCATTTTTTCAGGGATCAGGGGTCGGGATTCAGGGATCAGGGAAAGAGCTGGCTATGCCCTCACCCTGATTCTAATGCGCGGTGCAGCCGCACATCCCCTGATCCCTGGCCCCTGAATCCTGATCCCTATCAGAGCTTGAACTCGGGCAGCTTCTTCGGCACCGCCACGTTCTTAAGCGTCACATACACCGGCAGGCCGTCCTTGTACTTCGGATAGTCCTCGCCCTGGATCAGCGGCGTCAGATAGCGCTTGCACTTGGGCGTGATGCCGAAACCGTCCTTGGTGATGAAGTCGCGCGGCATGAACTTCTCGACGTTGGCGACCTTGGACAGCGGCGCCATCCCGATCTTGTACTTGTAGGGTGCGTCGGAAATGCGATCGACCGTCGGCATCACCGAGTTATGTCCCTTGACCGCGAGTTCGACGGCTTTCTGACCCAGCTCATAGGCCTGCTTGACGTCGGTCTTCGAGGCGATGTGACGCGCGGCGCGCTGCAGATAGTCGGCGACGGCCCAGTGGAACTTGTGGCCGAGCGCATCCTTGATCATGTTGGCGACCACTGGGGCGGCACCGCCCAGCTGAGCGTGGCCAAAGGCGTCGCGGGTGCCCTGTTCGGCGAGGAAGCGGCCGTCGGGGTAGTGGCAGCCTTCGGAGACCACCACGGTGCAGTAGCCGTGTTCCTTCACCAGTTTGTCGACGCGGGCGAGGAATTTGGCCTGATCGAATTCGATTTCCGGGAACAGGATGACGACCGGAATGCCGTGGTCCTCGACCAGACCGCCGGCGGCGGCGATCCAGCCGGCGTGGCGGCCCATCACTTCGATAACGAACACCTTGGTCGAGGTCTTGGCCATCGAGCGCACGTCGTAGCTGGCTTCCAGCGTGGACACGGCGATGTACTTGGCGACCGAGCCGAAACCGGGGCAGCAGTCGGTGATCGGCAGGTCGTTGTCGACGGTCTTCGGCACATGGATGGCCTGGATCGGGTAGCCCATCTGCTCGGACAGTTGGCTGACCTTGAAGCAGGTGTCGGCCGAATCGCCGCCGCCGTTGTAGAAGAAGTAGCCGATGTTGTGCGCCTTGAAAACTTCGATCAGGCGCTCGTATTCGCGCTTGTTGGCTTCCAGCGACTTCAGCTTGAAGCGGCAGGAACCGAACGCGCCGGACGGCGTGTTGCGCAGCGCGGCGATGGCGGTGGCGGATTCCTTGGTGGTGTCGATCAGGTCTTCGGTCAGCGCGCCGATAATGCCGTTGCGGCCAGCATAAACCTTGCCGATCTTGTCCTTGTGCTTGCGCGCGGTTTCGATCACGCCGCAGGCCGAAGCGTTGATGACGGCGGTCACGCCGCCGGACTGTGCGTAAAAGGCGTTCATCTTTTTCGCCATGGAATGTCTCCTTGTTTCAATTTTCAATTGCAGCCAAAAACAAAAGCCAGCCGCATGGCTGGCCTGAATGAATCAACTATTGCCGGACGTTTCACCTTCTGCCAGCCGCTTGGCTTCCTCGTCCGCCTGCATTTTCAGCAGCGTGGTGACGCAATCGCCGATGTCGTCGTATTCCTCGCGCCCGGTGCTGAAGCGATCGCGGATGCGATAGAAGAACATGCTGCGGTAGCGCGAGTCGCCGGTTTTCGACAGCACGAAATGGCAGCCGTGCTCGTGCCAGTACAGGCCCGGGCACAGCGTCAGTTCACGGTCGTCGATATGCAGGCGAATCTCGGTTTCGACATCCTGGATCTCGACTTCGCGGCCGTAACGTTCCTTCACCGCGCCGGCTACGATCCAGCGTTCGGTGTCGGTCAGCGGGTGAATCGGCTGCGGCATCTTGGTCAGGCTGTCCCGGTCAACGTGGCACGATCAACCCAGGGCGGCGAAGATCGCGTCGCGGATGCCCTCGACCTTGCCGACTCCGGCGACTTTCACATACTTGGGTGCGCCGGCTTCGCCGCTCTTGCCCCAGTCGCCGTAGTACTTCACCAGCGGCTCGGTCTGCGCGTGATAGACGTCGAGACGCTTCTTGACGGTTTCTTCCTTGTCGTCGTCGCGCTGGATCAGGTCCTCGCCCGTCACGTCGTCCTTGCCGGCGACCTTGGGCGGGTTGAACACGACGTGGTAGGTGCGGCCGGAAGCCAAATGCACTCGGCGGCCGGACATGCGCTTGACGATCTCTTCGTCGGCGACGTCGATCTCGACCACATAGTCGATCGGCACACCAGCGGCCTTCATCGCCTCGGCCTGCGGAATGGTGCGCGGGAAGCCGTCGAACAGGTAGCCGTTCTTGCAGTCGGCTTCGGTCAGGCGCGCCTTCACCATGCCGATGATGATGTCGTCGGAAACCAGGCCGCCGGCGTCCATGATGGCCTTGGCCTTCATGCCCAGTTCGGTGCCGGCCTTGATCTGCGCACGCAGCATGTCGCCGGTGGAAATCTGCGGGATGTTGTATTTTTCCTTGATGTAGTTTGCCTGGGTACCTTTGCCGGCACCGGGACCGCCCAACAGAATCAAACGCATGGCCTATCTCCCTAACAATGAAATGGTTAAACCGCACTAGCGTAAGGCATGCGCCTTGCCAGCAGAACTCAAAAAATTTTATTGCGGGATTAAGCCGCGTTGAACAAGGCGCGGACCCTTTCCAGATCGTCAGCCGTGTCAACTCCGGGAGCCGGTGCGCCGGGCGTGATGCCAAGGCTGATGCGGTAGCCGTGCCACAGTACACGCAACTGCTCGAGCATCTCCATCTGCTCCAGCGGCGAGGCCGCAAGACCGGCGTAGGTGCGCAAAAAACCCGCGCGATAGGCATACAGGCCGATGTGGCGCAGTGCTCCCAGCGTGTCGGGCAGCCCGGCGCCGGCAGCGAAGGCGTCGCGCGGCCAGGGAATCGGGGCGCGACTGAAATACAGCGCATAGCCGGCTTCGTCGGTAATGACCTTGACGACGTTGGGATTGATGAAGTCGGCGTGATCGTGAATCGGGTGCGCCAGCGTGGCCATCACCGCGTCGTCGTGCAGGACCAGCTGGCGCGCGGCTTCGCGGATCAATGCGGGATCGATCAGCGGCTCGTCGCCCTGCACGTTGACGACCAGCGTATCGTCGTCCCAGCCCAGGGTTTCGACCACCTCGACCAGCCGCTCGGTGCCTGAATTGTGCTCGGGCGAGGTCAGCAGCGCATGCTGGCCGGCGGCCTCCACCACGGCCTGCACCCGGGCGTCGTCCGTTGCCACCACCACGTCCTGCGCACCGGCCTGCAGCGCGCGGTCCAGCACACGCAGCACCATCGGCCGCCCGCCTATGTCGGCCAGCGGCTTGCCAGGCAGCCGGCTGGACGCATAGCGCGCGGGAATGACCACCCGGAACTGCATGCTTACTTGTAGATCTCTTCGGTTTCCAGCGGGCGTGCCTCTTCCGGCAGCATCACCGGGATGTCGTCGCGGATGGGATAGGCGATCCGGCAGGCCGAACAGACCAGTTCGGCCGCGTCCTTGCGGTAGGTCAGGGGGCCCTTGCAGACCGGGCAAACCAGGATTTCAAGCAGTTTATTGTTCATCAGATGCGTTCCTAAGATTCGGAAGTGAAATTGTCGGCGACAGTCTGTGCCAGCGATTTGTTCTGGTACAGGCTTATGTCGGCAACCGACAGCAGGGTCAGAAGATCCTGCCCGTCATGAGGCGCATGGCTGACGCCGAGACTGACCGCCATGGGCAGACCGTTCGAGCGCGACCAGGTGGTGATGCGCGCATGGATGCGGTCGAATATCTGCCGCATGCCGGGTTCGTCGTGATGTGGCAGGACGGCGACAAATTCGTCTCCACCCCAGCGTCCGCACAGCGGGGAGTTGGCCGCCTCCCTGAAGATCGCCGCGAATTCGGCCAGCACCCGGTCGCCGACGACGTGGCCATGCTGGTCGTTCACCGACTTGAACTGGTTGAGGTCGGCAAACAGCACCGTCGCCCCGCCATCGGGGTGAGTCGACCTGAGCAGGTCGTCGGCGGCTTCCAGCAGGCCATGGCGGTTGAGCAGCCCGGTCAGGGCATCGTAGCGGCTGCGATAATCGAGCTGCTGGCGCTGCTGGTCGATGCGCCCCATGAGGATGAAGGCATAGAGCGCGAGAATGACCCAGAAGATGCCGAAAAACACATCGCCCGCCGTGATCTCGAAGCCCCCCAGCCGGTAACGCAGCGCGAACGACACCGCCATGCCCAGCAGCGCCCCGCCCAGTACCTCGGCGAACAGTCGCATGCCGTAGCGCATGCCGTTGCCCAGCAATACCATCAGAAACGCCAGCGCCGACGGCGGAATGGGATTGGGGTCATGGATCACGCATAGCGCGACCATGACCAGGTCCGCGACCATGGCGCTGCGAACCTGCTGCGGCCGTACACCGCGCAGGGCCTGGCGAAAGAACCACGAATTGCTGAGGAAATACACCCCCAGCACCATCAGCAGTTGGTCGATGCTCAGCAGCACGTCCGGGATGGCGTCCAGGGTTGAAAAATAGACGACCGCCAGCGCGAAAAACAGGTAGCGGGTAAAAAACTGGGTGATGATCTCCGCGCGCCCGGGCACCCAGAAACCCTGCTCCGCGGATGGCCTGATCGCCCTTCTGTCCGCCATGTTGCGGCGTTCCTCGGATTGCATCTGCATGGTCCCTCTCCCTGACGATCCGCGGCGCATGATCGGCTGGATCATCGCGCGCCCTCACCTTCCCCGCTGCTGCGCGACGGCATGGTCTTGTTGTTTTGGATACGCGCGCACAGCCATTCGATCAATCCCGCCTGCGGCTGAACTTCAAGCTCGACAGCCCACCAGTCGGCGCCGGCAAAACCCAGACATTTTACCGCGTCTTTTTCGGTCATCAGCACCGGCCCGTCTGGAAGCTCATGCGGGCGGTAGGCATGGTGGTCAGGAAAGATCCGTGGCGTAAAACTCAGACCGTGCGCGGAAAGCATGTCGAAAAATCCCTGTGGCTGCCCGATTCCGCTGACCACCAGCCAGTCGCGACGCGGCAGGTCAACAAGCGCGCATTTTTGCTCCGGATCCTGCAGCCGGTAAGCCGGGCCGGCCAGGTAGCGCACCTGCCATGTCTGCCCGGCCGGAGCAGAAGTGAAGGGGCCGTCGCCCCGCCGCACCTGGATGACCGCGTCGACCGTGGCCAGCCGGCTGCGCGGCTCGCGCAGCGGTCCGGCCGGCAAGGGGCGGGCATTGCCGAAACCGGCCGCGGCGTCGACCACGGCCAGCTCCACCTCCCGGTACAGACGGTAATGCTGCAGGCCGTCGTCGGAGATGACAACGTCGATCCCGGGATGGCGGGCCAGCAGGGTGCGCGCCGCCGCGACCCGGTCGCGCCCCACCACCACCGGCGCGCCGGTCTTGAAATGGACCAGCAGGGGTTCGTCTCCGACCACGCGCGGATCGCTGTGGCGCCCCACGGGGACACAACCGTTCGCGCTGCCGCCATAGCCCCGGCTCACCACCCCGGGACGCATTCCGCGGGCGCGCAAGGCATTCACCATCCAGACCACGAGGGGAGTCTTGCCGCTGCCGCCGGCGGTGATGTTGCCGACCACCACGACCGGCACGCCGACATGGACCGACCGCAACCAGCCGTGCCGGTAGGCCATTCGCCGCAGCAGGACGGCCAGAGCAAACAGCCCGGCGAGAGGCAGCAGCAGCGTGCTGAGGAGGGTGCGGCGTGTCCAGTGACGCTGCAGCGCGGTCATGGGCGTGCCGCCCGAGCCTTATTCGGACGTCTGCGTGGCAAAGGTGATGCGGCTCATGCCCACCCGACGCGCGGCTTCCATGACGTTGATCACCGACTGGTGCGCGGCGCGGGCATCGGCATTGATCACCACGACCGGTTCGGCCTCGCCGCCGGCGGCGCGTTTCAGGGCATCGGCCAGGGCCTCCACCGACCCTTCACGCAATGGCGCGTCGTTGATCTGATACTGACCGTTTTCCGCCACCGCAACCTCGATCTGCCGCGGGCGGGTCTGGGTCTGCTCGGCGCCGCTGGTGGGCAGGTTGATCTTCAGCTCGGCAAAACGCGCATAGGTGGTGGTCACCGCGAGGAAAATGACGATGACGAGCAGAATGTCGATAAACGGAATCAGGTTGATATCCGGATAGTCTTCACGGCGGCCTCGACGGAAATTCATGGATTACTTCCGGTCACCGTGGACGATTTCCACAAGCTTGATCGCCTGCTGCTCCATGTCCACCACCAAGCCTTCCACCTTGGCGCGGAAATAGCGGTAGAAAATCATCGCCGGAATGGCGATGATGAGGCCGAACGCCGTGTTGTAGAGCGCGATGGAAATGCCGTGGGCAAGCTGGCCCGGATTGGTCCCGGTCGCGGTCTGCGCCCCGAAGATCTCGATCATCCCGATAACCGTGCCGAGCAGGCCCAGCAGCGGCGCCATGCTGGCGATCGTGCCGAGCGAGATCAGGAAACGGTCGAGTTCGTGGGTCACCGCCCGCCCCGACTCCTCGATCGACTCCTTCATCACCTCGCGCGAGCTGTTCGCGTTTTTCAGTGCGGTCGCAAAGATCCGCCCCAGCGGCGAATGGTCGGTCAGCTTGGTCAGCAGTTCCTGGGTCACCCCCCGTCCCTCGAATTCCCTGATGGTTTCGACGAGCAGGTTGGGGGGCACCACCTCCTTGGCACGCAGGGAATAGGAACGCTCGATGATAATCGCGACGGCAAGGACAGACGCCAGAATCAGCGGCCAGATCGGCCAGCCGGCGGCCTCAATGATGGCAAGCACAGGTGAACACTCCAGTAAACAGAACAGGCGAAATGGTGCCCCCCCCTGCCTGTTTGTGCAAGCATGAATTGAAAGCCATGACAGGGAGTCCGCTCTGTGCTGCCGGATTTTTCGGGCTTGAAGCGCCGTTCCGGTCCGGCAGCCGAAGCGCTCACTTCAGCCTGGTGAGGTGTCTACGAAGTTCTCCACATTACGTGTGGATAACTCTGTGCGCATATGCCCCCACCGACCCTCAAATCGCCGCACATCAAGGAAATCCGTTCACGGCCTAAAAAATGACCATTTGAAATAAGCCAATAAATTCAATCAACTACAAATTTCATTCAGTCGTCAAGAGGTAATTTGTGTAATTTGGATGAAAAATTGTTGGCTGTGCATGAAACCGCTATCCTGCCGCCATGACGAATGCCGACGACAGCCCCCTTTTCCCCCCCAACGAGCCGCCGGTACTCACGGTCAGCGAACTCAACCGCATGGCAAGACGGGCGCTCGAAGCCGCCCTCCCCCTGCTCTGGGTGGAAGGCGAAGTTTCCAATTTCACCGCAGCCGCTTCGGGTCACTGGTACTTTTCCCTGAAGGACGCCAGCGCCCAGGTGCGCTGCGTCATGTTCCGCGGGCGCAACCAGTTCGCCGAGTTCACCCCGGCCAACGGCGACCATGTGGAAATACGCGCCCTGCCCTCCCTGTACGAGGCGCGCGGCGAATTCCAGCTGGGGGCCGAAGCCATCCGCCGCGCCGGTGCGGGCCGGCTGTACGAGGCCTTTCTCAAGCTCAAGGCGAAGCTAGAGGCCGAAGGCCTGTTCGACGCCGGAAGAAAACGCCCCTTGCCGGGCTTTCCACGCTGCCTTGGAATCGTGACCTCACCCCAGGCCGCCGCCTTGCAGGATGTGCTGACCGTCCTGGCGCGGCGCATGCCGGGGCTGCCGGTGATCCTCTACCCTGCCCCGGTGCAGGGACAGGGAGCCGGTGCCCGAATTGCGGCAATGATTCGCCTTGCCGGGCAGCGGAAGGAATGCGATGTGCTGCTGGTCTGCCGCGGCGGGGGGTCGCTGGAGGATTTGTGGGCATTCAACGACGAAGCCGTGGCGCGGGCGATTGCCGCCAGCCCCGTACCGGTGGTGTCCGGCGTCGGCCACGAAACCGACTTCACCCTGGCCGATTTCGCTGCCGATGTGCGCGCTCCCACCCCCACTGCGGCAGCCGAACTGGCCAGCCCGGAGCGGCACAAGCTTATCCAGCAGCTTGAACGTCTCGATGTACACCTGCGCCAGAGCAACGCACGCAGCCTGCACAACCAGATGCAGCGTCTGGATTTGCTGGCGAGGCGGCTGCTGCACCCGTCCGAGCAGATACGCCGCCAGCAGGCCCGCCTCGACCTGCTGACGCAGCAGTTGCGCGGCAGACGGCAGACCCGCCAGGCCCGCGAGGAGGCACGCCTGCATCAGTTGGCAGCCCGGTTGTCCTCACCCACCAGCCGGATTTTGCGCGAGCATCAGCGCATTCAATCGGCAGCCGGACGGATGCAGCGCGCCGCCAAGGATGCTCTTGCCAGGCGAGAGCTGATTCTGTCACGGCTGCAAAGCAACCTGTCCCACCTCAACCCGGAGAGGGTTCTGGCGCGCGGCTATAGCATCGTCCAGGACGATCGGGAGGCAATCGTACGGGACGCCACCACGCTGCGTCCGGCCGACCGCTTGCATATTCGCTTCCATCGCGGCCGCGTCGATGCCGAGGTCAGGCTTGTTCTGCCCGGTCCAGGTGCTGACGCACCCGTTTGAGCGCCTGTTCGAAGAGGTCGTCGGACAGACAATCCAGCTCGATCGCTCCCGGCCATGAGCGCAGCCAGGTGAGCTGGCGCTTGGCCAATTGGCGGGTGGCGGCAATACCCTGCTCGCGCAGTTCCTTCGAGTCGATTTCACCCTCGAGATAGGCCCATGCCTGGCGATAGCCGACTGCGCGCATCGACGGCATCCCGGCATTCAGCCGATAGTCCTTGCGCAGGGCCTTCACCTCCTCGAGCAGCCCGGCGGCCAGCATGGCGTCGAAACGTGCGGCGATGCGCTGGTGCAGCACGGCACGGTCGGAGGGAAGCAAGGCGAGCTGCAGCAGGCGATAGGGCAGGATGGTCGCCGCCTGCTGCAGCTGGGCCGACATCGGCACGCCGCTCAAACGGTAAATCTCCAGCGCCCGTCCGATGCGCTGAGCATCGTTCGGCGCCAGCCTGGCCGCCGTGAGCGGATCCGCCTGCGCCAGCGCGGCGTGCAGCGCCGGCCAGCCGCGAGCCGCCGCCTCGGCTTCAATTTCCTTTCGCAGCACCGGATCGGCCTTGGGCAGATCGTCCAGGCCCTGCAGCAGAGCGCGGAAATACAACATGGTGCCACCGACCAGCAAGGGCACCTTGCCGCGCGCGGTGATATCCGCCATCAGCCGCCGGGCATCGTCGCAGAACACCGCAGCAGAATAGGCTTCGGTCGGCTCACGGACGTCAAGCAGATGATGCGGCGCACGCGCCAGCGTGTCCGCGTCCGGCTTGGCCGTGCCGATGTCCATCCCGCGATACACCAGTGCCGAGTCGACGCTGATAATCTCCAGCGGTAGACGTTCGACCAGGTGAACCGCCAGGGCGGTCTTGCCCGACGCCGTAGGCCCCATCAGGAAGACTGCAGGCGGGTAAATGGGCTTGGGCATGATGTGCAATTATGCCGCAGCGCCGTCGAGCCGCCTCGAAGCGATGGCGCTCAAGCGGACACGCGGGCCGTTCAGCCTCCTGGAATAGAAAAACGGCGGGTTTCCCCGCCGTTTACGCTGTTGCCGCGCCCTTCAGGCAGCCTGGGCGTATTGCGCCTTGGCCTTGCGTGCAGCCTCGATCTCCTCGGGGCCGTAGGCCTTGCCGGACCACAGCATTTCGTAGGCGATTTCTTCGTTGCCGTTCTCGCACAGGTCCAGAACCTGCTGGAAAAGCGGCTGGAAAGTGTCGGAACGGTGCGACTTCTCGTGGTCGTCGAAGGTGTTCCAGAAGGTGACGATGAGGGCTTCCTTGCCCTTCATCTCGCTCTCGACCGCCTGGCCGACGGTCGAGCCTTCGTTCGATACCATGCCGGAGTTCAGGGCGACAAAGCCGCCGACGAAGCCAGTGTCGGAATGGTAGGTCTTGACGTTCTCGCACAGGAAAGCGACGCGCTCCTGCAGATCGTCCACGGTGTATTGGGGCTTGAGGATCACCCGGTTAATCGTCACCACACCGTCGTTGGGGAAATTCGCGATCAGTCCACTCATTGTTTCTCTCCTGAATAAAGGTTGAAGTCAGACAACAAGGGACATTCTACATACCCTACCAATTCAGTCAACTAATTAATTTTATTTGTTTATGTAGTCATCAATTATTTATATTTATCGCCTTGAGAAGTATTTTGTTTAATTTCAATTGGTTATGAATGTTTAGCTCTACGCTTCAAATGTAACGTTTCTGCTCGCTGCGCCTTCCAGGGCGCTTTTTCATGATCACCACCCCCTTGACCGGCTCGAGGTCGGCAATCGGAATGTTGGGGTATACCGGGTTGAGCGGCTTCAGCATCCAGCCCTCGGGGTGCTGCACCACCTGGCGGAAGATGTATTCCTCGTTGACGAAGGCGACAACATAGGAGCCGTCCCGCACCAGTCCTGACGGCTCGACGACGATTATTTCGCCTTCCTCGAACTCCGGCAGCATGGAATCCCCGAGCACCATCAGCGCATAGGGCTCGGCGCTGGCACAGTTGCTGGCTTCGTTGACGGCCTGGATCGGGATGGTTTTGGGTTGGCTCATGGGATATCCGGCAGAGGGTTGTTCAATCAGTGGAAGCTTATATACATCACGCGGCGCGCGCAAAAAAATCAGCGGCCGCGCATGAACATCGCGTCGAGTTCTTTCAGGCTCACCTGAAACCAAGTAGGACGACCGTGGTTGCACTGCCCGGCGCGCTCGGTCGTTTCCATTTCGCGCAGCAACGCGTTCATCTCCGGCAGGGTAAGACTGCGGTTGGCACGTACCGCCCCATGGCAAGCCAGTGTAGCCAGCAGTTCGTTACGCCGCTCGTCCAGCAGTCGGGCGACGCCGAACTCGGCAATCTCGTGCAGCAGAGCGCGGGTCAATTCAACCGGATCGGCATTTTTCAGCAGCCAGGGGACGGACCGCACCGTCACCGAGGTGGGCGAGGTGATCGAAAGTTCGAAGCCGATCGCCGCCAGGCTGTCGAGGTGCGGCTGAATTTCCGCCGCGTCGCGGGCGTCAACCGC
>Ga0209450_10001599_pt1 | contig 11348 bp, 7 predicted proteins | sample FrelakmetLWP11LW_FD_187149 | JGI IMG/M metagenome (GOLD analysis project Ga0209450, IMG submission 187149) | Freshwater lake sediment microbial communities from the University of Notre Dame, USA, for methane emissions studies - LWP11 LW (SPAdes)... | ecosystem: Environmental > Aquatic >... | reverse complement strand
TGTAGATCGGTGCGGTGTGGACGATCACGGGCACCTTGGCGCCACTGCGGTAGCAGACGGTTTCGCGCAGGTCCAAGGCATTTTCGCTGAGAAGTGTCCGGCCCACCGGGCAGCGCTCGCGGCTGCACGCCTCGCCATCGTAGATCTCCCAGCTGGGGTCGCCGAGGCGGCGACCGAGCAAGGTGCGGTAAGCCCGGTTGGCGGCCACTACCCGGCACTTGCGGTCATGGATGGCGATGAAGTAGGGAATTTCGTTGAAATAACGCACCCCGCCTTCCACTTCGCGGGCCAGCTCCCCGATGAAGGTGGACACCTTGTCCAGGATCTGCTTTACGGTCAGGAAGCGCTCCGTCTCGATTCGCTTGACGTAGCGCCGACGCAGCCGTCGGGCGGTTTCACGCTTTTCCTGCTGCAGCTGGCGCCGGAGGTGGACGCGCTCCATCACGCCCTTCAGGAGCAGTTCCAGCTCGTCGGTCTGGATCGGGCGGCCGAGGAGGCCGGAAGCCAGCGGCTTCAAGCGTCGCGCCTCCCCCGGCAGGCTCCGTCGAGGGCATGCCACGATGGTTTCAAGCTCCCGCCGGGACTGTTTCAGGATGAGCAGCAGCTCGCGGGTATCCATGTCCGGCAGCTGATGGGAAGCCAGCAACACGGCCGGGCGCAGCTGCTGGCAGGCCTGCAGGGCCTCGGCCGCGGAGAAGGCCGCGTGCGCCTCGTAACCCAGGCCGGCGAGAATCGTTCGAATGCGGACGACGGAGGCCTGCGAACTGTCCGCAATCAGAATGGTGTCCGTCATGGCACCGGTTTGCTCCTGTCGGATGGATGCGGCCGGTAGCCGCCTGGCCGGGCCCGTTGCAACGGCCGGCGATGTGAATTTGGAACGATAACCGGACCGCCGTGCATGATCAAGCATTTTCTGGGAGGGCGCCGGGCGCACCGCGCGGCGGGTGCCATCACCGGGTCGACCGGTGGGTATTCCATGATCTGACGGCCCTGCCGCGGCCCTTGAACTTTTCGTCAAACTGCTTCATAAGTTGAGAAAACGCCTCCGCGCCGTGGCCTCGGATGGGCTCTCGGTGCACGGACAGTCCCGGCCGGCCTTTCGAAGGAGTCTCCCCCATGAATATCGCCATCATCGGCTCCGACACTGAATGCATCCGCATCATCAACTTCTTCAAGACCCACACCTACAACGAAATCGCGCCCACCTTCGTGGGCTTTGCCGATCCCGGCGGCGATCCGGCGTGCCGGGAGGAGATCCATAACGCCGGCATTCCGCTGGTGGCGAAGTATGAGGATTTTTTCGAACGCGATGATGTCAATTTGATTATGGACCTCACCGACAACCCGGAAATTTTCAAAAATATAATAGCCCGCAAGAAGCCCAGCGTCCGTGTCATGAACTATCAAACCAGTCGTCTGTTTTTGGACATGTACCGCATTTATGACGACAACCCGGACACGGAACGGCGAATCCTGCGTGCCAGCTCCATCTATAAGATCATCATGAACGACATCATCAATGAGGATGTCCTCGTCATTGCCCCAAACCACCAGATTCTGGATGCCAATGACGCTGTTCTCAAGAAAGTCGGACTGAGCCGCGAGGAAGTCATCGGCCGCAGCTGCTTTGAGATCAGTCATCGCTACCCCGCTCCGTGCTCGGATGAAAATTGCCCCTGCCCGCTGAAAGAAACCCTCACTACCCTGCAGCCGTTCACCACGACCCACGTTCACCTCGATAAGAACAACCGGGAGCGCCACGTTTCGATCTCCTGTTACCCCCTCACGGGCCCCAATGGCATAATGGGTGCGGTTGAGATTTCTAAAGATATCACCCAGGATATCCTGATGCAAAAATCCATCATGCAACAGGAGAAACTGGTGTCCATCGGTCGGCTGTCGGCGGGGGTGGCTCACGAGATCAACAACCCGCTCACCACGGTCCTGACCACCGCCATGCTCCTGCAGGAAGACACGGACCCGGAAGCCCCTCTCTACGGGGAGCTTGAAACCATCATCAAGGAAACCATGCGCTGCCGAAGCATCGTGACGGCTCTGCTTGATTTTGCGCGCCAGAAATCACCCGAAGTGAAGCGATGTTCCCTAAACGTCATCGTGGCCGAAACGGTGATGCTCACACGCAAACAATCGGCTTTCAAAGACATCAAACTGGAGCTTTTTCTCGACCAAAAGGTGCCACCCCTCTGGCTGGACCCTCACCGGATAACTCAGGCCCTCATCAATCTGCTCATCAATGCGATCGAGTCCACTGATCCCGGGGGGCACATCACCGTGCGCACCGACTATTTTCCCGGGAGCAAGAAAGTCGGCCTTCAGATCCAAGATTCCGGTGCGGGCATCCCCCCGGGGCTTCTCGATAAGGTGTTTGAGCCGTTTTTCACGACCAAGGAATCCGGGACCGGGCTGGGGTTGGCCATCACCCATGGAATTATCGTTCAGCACGGCGGGAGCATTCAGGTCGCCAGCGAACCGAACCGAGGTACAACCTTTGCCATAACCCTACCAACCACCAACGGAGTGCCATGACTTCGGCGGATCATGCTCGAATTCTGGTGGTAGATGACGAAATCAACATCTGCCGCTCGGTGGAAAAAATCCTTTCCAAGGTCGGTATCCGCGTGCGTTCGGCACTGAACGGCGAGGAGGCGCTGAGCCTGCTGGCAGCCGAGGCATTTGATGCGGTGCTCACGGATTTGAAGATGAGCCGGCTCGGCGGGATGGAAGTCTTGCGGCGGGCCAAGGAACTCAACCCGCGGATGCCGGTCATTGTGATGACCGGCTATTCCAGCGTGTCGTCCGCCGTAGAGGTCATGAAGCTCGGCGCCGTGGACTACCTTCCCAAGCCGTTTACCCCGGATGAAATCCGCGCCGTCGTCCGGCAGGCCCTCGCGTCCGCGCCATCATCGAACAGCTACCAGACTTCAGCCGCGGCACCGGCTCTGCGCACCACGACGCATCAGCTGGTGGGAGATAGTCCCAAAATCCGGCAGGTGATTGCGATGGTTGCAAAAGTGGCCCCAACCGACTCCACCGTGCTCATCGGCGGTGAGAGCGGCACCGGCAAAGAGCTCATCGCGCGGGCCATCCACGCCAACAGCCGGCGGAAAGACGAGGTTTTCTTTGCCGTCGACTGTGCCACGCTGAGTTCCAACCTGCTGGAAAGCGAGCTCTTCGGGCATACCCGGGGCGCCTTCACCGGCGCCGAAAAGGACAAGGCCGGCATCTTTCAGCTGGCCGACCATGGAACCGTGTTCTTGGATGAAATCGGCAATATCAGTCTTGGCGTACAGGGCAAACTGCTCCGTTTCCTGGAAGCGCGCGAGTTCTGGCCTTTGGGTGCCGCTGCCCCCCGCCAGGTGGACATTCGCCTCATTTTTGCCACGAATAAAAATCTGGAAAGCCTTGTGACGGCCGGCACCTTCCGCGAAGATTTCTACTACCGCATTTTCGTCTATCCCATCCTCCTGCCGCCGCTGAGGGAGCGCAAAGCCGATATTCTGCCGATTGCGGAGCATTTCCTGCGTTACTACAGCCGCCAGATGAACAAGATGATCCGGGGAATCGGCCCGGATGGCGTCCGCCGGTTGGCGGACTATGACTGGCCCGGCAATGTTCGCCAGCTGCGCAACGTGATCGAACGGGCGGTGATTCTTTGCGAGGGAGACCGTCTTACGCTCGAAGATCTCGACCTGCCCGAGGCGACTACTTCCGATAAGGAAGTCGAGCATCCGCCTCCGCGCACCAAGGACGATCTGAAGCGGCTGAAAAAAGCGATTCGCCGCACCTCTGTAGATGAAGTGGAGAGAAGCTTTCTGCTGCAAGCCCTTTCCCAGAATGATTGGAACGTCACGCGTGCTTCGAAGGCCACAGGCCTGCAGCGAACCAATTTTCAGAATCTGCTGCGAAAGCACGGCATCAGCGCCAAGCGCCCTCCGAACCCTGCTCCTCCGAATCCGCAAACGGATCAATGATCCGGCGGTAAAGTTATCGCTGAAAAATACAGCGTATAGAATTTTTATACATCCAACCACTGCCCGCTTTAGTCTCGCCGCACCCAGCCGGGACTGCAGGTGTTTTGCTCGAATCTCTGGATGTTGAACCGGCTTTCAACTCGCTGCGAGCCGACCCGGACCGTGGCGCCTCCTTCGGGAAATATGTATAAAATAAATATACATTAACTTGCCCAAAAACCCGCTTTATTTTTTAACTATCTAAAATTGCGATATTTTATTTCATTTTAACGGCGTGGCACAACTCCTGCTTAAAGGTTTCCAACAAAACCGATACCGCATATCAAACCCGAAAAGGAGAAGCGCATATGGAACCGGTCAAAATTCTGGTGGTCGACGATGAGGCCAACATTTGTCAGAACGTAAAAAAAATCCTCTCGAAGAAAAACTATGAAGTCACGACAGCGCTGACGGCCGATGAAGCCATCGAAAAGCTGGCCAAAGATTCCTATGCACTGCTGATCTCCGACATTGTCATGCCCGGCAAGAACGGCCTGGAGCTTCTCAAAATCGTGAAAAGTGAATGGCCGCTCACCAAAGCCATGATCATGACGGCCTTCGCATCAACCGACACTGCGATGAAGTCCATCCGCCTGGGCGCTCTGGATTACATTCCCAAGCCTTTCACGCCGCAGGAGCTGCGTACGAAGGTCGGCCAGGCCTTGTCCGGAAAGCTTGCGGAAGTGCAGACGAGTGCTGCCGAAAGAGAGCTGATCGACGTGATCGACCTCGACGCGCCCTTCGAAGCCAAGGAGGTGGAGCAGGCGACCGACGAAAATTATGTCAAAATTCTGGGGCGCTCCGACATGCCGGTGGTGGAAGTGAAGCTCCCCTCGACGCTCCCCAATTACTGCGCCGTCGGATCGATGGTCTGCGACATCTTCAAGAAGCTGGGCGCCACCTGCAAAGCCGGCACCAAAAGCGCCGAGTGCCCGCAGAAGAAGACCAAAAAAGCCGCCCCCAAACCCGACGGAGCCGACATGCGTCGCTTGGTGGGCATCGATCAGCCGTTCAGCTACGACGAGGTTGTCTCGGTCACCGGACCGGAATATGTTCATCAGCTCGGACGCGAGGGTGTCGCCTATCTGCCCTATGAAGAGCTGAAGCAGAATATGGCCGCCCGCCTTGAAGGCGATTCCGCCCGCATCGATGTGGACATGCCCTTTGACCGCCGCGAGGTGGAAAACGCCGTAGGGGCGGATTACGCCGTCAGTCTGTCCCGCTCGGACATTCCGGTGGTGGAGGTTAAGGTACCCGAATCCGTGCCCAATTACTGCGCCGTCGGATCGATGGTCTGCGACATCTTCAAGAAGCTGGGCGCCACCTGCAAGGCCGGCACCAAAAGCGGCGAGTGCCCGCAGCTCAAGGCGAAAAAGACCAGGCCCGCTGCAGGAGCGGCCGCAGACCAGCGCCGGTGGCTCGGACCGGATCTGCCGTTTGAAGCGGAAGAGGTCGCCGCCGCCGCCGGGTCCGATTATGTGAAGAACCTGTACATGGAAGACCGGGTGCTGATGCCCTACGAGGAGCTCAAAAAGACCATGACGGCCCGCTTCCAGCCCCAGGCTGCCGTCCGCGAGGGCCTGCAACCCCAGGCCGCCCAATTGCGGGCTCTGGTCATCGACGACGAGGTGGCGGTCAACAACAACATCCGCAAGATCCTCGCCAAGAAAGGCTTTGAAATCGGGCAGGCGACCAGCAAAGCCGAAGCCCTTGAAAAGCTTGGGGACGGAACCTACGCCATGGTGATTCTCGACCTCAAGATGCCCGGCGTCAAGGGTTTGGAACTCCTGGCGGCGATTCGGGAGCGTCAACCGTCCGCCCGGGTCATTATCGTCACCGGATATGCCAGCATTGAAACAGCGGTCGAAGGTGCCCGTATGGGGGCGGTCGGATATGTCCCCAAACCGTTTACCCCCGCCGAATTGCGCAACGCCGCCGACCAGGCGTTCCGCCTAGCGGCCTGAGAAACCCAGCGCTGTCTTCATCGCCTTCCGGAAGCGGTTCGTGCCGCTTCCGGAAATTTCTTTTTACACCGTCGAATCCTCGATGCCTTTTGACCTGCCTGCATGCGGCGGCCGGCTCTTGGTCGCCGCTACGCGCCGCCTTTAACGCTCCAATATTACGCTATATTTATATTTTCTTAGCCATGCGGCGCAACCCCACGCAATTAGCCGAATTGACTTGACAATCGAATTTGATGAGAGTAATCTGCTCGCTTCGTCCAATCAATCCGGATTTGCGGTGCTCCTCCCGCGCTGGGCACGCGAGTCCAAACAATCAACCCATTGGCCTATACACACTTGGAGGTCCACCGCATGAGTCAAAGCGTGATTGGATCGGTCATGGTGGTCGGAGGGGGAATCGCCGGAATGCAGGCGGCCCTGGATCTGGCCAACTCCGGCTACTACGTCTACCTTCTTGAAAAATCGCCGTCCATCGGCGGGGTCATGTCTCAACTGGACAAGACCTTCCCCACCAACGACTGCGCCATGTGAATCATCTCCCCCAAACTGGTCGAGGTCGGCCGGCACATGAACATCGAGTTGATCACCTACGCAGACTTGGAATCCGTTGAAGGGTCACCGGGCAATTTCAAGGTCAAAGTCAAGAAACGAGCTCGAAGCATCATTCAGGATCGCTGCACCGGCTGCGGTGCCTGCGTTGAAAACTGCCCGGTGAGATTTGAAGCCCACGCCTCTTAAATGATACGGGATAACGCAAAGACCTTGGTTTCTCACAACTCTGGACCCCTGCAAGGGGTCGCCCCCTGCCCCTATCCGGCCCAACCGTTTTCATGCCTTCAAATTCAGCCTCCGCTTGGCGGCCCGATCACCACTTTGCCAAAGGAATCGAACGCATGCGATCGAAATTAGACATCGATTGGAAGCAAATCGACGAGATTATCAACCGTTACGAAAATGACAAGGAGGCCTTGCTGATGATCATGCAGGACATCAGCGACATCTACAATTATGTCCCTCCGGAAGTCGTTCCCGTGCTGGCGGAAAAACTAGATGTCCGCAAAAGCCATATTTTCAGCGTGGCGACATTCTATAAAACCATCAGCCTGGTGCCCCGCGGCAAATTTATCGTTCATGTATGCACCGGTACCGCCTGCCACGTGCGTGGGGCTGAAAAAGTAATGGATGCTCTGAAAGCCGACTTCAAGACCCAAGAAGGCGAAACGACGGCTGACGGGCTGTTCACATTGGAGGGGGTGCGTTGCATCGGGTGCTGCGCCTCAGGGCCGGTCATGACGGTCAACAAGGAAACCCACGGCGGTTTGGACCGCTCATCCGCCCTTAAAGTCGTTGAAAATTATCGGAATCTTTCGTCCTAGGCGGTTCGGGCGCGGAGCACGGAGGGTACTTTCGGCCATGGTAAAATTACAGGACAGGGAAGCACTGGAAAAACTGAGAAATTCGCTGCAGGCGAAGGGCCAAAAGAGCCAGAAGCTCATTTCGCTGTGTGCCGGATCGGGATGCGGCGCCTACGGGACCGCCAAGGTCCACACGGTGTTGCAGGAGGAGCTGGCCAAACACGACCTGCAGGAAAAAGTGCAGGTGAAGCTGACCGGGTGCCACGGCTTCTGTGAAAAAGGACCGATCATGGTCATCCACCCGGAGGGCATTTTCTACCCCCAGGTAACCCCGGAAAAAGTGCCCGACATCGTCAAGACGACGTTGATCGGCCAGCAGCTCGTCGACAAATTGGTTTACAAAGACCCCGTAACCAAGAAGAAGATCAGCCACGAGAACGAGATCCCGTTCTACAACTTGCAGAAGCGCATTATTTTCGGCAACAATGGATTGATCGACCCCACCAGCATCCAGGACTACATCGCCGTCGGCGGTTATGCCGCCCTGGCCAAGGCGCTCTTTGATCTGACGCCCCAGGACATTCTCGGCGAAGTAAAAAAATCCGGCCTGCGCGGACGCGGGGGCGGGGGCTTCCCCACCGGCATCAAATGGGAGTCCTGCCGCCGGCATGAAGGTCAGCGTTATGTCATCTGCAATGCCGATGAGGGCGACCCCGGCGCCTACATGGACCGCAGCCTCCTCGAGGGCAACCCCCACAGCGTCATCGAAGGCATGATCATCGGCGCCATCGCCATCGGTTCCAACGACGGCTATGTCTATGTGCGACATGAATACCCTCTGGCCGTCACCAACCTCACTATCGCTTTGCAAAGTGCCAGAAATCTCGGACTTCTCGGGAAAAACATCCTGGACAGCGGGTTTGATTTCGATATCCGCATCAGCCGCGGCGGCGGGGCCTTCGTGTGCGGAGAATCCACCGCTCTGATGGCCTCGCTGGAGGGTAACCCCGGCCGCCCCCGCGCCAAGTACGTCCACACCGTCGAAAAAGGATTCCGGGAAGGCCCGTCCAACCTGAACAATGTTGAAACCTGGGCCAATGTCCCCCTGATCATCAACCAGGGCTCGGCATGGTATGCCGGCATCGGGACCAAAAAAAGCAAGGGCACCAAAATATTCTCCCTCGTCGGCAAGGTCGTGAACACCGGTCTGGTGGAGGTTCCCATGGGAACCACCCTGCGGACGATCATTTTCGACATCGGCGGCGGGATCCCCAAAAAAAAGAAATTCAAGGCCGTCCAGACGGGCGGCCCTTCCGGCGGCTGCATCCCGGAGCAGTTCCTGGATCTTCCGGTGGACTTCGACGAACTCTCGAAGGTCGGCTCGATCATGGGATCCGGCGGGATGATCGTCATGGACCAGGACACCTGCATGGTGGATATTGCGCGCTATTTCGTGGACTTCCTAAAGGACGAATCCTGCGGGCAATGCAACCCCTGCCGCGAGGGGCTCAAGAACATGCTGGACATCCTGACCGACATCTGCCAGGGCCGGGGCAAAGAGGGCGACATCGAGCTGCTGGAAGAGCTCGGCATGATGATGCAGAAGTTTTCGCTCTGCGGCCTGGGGACGTCCGCGCCCAACCCCGTGCTGACCAATATCCTGTACTTCCGACACGAGTACGAAGCCCACATCCGGGATAAAAAATGCCCGGCGGGCATCTGCAAGCCGCTGTTTCATTACGAAATCGATGCGGATGCCTGCACCGGCTGTCATGTGTGCTTCCAGAAATGCCCCCAGGAGGCGGTGGCCGGAGACAAGAAGAAGCCCCATAGCATCCGTCAGGACAAGTGCATTAAATGCGGGATCTGCTACGACGGTTGCAAGTTCGATGCGATTAAAATCTACTGATCACCACGAGGAAACGACATCATGATTACGTTCAAACTCAACGGTCAGACGGTCCAGGGCGAAAAAGGCCAGTATATCCTGCAGGTAGCGGAAAAATATGGCGTCGGCATTCCGACCATGTGCCACCACAAGGCGCTGGACCCCGCCGGCATGTGCCGGCTGTGCACGGTCGAGGTGTTCGACGGCCGCCGCACGCGCTATGTCACCTCCTGCAACTATCCGATCTGGGAGGGAATGGAGGTCAAAACCGATACGGAAATCGTCCGGGAGGGACGCAAGCTGATCGTGGAGATGCTGCTGGCCCGCTGCCCGGAGTCCACCGCCATTCAGGCGCTCGCCAAAACGTACGGAATCGAAAAACCGCGATTCCAGACCGGCGACGACACCTGCATTCTCTGCGGCCTGTGCACACGCATGTGCGAACGCATCGGCGCCAACGCCATCACGCTGACCCAGCGCGGTCTGGACATGAAGGTCGACACGCCGTTCAGCATCAACACGGAGGCCTGCATCGCCTGCGGCGCCTGCGCGTTCGTTTGCCCCACCGGCCATATCACTTACGACAAGGTGAAGGAAAAGGTCACCCTGCACCCGGGCAAGCCCATCCCGTCCGAATACGACATGGGTCTTAAGGGACGCAAACCCGTTTATGTACCATACGCCCAGGCCGTACCGAACACGCCGGCCATCGACCGCACCAAATGCGTGCATTTCAAGACCGGTGGCTGCAAGGTCTGCGTGGAATTCTGCGGGGTGGACGCCATCGATCACAGTATGCAGGATGAAACCGTGGAGGTCAACGTCGGCTCGATCATCCTGGCGCCGGGATTCGAGCCTTTCGATCCTTCCCAGTTCGACACCTACAATTACACCAAGCACCCCAACGTGATCACCGCCATGGAGATGGAGCGCCTGCTCTCGGCCTCCGGCCCCACCGGCGGCCATCTCGTGCGCATGTCCGACCACAAGGAGCCGAAGAAGGTCGCCTGGTTCCAGTGCGTCGGCTCGCGGGACATGAACCGCTGCGACAATTCCTACTGTTCCTCGGTATGCTGCATGTATGCCATCAAGGAGGCGGTGATCGCCAAGGAACATGCCGGAGCCGGACTGGATTGCGCGGTGTTCTTCATGGACATGCGCACCCACGGCAAGGATTTCGAACGCTTTTACAACAATGCCAAGGACAAGCACGGGGTGCGCTTCATCCGCAGCCGGGTGCATTCCATCACACCGGTCGGAAACAGCGATGATCTGGAGGTGCGCTATGTCACCGAAAATGGGAGTCTGGTGGTCGAGACCTTCGACATGATTGTCCTGTCCATCGGGATGCAGATCTCCCCGGCGGTGGCGGAGATGGCCAAGAGCATGGGCGTCGAGCTCACCGAGGGGCGCTTCTGCAAGACGGATTCCTTCAACCCGGTGGCCACCTCCAAGCCGGGGGTCTTCGTCTGCGGGGCATTCCAGGGCGCCAAAGACATTCCGCAGTCGGTCGTCGACTCCAGCGCGGCAGCCACGGCCGCCGGTGAAATTCTGGCTTCGGCCCGCAACACCTTGACCAAAGTCCGGGAGGCCGTGCCCGAAACCGACGTAACCAACGCCCGGCCGCGCATCGGGGTGTTCGTCTGCCGCTGCGGCATCAACATCGCCGGCGTCGTCGATGTACCCTCCGTCGCCGAATATGCCAAGACCCTGCCTTATGTGGAATTCGCCACCGACAACCTATACTCCTGCTCCCAGGATACCCAGGATACGATCAGCCAGATCGTCAAACAAAAGAATCTCAACCGGGTCGTCGTAGCGGCCTGCACGCCCAAGACCCATGAACCGCTCTTCCAGGAGACCCTCATCAACGCCGGCCTGAACAAATACCTGTTCGAGATGGCCAACATCCGCAACCACGATTCATGGGTGCATCGCAACAACCCGGAGCTTGCCACCAAAAAGGCCAAGGACCTGGTGCGGATGGCGGTCTCCAAGGCGGCCCTCATGCAACCGCTTAAAGAGGCGGAGCTGGACATCAACCCGTCGGCCCTGGTGATCGGCGGCGGGCTTTCCGGCATGGCGGCGGCGCGCAGCCTGGCGCGCCAAG
>Ga0209450_10001597_pt1 | contig 11356 bp, 12 predicted proteins | sample FrelakmetLWP11LW_FD_187149 | JGI IMG/M metagenome (GOLD analysis project Ga0209450, IMG submission 187149) | Freshwater lake sediment microbial communities from the University of Notre Dame, USA, for methane emissions studies - LWP11 LW (SPAdes)... | ecosystem: Environmental > Aquatic >... | reverse complement strand
CGGCGGCGCCGGCGAAATCGCCCGATGCGTGCAGCGCCTCGATCCGGGTGGCCCAGTCCGCCGCACCCGGCGGTGCCGCGGTGCTCGAGCCGAAGGTTTCGGTCAGCCTCGCCGCCGGTGCGGCCGCCTCCTGCGACGCCGAGTTGCCGGACGTGTCCGCTATTACGCCCTGGCGCGGGTCCATCTCCGCTTGCGGCATCCTGTCGGCAAAATCCGGCGCCGCCTCGGCCGCGGGTGCCCTCGCGGAGCCTGCGTCGCTACGTTTGCGCGCTTCACTCTGGACCGGCGGCGCGATGTCGCGCTCAGGAGACGTTGCTGCCGCCGGCGCCTCGATACGAATGGGCGGGGCGACCTCGCGCTCGCGAGGCAGGGTCTGCACGAGCACGAACGCGAGCCCGGCGACGGTGGCGGCCGCTGCCAGCGGTTGCCACTTGATCCAGCGACTGCGCGTCCGCAGAGGAATGGGTCGCGCCGGCGCGCCCGGCTCCTGCGCGTCCACGGAGCGGCGCGCCGCTGCGAGGATCGCCGCATCGAGCCGCTCCGGCGGCTGCTCCTCCGACGCCTGACGCCACGCGTGCTCCACGGCAGGATCGTCGCCCGCCGCTCCCGGCTGTCCGCGATCGTGTCTGGTGCTCATTGCAGGTCCTCCAGCGCCTTGCGCAGCCGGCCGTACGCGTACCGTAACCGGCTCTTCACCGTCTCGACGGACGTGGCCGCGAGGCCGGCGATCTCCTCCAGCGGCAAGCCGCCTTCGATGTGCAGCAGGAACGCGTCGCGCTGCAGGGTCGGAACGTCGGCGAGCGCTGCCAGGAGACGCTGCCGGGCCTGGAGGTCCATCGACTTCCCGAGCGGGTCGTCACTGCCGTCTTTCAGCGCCGCGAACGAGTCCTCCACCTGGGCGAGTGTCTCGGCATCCTCGAGCGAGGCCAGCGACACGCCGTGCCGGGCCCGCCAGTGATCGATCATGCGGTGGCGAGCCAGCGTGTACAGCCAGGTCGAGAATTTCGCCTGAGCCGCGTAGCGCGAACGCGCGCCGACCACCTTGAGCCACAGGTCCTGGTGCAGCTCGTCGGCGGTCGCGGCCTGGCCGCCCGCGTGCCGCAGGAAGTACCGGTACGTGGCCGCCTTGTGTCGCTCGTACAGGACCTCGAACGCACGCACGTCGCCGCCGTCGTAGGCACGCATCAAGGCCTCGTCGGTGCGCGACTCCTGCTCGGCGGGCAGCGATTGCATCCGGCGGGCAGTATCGAGCGGTCGGTCGGCTGCGGCAATCGCCAGGCTCACGGGTCCGGGACGAAGCCGAGCGCGCCCGGGAACGGGTCGGGCTGGCGATGCTGCGGGCGATAACGCGGCTCCGGCAGCACGCCCATCGCGATGAGCGTCTCGCGGCGTTCGTAGCGGATCGCGATGAGCTCGTCCGGCCTGCTGCTGGCTCGCTCGAATGCGACCCGCTCCACCGGCGAGTATTCACCGCGTCCGTGCCCGGTGCCGAGCGCCGGCATGCGCGCGGATCGGCCGAACTCTGCCGAGCTGGCCTCGGCCCTCGCCTTCGCGTCGCCGGCCGCGTCGGCCTCGGCCGGCACCTGGGGACTCGGCACGGCCGAGCGTCGTTCGCGGCTCAGAAACGCGGGTCGCTCGAACTCACGTTCGCGGAACAACGCTACGCCGATGACCCCGAGGTCCCTCGGGCGTCCGGTACGGGCGGCATACGAGTCACTCGGATCCGAGAAGTAGAAGGCTGCGGTACGGCTGAGGTCCTTTCGCCAGCCCTGGATGTTCACGTAGCCGCCCGGCTCGAGGACGTAGCCTGACTGGTCGGGCGAGGCGGACTCGCCGGTCACGGCATTCACGCCGTCAACGCTCACCACGGCGAGTACCCGCCGGTCGGTGTTGTTGCGGATGCGGATGGCGTACTCGTTGCCGGGTTGACCGGCGACGTAACGGCTTCCGCGGTGGCGGTACACCGGCAACGACGTGTCGGCACTGCGGTCGTAGATGTCGACGCTCGCGAGCGAGTCGGCATACGAGACCGCCGGCGAGATGACGGCCGTCCAGAGGACAGTCGCGGCAGCAGCGGCCAGCAGCGTGCGGCGGGAGAGGGGCTTGCTCGTGACTCAGGCTCCGTTTGCAGGTGTGTACTCCTGTAAACGGCGGAGTCCCGGTCGCGGGGTTAATCGCCTTGGCGGCCATCGGGTCAAAGTAGATGAATATTGATAAACGAGCCCATCTATAGACAGATTCGAGCTTAATAGCTACATCACGTTGATAGTGTCTCCTGTGCTGGCGATGCTGCCCGCGTGCGTTCCTTCGAGGCCCGGGGCCTCCCTGTGCATGAGTCGAAAGCATCGAGACAGGCAGGACGATTGATTGGACACACCTCGTGAGGGCTGGAATCATCCGGCCCCAGCCATCGACGCACGGGCATGTCCCGATTGGAATTGGGAGCAGAGATGATCAGGAAGATCGACGAGACATCGACGGACTCGTGGTTGCAGCGCGCTCCGGCCGCAGGCGAGCGCGAAGCCGGCTCGCGTGCTGAGACAGTCTCTGCCGCGCTGACACCTGCCGACCGGCCCCAGGGCGGGTGGGACCCCATGGAGGTCTGGCTCCGGTACATCGACCGGCCGCGTCGCCAGCGGCAGCACGCGGCGTCCACTGATCGCCAACGACGCGGCTGAGCCGCACGGGCCGGCATCGACTACCGCGACCCGGCTCGGCATCATCGTCGCCGCTCTCCGGGTCGCGCGGGAAACGAGTTGGCTGGCACCGTCCTGACGATGCGAAAAATGGTTCGCCGCCGCTCGCAGGTGGCGCACGTGCACGCACGCGAGGGTCGTCGGGTCGTCGGGGTCGGGGCCGCCGTGATCCTCGCGTCACTCGTCGCCTGTACCTCTGCGCCCCCGAAGCCAACAGAGCCGCCGATCACGACTCCGCCCGCCGGCAGCGTCATCCGCGAGCAATCGCGCTGGGTGCCCGTCGGGTGGCACGAGCTGCCCGGTTGGAGCACGGACGCGCCTGAGGCCGCGTGGCCCGCACTCCTGCAGAGCTGTCAGCGTCCGGCCGCGGCCTGGACGGCCCTGTGCGCAAAAGCGCCGGGCAATCCGCCGCGCGACGACGCCGAGATGCGCCTATGGCTGATGCAGAACCTGCAGCCCTACCGCGTCGAGTCGCACGATGGCGCCGCCGGCGGCCTGATCACCGGCTATTACGAGCCCATGATCCGCGCGCGACGCAAGCGAGGTGGGGCGTTCAACGTGGCGCTGTATGCGCCACCGGCTGATCTCACAACGCGACGCCCATACTGGACGCGGAAGCAGCTCGACACTCTCCCGGCCGCACAGGCGTCGCTGCGCGGCCGGGAGCTTGCCTGGGTCACCGATCCGCTCGACGCGTTGGTCCTGCAGATCCAGGGGTCGGGCCGCCTGCAGGTCGTCGAGCCGGACGGTCGCGAGCGCACGATCCGCCTCGCGTTCGCAGGCACCAATGACCACCCGTATCGGTCGGTCGGGCGCTGGTTGATCGAACAGGGCGAGCTCGAGGCCGGCCAGGCGTCGTGGCCGGCGATCAAGGACTGGGCGAGGCGGAACCCGGGCCGGGTCAACGAGTTGCTGTGGGTCAATCCGCGCTACGTGTTCTTCCGCGAGGAGCCGCTGCCCGACCCCACCGTCGGGCCGCGCGGCGCGCAGGGCGTGCCGCTTACCCCGGGGCGATCGATCGCCGTCGATCCGAAGAGCGTTCCTTACGGCACGCCGGTGTGGATCGAAACCACCGAGCCGCTGTCGGGCACGCCGCTGCGACGGTTGGTGCTGGCGCAGGACACGGGCAGTGCGATCGTCGGTGCGGTGCGGGCCGACTACTTCTGGGGCTGGGACGGCGATGCCGGCGATCAGGCTGGGCGAATGCGCCAGCCGCTGCGAATGTGGGTGCTCTGGCCGCGGACGTCGGCGCCGTAACTGCGACCACGGCCGCAACTGCTTGTGCGGGGGCACCACAGATGCGACTCTCAGGGCAAAACGAGACCAACGAGGAGAGTACGCATGACCGCACGCAGGAATCCGATCATTGCCTGGGCAGTCCTGGTCCTGGGTCTCTCGGCCTGCGCCGGCACGCCTCCGGCGCCACCGGCGACCGCACCTGCTGCGGCTGCGCGTGGCGCGGTTGAAGCACCGGCCGTGGCGGCGGCCTCGCAGCCGGCTGGCAGGAAGGCCGAGAATCCCTTTCCGGGGTATACGCCGCGGAAAGGACGCAACGGCCAGATGCAGTATTGCCGCGAGGATGAAGTGGCCGGCACCCGCATCCCGAAGCTGGTTTGCTCCACCGAGGACATCCTGCGCAACCAGTCCGCCGAGTCCAAGCAGCAGGTCGACGACATCCGCCAGGCCGCGGGCACTGGGGGCTGCAATCCGTCCGAGGGCTGCTGAATCCGCGTCGGTCGCCGCGTGACTCCGCCAGGCCCTCGCGTACGAAACTGCGGAGTTAGCCTCCGCCCAGTCGCCCCGAAAGGATGCACATGACGCATGCCCTGCCGCCCGACTTCGAACGCGCCGGCCAGGCCGTCCTCGAGTTCCTGCACCGTCGCCTGGGCTTCAGCCTGTGGATGGTGACGCGCGTCCAGGGGGACGACTTCATCATTCTCCAGGCGAAGGACGAGGGCTACGGCGTCAGTCCCGGGACTGTGATCCGCTGGGCGGATAGCTTCTGCTCGCAGATGGTCAAGGGCAACGCGCCGCGCGTCGCCCCCGACTCGGAAGCGGTTCCGGCCTATGCCGCCGCACCGGTCGGCCGCCAGGTCCCGATCAAGGCCTACATCGGGGTGCCCCTCACCCACGCCGACGGACGGCTGTTCGGTACGCTGTGCGCGATCGATCCCGCGAGGCAGCCCGACGCCATCGTCGAGCAACAGGAACTGATCGAGCTGCTCGCCTCGATGCTGAGCGCGATACTCGATGCCGAGCTGAAACTGTCCGAGGAGGTCCGGCGCAACGAGTACCTCGAGCTCGAGGCGCTCGTCGATCCGCTGACCTCGCTCCTGAACCGACGGGCCTGGGACCGCCTGCTCGCCCGGGAAGAGGAGCGATGCCGTCGCTACGGTCACACCGCGACGGTGTTCGTGATCGATCTCGACCAGCTCAAGGAAGTGAACGACACGGCCGGGCACGCGGCGGGCGATGCGCTGCTCGTGCGCGCCGCGACGGCGCTGCGCGAAGTGGTTCGGGACATCGACATCGTCGCCCGCCTCGGTGGCGACGAGTTCGGCCTGATCGCGGTCGAATGCGATGCCGTCGGAGCAGAACTGCTGCTCAGCCGGCTCAGAGAAGCGCTCGACGAGCGGCAGGTTAAGGCATCCGTGGGGCTGGCCGTGCGTGAGGCCTCGAGCGGCCTCGTGCGTGCGTGGGAGCAGGCGGACCGCCTCATGTACGCCCAGAAGCGGACCCAGTGGCCGCTCAACTTGTCGGTGCAGCCTGATACACGCCCCGCCGAGTGGTCCCCGATCCCGGTTGCCGGCGGCCGATCCGACGCCGCCGCTGCTCGCCTGACTCGGCGAGGATGAGGCTTCGGTGACTTCGGCGACCCGACCGATCCCGACGCCCGGGTGACCGGCCGCCCCGAGCGGAGCAGACTGGGGGGCGGTTACCAGTAGATGACGGCGTTTTCCAGCGCATGGTGCAGCACGCGGTAGACCAGCACGCTGCAGGCGATGAATGCGGTCAAGACCGCGAACAGATAGGTCCTCTCGATATTCATGAGCTCTCCGTCTCGTTGGGTTCTGCGTGGCCCGGCCCGGTTCGAGGTCCGGCTCGACCTCCTTACCGGCGGGCTGCAAACAGGCTACGCCTTTTCTGTTGCAACGCAGCAAACATTGTGTGACAGCCTCGTGCCACACGCGCTAGACAACGCGGAGTTTCTGGCAACATAGATGCTGATCGATGACATTCATGACAGATCAAGCATTTTTACGAGGCACTCATGGCCACCCCCAAACGCCCGCCGACAGCGGCCCAGGCCACCAAGCTGACCAACTTCCTGCTCGAGCGCGGCCTCGGTGGTGTGCCGCCACTTTCGAGTGCATCGGACCTTGCCAATGAGTACCTGATCGACCAGGGCTACGAGGACCACGACCAGCGGATCGATGCGCTGATCAATTGGGAGACCACCAAGAACTTCACCACCGGATTCATCACCGGGCTGGGTGGGGTCATCTCCCTGCCGCTGTCGATCCCGTCGGCGCTCGGCGCCTCCTGGCTGCTGCAGGCACGTATGGCCGGAGCCATCGCCCGCATCTACGGGCACGACCTGCAGGCCGACCGGGTCCGGACCATGATCCTGCTGAGCCTCGCCGGCGACGTCGCAAAAGAGGCGATGAAGGCGACCGGCCTCCCGCTCGGCAACAAGCTGACCGAGCGTGCCATCCACCAGGTGCCTGGACGTGCGCTCGTGGAGCTCAACAAGCGCATCGGGGTGCGGTTGCTCACCAAGGCCGGCGAGCGCAGCTTCGTGAACCTTTCGAAGGCGGTGCCTCTGGTCGGCGGCGTGGTCGGCGGATCGTTCGATGCCATCGTGTGCCGGGCCGTGGGGCGGACGGCGAAGACTCTGTTCCGGCCGGTGCATACGTCCCCGTTGGCGCTGGAGCGCTCCGGCTGACACGCATCCAGGAGGACGGCCTGCCGCGAATTCAGGCATGACACTCCGGTCATCGGATCAGCCGAGCCGGGATGGCATCTTCCGACGGGGACAGCACGAGTCATCATGCCTTCGGCGACCCAAGGTCATTGCACGGTCTATTTCGACGGGGCCTGTCCAGTCTGCAGGCGCGAGATTGCGCACTACCGGTCGCGGGAGGGCGCCGCGGACCTGATGTGGGTGGACGTGACGGCGAGCGGCGTGGCTGAGCTCGGCACCGACCTCGACCCGGCGGCAGCGCTTGCGCGCATGCACGTGCGTCGCGAAGACGGTTTGCTGGTTTCGGGGGCCGAGGCGTTCGCGACGATCTGGAGCAGGCTGCCCGCGTACGCCTGGCTCGGGCGACTCGCCGCGTGGCGCCCCGTGCTCTTCGTCCTGGAACTCGGCTATCGAGCCTTCCTTGGCGTCCGCCGGCTCTGGCGGCCCACCGACCGGCGACGGCCGGACGGTCTCGACGGGCTGCAGTGAGTCATTGCCTGCCAGAGGCGAGGCCGCCTCTGGCAGGCAGCTACGTGCTCCGGACTAGCGCCGATCTCGCTTGGCCTGGTTGCGCCGGCCCTGGGCGCGACCGTGCGCATTGATGGTTACGCCCCGCGACTTGTGCACCTGCATGCGGACCTGCGCCTGCCTGGCGCGTGGGCTCATGAACCCGGCGCTGCCGATCGGTGCGCCGGCCGCGGCAGCCATCGCGGCGGGGGCCTTTGCGGAGACGTTGCGGCGCGGACCGCGCGCGGTGCCCGCCTTCTTCGCGGCCTTGCGGGGAGCCTTCTTCGCCCCCGGCCTGGGCGCAGCGGTCATCCGGTCGTAGCGCAGCTGGAACCGCGTGAGCAGGTCCTGGAAGATCGCGGCCTTCTCCTTGGTCCGCGCATTGGCGGCGCCGCTGTTGCCCCGCTTGGTTCCGGTGAGGTCGCGCATGGCGAGCCGCTGCCGCTTGTAGAGGTCGCGGTACTTGTCGCGCAGGCGTCGCGTACGCTCGACCTTGCGCTTGAGCTCCGCGGCACTCAGCAAGCAGATGCCGTCGCGGCGCGACGCCTCGAAGAGTTCGAATTCGGCGCTGCTGAGCAGCTTGCGGGCAGTCGCGCGCTCGTTGGGCATCGGGTTCACTCCAGGTGGCAAAGCGCCATGGTAGCGGACCCGCCATCTGTCAGGCGGGTCGACCGCCCGGACGCGTGAGAATCTCCGCGATCGTCGCCTCGATCCACTCCTGCGCACGACGGTTGATCTCGCGCGCGTCCAGTCCGGTCGGGTCGATCGGCTTGCCGATCACCACATAGATGGTGCCCGCTCTCTTGAGCAGGCTGCGCCGCGGCCAGAAGTACCCCGAGTTGTGTGCGATCGGCACCACGGGCACGCCGGCCTCGATCGCGAGCAGCGCACCGCTCACGCCGTACTTGCGCCTCTGGCCCGGCGCCACGCGCGTGCCCTCGGGATAGACGACCACGCCCATGCCGGCGGCGAGGCGCTCGCGACCCTGCTTGACGACCTGGTTCACCGCGGAGTGGCCGGCGCTGCGATCGATGGCGATGGGCTTGTAGGTGCTGACCGCCCAGCCGACGATCGGGATCCACAGCACCTCGCGCTTCAGGAGCCACGAGGCCGTGGGCACCACGAACATCTGCGCCATGGTTTCCCAGGCCGTGGAGTGTTTCCACAGCGAGACGAACGGCACGCCCGGCAGGTTCTCGCGGCCCTCGACCACGTAGTTCATGCCGCAGACGACCTTCGCGAGCCAGCACTCGAACAGTCCCCAGTTGCGCGGGATCACGTAGCGCTGCTCGATGCTGAGCGGCAGCAGCGCGCTCAGCAGGACGACCACGCCAAAGGCCATGGTCGTGACGAACAGCAGGCTGGTGAACAGCAGCGAACGGATCCACTGCATTGCGGCGTGCTATCCCGGCAGCCGCGACAGGTCGGCCGCGTGCATGAACAGGCCCTGCATGCGCTTGAGGAGCGCGAGCCGGTTGGCGCGCAGGGCGGGGTCGTCGGCCATCACCATCACCGAGTCGAAGAACGAGTCGACGGCGCTGCGCAGCACGGCCAGCGACTTGAGCGCCTCGGTGTACTCACGCGCCTTGAAGCGGGGTTCGACCTGGCGCCCGATCGCCTCGACCTGCTCGCCGAGGATCTGTTCGGCCGGATCCACGAGCCGCTCGGAATCCACGCGATCGCCCACCGGTCCGGTCGCCTTGCGAAGGATGTTGGCGATGCGCTTGTTGGCCGCGGCCAGAGCCTGCGCCTCCGGCAGGCGCAGGAACTCCACGAGCGCGCGCAGCCGCGCGTCGAAGTCGAGCGGCGAGGCGGGGCGCGTGGCGAGCACCGCGTCGAACATCTCCGTGGTGACCTCGAGTCCGGCGTCGCCCTCCACGTAATAGGCGCGCAGGCGCTCGATGACGTAGTCGTACACGTCGCGGGCGCAGTCGGCCGGTGCGGCGAACGGCAGGGCGGCGAGCGCCTGGCCGATGAGCGACTGCAGGTCGAGGTCGAGCCGGCGCTCGATGGAGGTGCGCAGCAGACCGAGCGCCGCACGCCGCAGGCCGAACGGGTCGCGGGTGCCGGTCGGCTTCTGGCCGGTGGCGTAGATGCCGGCGATGGTGTCGAGCCGGTCGGCGATCGCGAGCGCCATGCCGGTCGGCGTGGCGGGCAGCTCGTCGCCGGCGAAGCGCGGCAGGTACTGCTCGCGCAATGCCTCGCACACCTCGGGGTGCTCGCCGTCGTGCTGCGCGTAGTAGCGGCCCATCAGGCCCTGCAGCTCCGGGAATTCGCCCACCATCGTGGTGATGAGGTCGCACTTGGCGAGCTCGGCGGCGCGGTCGGCGAGGCGGGTGTCGCCGCCGATCGCCGTGACGATGGACTTCGAAAGCGCCCGCACGCGCTCGGCCTTGTCGTGCAGCGAGCCGAGCTGCGTCTGGAAGGTCACGCGCTTGAGACCCTCGACGCGCGCGTCGAGGCGCTGCTGGCGGTCGGTGGACCAGAAGAACGCCGCGTCCGAGAGCCGCGGACGCACCACGCGTTCGTTGCCGGCGACGACCTGCGCCGGGTCCGAACTCTCGATGTTCGCAACGGCGATGAACCACGGCATGAGCGCGCCGGAGGCGTCGCGCACCGGGAAGTAGCGCTGGTGGTCCTGCATGGTGGCGATCGGCACCTCGGGCGGCAGCTCGAGGAACTGCGCGTCGAAGCGGCCGGCGAGCGGCACCGGCCACTCCACGAGCGCCGTGACCTCGTCGAGCAGGGCCTCGGAGATGACGGCCTCGCCGCCGAGGCGGGCGGCCTGCGCGTTCACGCCCTGCCGGATGGTCTCCCGCCGCTCGTGGATGTCCGCGAGTACGCGGCCACGCTTGTGCAGGGTCGAGACGTAGGCGGCGGGCGAGGTGACGCGCAGCGCCCTGGGCGCCATGAAGCGGTGGCCGCGGGTGAGGTCGGCCGACGGCACGTCGAGGATCGTGCAGGGCACGACCTCGCGGCCGAACAGCATCAGCACCCAGTGCACGGGACGCACGAACTGCGCTTCGCCCGCACCCCAGCGCATGCGCCGCGCGATCGGCAGCGCATCGAGCGAGGCCTGGACGATGCCGGGCAGCAGGCTCGCGGTGTGCGCGCCGGCCTCGGTGCCTCGATGCACCAGCCAGATGCCCTTGGGCGTCTCGAGGTGCTCGAGCGCCGCGACTTCCACGCCGCAGCTCTTCGCGAAGGCGAGCGCGGCCTGCGCAGGCGCGCCCTGGGCATCGAAGGCGGCCTTGAGCGGCGGTCCGCGCCGCTCGATGGCACGGTCGGGCTGGCGCTCGGCGAGGCGCCGTACGCGCACCGCCAGCCGCCGCGGCGTTGCGAAGCGCTCGACGGCGCCGTGCACGAGGCCGGCCTCGTCGAGGCCCTTGCCGATGCCGGCGGCGAACGCGTCGGCGAGCGCGAGCAGCGACTTGGGCGGAAGTTCCTCAGTGCCGATCTCGACCAGGAAATCGCGGCGTGCGACTTTCATGACGCCACCTCCGCCGCGGCCTGCCGCAGCATCGGGAAGCCGAGCGCCTCCCGGCTTGCGAAATAGGCTTCCGCGACCCCGCGCGCCAGTGTCCGCACCCGAAGGATGTAGCGCTGCCGCTCGGTGACCGAGATTGCCTTGCGCGCATCGAGCAGGTTGAAGGTGTGCGAGGTCTTGAGCATGCGCTCGTACGCAGGCAGCGACAGCTTCGCCTCGAGCAGCCGCAGGCACTCCTTCTCGTGGGCGTCGAACTGCCGGAACAGCTCCTCGACGTCGGCGTGCTCGAAGTTGTACTTGGACTGCTCGACCTCGTTCTGGTGATAGACGTCGCCGTAGGTGACGCGGCCCAGCGGGCCGTCGGTCCACACCAGGTCGAACACGCTCTCGACGCCCTGCAGGTACATGGCCAGGCGCTCGAGACCGTAGGTGATCTCGCCCATCACCGGCCGGCAGTCGAGGCCGCCCACCTGCTGGAAGTAGGTGAACTGCGTGACCTCCATGCCGTTGAGCCACACCTCCCAGCCTAGGCCCCAGGCGCCGAGGGTCGGCGACTCCCAGTTGTCCTCCACGAGGCGGATGTCGTGCACGGTCGGGTCGATGCCCACGGCGCGCAGCGAGTCGAGGTACAGGTCGATGATGTCGTGCGGCGACGGCTTGATGACCACCTGGTACTGGTAGTAGTGCTGCAGGCGGAACGGG
>Ga0209450_10001596_pt1:0-5000 | contig 11356 bp, 5 predicted proteins | sample FrelakmetLWP11LW_FD_187149 | JGI IMG/M metagenome (GOLD analysis project Ga0209450, IMG submission 187149) | Freshwater lake sediment microbial communities from the University of Notre Dame, USA, for methane emissions studies - LWP11 LW (SPAdes)... | ecosystem: Environmental > Aquatic >... | reverse complement strand
AACTGCTCAGGGCGAAACAGCCGGCCACCATCCCCCGCCTGACGACCCGCTTCGCGCGCGACGCGGACGACACGGTGACGCTCACCGTCGCACGTGATCCCGAGCAGCCGGACGGCTTCGGCCTGCGCATGGGCGATCGGGTGCTGGGCATCGTCGGGGAATCCGGCGCGGCGACGAGCGCCCCGGAGTTCATGCTCGGCCTGCGCGGCCGTACCGGCCTCCTGCCCTTGCGGGTAAAGCGCGGGGACCGGGAAATCGTCGTGAATGCGCAGCTGACCCCCAGCCTCCAGCACGTGGGTCGCCGCGGACTCGCGATCGGCGGGGTCGTGTTCGGCCCGCGGCACCTGTTCAACGTCGCCTCGCCCGACGATGCCGGCACCCTGATCATCCACCATGTGGAATACGGCTCCACGGGCGCCCTGCAGAACATCGACTTCGGCGGCGAGGTACGCTCGGTGGACGGCGTGTCGATCCAGTCGCTGTCGCAGCTCGAGCGGCTCGCCCGGGCCGCCGACAGGGAAGACCGGTCCTTGCAGTTGCTGCTGCGCGTCTTCAATGACGATGCAGAGGAGCCCGAGATGTTCCTGGTCCGCGAGCTGCCCGCGGACCAGGTCCGCTGGTACCCCGAGTAGGCGCTCGCGGCGGGCCATCGCCCGGTGGCCATGGACAGGCCCGCGGCTCGATAATAAGCTCTGCTCATTATCTCCTGGGCTCAGCTTCTGCCATGGCGACTTCCACCCAGGCCCGCGGACACTCTCTGGGCTTCCTGCTCGCCGACGTCCTCCGGCTGTCGCGCGAGGAATTCAGGCGCAATGCCAAGGGCCTGAACCTGACGCCCCAGCTGTCGCGCCTGCTCTTCTATGTGGACCAGCAGCCGGGCTGCAGCCAGACGGAGCTCGCCACCTTCCTCGACGTCACTTCCGTCACGGTCGGCCGGATGATCGACCGGCTCGAATCCTGCGGCTTCGTGCGGCGACTCGAGGACGCGAGCGATCGACGGACCTTCCGCATCCACCTCGACCGGGGCGCCGCACCGCTGCTGAAGCGCATGAACAGCATCCTCGCGCAGACCACCGCCCACGCGACGCGCGGGTTTTCCGAGGCGGAGCACGCGGCGCTGGTCCGCTCCCTGGAGCGCATGCGGTCCAATCTCGCCCCGGAGCGCGACTGAGCATGGACCAGCCCGACAGCCCGACCATGGGATCCTCCGCGGGGGCGCGCTGGCGGCGGCGCATCCTGTTGTGGGTGCTGCCGCTCGTTGTGATCGGCGTCGCCGTGTGGATGTACGGCAGTGCGGGACGCTTCGTGACCACCGACAACGCCTATGTGCAGCAGGACCGCATCGACGTCGCGCCCCAGGTCGCGGGCGATGTGATCCGGGTCTTCGTCGCGGAGAACCAGCGGGTGGTCGCCGGGCAACCCGTGTTCGCGCTGGATGATTCCATGGCCAGGATCGCCGTCACCGCCGCGGAATCCCGGCTCGGCACCGCGCTCGCGGAGGTCGGCGCGCTCAAGGCAGCCCATCGGGAGAGTGTCGGACGCATCGCCGTCGCGAAGCGGGCGGCCGAACTGTCGATGCGCGAGATGGGGCGCCAGAGCCAGCTCGCCGGGCAGAAGCTGATTCCCGCTTCGCAGCTCGACGCCGTACAACGGTCGACCGATATCGCCCTAGGCACCGTTGCAGTGCTGCAGCTGCAGCTCGAGCAGACGCTTGCCAGGCTCGGCGGGGACGCGAGCCTGCCACCCGCGTCCTACCCGGTGGTCAAGGGCGCGGCAGCAGAACTCGCCCGCGCTAGACTGGACCTCTCGCGCACCGTGGTGCGCGCACCGCAGCCGGGCATCGTGAGTCACCTGCCTCGGGTGGGGAGTCGCGCCGACGTCGGACGGCCGGCGTTCGCCATCGTCTCGGATGGCGCGGTCTGGGTCGAAGCGAACTTCAAGGAGACCGACCTGGAGTGGGTGCGGCCCGGACAGGACGTCACCGTGGACATCGACACCTACGGGGAGCATCGCTGGACAGGGCGCGTCGAGAGCATCGCGCAGGCCACGGGCGCCGAGTTTTCGGTGTTGCCGGCGCAGAATGCCTCCGGCAACTGGGTCAAGGTCGTGCAACGCATAGCCGTGCGGATCACCCTGCCGCCGGGAACCGACGATCCACCCCTGCGCGACGGGATGAGTGCACGCGTCAGCATCGACACCGGTCCTCACACCCGCTTCGATCGGTGGTTCGCGCGGGGCGCGCAGCAGGCGCGCTGAAGTGAGCGCGACCGCCCCCGTCCCACGGCGGCTGCTGACGGCGGCCACCATCCTCGCCACGATGATGTACACGGTCGACTCGACGATCGTGAACGTGGCCCTGCCTCACATGCAGGGCAGCCTGCAGGCGACCCAGGACCAGGCCGCCTGGATCATCACCTCCTATATCGTCGTCAGCGCCATCGCGACGCCACTCGCCGGCTGGCTGGGCACGCGCTTCGGCCTGCGGCCCATCATGCTGTGGAGCGTCGGAGTGTTCACGGCCAGCTCCATGCTGTGCGGCCTGGCCACGGACCTCGGTGAGATCGTGCTCTTCCGAATCGTGCAGGGTGCAGCGGGCGCGGCACTGGTCCCGCTGTCACAGGTACTGCTCCTGCAGCAGTTCCCGCGCGAGCAGCACGCTCGCGTCACCGCGCTGTGGGGCATGGGCGTGCTGATCGGACCGGTCATCGGCCCCACGCTCGGCGGCTGGCTCACCGACGAGTGGTCCTGGCGCTGGGCCTTCTACATCAACCTGCCGATCGGCCTGCTGGCGTACTTCGGGCTGTTCGCGACCATCCCGAAGACCCGGGGCGATGAAACGCGCCCGTTCGACCTCACGGGCTTCGTGTTCCTGTCCCTCGCCCTCGGGCTGTTCCAGCTGATGCTCGACCGGGGCCAGACCAACGACTGGTTCGAATCGACTGAAATCGTCGCGGAGGCGTTCTTCGCTGCGATCTTCCTGTACATGTTCGTCACGCATTCGCTGACGCGGGACCGTCCTTTCGTCGACCTGCAGCTGTTCCTGGATCGAAACTTCAGCGCCTCGCTCGCGGTGATGTTCGCGATCGGCATCGCGGTGTTCAGCCCGACGGTGCTGATGCCGGGGTTCCTGCAGCAGCTGCAGGGCTACAGCCCCACCCAGGCAGGCGTGCTCACCGCGGCGCGTGGCGTGTCGTCCATGCTGGGGATGCTGCTCGCTGGCCGGCTCGTCAGGATGGTCGACCTGCGCCTGCTCATCGCGGCAGGGGTCACGGCATCGGCCGTGTCGCTGTGGATGATGGGCAGGTTCAGCCTCGACACGCCCGCCCACATGGTCGTCTCGGCAGGCCTGCTGCAGGGCCTGGGTGCCCCACTGTCTTTCGTGCCGCTCAGCTTCGCCGCGTTCGGCACCCTGTCGGGAGCGCAGCGTACCGAGGCGGGCGCACTGCTCACCCTGTCTCGCAACATCGGGGCGTCGGTGGGCATTTCGCTGGCGGTCGCGCTGCTCGCACGCTCGACGCAGACCAATCGCAGCTACCTCGCCGAGCACCTGACACCGTACTCGGCGATGCGCTGGGCGGAGCTCGGCGCACAACCGGGCGATCCAGCCGGTACCGCGGCCATCGTCGGCGAGATCGGCAGGCAGGCCGCCTCGATCGCCTACGCCAACGACTTCAACCTGCTGGCCGCGGTGACGATCGCCGCGCTGCCCCTCGTGCTGCTCATTCGCGTGCAGCGGCCCGGCTAGCCGAGCACCCGCTTCCAGTTTTCCCAGCCGGACCGGTCGTCCGCGGGCAGGCGAGTCTTGAGTGCCACCGAAACCTTGGTGCGGAACTCGGGATGAACTTCCAGCGGGAAGAGTTCCGCCCAGGGATAACGGTCGAGCTGCTGCAGCACGCCGTGCCAGGTGCGGATCCACCCTGGGCCGGACGGCGACTCGTCGTGCAGGTCCTCGTTGGTGACCAACCTGTACTGCCAGTTCTTTCCGGACTTCCTGCCCACGATCTCGACGCTGCCGCCCTCGCCTCCCACCTGGATAACGACCCGCGGCCGACCGGTGAGCCGCGCGCGTATTTCCTCGATGATCTGCTGGGCGATGCGGAAGTGTTCAGGCGGAATGGGCAGGTCACTGTTCCAGCGTGCGCCACGCTGGATGAAATAGAGGGCGGTGCGCAACTGGTCCAGCGACGCCACCGTGAGCCCCGTTGCCACCTGGTCGATGGTGCGTACCCCGATCTCTATGTCCCCCCCGGTCGCCGCGTCACCGTCGAAGGAGAGGCAGAAGGCCTCGAGGTCTTCCCAGCTGGCGGCAGCGCTGGGGAGCAGGTCGGGCACCAGATCGGCGTTGGCGATCCACTTTCCCGGCGCCGCGGGCTGAGCGCGCAACGGCGAAGGAGGCCACTGCGCCGCAGCGCCTTCGGGTTCCTCGCCGGAGAAGAACACCGGCAGCTCGCCATGCTCGGCGGCGCCCAGCATCTCGACGAACCAGCCGATGTACGGGCGATCCCGGCCGAGCGCACGGGCGACGATGTCGGGGTGGCGTTCCACGAACAACTGCGCCAGCTCACGCGCGGTCTTGCCGCGCGCGTCCTTCCAGCCGAAGAACCGGTCCTCGTCCCCGGTCTGATAGGTGGCGACCCCCGCGCCGGGCTCGAGCAGTTCCCAGCCGTTCGCACGGATGTTGTCGGCGGGTGTGATGTCACAGCGCCAGTCGCAGCCCGACGGTGACATGCCTGCGGAGATGCGCAGGCGCTGGTAGCCCGCCTTGTGCAGCTCATGGACCATGGCCAGCAGGCGGCAGGCGCGACGAAGTCCGGGATTGGCCGGGGCTTCAGTGACGATCGGGAACGGAGCGGGCGGAAGATTCATGTTCCTACTATTACAGGGTACGAGGGCTTCGGCCATTTCGCTTGCGGATGGTCGAGCATGATCTCGATCACCAGCGGCACGAGCCTGGCCATCATGCGCGTGCAGTCACGCACCTGGTGACGGGTGACTTTGCC
>Ga0209450_10001595_pt1 | contig 11360 bp, 10 predicted proteins | sample FrelakmetLWP11LW_FD_187149 | JGI IMG/M metagenome (GOLD analysis project Ga0209450, IMG submission 187149) | Freshwater lake sediment microbial communities from the University of Notre Dame, USA, for methane emissions studies - LWP11 LW (SPAdes)... | ecosystem: Environmental > Aquatic >... | reverse complement strand
GCCCCCGGGAAAGTGCTTTTCCTTCCAGAATACGATCAGCAGGAAGGCCAGCAGCAGGTTGAAGCAGGAGTCATTTTCCTTGAAGATCACTTTTTTCCAGGAGAATGAAGCGGTCGGCGGCAGCCAGCGATCGAAGCGCGGCAGCCAGCGGCGCACCCGGGCGCAATATTCCTCGTAGGTCCGGCCGTGCTGCTCCCGCAAGTATGACTCCTCGGCCAGGACGATGAAGTGGTATTGCAGGAACAGGAAAAGCACGAAGAGCGCCAGGGACCAGTGATTGGCGAAGACGATGAGCAGCCCGGCGAAGATCAGCAGGTTGCCCCAGTAGAGGGGATTGCGCGCCAGCGAGTACAGCCCGGTGGTGTTCAGGCTGTCGGCCTTGAGAAAGCTCTCGCGGCCCGAGGTGCCGCTGCCGGCGAAGCCGACGCTGGCGATGCGGATGCCCTCGCCCAGGAAGGCGACGGCCAGCCCGGCATAGGTCCAGGTCGATCCCGGGGCGAGGGGCTTGAAAAAGACGAAGGTAAGCGCGATCAGGGGCAGGGGAGTGAAGCTGCGGTATCTGAAGAGAAATTCACCCAAGCGCAGGGGCCAATTTTTCATTTGGTCAATGTACAAGAAACAAGGGATGGTGTCAAACGAACGGGTGCTTTGGCTGACGGCAGGAGGTCTGAGATCGACGGGGGGAATGGATCATGGATAACTCGTTCAAAAACATCATCCATTCATTCAAATCACCAGGGCCCACTTCAAAAAGAGAGCCGGCTTGCTGTCGCCGGTTTCGCCGAAGCGGAGCGATCCCTGCTGGTAAGCCAGCTGCAGCATGCCGAAGGGCGGCTGGAAGCGCCAGACAAACACCACCTGGATGTTCTTTTTGTCGAGCGCCGAATTGAGCTGGTAGAAGAGCTTGAGGAACAGGTCCTTGTTGAAAAAATAGTCCAGGCGCAGGACATAATATTCGCCCGAGTGCCTTCCTTTATGGATTGACGATGCGGCCATCGCTCAAGGTGATGGTGCGCTGCGCCAGAGCGGCCATGAGCGGATTGTGGGTCACCAGCAGCACGGTCATGCCCTCTTTTTCGTTCAGGGACTTGAAGATGCGGCCGATCTCCTCGCCATGGCGCGAGTCGAGGTTTCCCGTCGGCTCGTCGGCCAGCAGGATCTCCGGCTTGTTGACCAGGGCGCGGGCGATGGCCACCCGCTGCATCTCGCCGCCGGAAAGCTCTCCCGGAAGGTGCCGCAGGCGATTTTCCAGCCCCAGGAAACGGATGATCGCCAGCGGGTCGGCTTCGGCGCCGGGCTTGCGGTAGAAGGCGAAAGGCATGATGATGTTTTCATACAGGGTAAGGGTCGGGACCAGGTAGAAGCGCTGGAAGACATAGCCGAAGACGCGGCGGCGGATCCGCGTCATGGCGGCTTCCGACATTCCCCTGCCGTTGCCGAGGACCTCCTCGCCGCCGACCCGCAGGCTGCCGGCCGTGGCGTTGTCCAGGCAACCGAGCAGGTTGATCAGCGTGCTCTTGCCCGATCCGGAGGGCCCGATGAAGGATATGAATTCGCCTTTGGCCACACGCAGCGAGATGTCGTCGACGGCCACGATCTCTTCGCTGCCGCGGTGGTAGACTTTGCGCAGGTTATTGGCCTCGATGGCCAGCGTGTTTTCGCTCATGGTCACTCTCCCTCGCCGCGGATCGATTCCAGCGGCCGCACGCGCGCTGCCCGCCAGGCCGGGTAAATGCCGCTGACCAGGCCGATGCCGAGCACGACAGCGAACGTGGTCAGCATCAGTCGGCCATCGATCAAGACCAGGCTGCCGGTCGGTGCATAGGGCAGGAGGCGGCGGATGAGCAGGTCGGTGACCCTGGCCAGGCCATAGGCCATGGCCAATCCCAATGCTCCGCCCAGGAGGCAGAGAACGACGGTCTCGGTCCAGATCATGCGGAAGACGTCCAGGGGCATGGCCCCCATGCTCTTCATGATGCCGATCTCGCGGAAGCGCTCGAAGACCGACATCAGGATGGTATTGATCACTCCCACCATGGCGATCAGGATGGCGATGACCGCGATGGAGAACACCATCACCTTGGCCGTCGCCACGAGGCCCATGATCGTGTTCTTCACCTGGGCCATGGAGACCACCTGCACGTCCGGCAGGTCATAGAGCCGGTTTTCCAGGGCAGCGGTGTCCGCCTTGCGTTCCACCTTGATGCCCACCGCGGTCAGCTTGCCCAGCTGGCCGAATTCCTTCTGCAGCATGCGGAGGGGGACAAAGATCGTGCCGTCGTCCTGGGTGCCCGAGCGCTCCAGGATGCCCACGACCGTCAGCTCGATGTTCTTGTCGGGGATGAGCAGCTTGTCGCCGACCTCCCGCTGCTCGAGCTCGGCCGCCTCATAGCCGAGAACGGCCACGTGTTTATCGGGGTCCTTGAACCAGCCGCCCTGCTTGAACTTCAGGAATGCCTTCATTGGCGGGAACGTCGCCGGGTCGACTCCGAGATAGGCGTCGATGGCGCCGCTTTCGCCGCGCTCGGGATCGAACACGGCCTGCATCAGCATCGGCGTCACTCCCTCGACCTCGGGCTGGTTCAGGATGTCGGCGATGACGTCCTCGCTCATGTAGCGCAGGCCGGTGCCGCCCTTGAGCATCAGCGTCGCCGCCTCGTAGGGGCAGCCCTTGGCGGTGAGCAGCACCTGGAAGCCCATGTTGTCGATGTCCTTCTTCAGCGCGGAATCATAGCCGCGGTTGAAGCCGAGCAGGCTGGCCAGTACCCAGGCCGAAAGCCCGATGCCGACGATGGTCAGGACGCTGCGCGTGCGCTTGCGCAGCAGGTTTTTCGCGGCGATCTGGTAGATCGATATTTTTTTCATTCTCCGGTCTCCTTTTCCAGAAACCTGTTTCCCAGCAGGAACTCATCGCAGAGGATCAGGTTTTTTTTGAGCGAGCGCAGGGTGGAGCGATAATCGTCCTCCGCTCTGGGGGCGGGATTGCGCACGGCCGCGATCCGGCTGCCCGGGGCGGCGCGCCCGGAAACGACGTCGTAGCGGTCAAAGTCGCCCAGGTCCAGGCCGACAAATTGCCGGCCGAATTCCGCGCTGCGCAGCGGACGCGCGTCGTTGTTGGTCAGCCGCTGGTAGTAAAACGCCAGGATGCGGCCCTGGCTGTCGATCGCCAGGAAGGCCTGGATGCCGCCGTAGCGCCCCTTTTGGTTGACCCCATGGATGTAGCCGATGGTTTCCTGCCCCCTGAGGACGCGGTACATGGTATAGGGCACATCGGCCGTTTCGAACAGGCCCTGGAAGCGGTCCCCCAGCCGTTGTTCCACCCGCTGCAAAAGCGCGCTGCCGCCCTTTTTCGCAATGGAGGCATAGATCGTCCGGTAGCCTGTCGAAGCGGGGAAAAGGCGCCGGACATCGCGGTCGGGATCGTTGAGCTCGCAGCCCACCGCCGCCCACATAGACATGGCCCCCCAGCCGATGAGGATAGCCGCAACTGACCATTTTTTCACATTTCACCTCTGCCCGTCGCGCAACGTGCCCTGGATTCTTAAAAAGAGAGTCCCTTGTAGAAATAGACCTGGAATACCAGGCGCGAAGCGCGATCATGGCCGCCATACAGGTACATCGCCCGCAACGTCCAATCACCGTCGGCCAGGAAGGTCATGCCGCCGGAGATCTGCAGGTTGTTCTTTCCGTGCTCGCGGAGCAAAGCCGGCTGCACTTCCAGCTTGAGCCGGTTCTCGCTCAATAGACCCAGTCCTACCCGCCAAAGAACCGCGGCCACGGGGCCGCTCTCCCTGTCGGCCAGGGCGATCTCGACGCGGTGCTCCCAATTGTCGCGCAGCCAGGTCAGGTCCAGCTCGGCCATGCGGACGGGGATCGGCGCCGCGGCGAGCAGGTGACTGCCCATGACATCCAGGATCTCGCCGATGCCGAAGGAGAGGCCGGCGTTGAAATTGTCCCTGGCCAGGACGCCCCGGGCCACGCGGCCGGCCAGCAGCCAGCTGCCGCGCAGGCGCAGCGCCATCCCCGACCCCGTGGTCAGCGAGATGCCGATATCGCCTCCGGCCGTGTCCCGTTCCAGGCCGATGCCCCAGTCGCGATCGAAACCGAAGCCGTTCATGACCAGCGGCTGCAGCAGATGAGCGTGCTGGTCAAAGCGCGAGGCCAGGCCGAAATGCGGGCGGTTGTGGCCGATCCAGAGATCGAAGGGCCGGGCCTTGAATTTCAGGAAGGCGTTGTAGAGCTGGAATTCCGCTCGCGCGCCATCCCCGGCATCCAGGGCCAGGCGGGGCTGCAGCGCGAGGATGGCCACGTCGCGGGAGGCGGAGGAGAAGCGCTGGATGTAGTCGAAGCCGAGGCTGGGCTTCTGCATGGAGTCCATTTTGTGCTGGGAATAGTAGATGATCTCTGCGGCCGGGAACGAATAGCCGGCGATCCCTTGTGCTTCGAGGAAAAAAAGGTAGTCGGCGGCGGGAAGGGGCGCCAGGCTGCAGGCAGCCAGGCACGCGGTCCAGAACAGCTTGCGCTTAGACATCAAAGCGAATGACGCCGCGGAACACGACCTGCTCGCCGGCGTGGAAAACGAGCTCGATCTCCCAGTCGCCGGGCATTACGATATGGATCGGCAGCAGGTAATTCCGCGACTTGTTCAGCTTGAAGGGGATGGCGCCCGAATCGTGATGGCCGCGCATCGAGGGCATGTCCGCTCTGCCGGTGATCGTCAGGGGCGAGATTTTTACGCCCTTCTTGTCGAACAGCTGGACCTTCAGTATCACCATGCCGATCTGCGGCTTTTGGGTGAACTCCCAGGTGCCGTAGATCCCTTCGGCCACGGCAAAACGCTCGCCCGCTCCCAGGACCGGCATCTCGTCGGCCGCGTCCTGCGGCCAGGTTGGGGCAGTCAGCAGAAAAAAAGCAACTAAAAATAATATTTTACTCTTGGCAATCATTTTGTCTCCTATATACTGATTAGACAGGCCGCCAAGAAAAAACTTGCTTTCCCTGCAGAGTGAAACTAGGGACGGCCCCAGATAACGCATGGGTGACAGGTGAGGATGGATTCTTGATCGCTGCAAATCGTCCGGGTAAACGAAATTGCGCATATGATCGCATGCTTGACTTGGCAAGCGAATCGTGATAAGTATCTCCCCTCCCCCGGGAGGGGATAAAATCCATGACCAATAAACATGCCAATTCGGACGATGTTATCAGCCGCTTGAACAAGATCGGCGGTCATGTGCAAGGCGTGGCCAGAATGGTCGACACGGACAAGCCCTGCGACGAGATTTTGCTGCAGATCTCGGCCATTCAAGCGGCCCTTTCCAAGGTTGGCCAGATCGTTCTGGCCAATCATATCGAAGAGTGCATCGTTGGGCGGATCAACGACAAAGCCCTGAAGGATGAGATCAGGCTCTTCACCGCGGCCTTGTCGCGATTGATTCGTTGAGCATTGCTGGAAAAATGAGGTGACCATGAAAAAAGGGATTCATATTCTGCTGTTGTCTACGGTGCTGTTCAGCCAATGCGGCAAGCCGGCCCCGACGGGATCGGGACAGCACGATCCGGAAGATGAGGCCAAGATCCAGCTGACGGCATACTCGGAAAAATACGAGCTGTTCGCCGAGGCCGATCCTCTTGTCAAGGGGAAAGCATGCTCGCTGCTCGCCCATTTCACCAATCTGGCCGATTTCAAGCCTCTCCTGGCCGGCAAGATCGGCCTCACCCTGGCCGTCGCCGGGCAGACGGTGAGAGCCGAGCAGGCCCAGCCCGTGCGCCCCGGGATATACCGATTCAAGCTTGTTCCCGATACGGCGGGCAAGGGGCGCCTAACCATCACCATCGCCGCTGCCGCGGTTGATGTGATCGTGATCGATGACCTGGCCGTGCACGAGACGCCGGAGGCGGCCCACCAGGCTCAGCCGCAAGCCCCTGAGAATGCCCAGGCCGTGACCTTCACCAAGGAGAATTCCTGGAAGGTCGAGTTCGCCACCGCTCGTCCCCAGCTTGGCGCTTTCGGCGAAGTGATCAAGAGCGTTGCCCGGATCCAATCGGCCCAGGGTGACGAGGTGATCGTCAGCGCCAAGGCCGATGGCGTGGTCCGCTTCAGCGGCGAGCACGTGCTCGAAGGCAAGAGCGTGACGGCCGGGCAGGGCCTCTTCGCGATCGCGGGCGGCGGCCTGGCCGACAACAACATGGCGGTGCGCTATGCCGAGGCGCGAAACAATTATCAGCGCGCCAAAACCGATCATGACCGCATCAAGGACCTGGCCAAGGACCGCATCGTCTCTGAAAAAGAGCTGCTCAAGGCCAGGAACGAATACGATAACGCCAAGGCGGCTTTCGACAACCTGGACAGAAACTTCAGCGCCGGCAGCCAGGTGGTGACGGCGCCCTTCGCCGGGTTCATCAAGCAGGTCTTCGTGCAGAACGGCCAGTTCGTCAACGCCGGCCAGCCGATCGTGACCGTTGCCCAGAACCGCAAGCTGGTCCTGCGCGCCGATGTGCGCCAGAAGCATGCGCCGGTCCTGGCCGCCATTGTTTCCGCCACCATTCGCACCCTGCACGACGACAAAACATACACCCTCGAACAACTGAACGGCCGCATCCTCTCCTATGGCCAGAGCGTCAATGAAGACAACTTCCTGATCCCCATCAGCGTTCAGGTCGAGAACATGGGCGGCTTGCTGCCGGGGGGCTTTGTCGAGATCCACTTCAAGACAGCGCCCCGCTCAACGGCCTTGAGCGTTCCCAATGCGGCCATTCTCGAGGAGCAGGGCAATTATTTCGTCTTTGTGCAGATCCATCCCGAGCAGTTCGAGAAGCGCGAGGTCCGGCTTGGGGCCAGCGACGGCCTGAGGACGGAGGTGATCAGCGGCATCGCCGCGACGGAGCGCGTGGTCAGCAAAGGGGCGATCTGGGTGAAGCTGGCCCAGGGTTCGGGCGAACTGGATGCCCATTCAGGCCACGTCCACTGAAGCAGTGAAACCTCATGCTGAACCATATAATTAAATTCTCCCTTGAAAACAAGTTCCTGATCATTCTTGCCGCCGTGCTGATCATGACCATTGGGATCTTCACGACCATGAACATGGATGTCGACGTCTTTCCCGACCTGACGGCACCCACGGTGGTGGTGATGACCGATGCCCACGGCATGGCGGCGGAGGAGGTGGAGCGCCTGGTCAACTTCCCGATCGAGACCGCCGTGAACGGGGCCACCGACGTCCGCCGCGTGCGCTCGGTTTCGGGACAGGGGTTTTCCTTTATCTGGGTGGAGTTTGATTGGGGAACGGACATCTTCAAGGCGCGGCAGATCGTCAGCGAAAAGCTCAACACGGTGTCCACGCAAATGCCCCTGGGCGTGGGCATGCCGATTCTCGCCCCGCAAACCAGCGTCATGGGCGAGATGTTCTTCATCGGCATGCAGGCGAAAAGCACCAATCTCATGGACCTGCGAACGATCGCCGAATGGAACGTCAAGCCCATGCTGTTGGCCACCAGCGGCGTGGCCCAGGTCACCATCATCGGCGGCGAGTACAAACAGTACCAGGTCCTGGCCGACCCGCAGAAGATGCGCTACTACGATGTGTCCCTGGGCGAGCTGGCCGAGGTCTGCCAGAGCATGAGCCGGAATTCGACCGGCGGCACCGTGCGCCAGCATGGCAACGAATATGTGGTCCGCGGCATGGCCCGCACCGCAGAGATAGAAACTTTGGGCGATTCGTTCATCAAGTTGCGCAACGGCAAGCCCGTCAGCGTCATGGATGTCGCCGAGGTCAAGGTGGCCGGTGCTCCCAAGATGGGCTATGCCGCGGAGAACGGCAAGCCGGCCGTCATCATCTCCGTCTCCAAGCAGCCCAACAGCAACACCCTGGACCTGACGAGACGGATCGAGGCCAACCTGGAGGTCCTGGGCAAAACGCTGCCGTCCGACATCACGCTGGACACCAAGATATTCCGCCAGGCCGATTTCATCGAGACCGCCATCGGCAACGTGCAGCGCGCCCTGATCGAGGGCGCGATCTTCGTGGTCATCGTCCTGTTCCTGTTCCTGGGCGGGTTTCGCTCCACATTCATCTCGCTGATCGCCATCCCCATTTCTTTGCTCGGCTCGATCATCGTCCTCAGCCGCCTGGGCCTCAGCATCAACACCATGAGCCTGGGCGGCATGGCCATCGCCATCGGTTCCCTGGTCGACGACGCCATCATCGACGTCGAAAACGTCTACAAGCGGTTGAAACAGAACCTGCACAAGCCAGCGGCGGAGCGGCGGCCGGCCTTTACCATCGTCTTCGAGGCCTCCAAGGAGATCCGCGCCTCGATCCTCAATGCCACCCTGATCATCATCGTCGCCTTCCTGCCGCTCTTCTTCCTTTCCGGGATGGAAGGCCGCATGCTCAAGCCGCTGGGCATCTCCTTCGTGGTCGCGCTCTTCATCTCGCTGATCGTGGCCATGACGCTGACGCCGTTGCTGTGCAGGATGTTCCTGGCCGACGAAAAATTCCTGCGCAAAACCGAAAAAGAGAGGTGGCTGACGCGCATCCTGTCCGCCTATTATGAAAAATCGCTGGCCTGGGCGTTGCGCCACAAGGGCGCCGTGATCGCCGCGGCCGCGGGATTGTTCATCGTTTCATTGGCGGTTTTTTCCACCCTGGGGCGCAGCTTCCTGCCTGAATTCAACGAAGGCTCGCTGACGCTCTCGGTGGTCTGCCGGCCGGGCACTTCGCTGGAAGAGAACAATCGCCTGGGCAACCTGGTGGAGACGGAGCTGCTGTCCATCCCCGAGGTGCTCAGCACGGCCCGCCGCACCGGCCGCGGCGAACTGGACGAGCACTCCCAGACGGTCAACAGCGCCGAGATCGACGTTAACTTCGCGCTGCGAGAGCGGCCGCGCGGCGAATTCATGAGCGACGTGCGCGCCAGGTTGGCCGGCATCCCCGGCATCGCCTCCACGGTGGGGCAGCCGCTCGGTCACCGCATCGACCACATGCTTTCGGGTACGCGGGCCAACATCGCCATCAAGATATTCGGCAGCGACCTCAACGGGCTCTTCCGTCTGGGCAATCAGGTCCAGAACGCCCTGACCGACGTGGCCGGGCTGGTCGACGTGGCGGTGGACCAGCAGATCGAGATCCCGCAGATCCAGATCCGCGCCCGGCGCGGCATGCTGGCGGTCCACGGCATCACCATCGAACAGTTCAACGAGTTCGTGGACATCGCCTTCGGCGGCGAGAAGCTCTCTGACATCTATGAAGGCCAGATGCGCTTCGACCTGGTGCTGCGGCTCAACAGGGACTATACCGAAACCATGGACGGCATCCGCGCGGCGCTGATCGATACCGCCGACGGCCGCAAGGTGCCGCTGGAGCAGGTGGCCGACGTGGTCTCCGTCGCCGGCCCCAGCGCCATCAGCCGCGAGAACGTCCAGCGCAAGATCGTCGTCTCGGCCAACGTGGCCGGACGCGACCTGCGCAGCGTGATCCGGGATATCCAGCGGCGCATCCGCACGGAGATCTCCCTGCCCAAGGGCTACCGCATCGAGTATGGCGGGCAGTTCGAGAGCGAGGCCAAGGCGTCGCAGACTCTGCTGCTCACTTCGATCCTTTCCCTGCTGATCATCTTCCTGCTGCTCTTCCTGGAATTCAACAACTACAAACTGGCGGCCATCGTCCTGCTCAACCTGCCGCTGGCCCTGATCGGCGGCGTATTCTCCATCTTTTTCACCTCCGGTACCCTGAGCATACCGGCCATCATCGGCTTCATCACCCTGTTCGGCATCGCCACCCGCAACGGCATCCTGCTCATCTCCAACTATCAGCAGATGCAGGACCAGGGTTTCCCGCTCCACGAGACGGTGACCCGAGGATCGCTCGACCGGCTCGCTCCCATCCTGATGACGGCGCTGACGGCGGCGCTGGCCCTGATCCCGCTGGCGCTGAAAGGCGATTTGTCGGGCAACGAGATCCAGAGCCCCATGGCCAAGGTGATCCTGGGCGGGCTGCTGACCTCCACCCTGCTCAACATCTATTTCGTCCCGGTCGTCTACGACATGTTCCGCGGCCGCGCGGAGAAAGCGGCGGAGGGCAAATGAACAAAACCATCCTTTTCATCGTCATGGCCTGCTGCGCCGTCCGCCTCCATGCCCAGGACGGCGTGGAGCGCGTCATCGCCCAGGTGGAAAAGAACAATACGACCCTGCAGTCATTGGCTCAGCATATCAAGGCCGAAAAGCTGGAGGCACGCGTCGGCATCCTGCCGGAAAATCCCGAGATCGGCTTCGGGGTTCTGAGCGGCCGGCCGTCCAGCCTCGGGCGGCGCCGGGATTTCAGCGTCACGCAGCTGCTTGATTTTCCCCTGGCCTATTTTCAGAAACAGCAGCTGGCCGGCGAGCGCGGCCGCCAGCTGGATTGGGAATGGCAGAAGCGGCGCCGTGAGCTCCTGCTGGAAGCCCGCCTGCTCGCTCTCGACCTCGTGCACGCCAACGCCCTGAGGGAAGAGCTGGCGAAACGCCTGGTTGCCGCCCGGGAAATGGCCATGGCCGTCGAAACCCGCTTTGAGCGCGGCGAGGCCAATATCCTGGAGCTGAACAAGGCGAAGCTGCACCGGCTCAGTTGCCAGCAGGAGGTCGAGCACAACGACATCCAACGCCGCGCCCTGCTGGACGATCTGGCGCGGCTGAACGGCGGCCAGGCGGTCGAGCTGGCGGACGCCGCCTTCCCCGTTGCCCGGGTTCCGGAGGATTTCGCAACCTGGTTCGCGCAAGCCGAGAAAGGAGACCCGCAACTGCAGTGGCTGCAAAGCGAGGTCCGCCGCCTCGAGCTGCAAACGAAGCTGGACCGCAGCCTGGGCCTGCCCAAGCTCGCCATCGGCTACATGAGCGAAACGACCGCCGGCGAGCGCTTCCATGGGGTCACCGTGGGCCTCTCACTCCCTCTTTTTGAAAAGGCCAATGTCATCCGCCAGGACAAGGCGCGGACCGCGGCGATGCGCCTCGTGGAAACGGACGAGCGCATGCAGTTCTACCAGCAGATGAAGTCGCTGCATGCGCGGGCGGTCGCCCTGCAGCGGGCGGTCGGTGAATTTCGCTCGGGACTGGCCGCGCTCGACAGCACGCCCCTGCTCAGGAAGGCCCTGGAAAAAGGGGAGATCTCCCTGATCGACTACGTGCTGGAACTATCGCTCCTCTACGAGAGCACCGAGCACCTCCTGCAGGAAGAACTGAACCTGGCCAAGGCCCTGGCGGTTCTGCGGCAGGTTGGCGGCCAGGGGGCCTCTGCCGCTGATCACTGATCCTTGGGTGAGGCTGGGCCGGTGAAAGCGATCCTGCGCCAAAACAAAGCCATCTGGTTGGCGCTGGCCGCCGC
>Ga0209450_10001593_pt1 | contig 11367 bp, 7 predicted proteins | sample FrelakmetLWP11LW_FD_187149 | JGI IMG/M metagenome (GOLD analysis project Ga0209450, IMG submission 187149) | Freshwater lake sediment microbial communities from the University of Notre Dame, USA, for methane emissions studies - LWP11 LW (SPAdes)... | ecosystem: Environmental > Aquatic >... | reverse complement strand
CTGCAGGCCGAAGCCCGCCGCGACCAGCAGCACATGCTGCAGCGCCTGCCCGCCGCGCAGCCAGTCGAGGACGCTTTCGCCCGGCGTGCCGAGCACGGCCAGCATCGGCGAGTGCTCGACCAGCGCGCGGTCGCGCGCGGCGACGCGGTCGCCGAGGTCGATGCTGCTGACCATCACGCGTGCCACCGGCGCGGCCAGCCGCGGCACCACGAGCCCGTCGCCGGCCGAGGCCGGGTGCATCCACGCGGCCAGTTCGCGTCGCCACTCGGGATGGCCCCACTGCAGCGTGTCGCCTTCGGCCACCAGCAGGGCCGCGGCGTGCCGGCGCGCCGCGTCGTCGAGCACGTCGAGTCGCGCGCCCTCGGCGCTGGCCGCCGCGACCATCGCCTGCCGCACCGGCGGCGGCGGCGGATCGGCGTGGAAGGGGGTGCGCACCGTGCGACGGCGCGCGATCGCGTCGAACAACGCCGCCAGCGGGCCCTCGTGCGGCGTCGGTGCCAGCGCCACCCGCGCCAGCAGATCCGGGTGCGCGGCGTCGGGCTGCAGGACGACCGACGCCGCCAGGCCGTGGCGTGCCGACGCGACGCGCAGGTTGAACAGCGCCGCGCCGCAACTGAGCAGCAGTTCGCGGTCGTCCGGATCGTTGACCGGCAGCGCGCGCGTGCGGTCGGCCCACAGGTCGATCCGGTGCGCGGCGAGGCGGAACCGCCACGGCTGGGTGTTGTGGCTGGACGGCGCGAGGATCGCCGCCGCGACCAGTTCGCGCAGCGGCAGCGGATCGAGCGGGATGACCTGGGTGGCCATGGTGGCTCCGGTGACAGTCCACGGCCATCGTAGCCAGGCTTCAGACGCGCCCCCTTGACCTTGCGCAAGTGCGCGAGGGGTCAGTCCGGCGTGCAGACCGACGGATTGCCGAGCCCGTGGTCGATCCAGCGTCGCGCATGCGCCGAACGCCCGTCCTGCTGCCGGGCCAGGCAGAGGCCACGCACGCGCGGCACGTTGAGCGCGGCATAGCGCGCGCGCTCGTCCTCCAGGGCGCGGATCAGCGCGACGAGCGCGGCATCGTCCAGCGCCGCGACGCGCGCCGCGGCCTCATCCCACAGCGCGGCACGCGCGGCTTCGAAGCCCAGCCCCGGCCGCGCTGACGGCTGCGCGAGGCCGAAGGCGTCGAGCACCGGCGCTGCGGCGCTGCGGTCCGGCGTCCAGCGCACGACCACGTCGCCGGTGCGCTCGGTGGGCGCACCGATGGGCACGAGCAGGTGGGCGGCCTCCTGCGCGGCGGCGGGCATCGCGATCGCCAGCACGTCGCGCGCGACCCGGGCGACCGCGGGCGCCACGCCGATCGCCTGCGCGAGCGGCCCGGCCTGCGGCGCCCACAGCGGCAGCGCCAGCACGGCCGCCAGCGCGCTCGCCAGCGCCAGGCGACCGCCACCGAGGCCGATGAACAGGCACAGCGCGCCCGGCAGGGCGGTGCCGACGATGAACAGCCACGGCAGCCAGGCCGGCAGGTCGCGTTGGCCGGCCTCGATGGTGCGCGCCAGCACCGCGAGCTGCGCCTGCGTCGGGTCCTGGCTTGCATAGGCAATGCGCCAGTCCGATGGCGCGGCGATCGCCAGCGCGGCCCCGTAATCGATCGGCTGGTCGAGGTCCGCCACCCAGTCGCGATGGCGGGCGTTCTGCGGCGTCGCGTGCGCGGGCAGGTCGGCGAACGACGGCGACGCCGGGTCGAACAGCGGTGCGGCGTCGGCCGGCAGCGACCACTCGATGTACGGCAGCCCGAGGTGCCGGGCCAGCCGCGCGAGGCGCCATTCGACGGCGCTGCCCTGCGCGACCGCATCCGGGGTGCGCTGCCACAGCACGCGCTCGACGCCCGCCGCGTCGCGCTAGCGCACGCCGATCTCGGCATGCACGTCGGCCGCCAGCCAGTCCCGCGCGCCGGCATCCGGCGGCAGGCTCGCCACGAAGCGGTAGCGAAGCAGTTCGCCCGCCGCTTCGGCATCCAGCATCGTGTCCGCCGGCCCGCCGGCCGCGCGCAGGTTCCAGATGCCGGCCGCGGCCAGCAGGCCGAAGGCGCCGAACGCCAGCGGGATCGCGCCGGCCGCGCGGGCGGCCAGCGCGCGCAGCATCAGGCGCGGCGTCTCGTGGGCGATCTCGCCGGCACGCTCCGGCAGCGCGTGGCCGGGGGCGGCCAGCCAGTCACGCAGCGCGGCCGCGAGCGCTTCGGCGTCCTCCCGCGACTGTCCGCCGCCGAGCCGGTAGGGCAGCGCCGCGCCGCGCACGCGCCAACCGACCGCGAAGCCGTGCTTCGACGGCAGCACCTCGATCGCCGCGATCGACGCCAGTGGCGTGCCGTCTCGGCTGACCACGAAGCGACCGACGCGCGTCTCGTGCACTACCTCGGTCGCGCCGAACAGGCAGCGCTCGTTGCTGCGCGCATCGAAGGCGAGCAGCAGCACGACCAGCGGCACCAGCAGCGCCAGCGTCCACGGATCGAGCAGGAAGCCGAGCACGGACAACGGCAGCGCGTCGACGCGATACAGCAGCTCACTGACGCCACCGACCACCAGCGCGAGCCCGCCGGACACCGCGAGCAGCAGGCGCATCGCGCCGGGCGTCGGCCATTCGACGGCGAGCCCGTGCGCGCCCGTGCGCCATGCCGGCGGGCGCAGGGCGAACAGCATGCCCGCGGCCCTGTGCGCGTCGCTCATCGGCCGGCACAGCGCGTCAGGGCCTCGCGATGCGATCCGGCCGCGACAAGGTCCGCGCGCGCGAGCAGCGTGCGCGCCGCGGCCGCGTCCTGCGCGTCGCCCACCAGGTCGCAGCGCAGCACGCGCAGCGCGGGGATGCGGTCGCGGGTGTCGGGCCGGTCCTGCCAGCGCGCGAGCAGCGCATCGGCCAGTGCGAGCGCCTCGGCGCGGCCGCCGGGCGTGCGCGCGCGCGCCGCGGCCAGCCGCGAGGCCATGTCGAGGTGGCCGAAGTGGTCGAGGCCGTAGGTCTTCTCGACCAGGCGCGCGGCTTCGCGCCACTGGGCGGCCGCGGCGGTGAAGTCGCCGCGTGCTTCCAGCGTCTTGGCCCAGCGCTGCGCGACCAACGCGTTCTGGTAGGCATCGGGGCCGAGCAGGGCGCGCAGCGGCGAGGCGGCCCTGCAGCAGCAGCGCCTCGCCGAGCTGGGCCTGGTTGTACCAGGCCAGCCCGGTCTTCAGGCCGCCGGTCTCGCGGCGCAGGCGCACCGCCTCGCGCAGGTCGGATTCCGCGCGCGCCGTCGCCCAGCTCCAGCAGGGTGCCACCGCGGGTGGCCAGCAGCTGCGCGCGCGCGTTGGCCTCGCCGTCGGGCAGCGCGACCTCGGCCTCGTCGAGCACGGCGATCGCGCGCGGCGCATCGCCGGCATCGCGCTCGACGGTGGCCAGCCGCGCGAGGATGTTCGACACCGTCCCATGGCGCGCGCCGAACTGCGCACGGGCGATCGCCGCGCCGCGCGCGAGCAGGGCGCGCGCCTCGTCGAAGGCGCGGCTGCGGCGCAGGACCTCGCCCAGGTACTGCAGGGGCTGCACCAGGCGCGCATCGTTCGGGCCGAACCCGGCTTCGATGGCGGCGATCGCGCTGCGCAGCGCGTCCTGCGCGGCGGCATCTTCGCGGAGTTGCTCGAGGATGATGCCCAGCACGACACGCGCATTGATCCGCTCGGGATCGACCGCGGGGAGCCGCGCGGAAAGCACGCGGTCGGCGTTTTCGGCGGCCGTGCGCGCGTCCTTGAAGCGCCCGAGCCAGACCAGGCTGACCGCGCGCCGTGCATCGATCCGCGCGGCCTCCACGCTGTCGGCGCCGTGGCGTGCCAGCACCACGGCCAGCGCGTCGGCGGACAGCCGGTCGGCGTCGGCCTGGCGCAGTTCGCGCAGCGCCAGGGTGCCGGCGACGGCATCGAGGTCGGCGCCGAGCAGCGGATCGCCCGCCGTGGTGGCCAGTGCCCGGCCGCGCGACAGGGTGTCGCGCGCGGCACCCAGGTCGCCCAGGTTCACCTGCGCCTCGCCGAGCACGCGCAGCAGGCGCGCGGCCGTGAGCGGGTCGCCACCCAGTTCGCGGTCGACCCGCGCCACGGCATCGACCAGGGTGGCCTGCGGGCTGCGCGACTGCGCGCCGCCGCGCGACAGTGGATCCTGCTCGCGATACAGTGAGGCGAGGAAGCCCGACACCTGCTCGGCGCGCGCCAGTTCGCGTCGCGCCGCATCGGCCTCGCGCTCGGCGCGCGCGGCCTGCGACAGCGCGACGATGGTGCCCGCGGCCATGGCCGCCAGCGCGAGCGCGCCCAGCGCCAGCGGCAGCCGATGGCGGCCGGCGAAGCGCGTGAAGCGGTACCAGCGGGTGGGTTCGCGGGCTCGCACCGGGTGCGAGTCGAGGTGCCGTTCGACGTCGTCCGCCAGCGCCGCGACGGAGCCGTAGCGATCCTCCGGACGCGCGCGGATGGCCTGCGCCACGATGGCGTCGAGGTCGCCCTCCAGCGCGCTGGCCGGGTAGGGCAGGGCCGCGGCGCGGAGGGCGTGCGCGCTGGGCCGCTGCGTTTCCTCGTCGTCGAGGCGCGACAGCACGGCGGCGGCGCTGTCGCCGGTGCGGGTGTCGGGCAGCGCATCGGCGAGCAGGCGGAACAGCAGCAGGCCGAGTGCGTAGACGTCGGTCGCGGTCGACACCTCGCCGCCGCGCAGCTGTTCCGGCGCCGCGTAGGCCGGCGTCAGCGCCGCGGCCGTGGCCTCGCGCCCGCTGCCGTCGAGCAGCTTGGCGATCCCGAAGTCGAGCAGCTTCGGAGCGCCGGCGGCATCGACCAGCACGTTGCCGGGCTTGAGGTCGCGGTGCACCACCAGGTGGCGGTGCGCGTGGTCGACCGCGGCGCAGACCTTGAGGAACAGCTGCAGCCGCTGGTGCAGCGACGGCGAGGTCCTGCGGCACCAATCGGTGATCGTCATGCCATCGACGTACTCCAGCGCCAGCCACGGCGCGCCGCCCTCATCGACGCCGGCGTCGACGAAGCGCGCGATGTTGGGGTGCTCGAGGCGCGCCAGGATGCGCCGCTCCTCGCGCAGGCGCGCGCCGAACTGCGGCACGTCGGCGCGCACGCGCTTGACCGCGACGCGCTGCTCCACGGTGCCGTCGTCGCGCTCGCCGAGCCAGACCTCGCCCATGCCGCCGCTGCCCAGCAGCCGCACCAGCCGCCACGGACCGATGCGCCCCGGCGCCGGCGTCACCGGCGGTGGGCCGGCGGTGTTGTGGTCGAGCGCGCCGGCGACCCGCGCCAGCCGCAGCAGGCCGGCGAACTCGGGCGCCTCGCGCAGCGATTCGGGCACTTCGGCGGGATCGATGGTGGCGCCTAGCGCGATGCGCTCGGCCAGCCGCGAGAGCAGCTCAGCGCGCTCCGTCGTCATGCACCGCGCCCGCCATGCGCGCGATCGCGCGGTTGAGCTTCATGCGCACGCCATCGGCGCTCTCGCCGGTCTCGGCCGCGATCTCGGCGAACGACATCCCGAACTCGAAGCGCATCAGCAGCAGGCCGCGGTGCTCCGGGGCCAGCGTGGCCAGCGCCTGCTCCCAGGCGATCCAGTCCGCCGGATCGACGTTGGCCGCCGGCAGCATCGATTCGGCGATCTCCGCCACCTCGCCGCCGGCCACCACCGGCGAACGCCCGTGGCTGCGCAGCGACTGGCGCAGCGAATTGATCAGAACTGCGCGCAGGTAGGCGAAGAACGCGCCCGGCTCGCGCGGCTCGATCGCGTCGATGTGGTCCAGCGCCTTGAGCCAGGTCACCTGCACCAGGTCCGCCGTGTCCTGCTGGTGGCGCAGCAACTGCGGCACGCGGCCGTGGGCGAAGCGACGCAGCAGCGGTTCGATGCGCGCGACCAGCGCCTCGCGCGCCCGCGCATCGCCGCCGCGGATGCGGTCGAGCAGGAACGCGGTCGTGTGCTGACCGACGGTCGAATCGGCCATGCGTGGCGCCCCCCGGGGATTCCCGCCGGAAGCATAGCGCCTCCGGCTGCGGTCGCGTCGGCGGGGCGTAGCGGCAGGCGGGTCGGGCGATGGGCTTCATGCCCTGCTTCGAATGCCGCGCGAAAGGCGAAACGAACGCGGGGACCGACCCTATGGCCCATGCCCGACCTGCGACGCCGCTTTGTAACCGCCGGTCACGGGAGGACCCGCGCACCGAACCCCTGAATGGCTCTCGCCGAAAGCGGTCAGGAGCGACCCAGGAAGATCAGGCAGTCCCGAGGCTACGTCCCGACCGAAGACCACGATCGCCCTTCATCGTGCCGACTCGCCGAGGCTGGGTGGGCGACCTGGCGTGCACGGCAGCCGAGGGCTCGTTCACCGGCTGCCGCGGTCTGGCGACGATGCTGGAGGAAGCGCCTTCGGGTTCGGGACTCCGAGGCGCTCATCATGTCTCAATCGATGCCCGGGCCGGTGAAGTTGCGCGCGGTCTCGTCGATGGTGTGCTGCGCGGCCCAGCGCGCGACCGTCCGCAGAGGCCAGGCTTCGTAGTGCCCGAGTGAGCGGGCCGCCGCAGCGTCCAGTTCGCGACGGGTGTAGAGCCGACCCGCAAGGACCACCGCTTCAAGGCTGTCCAGCGCATCGAGCGATTTGGTCGGGTCGAGCGCGAAGATCAGCAGGTCCGCACGCCCGCGATCTGCGATCCGACCAGCATCGTTTCCGAGCGAGGCGCCGGCGATGTTGGTCGCGTAGGCGAGCGCCTGCTCTGGGGCGACGCCGGCTTCGCCGAACAGCCGCAGCTCGCGCCAGAACGACCAGCCCGGCGCGGTGAAGGGCTGGCCGACATCGGTGCCGATGTGCAGCACCGCACCGCGGTCCGACAGTCGCTTGACGAGGCGCTGCTTCAGCCGGAGCGCGTGCGCGGCGTCGGCGAAGCGTTCGGGTGTGATGCCGCGATAGACGGGAAGGCCCGTGCGCGCATTCCACACCACTTCGTCGAAGAAGGACGGCAGCAGCGAACCCGAAAGGCGCGCCGCGGCGGTGGCATCGGCGAGACGCCCGAAACCCTCCAGCGTGGCGATGGTCGGCGTATTGCGCGTCCCGCTGGAGAGTACATGCGCCTCGACGGCGGCCAGGCGCGCCTCGTCGACCTGGGCCCAGTCGCCGTTGCGATAGGTGACATCGTGGCCGCGCAACCCGGTCGGCTCGGGCACGCCGAAGAAGTGCTGGACGTCCGGCACCCCTGCGGCCTCCAACGTGAGATCGACCGGTACGTGGCCGATGACGTCGATGCCGTGCGCCTCGGCAGCCCTTGCCAGCGCGGCGATCAGGGCAGGATCGAGGCCCTCATACGCCTTGACGCAGCCATTGCCGGCGGCGGCGATGCGCGCTACCGCGCGCTCGGCATCGGCGGTCGTTTCGATCAGCAGGCTGTTGGGCCACACCTTGTGCCCGCGCGAGACGAAAGGCCCGTAGGAAACGAGGTGGGGGAAGGGTGCGCTTTCTGCAATCAGCGCCCGGGCCGCGCCGTCCGCGGTCCCGTCGATGTCGCCGGCCGTGCGGATCGTGGTGACCCCGTGAGAGAGATGGAGCAGGCCGTAATGCTGGGTCAGCTTGAGCAGGTTGTCGCCCGGCAGGTGGGTGTGCATGTCGATGAAGCCGGGCAGCACGAAGCGGCCGCGATACTCGTCCAGCACGGGAAGGTCGCCAGCGCCACCCACATCCATTGCGAGGATCCCGCCCTGCACCGCGATCCTGGCATTGGCGGTGCGATCCTGCATCGGGTTGATGATGGTCACCCCGTCGAGAATGAAGGCTTCATGCGCCGGGCCGGGCGGCGCAGGCACGCGGAATACCATCAGCCACCCGGCTGCGGCGGCGATCCCGAGCAGCGCCAGCGCGGCGAGCGCTTGCCTGGCCCGGCGAATCATGCGTCCGCATCTCGCACGGGGCGCAGTTCGGCCCGCTCGAAAGGGACTGCCTTGCCCTGCGGGTCGATGAGACCGACGCGCAGGCGCGCGCCCGTCCGGGCATCGACAAGCCGCGTAGGGGGGGTGTCGTGCCGCAGCACGGCGTCGCCCCATTCCTTCATCGCCAACACCATCGGCAACAGACCGATCCCGGCCGCGGACAAGTGGTAGGCGGCACGGGTGCGCTCGCTCTCCAGCTTGTACGGTGCGCGCTCGAGAACTCCTGCTTCCACCAGCGCGCTCAGCCGCTTCTCGAGTGTCGCCGGCGGGATGCCGAGATCGGCGCGAATGTCCCCAAAGCAGGTGACGCCATAGAACACCTCGCGCAGCACGAGCAGCGTCCAGCGGTCGCCGAACAGCCGCGCGGTCATGGCCATGCCACAGTCCGCCGGGGCGACGGGCGCGCGCTGGCGAGGAGGAGGTTTCAGAGCAAACTTCATTTTATGAACCTAGTGTCGCGGCAGGTCGAAGTCAAGTCGGATCGGCAATCCGCGCAATCCGGCGCGCGTGCGACCCGGGGCACGTGGAAGCAACGTCCGAACAAGCCTTGGTTTTTGTTCTGATCGACCGAGCCGTTCGAGCGGTGCCGACCGCGGCGCAGCTGATTCGGCGGCGACTGGGCCGACGCGCCGAACTCCGACCAGGCCTTCCTCGACCGCTTCGGCCTGCGCATGAACCAGGACAGCGGCACCTATGCGATCACGCGCGGCGCCGGCGAATTCGTGGTCCCCGACCATCCGGTGTTCGCCGGCGTGAACGGCTTCGACGGCGAAGGCGTCTCGCCGGCCGTGCTGGGGCCGCCGCCGAGCGGCGTGGGCCACGCCCTGCTCGCGCGCGCCGAAGGCACGACGCGGGTCAACACGCCGCCCTTCGGGGCGCAGAGCCAGGGCGAGCTGCGCGCGGTGTCGGCGAGCGATGCGGCACTGGTGGTCGGCGTTGCCGGCAACGGGCGTTTCGCCGTGCACTTCGACCGCAACACCTTCTTCAACGCCGGTGGTGCCGGGACCGACCTCACGCGGCTCGACAACCGACGCTACGCGGTCAATCTGTTCGACTGGCTGGCGCGCACGCCGCCGGCGGCCGCGCTGTTCGCCGACGGCTTCGAGCCACTTTCGCCGTGAGCGCGCGGGCAGCGTTGCGCGTGCTGGTCGTGGTTGCCGCGGAAACCGCGTTCACCTGATCAGCGTGGGTGCCGGCGATGGCGCGTCCGGCGGCGCTGCGATCTGCGCGAGCTTTTCGACGCACTGGCGCACGAGGGGCACCTCGGCCCCCAGGCTGAGCGCGCCCTCGGTAGCGCAGGCGGCGAGCAGTGGACGCGCCGCCTGCAGGTCGCCGCGCGCGATGCGCACCAGCGCCAACTGGCGCGTGGCCAGCCAGTACGGCCGGTTGCGCGTGCCGCGCGTGCTTGCGATGCGCGCGCGCGTGTCCTCGAGCAGGGCGTCGGCCTCGGCGTGCGCACCGGTGCCCTGCAGGGCCTCGGCGAGGACCAGCGCGCTGTCCACCACCAGCCGGCCGTCGGGCACGGCCTGCGCCTGCGCCGCGTCGTGCGCCTCGCGCGCCACCGGCAGGGCGTCGAGCGGCTTCGATTGCACCAGCAGCGCCTGGGCCAGGCCCAGCAGGTCGTCGGCGGCCATCAGGCTGCCGCGCCCGACGCGTTCGACGTACAGCGCGAGGTTGTCGCGGAACAGGGCCTCGGCGCGCGCGCCGTCGCCGTGCTCGGCGTACATCCAGCCCAGTCCGCGGCGCGCGATGGCGGCGATCGGGTGGCTGCGGCCGAGCCCGGACTCGGCGACTGCGACCGCGCGCGCGGCGAGCGCCGCCGCCGCGTCGCTGTTCCCGGCTTCGAGTTCCAGTGCGGCCCAGCGGCGCAGGGCTTCGGCTTCGTTGCGCGGCGGCAGCAGGCCCGGCACTTCGAGCGCCTGCGCCAGTCGCGCGGCGATCCGCGCCGCGCCACCCGGCTCGGAGGCGATGCGGTGGGCGCGGAATTCCGCTTCGGCGAGGCAGGCCAGCACGAAGGCGCGCAGCGCCGGCGGGTGCGCCGTCGCCTCGACCTGCGCCAGCAGCGCCAGGCCTTCGCGCACCGATTCCCGTGCATCGCCGACCAGTGCACGCACGCGCAGGGCTTCGGCCTGCAGGCGCAATGCCTGTTCGCTGCCGGGCATGGCTTCGGCGAGCAGACGCGCGGCTTCGGTGGCCAGTCGTGCGGCGGCCTCGTCGTTGCCCATGCCGCCTTCGATGCCGGCCAGCAGCTCCAGCAGGTGCGCGCGGTCGGTGCCGCGCATGGTGCTGCGCGCATCGAGCAGCGCCGGCGCACTGTCCAGCAGGTCGCGCAGGGTCGCGCGCGGTCCCAGTCCGGCAGGCCCGGCGCGTTCGAACAGGTCGCCGATGAACGCGTTCGCCGCGTTGGCGCGCGCCAGCGCGGCTTCGGCGTCGAGGCGCAGCGCTTCGGCGCGCCGGAAGCCGAGCAGCGACACCACGGCGACCGCGACCAGGGCGAGCGCGGCCAGGCTGCCCAGCGCCAGCGGCAAGGGATTGCGGCGCACGAAACGACCGGCGCGATACCAGCGGGTCGGTGCGCGCGCCCGCACCGGGCGCGCGGCGAGGTGGCGGTCGATGTCGGCAGCGAGGTCGGCGACCGAGGCGTAACGCGCCTCCGGCGCGGCGCGGATCGCCTTCGACACGATGGCGTCGAGGTCGCCGGCCAGCGCATCGGCGGCGTAGGGCAGCGGCGCCGGTGCGTTGCGCGCGGCACGACTCGGCTGCTGCGTCTCTTCGTCGTGCAGGTGGGCCAGCACCTGCGCCACGCTGGCATCGGCGCGGGTCGGCGGCAGGGTGCCAGCCAACATGCGGAACAGCAGCAGGCCGAGCGCGTAGACGTCGGTCGCGGTCGACACCACGCCGCCCGTGAGCTGCTCCGGCGCCGCGTACGCGGGCGTGAGCGCCGCGGTGGTGTTCGCGTCGGCGGTCTCGTCGAGCAGCTTGGCGACCCCGAAGTCGAGCAGCCGCGGGCGGCCGTCGGCGTCGATCAGCACGTTGCCCGGCTTGAGGTCGCGATGCACGACGAGCTGGGCGTGGGCATGTGCCACCGCATCGCAGATCGCACGGAATACCGCCAGCCGGTCGGGCAACGTCGGCCGGGCCTGGTCGCACCACTCGGACAACGGCACGCCCTCGACGTACTCCATCGCCAGCCAGGGCGCGCCGCCGCCGTCCACGCCGGCGTCGATGAAACGCGCGATGCGCGGGTGCGACAGGCGCGCGAGGATGCGGCGTTCCGCACGCAGGCGTTCGGCGAACGCGGGATTGGCGCCTCGCACCCGCTTGATCGCGACCTTCTGCTCGACCGTGCCATCGCGGCGTTCTCCGAGCCAGACCTCGCCCATGCCGCCGCTGCCGAGGTGGCGCACCAGGCGCCAGGGCCCGATCGAA